>Ga0299912_10000072_pt1 | contig 119072 bp, 107 predicted proteins | sample RVTome_2_FD_207667 | JGI IMG/M metagenome (GOLD analysis project Ga0299912, IMG submission 207667) | Soil microbial communities from uranium-contaminated site in the Upper Colorado River Basin, Wyoming, United States - RVT95D214 (version 2) ... | reverse complement strand
CTGAGGCCCAAGCGGTAATGCTCCGCCGGGTCCTGGACCAGAGCGTATTCGACCAGCGGGCCCGCTTTGAGGTGGACGGCATCCACGCCGGGACCTGGTTCAACACCGGCAACAACAAGTGGAAGATTTTCGCCGAGGATGATTTGATCCTGGATCCGGCGACGACCGAGGGCAAGGAGAAAATCACCATCCGGGTGACGCCGGAATCAAAGACCTTCACCGCGGCCGAATACACGGTGTTCTCTATTGTAACAGCACCAAATGATTGAGCCTCTTACAATAGGAGCTTGCGACATGACACGGACGTTGTTTATAGGCATTGACGGCGGCATGAGCAAAACCGAAACCGCCGTAATCAAGGAAGACGGCGCGGTGTTGGCCTTTACGCGCGGCCCGGGTTCAGCCATCATGGGAATCCCGTCCAAGAATGCCTGCGGCTCGCTGCTGAAAAACGCCACCGAGGCCTGCCGCCAGGCCGGGGTTTCCATCGAAGACGCGGCGATGTGGGGCATCGGACTCAGCGGGATTGATTCCCCCGATGAATTCGAGCGCCAGCATGCCGCCGTGTCCGAGGGCCTTGGCATCCCTCCCGAGCGGCTAAAGTTGGTCAATGACGCCATCGCGGCCCTGTGGGGGGCCACTAATGCCGCCGCGGCGGCGATTATTCAGCACGGCTCCGCTTTTACCGCTGCTTTTCGCAAGGAGCCCGGAAGCGAAACCTTGTTCGACCATCTCGACGTAGGCGGCATGTTCGACATCCGTCACGAGCTGGTGAAGGCCGTCGGCCGCATGATTGACGGCCGCCTGCCGAATACGGGCCTGACCGACGCGGTCTTAAAGCACTACGGCATTGAAAATCCCGACGCTTATGCTGAGAAGGTATACCGCAGGCGCATTAACCTGCAGTTGTTGCTGTCAACGCCGCCGTTGATTTTCGAAGCCTGGCGGCAAGGAGACCCAACTGCAGCCATGCTGGTGCAACGGGCGGCGGATGACTACGTGACCGCCGCGGCGGCGATGATCAAGCGGACGCAGGCCGATGACGCGGCGGTCTATTTCGGCGGGGGCTTAATCGCGCAGGGAGGGGAAGCACTGCAAGCGCTGTTGGCCGATAAGCTGCGGGCGGTCTGTCCCGCGGCGAAGATGGAACCGCCGCGGCTGCGGCCGGCCCTGGGGGCTGCCCTCATGGCCGCCCACGCGCACGGTCTTAACGCCGCCGTCTTATTTGACATTCTGGCGAAGGAGAAAATACCGTGCGGCGATTAATGCAATACGCTTGTCCCGTGGACGTGCACGCCACTGCCGTTGAGTTGGGCGAGGCCCTCGCCGGCCACGTCGCCGACCTCATTCAGGCCGCCAACCGCGCCGACAAGCCGTTCGTCCTGGGATGTCCCGGCGGACGAAGCCCGGTGACGACCTATCAGGCGCTGGGAAAGGCCGCCGCTGGGCGGGGGATCGATCTGAGCCGGCTGATCATCGCGATGATGGACGAATACGTCATGGCCGCCGGCCCCGCTTTCGTGGCCTGCGACAGCGTTGCACACTATAGCTGCCGCCGGTTTGCGCGGGAGCGGATCCAGGCCGTCCTCAATCAGCGCCTGCCCGCCGAGCGCCGTCTTCCGGAAGCCAACATCTGGATGCCCGACCCGGCGCGTCCGGAAGACTATGACCGGCGTCTGGAAAGTGCCGGCGGGATAGACTTGTTCATTCTCGCCTCCGGCGCGAGCGACGGCCACGTGGCCTTCAACCCGCCGGGAACCTCTCTTTCCAGCCGGACCCGGGTGGTCAAGCTGGCGGAAACAACGCGCCGCGACAACATGGTCACGTTTCCGGAATTCGCCGATCTCAAGGAGGTTCCTTCCCATGGCGTCACCGTTGGATTAGGCACCATTTGCGATCTCTCTCGGGAGGCGGTGCTCATCATGCACGGGCCGGACAAGAGAGCCGCCACGCGCCGGTTGCTGGGACTTGCCGGATTTGACGAGGCGTGGCCCGCGAGTTGTGTTTTCGCGGCCGCTAACGGCCGCGTTCTGTTCGACCGCGCCGCCGCGGAAGCACTTGACGAGGGCGGGACTCGCCGGCTCGCTGGATTGAAAGGGAGGTAATTTTGGCGGAGTTGTTGAAAGTATGCATTGTAGGCGCCGGGAGTTCCTACACTCCCGAGCTTATCGCCGGGATGCTGGCCCACTCGGTCGAAGAGCTGCCGATCGGCGCCGTCAGCATGCATGACGTTGATTCCGGCCGCCTCGCGGTCATGGCGGCGTTGGCCGGGCGCATGGTGGCCGCAAGGGGCCGCGCCATCCGGATTGAGTCCGGCGGACAGTTGGAGCCGCTGCTCGAGGGGGCCGATTTCGTAATTACCCAGATCCGCGTGGGCGGCATGGAGGCGCGATATAAGGATGAATCAATTCCGCTTAAGCACCGCGTCATCGGTCAGGAGACCACCGGCCCCGGCGGCATGTTCAAGGCGCTGCGCACCATCCCGGCCATGCTGGACATCGCCCGCCGGGTTGAACGGATTGCGCCTGACGCCTTCATTCTGAACTATACCAATCCCAGCGGCATCATCACCGAAGCCGTCAGCCGCCATACCGGCGCCAAAATCATCGGCCTATGCTCCGGCATCCCGACCATGCAGGTCCTGCTCGCCTCGATGTTGGCGAAAAGTTTCTCGCAGTTGAAAAGCTACACTGTGGGACTAAATCACCTGGGGTTTATTTATCGCTTCACGAGTAATGGCGCGGATGTCACCGATCAGGCCATTGACCGGCTGCTGGAAATCGCGCGCGCCTCCGGCAACTCGTTTTTCCTCGGGGACCCGAAGCTGATCGCATTGATCCGCGCGGTGCCGATCATGTACGTGGACCATTACTACTACCACCGCCGAAAGACCTTGGGCGAGTTGCAACAAAGCCCTCAGACCCGCGCGCAGAAGATCATGGACATCGAAAAGGAAATCTTCGAGCAGGCCGCCGATCCTCATCTGGCCGCCAAGCCTAAGGCCTTGCAGAAACGGGGGGGCCTGGGGTACTCGGATATCACGTTCGAGTTCCTCAAGGCGATCTGCCATAACCGCGGCCAGGAACTGGTTTGCACCGTGTTGAATCATGGCGCGGTTGATGGAATTGACGCGGAGGCCGGCGTGGAGGTCGTCTGTCGGGTTGACCGTCAAGGGCCCAAGGCCTTGCCGGTCGGCCCGATACCGCTTGCCTATCGAGGCCTGGTCCAGGCTGTAAAAACTTACGAGAGTCTGACCGTCCAGGCGGCGGTGGAGGGACGCAGGGACTTGGCGGTCCTGGCCCTGACCAATCATCCCCTGGTCGGCGACCATGCTCTGGCGGAGTCCCTGGTGAATGAATTGTCCGCGGCTCATGCGGTCCAGTGGGGGAGAAGTTGCGGGTGAGGCCGTGCGGCCAGGCTGAAGCCGGCCATAGGGGATGCCCGGGCAGGGCCGAGGCCAAGCATTGCCAATGAATGATGAAGGGAGAGATAAAAATGAAAAGTTCAAAGGACAAGTTGGTGGTGGGAGCGGGTCCGGCTGGACTGGTTGCCGCCATCAACCTCAAACGCGAGGGCTTCAACGTGATCCTCCAGGAGAAGCAGGCGCGGGTCGGCGGCGAGCCGGGCTGGCACCCATCGGTGCACACCACCCCGGTGGACGACCCGGGCCTGTATGACTACATCGGCATCAACTGCGCCGAGGCCTTTGTGGACAGCACCGACGTGCTCAAGGTATTCGTCGGCGGCAAGGACGTGCCGGGAATGAAAAACGTCTTCGGCAAGCTGGGCATGAAGAACACCGAGCGCGGCGACCGGCCAACCTCCCTGGATAGCTTCCTGTTCCGGATCGCGGAGAAGGAAGGCGTGAAATTCGAGTTCGGCAAGACATTTACCCAGGATGACCTGGAGCGCGCGGCCAAGGGGACAATCCTGACCACCGGTCTGACCCCGGGTATGTACGACTGGCTGGGGATAGACCACACAGTATTTGCCGGCTACTGGGCCAACACCGAAACCGAACCCGGCTTCGTCTCTAACACCTTTTACCTGGGCCAGTTCTCCAACGAATACGGGTACGCCTGCGCCATGAATGGAATCTGGTACGTGCTCTTGTTCGCCCGCCGCGATGTTGACCCTCAAGACCTGGAAAAATTCCGGGGCGTCCTGGCCGAGAAGGAAGGCCGGACCTTTGATAAATGGCGCCGGTTCCTTGGGCATACTCCCAAAGGCCCCCGTCTGTTTCATCGGGATTTCATCCTGGCCGGGACATTGGCCGGAGTGGTCGAGCCGGCCTTCGGCGGCGGCATCACCGGGGCGCTGCTCTCCGGGAAGATCGCGGCGATGGCCGTCACCGAGCCGGACCGCGCCCTTACCGAGTTCAAGCGCTTCACCGACGGCATCATCGCCCACATCGCACGCAAAAAAGCCAAAGTCGGCTACGCGCCCACTATTCAAATGGGCAAGGTATGGTTTGATGTTAAATAGCCAAGGCGGGCCTCGCGGGCCGATGTCGGTCTTACAAAAGAAACGCTGGTTCAAATTCAATTTTCGCTTGAGATGGAATCAGGCAGAAATATACTGATTAATGGGATCGGGCAGGGATGGATTGGATGAGGCAAAGGGAAAGGGCGATCCAACTTAGAGGATTAGGGGACAGCTTAAGATTAAATACGTATGTATGTCCCCCAAATTTTCCGATTTAACAAACTAAAGACTATGGAATCTGAAATCAATACGAATCATGCCAACCTTCGCACCTATCGGATGCTGTTGGGCGCGTCGGCCATTGCCGGGGCGGGAGGGGGTTTTGGGGTGCCGCTGGTGGTGAAAATCACCGCCTTTTATAATATTTCCGACAGCGATTTCGGCCTCATGTTGGGTCTGGCCACTTTGGTGATGGCCGTGGCGAGCGTGCCCTGGGGTTACTGGGCGGATAAATACCGGCGCGTCAGGCTGCTGCTCATCTCCATGGGCTTCATCTCGGGCTGCATGTTGACGGCCGGCCTCTGCCTGTTCTGGCACCTGCCCTTCTGGGTGTATTTCACGGTGACACTGCTCTCCGGCTTCGGCCTCGCCGGAATCGGGCCGGTCTCCAATAGCATGTTCATGGACAGCGTTCCCCTGCACCAACGAGGTGCCGCCTTTGGCTGGATGGGCGTGGCCTTTGTGAGCGGCGGCGCCTTGGGCATGTTAATGAGCTCGGGCTGTATGCAACTGAACCTGAGTCTGGGTTTGGCCTATCTGCTCGGCGCGGCCGTGGAGGGGGTTTTCTTCCTTGCGCTGTTTTTGCTGGAGGAGCCGATCCGCGGCGCCCAGGACGAGGCCCTGCACGATGCGGTCGGCGCCGGCAAGGGGGAATATCGTTATAAAATCGAGCTTCCTGACCTGAAAGCGCTCCTGCAAAGACCTATCAACCTGCTCTTGGCGGCAACCGCGGTGTTCGCTGGATTTTCGCCGGCGGTTTTGGTCATCTGGTTTGTGACCTTTGCCATGCGCAATCATGGGCTCACCGAATTCGCGGCCACCCAGTTGACCCTCGTCGCGTTTGCGGGCCAGCCCATCGGCAACGCGCTGGGGGGGGTCTTGGCCGACCGCGCTTACCGCTGGAAACGCTCGGGCCGGGTGGCGGTGATGATCCTCTCGGCGGCCCTGGCGCCGGTGTTCCTGATCGCCGCCTTCACCCTGCCCTTCCGATTGTTTCCGTTCGTGCCCTTGATGATCCTGGCCAACTTTTTCATCGCCGCCGGCGCGCCGGCGATCACCGCGGTGAGCCTTGAGGTAAACTTGCCGGAGCACCGGGGAACGATTACGGCGTTTTTTATTATCTGCGGCAGTATTTCGCTCGGCTTGGCCTGGCTGATCCCGCCCCTCATCGCCTCGGCCTTCGGCGGCGAATACCAATACGCCCTGATCATGTCCACTGGCTCTTACCTGCCCCTGATCGTTATCTTTCTCCTCATGAACTCCCGCATCGAAAAGGACCTCGATCACGTGGATCACATCCTGGAAGAGCGGGCAAAACAAATTCAAAATTATACCGGCGGGGGCCTGTCGGAATAATGGGTTAATTAAGTATAATTAAAGGTGATAACTACTTGATTTTTAGTCGGCAAAATTATCTCTCCGACAGGCTCCTGGATCAATAACAACCGATGTCGAGAGGAGTGAGAATGAACAAGAAGATTATTATTGCGGCGATTATGGTTTCTCTGGCCGCGGAAAAGTAGGCGGCTTGTTTAACCCGATAGCGAGGCTCTGGAGAGTAGAACAAGGAGCGAGCAGTCTAATGGACAAGAAAGACTATCCCCTGATTTTGACAACTGTTTGTCAATTAATATTGGCGGCGCTGATCGCGGCCCCGGCCCGGGCTGAAGAGTCCAAATACGGCAAGATCTGGGCACCGGTCCTGCCTGGCTTGAAATGGCTATATAACCGGGTCACCATGAGCATGATCGCCCCCAACCTGGAGGACGCCGGCGGAGACCCCATTTTTGCTACGGACTTGGCCTCGGAGTCTGTTTTTGGAGCTTCCAACTACGCCACCGCCCTCAGCAACGGCCGCTTGTTCGTGGAAGTTTCGCCCTGGGCCGAGCTTACGGTTTTCCGCTGGCCCAACCCCACATACTCGGACCAGCTCCGGTGCTTCACTTTTGCCAATAGCTTTATCAGCCTCAAACCCCAGGCCGTGAGGCTGGGAGACCATGCTCCATCCTGGGATTGGAGCAGGTATGGCCGGCCGGTGGAGCCTTGCCGGGGGCTCGGTTCATCGGGCGGGGTTGTGACCGCGGGCGGCAAGGCCCTGTGGTCGCACGATCCGGTCTGGCGGAGCTCCCGCCGCTTCGAGCCGGAGGGCGGCACGGCGCTGGTCACCGAACTTCATGGCGACAGCGTGTCCATGGTTGTGGAAGACTTCATCCATCCGGAGCTTGACCTGATGGCAAGGCAGTTTACGATCAGTGGTCCCGCAAATAAATTTATCTACCATTCTACATTCGCGCCCTTCAAGGCCCGGCCCGGCGAGTATACGGACAGCGACCCGAAAAGGGCCGGCTTTGCCGCCGCGTATCTCGAAGCCGAGGATTTGATCATCCATTTCCAGCCCAAGGCCGACCAACCGGCCCGGAAGGAGAAGATGCTCAAGCACGGTATCACTTCCGCTGACCTGGACCGGGCTTTTCCCGGGGGCGGCGTGTTTATCGCCTGGGGACTTGGAGCGGGGAGTGACGAGCATCAGGTGGGTGCTGATGAATGCGGAAAGAGCAAGGGTCCGGCCCCTCTCTCCGGCAGGTCCGACGCCCTCGACGGGGAGCTGAGCATGAACGGCTATTACGAGGGCAAAGTTGACGCCGCCCTGGCCAAGAGACTTGAAGGGGGCGACAACAGGGTCGCGGTTTACATCGCCATTGCCGGCTCGGCCCGGGAAGCGGCGGATACGGTCGTCCGCGCCAGGAAAGCCGGTCTGGAGCTTAAAAAGGAATCTCTGGATCATTGGCTCGGCGTGTCCGGGCGGGTGCGCCTGTCCGCCGATGCGGGAGAAACCAACTCCCGGGTGGCTATGAGGGCGATCCTCAATTTGATCCAGGGCCAGGATCGAGAAGGCGGGTGCATCGTCGCCTCCATATCCAGGCAGCCGGCCTATAATTTTGACTGGCCCCGGGACGGAGCGTTCTTTGACTTGGCCCTGGACATGGCCGGTTTTCCGGAGCTGGTGGACAAGCACCACGATTTCTACGGCCGGACCCAGCTCCGCCAAAAGTTCGGATGGGCTCCATTGAAGATGTCCAATTACCAGGCGCCATTTTTCAAGCCGGCGGGACATTGGCCCTCAAACATGGCGGCGGACGGCTCTTACGGATCAGTCCCCAAGCTTTTCCCCTTTGAGATAGACGAGACCGCGCTGATGGCATGGGACATGTGGAGACATCAGATGATCCTGCCCGAGGCGCAGGCGCGGGAGTACGCGGCGCGCATGAAGCCGGTCCTTGAACGGTGCGGCGATGCCCTGGTGGACTACGTAGATTTGAATCGAGGCTGGACCAGGCCCGCGATGGAGGATGACAACCCTCTGCCCGCCGCAACCTTGCACGGGACCGCCTCCGTATTGACCGGGCTGGCCTCGGCCGGCGACGCCTCCGCGAGATGGGGCATTGATCGGCAACGGTCCGAAAAGTGGTGCGAGGCCGCCAGGGTTTTGCGCGCGGGGGTCCGGGCGAGGATCGGCGATCGGGGGACGCTGGAAAACGCGGGCTGGCGGGGGCAGGCCTGGGCATTGTGGCCGGCGCCGATCTTTGATGACTACAATGAGCCTGAAGCAGCGGCCATCAAGCAGAACCTGGCCGATAAAATCAAAGAAAAGATGAACCGGGAAACGCCGGGCTTTGCCTACCTTGGCGAGGAAATATTTATCCTGGCCCTGGCGGACCGGGAGCGGGGCGAATACCGGCAACTGCTGGTGGACGCCCTCCGCTTCCTGACCGGCGAGGTCCCTTTTCCTGGCACGGACTGTTATGGCGAAGTTACCGTCTGGGTTAATGTGGACGGGCAAAAGGTCTCGCAACAGCGCACAAGCATCCCCCACATCTGGAACGGAGTGACCGTGTACCTGGCGGTCATGGCCATATATGAGCCCGAAGCTTTCGACCGGATGAAACCCCCGGCGCCGTCTTCTAAACTTGGGGCTGATGAATAATCAAAGGAGGCAATGGATGATGTCGGTAACAAGATCAATGGCAATTCTACTGGTGGCGATGTTCGCTTTTTCGTCTCAAGCCAAGATCCCGGCAGGCGACCTGCTGGCGGGAGTTGCGCCGGGTCCGGACGGCATGATCGACGTGCTCAACGTGATGTCCCACCCGGACGACGAAAGCGTTTATGCCGGCGGTACCCTGATTAAGCTCCAGCAGGACCCGCGAGTGAGGCTCCATCTGGTTTGCATGACCCTTGGCGATATGTCCGATGCGCGGTTCTTCATGCGCGTCTCCGGCGAGGAGATGGCCCGGATCAGGACGAAAGAACTTGAGGACGCGGGCCTGGCGCTGGGCGCTGACGAGGTCATCCAGCTTTCTTATCACGACCAGGGGTTGAAGCCTGCGGACCAGGAAGCCCTGGTCGAGGAACTGGTTGAAATCATGGAAAGGACTGGAGCGGAAGTGGTTATAACTCACGACCCCGGAGGAGTCACGCACCATCCCGATCATGTGACCTGCTCCAGGGTTGTGACCGAGGCCTTCCGAAAAAGCTCTCGCTCCCGCCTTTATTACGCAACTCTCCCGCCTTTGAGGTATCTCAGCACGTCTATCATGAGTCCGTTCCATGAATCCGGGGAGCCCGCCAAACCGAACGTGAAGGTGGACATCAGCAACGAACTCGATAGGAAGCGCAAGGCCATGTCGGCCCATAACAGCCAGATGAGGCATTCGCTGGTCGGACTTACCGCGAGCTCATTCTATTTGAGCAAAACCGAATGGTTCACCCTGGCGGACTCTAATGAATAGCCCTTGATTAACAAGTTTACGAATTCATGTTACTAATGGGAGCAGGGTATCGTTGGCAGTCATCGTAAGGGTTTCCTTTCAGGGGCACGGGGCGCCGTGCCCCTAGCAGGGCTATCCCTGCTTGGGTATCTGTTTCCATTATAAAGCTGTCAACTGTATTGTGCTCGGAGTAATAAGACACTATAACGAAGGAACCGAGATCATGGCCTCCAAGAATAAACCGATCAAAAAAAGACTGAGAAAATGCAGGCCAAAGAGCCGCGCAAAGAATGGGAGTGGCTGATCCGGAGGCCAGCGGAAGCCGAAAGCTCGGGCGCGACCATCTACCACCTGATCTCGGTTGATCTCGCCCTGGAATACTTCCGGATGCTGGGCCAAAAGGTGGTGGCGCTCTCGGTGGAAGAGGTGCTGGAAAAGATCGAAAAGCTCTTGTCGCCAAAACACCGCCAACTGCTCAACGACCTGCCCCGCAAGTTCTACACCGCGGCCTGGGCGCCCAAGGACTACTCCGAGCACCTGGACATCCTGGAAGACGCCACCAAGGCCGTGGTCTATCAAAACGTGGTGAAGATGACCTACAAGCCGGCTGGCGGAGAGCCGCATGAGCTGAAGGTCCGGCCCCTGACCTTGCTCTACCACAAGGGCGGCTTTTACCTGGTCGGGATTGCCTCGACCAAGCGAAGGCCGGTTTACTTTAACATCGAGCGCATCCAAGAGATGAAAATTACCGCGGAGAAGTTCGAATACCCCCGGCGCTACCACCCGGAGCAAATGCTGGACGGCGCTTGGGGGATCTTCACCGGCCCGGCCGAGACTTTCCGGCTGAAATATGCTCCCGAGCTCTCGGAATACATCAGCTCCCGGCACTGGCACCGGAGCCAGAAGATCAGCCGGGAAAAAGACGGCTCGGTAGTGTTGACCCTGAACGTTACCGATTCGGAGGAATTGAGAAGCTGGATTCGGAGTTTTGGGAAGCAGGTGCAAGTCCTCCCCTAAATCCTCGAACGCCCTCTAGGCCCTGCCCAGTTTCAGAATTGGCCTCCAGCCTTTGTGCCTTGGGGCTTGTTCCTTGAATCCGCTGACGAGGATACTCTGCCCGCAATTCAACCGTTGATCTATTTCCGGTCATCCCCGACAATTTGACGAATCGCCTGAGAACCTCCCTCGATCTGAATGGGTAGGGACGAGGAAGGAAAAAGACTGAAGTTCGCGGCCGTTCCAGGCCAAATCCCCAGGATGGCTGGGCCATGGTGGATTTGGCTCGGGTGGAGGCGAAATACGAGCAAAAGGAAAAAGGATTGGAGCTTTACCGGAGGGCGATTCTCACCTTCTGGAAGCAGGGCGAGCGGCAATGGGCGGCCATGATCTTTGCGGAGTTTTTCAGGAAATACTGCCCGGTGACTTTTGGACTTCTTCCCTTCGGCCTGTGCCGGGAATTAATCCGGATGGGCGAGCATGAGATTGCGGCCCGGGCGTTGAAGCAGTTTATCGAGGAGCGGAAGGGCCGGGGCAAGTGCAGGTATGCGTTTCGGCTGGAGACGGCCTATTGGCTCCTGGCCGAGCTTCTGGGCGAAAAACTCAGCCGGCCCCAGTTGGCCAGTAAAGTGTGGAAAGCCTTTCTAGTGACCTTGAAATGGGGCGAGGCATGGTGGGAGCTGGCTTAGACGCACAGGAGAGGTGCGCCCCGCGGGGCAAAAAAGGCCGGATAACCGGAAAATCCGGCTGTAACCGGCGCTTATAAGATTCATTTTCAAGCAAAATTCAAACATGGAACGAGTAACCATGCTGCTTGGAGGTCAATTTGCAACGGTCTCTTTACATATATTTCGTGAAGTGCTAAATATTAAGCGAGATAATCAGTGCATCTAAAGTCAACGGAAAGGAGGGGAAATTATGCTTGACGAAAAGGAAGGCGCTTCATCGTTTATGGAAAACGTAAAGAGTATCCTGGAGCCGATCAGGGGTAACGTGAAAATGTGGGAGAACGCGCGGTTCGTGCTCGCGGAGGTGCCGCTCTATCCGAGTGAGGTCAAGAAGATATTGCCGTTGGGCATGAGGCCGGCGGAGCCCGCTTTGGCAACCCTGTTCATAGCCGATTACACCAAGACCTCTTTCACGGTGCCTTATAAGGAGGCCGCGCTCCTGGTTCACGTGCGCACGCCCTTGGGAAGCGGCTTGCACTGTCCGTGGATGATCGTGGACGACGATACGGGCTTGATCTATGGTCGGGAAATCCTGGGGTATCCCAAAAAGTTCGGTCAATTCACCTTCGAAGAAAAAGATGACAGGGTCACTGCAAGCGTTTCACGCCGCGGGATAGAGGTAATGAAAATCGAGGCCCGACGCAAAGAGCTGGAGGACTCTCCCCGGCCGGTCTTCGACTTTAAAACCTTCAATGCAGGAGGGCCGGGCCAGTTCTTCGCTATCCAGCCGATCTGGCTGTTCAGGCCCAAGGAAGTCATCCAGGAGTCCTGGTCCGCGGAAGCTAAGGTTACCCTCCGCGAATCGGAATATGACCCGATATCAAAGCTTACGTCCGGCGTCCCGATAAATGGCCGCTTCGTGGTTATTGATATATTGGGCTCAAGATACAACCTGCCGGTGGGTATCGCGGGCATAAGGTGGTTTGTTAACACTTATAGCATGCGCTTCCGGTAGGATCATTATCCTCTCCCGCGAGCTTGTTTATGAAAGGCGCTTATTAGGGCAGCAAAGGAGGAAATTAATGGGATACCTGGATCTTGGAGCTAGCATCGGCCGCAAGGCAAGAGCCATGCAGGAATCTGCAAGAGAGTTCGGCATGGGTGTCATGCGTCCCGCTGGTATCGAGCTGGACAAGCTTCACGATCCTGCCGAGGTGATCGCAAAGGGCTCGCGTTTGTGGGAGGTATACAGGAATTTCCGCGAATTGGGTTTTCACAAGATGATGATACCCAAGGTCTTCGGCGGCATGATGGAAAAAATGCCTCCAATGGCAATGTCTCTGATAAGTGAACAACTGGGTTACGCGGACGCAGGGCTGGCCATCAGTCTTGCGGTATCAAGCATGCCATTTGCATTTTCAGTTATATCACCCGACTCTCAAGTGCGGAACTGGGCCCGGGAGTACTCTGAAGACCTGGAAGCCGATATGGTCGGTTGCTGGGCTATTACCGAGCCGTGGTCAGGTTCGGTGATGGCCCAGCAACCGATTATTTTTCCCTCGGTGTCCTCGCAGTAAGCCCGCACCATGTCCTTCAGCTCCGGCTCCTGGCTGAACGCGGCCATCTGAAAAGGGAAGCCCGAGGCCCCGAGACTCACTGCCAGGCCCGCATCGGCGTAGCCCATGGCCTCGGAGACAAGAGGCCCGGTCTTGGGGTCCATATCCTCCCGCATGCCGCCGAACTCCTTGGCAAAGGCCGTCTTGTGGAAGCCCAGCTCGCGGAACTGCTTGATAACGTCCCACAGCACCGAGCCGTCTGCGATCACCTCCTCCGGCTCAGCCAGCCTGTCAAGCTCAATCCCCGCCGGCCGCATGACCTCCATGCCGAACTTCTCCGCGGTCTTTGACATGGCCTTGGCCTCGTCACTCAAACTCGTATCCAATTCCAGGTACTCCATGCTTTACCTCCGTGTTCTAAATTCAGTATAAGTATGCAAGCGACTTTTATCGCGATCCCTCACTCCTCAAGCCTCACCAACACCTCCCGCGCCCGGTCCGGCCAGTACATCATGCCCGTCTCTTCCATCATGGTAAGCGCTTTTTCGAGGGTCTCGCAGGCCATCTCGATTTGGCCAGATTGGGCCAGGATATTTCCCTTGATATATTCTCCGAGTAAGACGGTAGCATTCATGCCAAGATCTTTCAAGAGGTTTATCCCATGCTCCAGTATCTCCATACCTTCTGGGTCCTGGTGGCCCAACGCTCTTCCAAGGGCAAGTCGTTGTCATTGGCCCGGCCGGGGGTCCGTCATCCCCGCTTAGGGGGTACTATATCGGGACATGACATCAATGATCCGTCTTTGGGCATAATAGATAAGGCCGGGAGAGAAGCGCTTGATCCGGTATCCCAGCCAAGTCATGGCGGAAAGGTCGAGGAGGGGGCGATTTCTTTTGATGCCCTTGACGATGGCGCGGGCCACGCGCTCCGGGGTCCAGGAAAAATGTTTGAGAATGAAATTGAGGGGGGCCTGGGGGTCGTAGTTTTTATAGACGGCGACGTTGAAGATATTGGTGTCCACGGGGCCCGGGCAGACCGCGGTCACGCCGATGCCGAAACGGGCGGTTTCCGCGCGGAGGGTCTCGGTCAAGCCGACCAGGGCGAATTTAGTGGCGCTATAAGCTCCCAGGGTGGGTAGAGCGATCAGGCCGTCGCCGGAGGCGACGTTGACAATGTGGCCGGATCGGCGGGCGATCATGTGGTTGAGCAGGAAGTGGATGGTATAAATGGGGCCATACAGGTTGACGCCCAGGATCCGGTCCCAAAGATTTAAGTCCATGTCCTTAATTTCGGCGCAAATGCCGATCCCGGCCACGTTGCAGAGGATGTCCACCCCGCCCATTTCCTGGATCGCCCGCTGACAGAGGCTCCGCACCTCCTCGGGTTTGGACACGTCGGTTTTAACCAGGAGCGCCCGGCGGTTCATGCCGGCGATGATCTCCTGCACTTCCTGGAGACCCGCCGCATTGACATCGGTTAAAACCAGGTGCGCCCCCTCGCGGGCGAGGTTGAGGGCCAGCGCCCTTCCGATCCCGCTCGCCGCGCCGGTCACCAACGCCACCTTGTCTTTGAAATCTTTCATGCTCCGCCCTCCTCGGTCCAGGTCGTCAAGCGGGAATGCGCTTCCGGGTATCCGGCTTTTTCTCCGGCGGCCGGCTCTGGAAATAGGCATAGCTCTCCCGCAGGGATTCCCGGGCGCTCTTTAGGAGCTTCCAGCCGAATTCCTTTTTGATTTTTTCGTTCGAACCGACCATGTGATGTTTGAGCAGTCGCAAGCTCTCCCGGGAGATGGGGAAGCCGGGCAGGTGGAGTTTGAATCCCAGGTCGAGGAAGATCTCGGCCAACGGGAACGGGATTGGGATCTGGACCTGGTTCATTAGGCCGCCCATCTGGCTCAAACTCAGGTAATCATCGGCCACCAGGTTATAAGCGCCCGGATGGTCCTCGATCAGGGCCAGGCGAACTGCCTCGGCCACGTCGTCCTCGTGGACCCCGGACCACTTCGGGTCTCGGCCCAGGAAGCGGAAGAAGACCCGGTGCCGGACCAGGGCTTCGAAGTCCGGGTTCAAATGCCGGCCCAGGACCACACCGGGCCGGAAGATGGTGATCACGATTTCGGGACGCTCTTTCGCCAGGGCGCGGAGCATGGCCTCGGTCTCGATCTTTTGGCAGGCATAGTAGCATTCGTCGTTGTCATGCCCCCGGAGCGGCCAGTCCTCGCGGATCGGGATGGGATTATCGGGGTGCGCGCCGTAAGCGGCGAGGGAGCTGAAGTGCACGATCTTTCGGATCCCGGCTTTGGTCGCGGCCTGGAACACGTTGCGGACGCCGGCGATGTTGATGTCGCGGGTAAGATCCTTGTCGTAAAGCTCGGCCACGATGAAGGCGAAGTTGAGGAGCGTATCATACCCCTGGAAGGCTTGCACCAGGGCCGGATCGCGGATGTCCATCTTGACGAAACGATGCTTGGGGGAGGTGAACTTCGGCTCTTTGAGGTCAAGAGCTAAAATCTCGGTGATGGCTTCCTCTTTCTCTATCACCGGCAAAACGGCGCGGCCAATCGCGCTCGCGGCGCCTGTAATAACCAGTTTCATCCTTGCCTCTTTTCTTGCTTCAGTATATCCCGGGACCGAGAGACCTCGCAAGCGGATCTTCCCGGAGGGGAAAAGACCGTAAGTTCCAGGCAGGACGGGTGATCCCGGTCATGGTAAACCTTTTGCCGGGCGGTTCTCATCTTCGTGGCGGTCAGGAGATCCTCGCCCGTGTTCAGGTTGCGATCAAATTTGGGAAAGTTGGAGCTCGAGACATGGAGTCCAAGCCGGTGTCCGGGTTTGAACTGATGAGCCAGGTGGCCCAGGTTAATAGTGACCGCATAGATTTTCCCCGGCTCCACCGGGGCGGGTTCGTTCATCGGCCGTGACGGGAACTCCCGATATCTCAGGCGCACGATCCCGTCGCGCAGGTTCCAGACTTTTCCATCGGGACAGACGTCAAGGAGCTTGGCGGTGAAGTCGGTGTCGGCCGCGTCGGTGGAAACATAGAGCACCGCCCGGATCGGGCCGGCGAGTTCCAGCGGCTCGGCCAGCGGAAGGGTTCGATAGACCAGGACATCGGGCCGTCGCTCCAGCTTGGATTGCTCTTTCCGGCCCGAGTTGAAGAAAAGGTGGTCTCCGCCCACGGTAGGGACCGGGTCGGCCGGGTTATAAACATAGGCATCGGCCGGTTGGGCATTTTCCGGGCTTTCGGGCAACAGCTTGCCGTCTTCGCGGGAGACCGCGGCCTGGCCCTGGCTCTTCAGGTAAAAGCTAACCGTTTGGGTTCCACGCGGCGGCCATTCTTCGGAAGAGCGCCAGGTGTCCGCTCCGGTCAGGTAATAGCGGATCGCCGGCCATTCCTCCACCCCATTCTTCACGCCCTGGAACCGGTGCTCGTACCACTTGAGAGTTTCCAGGCCGGAATAACGGATGTATTCGTCCAGGTCGCTCGAGGTCGGCGCCCAGTAATGTCCCCAGGGGCCGATCACGATCCGGCTTTTCCGGGCCGCCGCAGTCCCGGTGGCGCGCAGTTCCTGGAAGTCCTGGATCATAGCGTCGCCGAGCATATCATACCAGCCGGTGAGGCTGAAGGAAGGGGCGCAGAGGGAGGCGTATCGGCCCTGGCAGGAGAGGGAATAAAAAAAAGGATCGAAGCTGTCGTGAGCGAGGAAATCTTCAATCCAGTCGAGCTTTCCAAGGGAAGGATGGATGATTTGCGGCAGGGGGAGCGCGGGATATCGGGCGGGAAGCCAAGCCAGCAGGTCAATCATCGGGGAATTTTTCTTGACCGCGACCCAGTTGCCGATCAGGGCCAGGGCGGAGAGGGGTTTCGCGCCTCCGAAATGCAAGAGCCGGCGCACGTCGAGACAGCCCATGTTGGGAGCAATCGCCGTGACCAGGGGATTGTCCAGGGCCAGGAACCACTGGTTGATGCCGAGCATGGAGGATCCCCAGCCGCCGATCTGGCCGTTGGACCAGGGCTGGTGGACGATCCACGCGCACAGGTCCCGGCCGTCGGCCGCGTTGGCGCGGAACATATACCATTGGCCCTCGGAGCCGAAGCGGCCGCGCTCATCGGCATGGACCACGGCATACCCTTGCTGGGCCCACTGGCGTGCCGGCCAGCTAAACAGGTAGCGGCCATAAGGATGGCGGATGAGAAGAGTCGGATGACGGCCATCACCGGCGGGACGGAGAACATCGGCGCAAAGCCGCACCCCATCGCGCATCGGAATCATCGCGTCTCGGTCAAGAACGATCTGGTTCTTGGGCGGAGGCATGAACTTTCCGATGGACATGATCGCCAGGCCGGCGCGAGCAAATTGAAATCCCAGTCCCAGTTGGGGATTAGTGATAGCCTTGAAGAGGGCCGGCAGGCGGGTAAGCAGGTGCCCGGGACTTCCGATGGTGCACTGGATGGAATCTCTCATGAAGAAGATTCGTTTACTTCGCCGACACCGCCAAGGGGCTGGTCACCATGCGGTCGAAGCGCTCGAACTCCGGGATGGAGTAGTGGTCCAGGAAAAAGTGGTAGAAGGTCAGGTCATAGATCGCGGGTTTGACGTTTTTCCAATTGATCATTTTAAAGGCGATCATGGGTGAAGAGCCGACTTGATATTCCGGGGGATTTTTAAACTGGTCATCGTCGCGGAATTCGCCGATGACGCGGGCGTTCAATTTCGGATCCAGCACGAAGTGGGTGATCAGCGCTCCCTCGGGACCGCTTACTCCGCCCCAGCTCATGTTTTGTTCGGACAGGGCTTTGACTTTATCCGCGGGGAGAGGCGCGGCCAAAGAAATGCATTCCGGGGCCACGTTCACGCAAAGTTTATAGCCGCGGGTCCGATCCAGGGCCAGGTCGTGGGCGATAATCACCGTCAAATCCAGGCCAAAGAGCGCGGGATTGAATCTCGCGTCCATGGGGTCTTGCAGGAGCACGTACTCGGGGTAGAAGGTCCCGTAAGCGGGGAGGGGAATCTTGCCCAAGGGACCGAGGCTCCAGTAATTCACCGACTTCCAAAACACTCGCACCGGTCCTTGGGTGAAGCCAATGAACTGGTAATGGAAATGTTCCTCGTTAAAGGTATAATTGATGTTCCATTTGCCCACCGTGCAACGGACCTTGAGGCGGTCGAGCAGGTCCGGGCCATCCTTGACCGTGATATAATCGTAATAATAGACCGGTGCCATATGCCAGCCCAGGCGATACCGGTCGGTAATCGCGGTGCGGGTGTTTGGATCATAGTGCACGTAACTCACCGGGGAGAGCGGCGGGGGATGATCGCATTGGGCGAGGATAACCTGTCCCTGCGCTCCCGTCTGCGAGTCCGTAAGGGTGACCGTCACCGTCTTGGGACAGCCTTCGGCCGGCGTTCCGGTATACAACGCTCCCGCATCCCGGGCCATGAAAACCAGCTCATCCCGGGCATGGAAGAGGCCATCGCCTTTTTCGGCCTTCGGCCCCTGTTTCACCATAATGAGCCCGCTGTCATCGCATTCATCAATCTGCATGGGAATGACCATCGGACGCCCGCCCGAGGCGGCAAAGACCCGATAGCTGGCGATGGGCGCGCCCAGGAACGCTGGAGGCAAACTCTTGCCTTTGATCACCACCGCCTCCACCCGGTCGGAGAGCGGCGTCCCTTGGCCGGCCAAAAGCTTCGGAGCGGCCAACCCCATCACCAGCAGGATCGTGATCAACATCCGTTTATGCATTTCGGCCACGCCCTTTCCTCTAGCTCTTAGATTGATTGACCGGCGGCTTGTCCAGTTTCCGGCTTGGCCATCCGTTCGCCGGCTTCGGTCCTTCGGTCGCGGAGCTTAGGATCCATCAGGTAGATCTTGCGCAAGAACTTTTTCAGATGGGGCGAGATGGTCCGGGCGATGTTCAGCTCCGGATCAAAGTAGCGGGCCAACCCCTCGACGGAGGCCAGCGAGACGCCAATACTGGTCAACGCCGGGCTGGACACGATTTTATACCGCCGCTGCAAGTCGCCTATGGCCATCATGATGGCGCCAAACTCAATGTCCTGGATGCGCTGGGAGAGGTGTGTCTTGACTAATCTTCCCACCTCGGCTTCAAACTCCTCCATGTCCTTGACGCCATGGGAGATCGAGGAGTTGAGGATGAGGCGGGCCAGGGGCCCGCCCTCGCCGTTGAAGGTGGAAAACCAGGCCTCGAAGAACCCTTTACGATATTCCCAATCCAATACGTCAACCAGGCCCAGGTCGAAGATCCAATAGTAATGCTCCGGCGAGATGAGCATATTGCCGGGATGGAGGTCCGCGTGGATCAGGCCGTAAAGGACCATGCTATAGTAAATATACAAACTGTTTTCAGCCAGTTTCTTGACGTGGTAATGGCCGTCGCCGTCTTTGATCTCGGTGGGCTTGACCCCGCGCACGAATTCCATGGTCATGATGTTTTTGGAGCAGTATTCATCAATCAGCTGCGGAACCCGGACTCGGTTAATTTCATCCTTGATATATTCCTGATACCGGCGGTTATTTTCCGCTTCAATGGTGAGGTCGAGCTGTTTGAGGACCATTTCACAAAAGCGCTCGGAAAAGCCGATGAGCGACGGGGATTCATAAAAAGGGATGCGAGCGGCCATCTTCACGATGGCGTTCACGATCTTCAGGTCCTCGATCATGACCGCTTCAATTCCAGGCCGGATGACCTTGACCGCCACCTCTCTCCCGTTTTTCAGCACCCCGTGATGCACCTGCGCCACCGACGCGCTTGCCACCGGCGTTAAATCAAAACCTTCGAAGACCGCTTCGATCTTCTTCCCGAAATCGCGCTCGAAGATCAGGGGCACGAGCGCGCCATCAAAAGGCGGCACCTCGTCCTGGAGCTTTTCAAATTCTTTCAGGGCCGCGGGCGGGAACAGGTCGCGGCGGGTGGAGAGGATCTGGGCCAGCTTGATAAAGGTCGCGCCCATGTCCTCGAACATGACCCGACCGGAGCGCCCCTTGAGATGCCAGAGCTTGTCCGCATAAGCCGGCGGGTCCATCCCGGGCCTTTGGGCGAGGAGCGCAAGGCGCTGAATCCCGTATCGGCCGACGTTCTTGGCGATGATGAGGACCAGTTCCAAGGCGCGCCTGATGGTTTTGCGCGGCAGCACTTAGTCTTCCTCTTCATCCTCCGGCGCCAGCGCCATCACGTGCATGGCAAACTCCACCGGGCCGTCCAGCTTGATCTTGCTGGCCATGAAGGCCTCCATCACCGTGTATTCCTTGTCCTGGATCTCCTCGACGATAGTTTGTCTGACATTGAAGATCACGAACGGCTCGGTATGGCCATGGAAGTTCAGCCGGACCTCCACCACTTCGCCGGTGTCGCGGCTCACCCTGATGTCCGCCTGGCCGTTAATGCCTTCGAGGATGTCCATCTCTTCGTGGGCCTGCTCCGGCGAGAAGCCGTCCTGGAACGCTTCCGGGTCAAAGGCCATGTCCAGGGGAAGCCAGGGAAAGTCGCCGTCCGCCGCCTCCCGGAAATTGCTGGAGCTGAGGGTATAGGTCACGACCGGATCGGGGACCTTCCCCTTGAAGGTCTCCACTTTAACGCCGTCCGTCATTTTGAGACCATATTCTCCGCCATCGGCGCCGGTAATGATCAGCTGGGCGGTGAGCGTGAAGCCCCGGTATCCCGACATGTCGTAATCTTTGACGTTGGCGTTATAGGTTTTCGGGACAAAGTCCATGAAGAACGCCTCCGGCGTGATTCCCTTCGGGATCTCGATTTTTTTCTTTCGCTCCTTCTTCATTTTGCTCTCCTTTCTTGCTCCCAGCGCTCCTGGCCGAATTCGGGTTCATAGAGCAGGGTCAGGCCGGCCACGGCCATGGTGTCCACGGCGCCGTCCTCGATCTGGGTGAGCTTGGCGTCGCGGTAATATTTTTCCAAATGGTATTCCTTGGTGATGCCGTAGGCGCCCAGGACCTGGACCATCTCCGCGGTGACGCGGGTGGCGTTGTTGGTGGTGAAGCATCGGGCCGCGGCGGTGAGCGGGATGTCGCCCGGGAACTGATGGCCGTTCTTCCACGACACTTTCCAGATCAGCGCCCGGGCGGCTTCGATGGTCTGGTAGGCGTCGAAGAGCTTCATCCCGATGTTGTGGTGCTCAATGATCGGCTTGCCGCCTTGCACTCGTTCCTGCGCGTAAACAAACGCTTCTTCATAAGCCGCCCGCATCAGGGCCAGGCCGGTGACGGCCACCCCGGTGTTGCCGAAGCAGATGAAGCTTTTGACGAAGTTCAGCCAGTTGTCCTCGCGGGGCCGGATGGCGAGGTAGCGTTTGGGGACCTTGACCTCGTCGAAGAAGACCTCGGTTTGATTGAGGCAGCGGAGTCCGAGCTTGTTGAGGGCTTTGCCCCGGCTGATGCCTTTGAGGTCGCCCGGGACAATGAACAGGCCGGTCCCGCGCATGCCCCGGTCCGGCTCAACGCAGGCGGCCACCCCGATCATGTTGGCGATCCCGCCCGAGGAGATGAAGGCCGACTTGGCCCCGTTGATGATGTACTCGTCGCCGACCTTGCGGGCCGAGACCCGGCAGCGGACCGTGGGGTCCGAGACCCAGATCAGGTCCGAGCCGACCAGGGGCTCGACCCCGGCAAAGCAGCCCATCTGCGTGGCCTCCGTGTCCGCGCAATAGGGTTCGATGAATTCCTTCCGCAGAGACGCCTTGTTCGTCATCATGGCGGTGAAGGCCACGAATACGCCGACCATGATGTTCTGGGTGAGGCCCGGACCGCCCCAGAACAACTCCTCGTTGATCAGGGTGATGGTCACCGGGTCCAGCCCCAGCCCGCCCACGTGCGCGGGCAACAGCATCCGATGATACCCCATTTTATAGGCCTGCCGCATCACGTCCCGGAACAACCCGCTCTTGAAGACCTCCTCCGGGTCCGCGATCTTGTCCAGCTCAATCTCGGCCGGCCGCAGCACGTTCTTGGCAAATTGGTGCGCTTGCTCCACCAGCCGCTGCTGATCGTCCGTCAACTTAAATTCAATCACCGCACTCCCTCCTCCCCGGCCGCCTCTCAGAACGGATCAAACTTGGAGAACAGGTAAGGCAGCATCGTCTCCGAGTCCAACTTCTCCATCGTTTCCAGGCTGTCCTCGATGATCTTGGTGTCGGCGTTCAGGTAAGACACGGCCAGGATCTCCTTGGGCTGGAGCAGGCAGATGGGGTCAAACGGCGATTCATGGAACACCATTTCCACGTTGTCGCAGGCCCGCAGCTTATGGATTTTTCTGACCTTCATGTTCATTTTCATGAGCCGGGGCGGGTAGGCATAATAATCGCCGGCCCAGGTGCCAATCACCTGGTGGAGGTGGTAGGTGGGGTGTTCCATGATTTTGAGGATGTTCTCGGGATTGGCGTCCTCGTCCCCGATCTCGCCCCGGAACTCGATGAGCGTGATCCCCCGGCGCTTGACCTTCCAGAAAAACTTTTCCCCGTTGCGCTGGTACTCGAACTGGCCCACCTTCTTGGCCGTGCCGAACATCTCCCGGCCGATGATGCACCCGATGTCCGACCCGATGTGAATGGCAATCGGATAAACCCCCATCGTGTCCTTGTAGCTCACCAGCGCGGCGAGGATGTTCTCCAGGTATCCGTAGTTCAAGGAGTCATTGTCCCGGCCGCCGTTCAAGGTGAGCTGTTGCACGAAAATATTGACGAGCGGCACTCTCGGGATGAGCTTCAGGGGGGGCGGGATGAACCGCTTGACGATCTCCTTGTCCTGCGGAAAAAAGAGAACCACGTAGTACTCCGCGTTGTCCAGCTCCCACTTGCACCGCTCGCTCATGTCGTTGGCTTCCGCCGGATCCAGCCCGTAGAGCGGGCGGATGGGAAACCGGGTGGGATTCGGGTTCGGTTTGAGAATTTGTTGCTTCATGATTTCACCTCCGTTAATGATTTCTAGCTTGTTTTACCGTTCTCTCTGCTCCTGCGCCATGCTCACTCCCTGGCGTCAACCTGACATCACCAAGTAGACACCGATGTCTACTTGGTGGGGCAATATAGCAGCCCTTCTTTGTGTTGTCAAGCAAAAAATGACGTGGGAAGAAAAAAAATTTACGAGGGGGTGGGGCCCGGCTTGAGCAAGCCGCGCTCGAGCAGAGCGAGAATTTCCTTGACCAGTCGATCCAGGGGGGGGCGCTTTTGCTTGATAATATATTTCCGGACCGTCTCCATATACATCCCCAGCAGCATGCCGCTTATCAATTCCGCGTCCCCTTCGTGGGCAAAACCTTTCGCCTGCGCGGCTTCAAGATACTCGCGGATAAAGGTCTGAAAAATTTTCAAGAGGTTCTCGCTGCGGGGGGTGAGCACGTCGTCGTCGAGGACCATGCCTTCAAAGAGGGGCTTGATGAGTTCGCGGTTTTTCAGGATCACCTCGACCAGCGCCCAGGCCAATCGCCGGACCTGGTCGCGGACTTCGGTAGTGCTTTGGAGTTCATCCGGCGTTTCCAGCTCTTTGGTCCGTTTGACCTCCTCGATGAAGGTATCCACCAGTTGGATCAACACATCCTCTTTGCTGCGGAAATAGGTGTAAAAGGTGCGACGGGAGATGCCCGCTTCGGAGATGATCTCCTTTACGCTGGCATGGTGATAGCCCACCCGGCCGAAAACCTTTTTCGCCGCCGCCTGGATATGGTCCCGCTTGGCCGCCTCATCCAGACCAACCCCGAATTTCGTGTACCCCGATACTGGCATGAACTCCCGCCCCGACCGCAAAAGGATTCAGCAATAAAATACACTACTGTCCAAAATAGGACAGACTTGACCACCGGGCTCATTATAAAACAAACGGTTCAGTAATGAAAAGTCGCCTTTCCAGGATGAGGTTCCCCCTTTCTGGGACAGGCACCTTTCTGGAAGTGGTTGTTTTTACTTGGGGGCCTGGACCAGTTCTCCGATCTTGACCTGGCAGACGGTGGAATCGCAGAAATCGGAGATGTTCATCGCCTGTCGCTTCATCACCTCCTCCAACATGCTCTCGTCAATCACGATCAGCTTGCTGGATTTACCCAACTCCTTGATCATCAGGGAGGCGAGGGTTTGGGCCAGAGACTTGTCCACCCCGCCCACCGCCTTGATCGGATACACCGCGACACTGGTCTTGTTGGTCTGGCCGAGCAGGGCCAGGGCCAAGAAAACAAAGAGAAGCCGGATCAGGGTTTTGTTCATTGCGCCTCCACCTCTGGAAAAGCTGGAGAAAGTCTACACCAAGCAGTTAAGGGGTTCAACTGGAACTCTTGCGCGACCAGCCTGTCCGAGGCGCTGGCGAAAATGGGAGTATCAGTGGTCGTGGTTTGAGGACAAGAATGAACCAGAACCTGGTCCTCCAGAGGGTTAATACCCTCTATCTTAGCTATCAATAAAAAGTTCCTTCCTTGGCTTGCATAAGCCTGGCACGGTCTACATTGGGGTGGCTCCAAGATTTACCAATGACTCGGTGAAACGTTCGTTCAAGCGAGCTTGCCAGTTGGCCGGGATTGAGAACTTCCGGTTTCATGACTTTAGGCATACCTTCGTCACCAACATGAGAAGAGCCGGCAAGCAGGACCGAGCGATCATGGCGATCACCGGGCACAAGACAATGGCGATGCTGATGCGCTACGATTCCGTGGATGAAGACGACCTGAAAAGGGTGGTGACCGACAAGCCGATTGGAAAAAATTGCACAAATATTACACATGGGGAAGCGGACAGAAAAGAGAGTGTTCCGTAACCCCTTAATTTTATGGAGGGCCGTGCGGGATTCGGACCCGCGACCAACGGATTAAAAGTCCGTTCAGGTCGTTTTGGCGAATAACCAGTAAAACCAATAACTTAGCGAAACCATTAGACAAATCGGGTCGGTTACCGCTTTCCATTAAGTCCATAAAATGTGCCAAAACCCACCCTTTTTTCAAAATCCTGGCACATTTTTATACAGAAATGTAACGAAAAAAACCTTCTTTTTCACCCGATCCCCTCCCCCCTTTTTGAAGAGTCATTCTTCCACCACCAAAATCCCATGATTAAGCAAGATCGTGACAAGTTCACCAAGCTCGACCAGGGCTTTTTCTTTGTCCTTAGCAGCCAGCCTGTGTCCTGAGCACCTAGCCACAATTGCATAGTCCCGGGGGGAACCGCTATTTCTTATTGCTCATCCGAAGATGACTCTTTTGGCTCGATTTCATCGATTGAAGGAACGTACCATTGCTCGTCTCCCACCGAGTTGGGATCGAAGGCCTTTTTTATCCGAGCCTCCCATAGATGGTAGTTGTGGAGTTGGGGCCCGTATACTTTCCAGGCGCCCGGCGGCAGATTGGAAAGGCCGAGGCCGAGGGTGTGCTCGATAGTGGTTCGAGCGGAATCCTCAAGGTACTTGAACCTTCCCTCGGCTTGGCCGTCGCGGCGATCGAACATGGCCGCGGTCTCGCAATGTCCCCAGTTGGCGGTTCCTTCATAAATCCCGCCCCACCCAATGTCGGACATGTCGTCCTTGAAATAGCCCTGGTCAATGTACTTCTGCTTGCATTCCTGGGCGACCTCGGCCTGGCGGATGGCGTTGTCGTATTCCACCGGAGAGCCGTAGCTGGTGAGGAAGTCTCCGCCAGCCCGGAAAGTGAGGGCGGTGGGGATAGACCGGACCCCCATGAGCCACCACCAGAAGCCGTAGCCCGGGGCTTTGCTGAGATCGAGAAGGATGCACCCGTGTTCGACGGTGATTTTGCGAAGGACTTTCTCCTGATATTCGACTTCGCGCTTGGAAGGGGAGCTGAGCAGGGCGACACCGAGATGTTGGAAGGCCTTGAGCAAGGCCCGAAGGGGTTTGGACTCGAAGAGCCGATCCCCAGCCCGAGGCATGAAAAGATCTACGCCGGCATTGAGCGGGCTGCGGCAAAACCAGTAGGCGATTTCGGCGTTGCCGATCTCGTAGGAAATGTCCGCGTATTTTTTAAAACTGGGGGCCACCACGAAAAACATCTTTTCCGTTTCCGGGACATCGGTTTCAACGTCGAGCAGGATCCCCTCGACCCGGGGCTGCGGGGGACCGTACCAAGGGAAGAGCTTCACCGCGCACTTGGTGAACACTCCGAGCGAGCCCTGGGTCCCGGAAAATCCTCTCATGATGCCGCGGAGGCCGGGCCCGGGTCCGTCTCCGCTGAACCATCCGGCATGGGAGCCTGGGGAGCCCAGCTGCAGGACCTCGCCATCGGGCAAGACCCACTCCACGCCGAGCACATTTCTTCCGCTATAGCCGGTGGAGAGTCCGGTCCCGCCATAGCCCCATGCGGAGGTGGCGCTGGCCAGAGCAGAAGTGTTAGGTCCGGCGCCAATGATGTGACAGGTAAGGCCTTTTTTCATGGCCTCGGACTGGAGCTGGCCGCAGCAGACATAAGGCTCAACCACCGCGAACTTGTTTTTCTCGTCGAGTTCGAGGATCCGGTTCATGCGGCGGAGGTCAATTTGCAACTCGCCTTCCTGGGAAGGCCCGCCCCAGGCGGCCCAGCCGGTGCTATGGGCCTTGAACTTGACCTGGCGCTGGTTGCAGATTCTGACGATGGTCTGGACTTCCTCGGTGGTGGCCGGGAGAATCACGGCCGCGGGTCTGGGAATCCATTTCTGATTGGTCAGGTTCATGGCCGGCTGCCAGGCATAACCGTCCAGCACTGCCGGCTCCTGCGAGATATTCTCCTCACCGAGAGCGTCCGCCAGCTCCCGGTAAACGTCTTTAGGCAAAAGCTTCATTTCATCCTCCCCATGACATGGTGATAAGATCAATCACGTCGTAAACTTTCATCGGGTCGCCGCCGGCGGCGATCGCGTCCTTGAAAACTCTCTCGCACCAGGGACAGGCGGTCACGATCGCCTCGGCGCCGGCCGCCCTGGCCTCCTCGATCCGGTCGCGAGCCGTCCAGTCGGCGAAGTCCGGAAAAGCCTCCAGCACGCCCCCGCCGGCGCCGCAGCACCAGGAGTACTCCCGGATCCGCTCCATCTCGACCAGGTCAAGGCCGGGGATGGACCGAATCACATTCCGCGGCGGATCGAAAATGCCTAGGTTGCCCATCTGCTTGAAACGGACCGGCCGGTGCAATTTATTGACGCCGTTCCAGCCCATCTTATAAATCTCTCCTCTCCGGCCCAAGTGGCAGGGATCGTGGTAGGTCACCCGCAAGGAGGCGCACTTGCCCAGTTTGAGCCGGCCTTGCTTGATGAGCAGGTCCGCGTATTCCACAGCATGAAGCACGCGCAGGCCCGCATCCATGCCGTTTTTAGGGTAGAGGTATTTGAAGGTGTAGTAGCAATCCGAACAGGGCGTGACCAGGAGCTTTGCCCCGGAGGCCTTGATCCTGCCGATCATGTCCTCGGCAAAATTCTTCATCTCGCCCTGGTAGCCCATCTCGAAAGCACGGCCGCCGCAACAGGATTCCTCAGGGCCGGCCGCTCCGAGGTCCACACCCGCGTTCCGGAACAGCCGGACCCAGTTGCGCACGGAGGAGCGGAGGTCCTCGTCGTATGAATACCTGCACCCGGCATGGAAGAGGACTTCCACCTTCTGGGTGTTGATGTCAATCAGATCGAGGTCTTTGGCCCAGACGCCCCGGTCGGCCTTGAGCAGGCCCAGGGTGTTGTCCTCCTTCTTCATGCTCTCGATCATGAGCAGGTGTTCGGGGAGCACGTATCCCTCGGTCACGCACTTGGCGCGCAGGGCGAGCAGGACGTCGGCAAGATCAATGTCGTCGCGGTAGGCCTGGCACGAGACCTGGCAGGCGCCGCAGAGCTGGCAGCGGTAGACGATTTCCATCACCGGGTCGGTGACCTCGCTCCGGCCCTCGAGGATGGAGTTGGAGGCGATCAGCTTACCCCCTCCGGAGTAAGCGTGAAAGTTATAGCGGTCCACCGACGGACAGATCTTGGCAAACCGCCAACTCTTGATCTGGGCCATGGGGACCCACTTGCAGTGAGAGCACCGCGAGCAGCCCTCCATGTCGCTTTTAAGCGTGGCCAGGTCGTTCATGCCCTATGCCTCCTTCTTAAAACAAAGCTTGCCGGGGTTCATCACTCCGCGAGGATCGAAGATGTTTTTTACTTTCCTGAGCGCCATGACGGTGTCTGGACATTTGGCGTAGGCCAGCTCGGACCAGAGGCCGTAGGGTCGGGAGAAAAAACCCCCTAAATCCAGACAGGCCCGACTGGCGCGTTCAAAGAGCGCCGGGAGCCGGGCGGAATCTTCCGGGCGATTGGGGTTGTACATCAGGTTGAACTCCAAATGGCACCCGGTCCCGTGTCTAATGGGCTGGAGATACACGCCCAGATTTTCCCGGGTCAACCCGAACTCCCGGGTCAGTCCGTCCATGGCCTGGATAAATTCAGGCGTCCGGTCAAGAGTGGTCAGAAAAAAGACGTCCTGACAGGCCCCTCTTTTCCGGAACTTCCAATAGGGCTCCTCACTGGGCCGGCTCGCCAGGTCAACCATTCGATCCGCAGCCACCCCTGCCAGGTTCCGCCGGGGCGTGACCTTGAACTCGCCGGCGATCTCTGCCAGGTCTTGTTCCATGTAAGTGAGCCGCTCCTCCGGAAGATGGGTGAGGCCCGAGAGGGAGTATAGGAGCGTCCAAGGCGGCAGGTCCTTTGGGTCCAGACCGGCGATGGCGGCGAGGTTGACATTGTTCAAGATGAGACAGGTGTCGGGGAATTTGCGCCATAGGATTTGATAGGTGAAGGCGATGAGTTCATCCAGAGTTTGGCCGGCCACGAAAAAGCCCTTGCTCAGCGCGGGCATGAGTTCGAGCTTGATGGTCGCCCAGGTGACGATACCCAGCGAGCCTTGGGCCCCCTGGATCAACCGGGCGATGTCGGTCTGGGCCGGTCCCATGGGCATTTTCTGGGCCTGGCCCGAGGCCCATTGCTCCTCGAGCGAGCCGGGGCCCGCTGCGTTGCCGGTCCGAAATAAGTCGCCCGTGCCGAAAACCAGTTCGAGGCAACACAGAGGGTCAATCGCGTCCCAGTTGTATTTGGGCCCGGTGGTCGGCTCTCTCTCCAGGAGGCTTCCGACGACCGACTTGGTCTTCCGGGGAAGAAGGGGCATCTCGATTCTTAAGCCCTGCTTTTCGACCTCGGTCTGCAGCTCGGCGAAGGTCACGCCGGGATCGATCATGGCGACCTTGTTGCGCTGGTCAACGCGGAGGATGGCTTTCATCTCCGAAAGGTCCACGATGACCGAGCCGGAGGCAGTGGGCACGGTGTCTCCGCGCGAGTGCGGGCCGTGGGAGGAGCAGGGAACCAGAGCGAATCCCTGATCATTGGCGAGCTTCACCAGCCGCTGGATTTCATCGAGGCCTCGCGGCTTGACAATGCATTCCGGCCGCTCGCCTTTGACAAAGCTTGAGTCGAAGCTGTAAGCGATGAGCGCGTCTTCTTCCGTGACCACGCGCTCGGGGCCCACAATCCGGGCCAGGTCTTCTTTTTTAGCCATTGCTTCTTTTTCCTTTGCGTTACCGGCCCAACAGCCGCTTGCGAGCCTGTTTGGCGGCCGTGGCGGCGGTCCATTTCAGGAGAGGGGGCCTCTGATCCAGGAAGGCCTGGGCGAGCACATCCGCCGTCTTGCCTACCTGCTGCCCATCCACCGCCTTGAAAACCCCGGCCATGAAAGCGGAGACGGCCTCCGGGTCCCGGGCGTGAACGTCATTGACGTAACCTGCCACGACGTTCAAGGCGCGGCCCAGACTCTGGCCATACTCGGACGCGGACTTTTTGCCCAGAGCGGAAAGGATCGCCGGGGAATTGAGCATGATCAGCGCGACGACCGCCTTCCATACTTTCGGCAGAGCCGCCATGAGCCGGGCCTTTTTCTCGGCGAGGAGCGCGGTGTCCCGGTTATGGGCGTCCATGAAGGACTTGACATATGGAGTTGCGGCGGACAACAACAAGGCCATCCCTTCCAGCGTTTCCGGATCGGTAAGGGCAGGCATCATACGGAAAGCCTCCACCAATATCTGGTCGAGGGAAGTCAAGTCCTCCATCGCGCTGACCGCGTCCTCCAAGTCCGCGAACAGCTCGGCCTGGTTCTCGTACTTCTTATCTGTCACGGCCTTGGACAGCTTGAGGAACTCGTCCAACGCGCCCGTGCGGAACGCGGTTTCCAGAAACTCCCAAACCACCTTGGTCGGTCCTTCCATGCGTTTTCCTCCTTTCGGCGCCCTCCGCCTTGCTATCCGTGTTTGATGATGATCCCCGCGCCGCCGTTGGGATAACGAAAAGCGATGGCGTCGTTCTCGCACACAGCGTAACAGGCCGCGCACTCCAGGCATAGCTCCTGGTAGCGGGGTGACAGCTTGGCCTTGTCCTTGACCGCCCACAGATTGGCCGAGCACACCAGAGAGCAAGCGCCGCAGCTGTTGCACTTGGATTGATCGTAGGTGATGAATTCTCCGGGATCGGCGCCCTCCACCTTGAAAGTCAGTTTCAAGAGGCTGGTCCCGGTGAAATCTCCGCCCTTGGTATCCCTTTGGTCCATTTTATTCCTCTCTTTCGTTGACGCCGAAAAAAATCGGCGGCCGTGCCTTTTCAGGCCAGTCCTAAAAATCTGCCGACCACGGACCTAATAACCCTTTGCGGGATGATGCGAGGCAGCTTCTTCTTGATCGAGCCGCTGATCATTCCCGCGATTCTTTCCCGGTTCTCGGTTGATATTCCCTTGCCCAGGGGCACGATATTGTGGTTGGCGAAATCGGAAAGCTCGGGGAGGAGGTCGAGCAGATGGCCCAAGTGGTCGTTAAAGGTCTTCATATGGTCGTCGCTCCAGTCGAACACGGGGCTGGGGAAGTTCAGGGACTGGACTTCGCCGAGGAACAGGACCATTTTTTTCATGAATTCGGGATCGAAGGCCGAGTTCTTCCAGAGGTTGACGTACTCCTGACCGAACTCGTACTCGCGGCCAACCGCGGATTGTTTCCATTTGCGCTCATAAGCGGAAAGGGCCTTCTCGGAGACGTCGCCCGCGGCGATGGCCTCGGCTGCGGTCTCGGCAGCCATGCGGCCGGTCAGGCAGGCGTGCCAGATGCCCTCGCCCTCGAGCGGACAGGGGAAGCCGCCGGCGTCGCCGACCAATAAGACTCCGTCTCCGTAACTCTTGCCCGGATGAGGCATCCAGGGCAGGAGGTGCACCTGGTACTCCCGGAGCTCGGCGTCCACCGACCGGCACATGGCCTGAAAAGCCGGGATCTTGAGAATCCGTTTCACCATGTCCAGCGGCCGGGTGTCCCACTTGTCCAGCCATTGGCCTAAGCCCAGATGAAAGCCGTCCCGGAAGTTCACCTGGTAGGCCCCGCAATATGGCCCGAACCAGACCAACTCCGCCGGACCGATCACGTCATCCATCCTCTGCTCGTTGCAGGAGAAATCGAGCTGGGGCACGAGGGTTATCTGGTCCTTGTTCCATCGCTTCCTGATCCCGGAGGCTATGGCCACCAGGGAATGGGCCCCGTCGGCGCCGATCACCACGTCGGCCTCGATCTTCTCTCCCTTTTCGGTTACCAGCCCGCAGACGCGGCCTTTCTCCTTGATGACGTCGGTGATCAGGGTCGAGGTCCGGAGCTCGGCCCCGGCGTTGCAGGCGAGATTGGCGAGAAGCGGGTCCAGGTCCGAGCGGTAGATGCTGGTCCCGGTCATGCCGTAGCCGTGGTCCTTGTGCTGGATGCGGCGGTCATCCTTCGGGGTCTTGGCCGTGGAGATGGTGGTGACGAGGCGGTCGTCGGAATCGGTGATCTTGAAGTAGCAGAAGTGGATTTCGCGGTAGGAGTCGAGCTCGACAATCTCGTCCATGATGAAAGGGAAATCCCTCCACCACCGCTGGCCCAAGCCACAGCCGGAGGCGTTCTTTTCGCCTGACTTGCGGGCCCGCTCGAAAAAAACCACCCGGAGTCCTAATTCGGCCGCGGTCTTGGCCGCATAGGCCCCTCCGGGGCCGCCGCCGGAAATTGCAATGTCGTATTTCGCCATGCCCATCTCCTTCCTCTGAATTCATTTAGCCGAAAACGTTACTTTTTCACCAGCACGCGAGACTGTCCCGCCTGGTTTGGCGCCTTTTTCCCCTGGACCTCAATCTCCAGAGGCGATGTGGCGATCTGTAATATTTCCTGTAAAAATTCTCGGTTCAGACCTTCCGGTCGATAAAAAGCATACGGCACGCAGCCGAAGGTCTCGATGTGATAAGCTCCGGCCGGCAGACTTTTCACCACGATTTTATCCGAAGCGTACCCGATATCGCCGGGATAGTTCTCCGGCGGCCGCTCTTCCTTTTCATTGTCGCTATACGTGGAATAAGACTTGCCGTCGGTGAGGAACTTGGGATCGAACCTGGTGAACTGGATCTGGGTCCCCTGCGCGCCAGTGACCAGGCGCCACTCGTCCTTGGCCTCATTGAATTTTCGCTCGGATTCGTCCATTTCTCCGTCAATCGGGAAGCCTTGGAGATGCGTCGAGTTGTAATAGCGCATGCCCTTGGCCTCGGGCGAGAGGTCGGTGCCGAAGGAAAGGGTCATTTCAGTGATGAGAGATCCGGGATCGAAGGGTACGTCCACAATGGTGGTGGTTAAGGTGAGGGTGTCAACCATGACGCTGTCAATGTAAAAACGCGGCCCCTTGATTTTAAGGGGGAGCAGGGGATACATGGTGGAGTGGATGAGGATCCGGACCGGCCCGGGTTTGTAGGCGACCACGCCGCCGCTTACAATCTTCTCATTGATGGGGACCTTGATGATTCCGCCCAGAAAACTGATCTCGCCTCGTATCTTCTGCCGGTCCAGGATGTTCTTTCCGTTGCCGCCGGCTTCCGGCGTCACCCACAGCTTGTTGATGAAAATAGTGGGAATGGGCTTCTTTTCCTGTTCGTTGATAATCGCGTCATACCCATAGGTGGGGAACCGGAAGTTGAACACGCCTCCCTGGTCAATCAGCACGGAAACGGGCTTGAGCGCGCATAAAGAGGGAGCGGTCGGGAACCTCGCCACGTACACCCAGGTCTGTCCGCCCGTGACCGGGTCCTTCAACTGGACGGCAACGGCCAGGTCCGCGCCCTCCGGCGCCAGGCCCTCCGGGGCCTTTTCGCTGGCATCCCGGGCCATGAAAACCACCAAGTCCTGCCGATCCAGAATGCCGTTACCCTCGTCCGGATTGGCCTCCGGGCCGAGGGTCAGGATGAAACTCCCCTCCGGAGTAAGTTCATCAATCTGGAACAGAAGGGGACTGAAGCTTCCCTTTCGGAACGAGTATACCGCAAGCTTGCTCAAAGAAGCGCCTTGCAAAGGGACCAGCACTTCACCGGGAACCTCCACCGGCTCGTAGTAGCGGCCATGGGCCCGGCCGGGGCCCTCCGCTCCCGCCGTCGTCGGCAAGGGCCCGCACCAACTGACAAGTAAAACCAGGATCAGGCCCGAACCCAAGCGGCCATGATGTCTCATGCCACCACCTCTCCATTCTCCTTCATCCGTTCAGAAACGGAATGTGGCTGAGCCAGGAGTTCCAACTGCTAGCTCGTATGGCTCCGCCGGTCACGTCAAGCTTTCCGTCCCGCCTATTTCATCTTCTCCTTCAGTCGCCCCCAGAGCGACGGAATGACTTTCCGGTAATCGCCCACTACTCCGTAGTGGGCAAAGGAAAAAATATTCGCTTCCGGGTCCTTGTTGATCGCGATGATCGTCTTTGAATCCTGGCAGCCGGCCATGTGCTGGGAAGAGCCGGACAAGGCTACCGCCAGGTAAAGGTCCGGTCGCACGATCTTGCCGGTGAGCCCGACCTGTTTGGAGGAAGGGACCCAGCCCGCATCGCAGGGCGGACGGCTCGCGGCCGTGGCCCCCCCGAACACTCCAGCCAGGGCCTCAAGCATCTCGAAGCCTTCCGATCCTCCGATACCCCGGCCGCCGCTCACTACCACTCGGGCGTTTTCCAGGAGCACGCCCTTGATCTCTTCTCTGATGCGGGACACGGTCCGGCTCTTCGGGATCGAGTCGTCAATCTCCACCGATACGGCCACCACTTCCCCTTGCCTCGAAGCATCCTGCTCCCGGGCTGGCATCGCCTTGGCTCGGACCGTGGCTAGCGCCGGCTTCGATGAGCAGACCTCCACCGCCACCGCCTTGCAGCCGAACACCGGACGCGACATCCGCACCCGGCCCGCATCCCGGTCCCATTCGATCCGGGTGCAGTCCATGGCCAGACCTGAGCCCAGCCGGCAGGCCAGCCTCGGAGCGAGGTCCCGGCCCACCGATGTCTGACCGATCAAGACCAACTCCGGCCCGGTCCCGCTTATGAATTCCGCCAGCACCTTCAGCCAGACCTCGGGCTGGTAGTGGTTCAAATTCGGGCCCTGGAGAAGATAGGCCCGGTCCGCACCATAAGCGAAGGACTCCAGGGCCAGGGATTCCATTTCTTCGCCCAACAGCGCGATCGCCAGGGGGCCGCCCAGTTGATCCGCTATGGTCCGACCGCCTCCTAGCATCTCCAGGGTGGAGGAAGAGAGGTGGTCGTCCAGCCGCTCACCGACGACGATCACCGCGTTGCTCGACATGCCACCCTCAATAAATTAAATTTTGCAGTCATTACAGATGACCTCGGCCAGCTTCTCGCCTGCTTGTTCCGGCGTCTCCCCTTCGATCAGTTTGCAGACCGTGTCCCGGACCGGGATGAACAGGTCTACCAGCTCGGTGCGCCGAGCCGGGACTTTCCCCAGACTCAGGTCTCCCGCCTTCCACTCGAAGACCGGTTTTTTCTTGGACTGCATGATGCCTGGCAAGGTGATCTGCCGGAGCGCGCCCAGGTCGTTGGTCACGGTCACTACGCACGGCATCGAAGCCTCAACCACCTCGTAGCCGTCATCAACCACCCGCTCCACCCGCACCGTTCCTCCCTCCACTTCGATCTTGCGGGCCACCGTGATACAAGTCACGCCCAGCAATTCGGCCAGCGCGGAGCCGGTCACTCCCCGGTCCCAGTCCGCGGCCTGTCGGCCCGTAATGACCAGATCGAAAGCGCCGATCTTTTTGATAGCCGCGGCCAGTATCTCCGCGATCCCAAAGCTATCAAGGTCATCGAATCCACTGTCCTCCACCAGGTGAAGAGCGTCCGCGCCGGCGCTCAAAGCCTTCTTCACCACCGGCCGCGATAGCTTCCGGCCCACACTCAACGCCAGCACCTCGACTCCTTGCTTGTCCTTCAGCCGAAGCGCGGCCTCGATAGCGTTCTCGTCGAAGGTGCTCACCACTGGCGGAATGCCCTGAGGCGGGAACACCTTCCTCTCGGCCCGGTCAACCTGGAACGAGGACACCGGCATTTCGGGATCCATCACCTGCTTGACGCATACAATTATCTTCATGTCATCAACCGGCCTTGCCCTTTGGGCGGGGTTTCGCCTTCGGGCCTTGTCGTCTATCCTCAACAACACCAAGCTCCGTCCCCCGACGCAAGCAACGAGAGGTCAATTCCTTGGCGTGACTCTTCAACCGCTCCATGTACCCCTGGGACTCGCCGTCCATGTTCAACAGAGCGCTGATGAATTGCTGGTTAGTGAAAAGGCCCCAATAGAGCATGCTCAAGGACACGAAGGTGAGTGGTAGGTCAATGCCCTGGCGCCGATCCTGGTCCACGATCGCTTCAACTTGCATCACCCATTGGCGAAGGCGGGGAGCCAATTGCTCCCATTCCACCCGTCGCAGGGCCAGGTCCTGCTCCAGCCATTGCCGGAAGAATAAAAGGGGAAAGTTGGGGTTCTGGTGCAGCGTTTCGAATAGCTCATCAATAAGCTCATTGATGGATTGGTTAAGCGTAGCCTCGTCTCCAAGATCGAGCTTCAGCATCTTTTGAATATGACGGTTGATCATGGCGGTCACCGGCATAATGGATCTCTCGAGGATGTGGTTGTAAAGCTCGCTTTTACTTCCGCAATGGTAATGAAGGGTCTGGATCGAGATGCCGGCCATGGCCGCTATCTGGCGGGTGGAGGTGCCGTTATATCCCTGTTTGGCGAACAGGGTTTCGGCGCTGTCCAGGATCCGGGTCAAGGCATCTTTCGGTTTTGCTTGCTCTTTCATACCGCCTCAAACTAGTCATCAATCAATCGCCTGATACATACCAGAAAATGAAATCAATGTAAAGTGCTTTTGGGGACGCTGGGATTGAAAACTTCCAGTTTCATGACTTTCGGCATACCTTTGTCACCAACATGCGGAGGGCAGGCAAGCAGGACCGGGCAATCATGGCCATCACCGGCCACAAGACCATGGTGGTATTCACGCGCTACGACACCGTTGACGAGGAGGATCTCATAGGCCCGTTTTCACAAAAAAATACACAAAAATTACACAAGTTTTTGCAAATCTGTATAGGGATTTAGGCCGATCCCGTACCCCTATCCACTGCCATTTTAAGGACGTGACTGGCCTTAAAAGTGGCCACCTTCCTGGCTGTGATAATGGCCTTCCTGCCATGGTGGGATTATGGCCCACCCGAGATCGCCTCGACCGAATATTCCACACAGACCCCGATCCCTGATATCTTCCAAGACTCCTGGGGCATCCTAGCGCTTCTGGGATATCTTTTGGTGTCGGTCCTGGGGCAAGGGAGGTTGGGCAGAGGTGGAGACAGGCTGGTGAAGCCGATGATCCCACCGAGGGCCGCACCAGGACGGGAGCACGGCAATCACTTTCAACCCCAAGAAAGGAGGTACCCATGATCAAAATTTCCAATCCAGCAAAAAAGGTGATGGACAAGCTCACCCAGGGTCTTGAGGCTACTGGCGCACACAAGAAGATCGACAACTCTCCCGGGTTCATGGCCGTCCATATCGAGAACGTTGGTTCCTGCGAACTCGGTTACATGTTCTCTGTAGCGCACTATTACGAGCAGAACGGCGACTTGATGAAGGATCCCGATATGGTGTTCATCAAAAGCCAGGATGGTGATTACTACCCCGTTGAGTTCCAGCAGGACAACCTGGGGCTCTACCAGTGTGCGGTGGAGTGGGACGGAAACAAGGTCAAAGGCTTCACACCCAAGCTCCAAAAGGACCTGGCCAAGTTCGCCGCGACCTGGATGAGGAACATCAAGGACCAGCAGAAGCTGTAGGGATCCTCAAGATCAAGCCCATAGTCCTAATCAGGACCGAGGCGAGGTCAGGAGGATGACGAAGCAGGCGGAATGGTGTTCACCGCCGCTTTCAATATCTGGCTGGCTTTGAAGGTGACCACCCTCCGAGCGGTGATAGTCACTTCTTGCTTGGTATGAGGGTTCCGGCCACGACGTTCATGCTTGGACCGAACCACGAACTTCCCGAATCCGGAAATCTTGACCTTTTCCCCCTGATCCAGGGTCTCTTTGATAATCGCCAAGACGGTCTCGATTATCTCCACGCTTTGCTGGCGGGAAAAGCCGACTTTCTCGTAAGCCTTTTCGGCCAGTTCAGCTTTGGTCATGGTTTACCCTTCTAAACCTCGACTTCTGCCACCATACCCCCTCAAAGGTAAAAGGGAAAAAGAGCTCAAGGGTAATAATTTTTAATCCCCTGCGCAACGAAAACCGATCATGCAGCCCTGAGATGTAGGGTCGTGTCTATTCCGAATCGAGGCGCGTAGGAATCTAGCATCGTAGTCCCAGCTACCCCCACGCGAAACCCGGAGTGTCCCACTCGACGGCCCGCTCGGATTTCTGCTGGGGCTATTGGAATAATACTTGCCATCATACCAATCCGCCACCCATTCCCACACGTTCCCCGCCATGTCCAGCGCCCCATACGGAGATACCCCGGCCGGCTTGCTTCCAATTTCCCAGGTCTTTACTTTCTTACATCCATGGCCTCCGTCAACCATTATCGCGTAGTTACAACTAGCTATCTGATTTCCCCACGGATATTCTCTTCCATCCGTCCCCCGCGCCGCCTTCTCCCATTCCGCCTCACTCGGCAACCGTTTCCCGGCCCATTCACAATAGGCCTTGGCTTGGTCCCAGGTCACTCCTACCACCGGCTGACGGTCTCCTGTAAACCCACCATGCTTCGCATTCTCCCTGCACCCCTCGGCCCGGACACATTCGTTATATTCCCCCTGCGTCACCTCATACTGGTCAATGTAAAAAACATCCAGATAAACCCGGTGATATGGCTTCTCAAACTCAGGGCATTCCATATCTACCCGCTTATTGCAACCCATCCAGAACTCCCCGGCCGGAACGAACACCATTGGTCCGCCTTTCTTCCTTGGTGCTTTGTATTCTTGGCCTGCAATGGGTCGAGAAATATCCACCTTCACGGTCTTATTCTCATCACTCTTCAAATCCATGGTTTGAGAGTTCTCCGCCTTGGCCCCTTTGACCTTGATGGTTCGCTTACCAACGGGAACATTTTCCAGAGTCAGGGGTGCGGTTCCTTTTTCCAACCCGTCAAGATAAACTTTGGCTCCCGGCTCGGGCGGCTCGGCAAAGACATTGATGGTTCCGGTTATCATTTCCAGTTTGGCTTGAACAGGCGTAATCGAGGCTTTTTGGCCTCTGGCAATGGCAAGATCAAACTCCCGGGCATGATAACCCTCTTTGTTAATCCTGAGCTTATATGAGCCAGGGCTGAGCTTAAAGTCGGCTGGCGTGGTTCCAGACTCCTTATCATTGATTAAGACCATTGCGCCGGCTGGATCTGAAGCCACGGAAAGGTTGCCGAAGTTCTCTTTGAGCGAATAACTCTTGCTGGTCGTCGCCTCGTCATTGATCTCAACTAATTCCTCCACCGGATCATAGAGATCAAGCTTGACGGTAACCAGGTGCTTCCCTGAAGGCATCTGGGAAATATCGTAGGGGGTTTTTCCGACCTCGGAACCGGCAATGATTACGATGGCTCCCTTGGGCTGGGAATCAATTTTCAGAGCACCAAAGGCCGGCTTAAGCTTTACATTTTCGTACTTGGCGATTCCAGGCTTGAGCTCCGCGTTAAATGCCAGGTCGTGATATTTCTCCTTTTTTAACAGCACCTGCACCGTTCGGCCCGGTTCAAGATTGTCCTTCTGAAAAGCGGGTTCGGTTTTGCCCACTACCACGCCGCCCAAAGAGACCGTTGCGCCTGGAGGAATGGTAGTAATATAAAGGCCGGCCGGACCGCTAGCTGCAGAGCTCCGGGAAGGTGTGATTTCCCTGATTTCGACCGCACCGGGTCCACTTGGGCCAGTTGGAGTGACGAAAGCAGGGGAGCCGGAAATTGCTGCTGAGGGAAGTGCGGGTATGGGTATTTCTTCGCCAAAGTGGTTCCTGACCCTGGCCGCTGCCGTGGCAATAAGCTTATCCAACTGATCTTCCGAGCAGACGCATTCTTCACGGCCGGGGAATTCCATGGTGCTGGTGCGGACATCAATCACCTTAAAGGTCAGGATGTATCGAGATCCGAGTTTGCTCAATTCCGCTACCACCATTTTCTGGGCCTGGACCAGTTCTCCGATTTTGACCTGACACATGGTGGAATCGCAGAGATCGGAGATGTTCATAGCCTGTCGCTTCATCACCTCCTCCAACATGCTCTCGTCAATCACGATCAGCTTGCTGGATTTACCCAACTCGTTGGTCATCAGGGAGGCGAGGGTTTGGGCCAGCGACTTGTCCACTGATCCCACCGCCTTGATCGGATAGACCGCGACACTGGTCTTTTTCTGGGTCTGACCTAAACTGGCCAGCGAGATTAGCAGCAAAACAATCATCCCGAGCAATGGCTTGCTTCTCATGGCCTTCCTCCCGCCTGAAAATCCTACTGGACTAGGCGAAGGGTGTCAAATGAAGGGTGGAAGTTGGATGGTGAGGCGCCTTGTCCAGACCCTCACCCTTATGTTTTCCAAGGCGTCCGGGATATCTTTCTACTTTGGTCCAAAGCATTCTTTGCGCAGATGATCCCACTCTTCCGGTTGCTTTACTGCCGACTGTTTGGTGCAATACCATCCTTGGGAGAGTTCAAAAAGGCATCTGGTGGCTTTGGTGAAAGTCTTGATGCACTCGATCATGGTATTCTCTGGCCAATCCTTGTTCTCAAAGTTCATGCTTCCGATAGGTGTTGTTTTTTCTCCGGGTTGTGGCTTGATGTTAAGATTGAAAACCTTGTCGAAATGGGGTTTTGATAAATGGACAAACCCGGAGGCAGCATCATAAGCACTGCTTATCCAGGGAAACCTTTCGGAAGCCTTTTCACAAAGGTATTTATCTCTAAGCGGCTTCCCTTCTATGGATTTGATCTTGTACCAAGGTTTCCCCTTGATAAGGGCGTCCAATAATCCGTGAAAGTCGTCTACGAGAGTAAGGGCATACAACCGGAGTATGCTATCGATCTGGAGCCTGAGAAGAGCGCCAGCGCAGAGTTCATTTCTCTGCTCTACCATTTGGCAAAAACCATCAATGATGGCGAAGGAGTAATTTATCACAGTCCACAGCACAAAGTCATGAGTAAATTGCTTTCCTTCTTCAATTGAAGAAATTTGGTCAAGAAGATCAAATTGCTCCTTTTTGCCCTCCCTCAATTTGTTAAGGCTTTGGAGGACCTTAATGGGAAGGTGATTGAGATTATTGCCTGGCATCCTAGTTCCTGTTTCTTTTTTCCTGGAATCCCCCATCTACTAGTTAGAAAAAGTCAGCCCAATCTTCAGCTTGAAACCTTACTTCTGCCACCTCGCTATTGATAAGAGACAATCGTGCATTCTTGAGATCCTTGACCGCAGATCGGGCTATAACCGATATCTTCAACCGTTTGCCCTCTTCGCTTAGGGCTACGATCACAAGAAGATCAAAATTATCCTTTAGTCCCATTAAGCGATAGGAAGACAATTTCAAGGATTTACGACCTCGTCTTTGAAGGACCCGCGTCTTGATTTCATAAGTTTTGCCATCCTTTTCAGCATCCGGGCCAAAGGCGCCATGGGGATGAAGCTTGAGCCCCAAAATTTCCTGGGCAAAACGCTCCCCAACTTCACCAGCTTCATTGGGATTTATGGTTTGCATTGGGAGACAACCTCCTTTGGGAATCACCGCCTTTGCTTGGCGCTTGGGTCCACTTCAAATCAATTGGACACGCGCTTCATAACCGTTGCCATCGTCAGCATTTTCTTGATGTAGCTTGCTTTATCCTCTTGTTGGAAAAATACATGGCGTTCCTCAAATTGTTCTTTGGTAATTCCACCGCCCCACCAAGACACCTCGGGCAGCCAGGTATTTGCGATAATGAAGGAGTTAAGCGTAATCGTAGGATCCTGAGCCCGAAGGTCACCTTCTATTGATTTGATGGTTCGATAAAAATTAATTTTGGGATCCTCTTCGCCTCTCAGATTTCGCAGCCCTTTTGGATCAATAAAGTTGATATATTGCCTCCCCTCCGCCAGCAGCCAGAGAATAAAGTCGGGGTAAAAATTCCCGGCCTCAAAAAAACCGATCCCTCTCCCCCGAGACATGTTTCTAAGCAGGTATAGCTCTTTGCTCTTGAAAAAGCCCTTGTTTTGGGTGCAGAACTCTTGCAGATCGAGCACAAAGTCCTTCTCGCCCTCGTTCAGGGGCACCGGCCTTACCTCGATAAGATCACTGTTCACGTAAATGAGCGGCTGGTAGAGGTGTTGGCCGAAAAAGATCGGATGCAGTCCCTGGAACATCTCCATCGGCTTGAGCTGGCCGCTTTCAATAATTTTCTTAATCTCGGCAAGCTTGGTGATGATATCAAGTCGAGATTGCTCGATGAGAAAAAGATAATCATCAATGAAATTGGGATCGGCTTCCGTCAATTCCATGTATTCAAGATGATCCTTTTCAAAGTCGGCTTTCCGGACCTTGTAAAACCGGTCACAGTATTTCCGAAGAAGAATTGTTGCCATCTCCTGCCACTGTCTAGCCTGGTGGTAAGACCGGGGCTCCATCTGATCGGAGGGGATGTAAAGCACATACCAGCTCGGATCAGACAGGATTTCCGGTATGCGTTCCTTGCTGAGATTCAGATTGAACCAGGCGCGCTCATTCTTGAAGCGTTGGAGGTCGAAATAAAGCTCATCCAAGTCCAAGAAGGCCAGATGTTCAGCAGTGAACACTGCCTCATTCGGAGTAGCTATATCGAGCACCCCCTGCCCCCGGGCGCTGGCCAAAGCCTGGATTTTGGGATACCAGTCCACCACGATCCGATTGCTTCGAAAAAGTTCTTCGATGGTGCCCAGACTTGGCTTCGGGCCTTGTTTCTTGAAGTCAATACCCTCTTTCAGGCGGATGGTCTTCAGCGGCTTCTGTCCGAGGTTCTTCACCACCGGCAAGACGAACTCAATGCGATCCTCGTTGGCGGGCAGCCCCTCGTCCTCCAGATATTCCTTGAACTGCCGCATGTAGTCAGCGTGGATCCCGAAGACATTCAGCGTCTCCAGCCGCTCCATCTCCTTCAGGGCATGCAACCCGAGAATACGATGGCTCCGCTTGAGGCAGAAGTCCAAGCCCTTCAGGCGCACGCCGCGCCCGAAAAGCTGGATGATCTGCGAACCTTCTTTCTTGCCGATATTCATCAAGCCCATGGTACTTACACGCCAGCTCGACCATCCCTCGGAAAACTTCTTCGAGCCGATCAGCACGTTAATCCTGGACTCGGCCGAATTCACCCGGCGGAAGAGCGAGTCCGAAAATTCGCTGTCCGACACGGCAAAGTCATCCGGGTGCTCCTCGCAGAGCTTGCACAGGCCGGATGCATCTCCAACGTTGATGACCCCAAACGGCTCGTTATCCTCCCCGATGTGCAGGGCCACCTCGCCTTCAGCCTCGCCGCCCGCTTTGAGCCGCCGCACATGCAGCGCGCCAGCAACCTCCGCATTGAACAGCGTGGCCAGGATGTCCCGGAAGGCCGATTCCCCGGAAAGCCCTAGCTGGCCCAAGTAAGTGAAGGCCCCTCGGAAAAGTTCGCGGCCCTGAGAATCGTGAAGGCCGGACCGGCCACTCAGCAGCATGTCTAGATACCGCATGCTGTCGTCCCGGCGCTTCATGAAACGAGCGAGGAAAAGGAGGATATCCACGACGTCCGAAACGTCCTTCTTGCTCGGGGTTTTGGTCACGCTCCCACCCACGAAAATCCAGAGCGGCTTCTCTATCAGGAACCGCCTTAACTCGTCCCCCTTGTCCTTATACAACTTCAGTTGCTGAAAGAAGGCCAGCAGACAAGCCGTTAGATAACGCCGACGGTGCTCCTCGTTCGAGTCGTCCTCCAAATTGAGGATGCGGTATTCCTTACCATAGCCGTCTCCATAGAAGTATTTATAGGAGTAGTCGAAAAGGATGCACTTGGCGTATTCGTGGGCCAGGTCCTTGTTGCCGCTGGCTTTCATGGCCTGGCCGAAGGTGGCCGAATACTCGAACGAGAAGCCCTTCTCGCAGAGCCGGTTCCGCATCTGCATCCAGTGGCCGACCTCCGCGCCGCTCGTGCCCCGGTGTCCCTCATCCACCAGCACGAGGTTGTTGCCCTCAAAGGCGTCAATAGCCACGGTCTTTTCGCCGGTAGTTTCACGCAGTTTGTGGACATCAATGATCTCGATGCCCTTGCCCGAGAAAAGCCCGCCGGCATCTTTGTCAAAGAGGTCAGCGTCCATGCCCGAAAGCCAAAACTCGTCCCGGTGTTGTAGGCTCAAGCCCTCGTTGGGGGTGAGGACGATGATCCGATTAAGATCGCTCCCCCGGCCGTGGAGCTTCAGATAGTGCTTGTATTGAAGGATATTGACGTGCATGAGGAGCGTCTTGCCGGAGCCGGTGGCGCTCCAGAACGCCAGTTTCGGCAGGTCCTCCGGCTCATAGAGCTTGATCTGGGCATCACTGGGCAAGCCCGTGGCGAACAGCTGGCCCAGGGCCTTCTGCTGGAATGTTTCTCCCGCGTTGAAGCGTTCCGCGTAGGTATTGAGGTCGGTAAGCATTCTCTCCGGGTTGCGGAAGTATCGGTCCAGATAGATTTCCGTGAAGAGCAGGCAGAGGTATTGGAAGTATTTGAGGTTAAGCCGATTGCCTTCCGCATTGCGCTTTTCCGTTATCTTATTCCAATGGCGGACGATGTTTTCGTCGTAGGCCAGGAGCAGATCATTGGGCAGGTCAGGCCGGTCAAAAAGCAGTTTCAAGCACTGATGAAAACGCGAGATGCCGTCTTCATTGAACCCCTCGAAAATCGGGTCGCGCAGATGCTTGGCCAGGTTGTCGAAGGTCGCCACGCCAAACAGGTCGAGCATCCAACTCACCAGCACGAGCCGATGCTCGAACTTGAGTTTATGAGCGGTGGCTACTGCGCCACGGCCTTTCCCACGTTTTGCCATTGCCGCTTCCTCACACGTCCTTCACGTCGAACATCAGCCGCTTAAACTCCTCCTCGATCAAGCGGACCTTGTAGCGCGGCTCCACGCCTTCTTTCTCCGGGTCGAGGGGGACGTTCATCAGGTTGTTGTCGCCGTTCACGTAGATCACGTCGAACTCGGAGTCGAGGGTGTTGTATTGCTGTTTCCGGAAGAACGCCTCCAGGTCGAGGTTGGACTTTTCCCGGGCGGCCTGGACCTTCTTGGGGTCGGTCTCGGAGAGGTCCCGGACCTTGCGCCAGATGACCAGGACCTTCTCGCCCTTGGAATTCTCGCCCTCGACCACCCGGAAACCTCGAATGGCATCCATGCGCCGGACCTTGAGGCCCAGGAGCCAGTTGAAGGTCTCCACCAGGTCCACGTTCACCGGTTTTGTCTCGCCCACTGAGCCAGTGCCCACGAGAAGCTGGTAATTGAAGGGGTCATCGAAGTTGTCAATGTTGAGGAGGGTCTGACTGCCTTTGGCCTCGGTGTCCAGCATGTACTTCAGCAGGTAGGACTCGCGGAAGCCAGAGGCCTTGTCGAGGAGTGTCTCCTGCGCCGGCGTCCGCCCCATCCTGATGTTCGCCAGGGCGTCTTCATACGACTCCAGCCGAAGGTACTTGAACATGTGACTGATACCCTCGCGGGAAACCGGTTTGCCGTCCTTCCAGTCCTTGGAGTGTATTATTTTCTTCATTCGCGGAAGCATTACCTCTTCGAAATGCTGCCCCATTTCAATTAGAACGTATCTCCTCATCCCTTCATCTTGCCGGTTCAGTTCTACAACAGCATGGCCTGTAGTACCTGAGCCAGCGAAGAAATCCAATACAAGAGCATTTTCATCTGCCCAATGTTGCAAACAATCCTTCACCAGGAAAAGGGATTTGGGATAACTAAAAATCTGGCCTCCAAGAATGTCTATCAAGAGCTTAGTACCATATGTCGTTGCTGAGTAAGCAGAATCCTTCCAAAGTGTTTTTGGTTTTTTCCCTTCGGGCTTGTATGTTTTTTTAACTACCTCAATTCTTCCTACCTTTTCGACAACTGATATATCGCCTTTCTCTATTTCCCTTCTCGCGCCATCAGGGTTAACTCGCCAAATTCTTCTTTCCCCTTTGGGATGAATAGGCCATACTTCCTGTGCTCCTTTAAAAGGATCAACACTTACCTGTTTTGTTGCAAGATTAACATAGAGTGGAAACCATTGGTTCGGTCTATCACTTGGCCGAGAATTTCCTCCTCTTCTGCGCAAGTTGTCCCAGAGAAAATCGCCTTTCGCGTCTTTTTCACGAAATAGTTTTTCCTCTTCTTCCGTCAATCCGCGTAGAAGCATTTGCATTTTGTCTATTTTTTTAGCGTACACGTGACAGTAGTCATGACTTAATGCAGGAGCATTTGGCCTAAGATTTTGACCAGCTGGATTCACTTCCGCGGCAATCGTAGCCACTCGATTATCTGATCCGAAAACGCTATCAAGAACCAGACGGATTCTAGGAGTTTCAGTATCGTCTATTGCGACCTCGATCACTCCCTCGGTTGAAATAAAGCAACGGGCCAATGAAATCCTATTGGCCATCATGCTGACCCAAGATGAGTGCTTATACTCATTCTTGTAAATAAATGTGTTTTCGCTCGTATTGTATGGCGGATCAATGTAAACACAGTCCACTCTACACCCGCCCCAAGTGCTAATAAGGTTCAGCGCTTGGAAGTTTTCACTATATACCATGACCCCATCAGTTTTGCTTTCCACATCATCGGTACTCGCCATCAACTTGTCCCTGAATATCTGGCTAAAAAATTTGGTATCCAGCAATAGGAACCGATTCGCTTTCAGGAAATCAATAGTCAATGGTTTGGAATACGGAGCATTGTGCAGGTCTCCCTTGATCTCGTCAATAGTGAAGAGCCTCACCCATTCCTCTCGCTGGGCGTCGTTCTTGACAATTTCAGGGTAAAGTTCCTCGGGCACCCGGTCGAGGGTGATGCAGTAGTTGGTCTCGATCACGAATTTCTTTTTGAGCCAGAGTTTTTTCTGGAAGTCCTCGATCTGGGCGAGGAAGTCAATGAGCTTGTGCGCGATCTTGCGGATGACCTTGATCTTGGAGAGGTACTGCTCGACGCGGGGCGCGGACTCTTCCTCCACGTCGTCCAGGCGCATGACCTCGTTCTTGATGTAGAAGTCGAGTTCCCGGCGCAGGAACCCGCCCAGGTCCTTGTGGATGAAGTAGTCAAAGGTGTTCCTCTTGGTGTAGTCGGAGAGGCGCTTCTCCAGGACCGTGCGCTCGGTAGCCGTTCCGTCAGCCCGCTTCCACTTGGCGGAGAGGCGGTGCTGCCAGACCGCGAGCTTCTCGTCATTCAAGTCCTCGATGACGCGCTTGGCGGTCTCGACGTTGATGGCGTCCTGCTTGCGCTTCTCATCGTCCGGCTTGTACTCGAAGCGGATCACCAGTTCGCCGTTCTCCTCGGCCACGGGCTGGTCGCCGTGGAGCAGGAAGCGGCGGTCCTTGCCGTTAGCGGCCTTGATATTGTCTTTCTCGGTGTCGGCCTCCACGATCTTGAAATGCGCCCGGTGGCCGCCCGGGGTCTTGAAAGCATAGTCCCGGAAGTTCTCGGTGGTCTTGATGTAATACTGGTCCGCGTTGGCCCAGTGGAGCTTGACTTCCTCGCCCTCGTAAGGGATGGCGTAAACTCCCTCTTTGTAGCGCCGGAGCGAGATGAAGTCGCCCTCGTCATAGTAGCGGCCAAAGAAGCTGCACAGGTGGTCATAGACCTCGTTCTCCAAGGCCGCCACATCCACGGCCTCGCCGGCAAGCCTGGCCCTCAGTTCCTTGACCTTGGGGGCCTGCTCCGGGTCCATGCCCGCGGCCTTGACCCCCTCGATAACCTTATCTAGCTCCTTCTGGATTTCAACCTTGTCGGACGATTGGTATTGCTGGAAGGCCTCGCGGACTTGAGGCAGCAGGTCCCGCTCCAAAAACCGGATGATCTCCTCCCGCCGGGCATTCATGATCCGGTAAATGCCAAAGTCCAGATCGGCCTGGTCCAGTTGGAACAGCTCCGCGAGCTTGGCTTTGAGCTTGTCAAAGGATTTCATGTTCCATCACCTTCCCTGATTACACAACGGTCCATCGGATCGTAAAAAGCGGGGTGCTTTCCGTCCGTTGCTGCATGCGCTTCTCCAATGCGTCAATCAAATTGTCGCGCTTTTGCATGATCTCGTCTTCCACATTGAAGATCTGCTGTCGTTGCCGGCGCTTCTTTTTCTCCAGATCTCGGATTTTCTCCTGGAGCTGGTGTTGCTCCTCGACCGTGGTGGCTTGCCGGGCCTGCCGGTTGAGGCCCTTGATCTGTTCCTTGGTGTCTTTCAGCTCCTTCTCGGCCGCCAGCACCATGTCATCGGCCCACTTATCGAGTTGTTCACGCGTTTCCGTGAAAAAGCGGCTGTTTCGCTCAAGCGACTTACTGATAGTCGCCTTGGCATGACGGTCAGCATCGGCGGCGAGGCGCTGTCTTTCCCCTTCCGGCAGTTCGAGGGGATCAAGAGTTTGGCCCACGCAATTAAAGAGCTTTTCGCAGGTCTCCTGGTCAAGTGACTTGCTGCTGTCGTCAAGAGCGGAAAAAAGAAGATGCTCCTCGCGCTCGAAGGAGTCAATTACCAGCCGCTGGAGGATCAACCATCCCGACTTGCCCTTCAAGTTCTCGACCATCGAGATCCTCGATGGATGGCTGGAGATGTCGAAGCTCACCTTGGCAGTTGGTGTGGGGTAGTCCTTCCCGGCCTGGATCACATACTCGCCGAGCGGATGGCCCAAGCGGTAGAGGAACTCGCCGGGGATGTTTTCGCGCTCCTTCGAAATCAGGTGGTAGGTGCCCGGGCGTGCGGAAGGAATCGGCGAATCGGTGAGATGGAAGGAAAGGGTCTGGTCGTCAAAGTCGGCCCGGTCCTTAAGGATAAAGCGCGTCAGGGTCCAGAACCTTCGTCCCACCCGGTCCAGTTGCTCCTGGGCGCCGGTGAGGTTCACCCGCAACCGGGCATGCACGTCTTCGTCAAAGTGTTCCAGGAGCATCTTTCTGGTCTCCTGGATGCGCGAAGATATTGACTCGTCCAATTCCTGGCGAAGGGCTTTGAATGCGGCCTCGATCTCCTCGGGGGTGCGGCACTGCTGATAGATGTCCAGGATGCGCCGTTCAAAGTCTACGCCGGACTCGATAGTGCCGAGAACCTCATCGGAGGCACCGAATAGGCCCGAAAAGAGGTTGAACTTTTCATTGAGCAGTTCATAGACACGCTGATCGGCGGCGTTGCGCTCATTAAGGAAGTTGACGACGACCACGTCGTGCTTCTGGCCGTAGCGGTGGCAACGTCCGATGCGTTGCTCGATCCTTTGGGGGTTCCAAGGCAGGTCGAAGTTTATGACCAGAGAACAGAACTGAAGGTTGATGCCTTCGGCGGCGGCCTCAGTGGCGATGAGGATGCTGGCCTGGTCGCGGAAGTGTTCGATAAGAGCGGTGCGCACATCAATGGGGCGGGAACTGGAAACCCGGCCGCTATCCTTGTTGGTTTTCAACCAGCTCTCATAGATGCGCGTGGACTCTGGTTCCTTGTTAGTGCCATTGAATGTCACGACTCGACCGGTGTAACCGTTGGCCTCTAAAAAATTCCGGAGGAACCGTTGGGTGCGTAAAGATTCGGTGAAGATGATGGCCTTCTGGAATGCGCCAATTTTTTCCATTTCCGCAAACCCGATCTTCAGCGCCGTGAGCAACGCTCGGGTCTTGGTATCTATGCCAATGCTACGCGCCCAGTTGATGAAACGGGTCAACTCATCAATCTCGGCATTCAGTTTCTCCTTGTCGAGCTTGGATGGCTCTTCGGGCGGCGCAAAAGCTTCCGTGGCGGATTCCTCGCCGTCGCCGTTTAAAAGTTCGTCAAGCAACTCGTCTTCGATCTCTTCTTCTTCGATGATGCGTTCGGCCAGGGACGCATCCACCTTGGCCTGGTCGCGCATGGCGATAAGGCGGTCCCGCATGACCTCCAGGGTTCCAGCCACGGCCTGGGATGACGAGGCGAGCAGCTTCCGCACGATCAGCGCAGTCAGGTGCCGTTGTCGGTGTGGAAGGGCATAGGTATCTTCGCGCTTTAGAAAATCGGAAACCGCCTCATACAGTTTGTGCTCCTGGTCCGTGGGTGTGAACGGGCGCGTGATAAGCCTGCGCTCGGTGAATTGGACATATTCGACCACCTGGCTTCGTAGCGTGCGCTTGCAGAAGGTTTTTAGCCTTTCACGGAGGTCCTGGATGTTGCTCTCGGCGTTGGCGTATTGACTGCGGAACGAGGGGGCATCTCCAAAAATCAGTTCATCAATGATGGTAGAAAGTCCATATAGCTCCAAAAGCGAATTTTGAAGCGGCGTGGCCGTAAGGAGTATCTTCCGAACGCCCTCCAGCGCCCACCTGATGGTCTGGCCCATGTGGTTGCTCTGGCGGTAGGCATTGCGAAGCTTGTGCGCCTCGTCAATGACCACGAGGTCCCACTGGATCGGCTTGATCTCAGCGGCCCGACTGCTGGCAAAATGCATCGAGCAGATGGCAACGCCTTCTTGAAAGAAGGGGTTAGGATTCCCGTTTTTCGTGGCTTGGCGGTAAGTTTTCGCGTCCAGCACAAAGGTAGGCAGATGAAATTTTTCCTCGAGCTCGAGAGCCCACTGTTTCCGAATGGAGGCCGGAGAGATGACCAGGATCCGTCGGCGTCGTTCCGCCCAGTATTGGCAAATGGCCAGACCTGCTTCGATGGTCTTCCCCAGACCAACCTCGTCGGCCAACAAAACGCCCTTAGAGATAGGCGAGCGCAGGGCGAAAAGGGCAGCCTCAATTTGATGCGGATTCAGGTCCACACACGCATCGAACAGAGACCGGGACAGTCGCTCCACATCCTCGCCGCCTTGGCGGGTTAACTCGTAGGCGAAGAAGCAAGCATGATATGGGGTCGTCATTGCTAAACCTAGAGCCCTAAGTTTTCAATTTGTCGATTTCTCCCTAATAATCAGAGAGCTCGGTATGTGCAGTCGCCTTTACCTTGAGTGGGCAATACCCGCTACCCACCACAATCGGCTCTTTTCGGCCGAAGTGCAAATCGTCTGGTGTCACCTCCACTCGGGCCTCATCATAGCGTTTAGCGGTAGAGTGGTCAACAAGCTTGACTATCCCACTTCCCCATCGCCCAAGGGTCGTCTTCCCAGCTATGGAGCCAGGTCCCACAAAAAGCAAGCCAGGTTTTAAAAAATATCATGATCCGGATAGGCTTTCCATTTCAACTTCTGCAAGCAATAATGCCTCTGCGCTTTTAGCGTCGGGACATGGCCTTGGCGCCCATCTTCAACTCCCATCCCCCAAGCCATCATGCCCTGCTATATCATCAACCGTTGACCCATTTTGAGGCCATCATCCCATTTAGGCGAACCCTAGGCATCTCCACGACGATCTTAAAGTCAGGAGAGATGGGGAAATGGGGGAAAGCTGGATCGAACCCCCGGATATCATTGAGATTATTTTGAGCAGGAGGGGAGGAGCATTTACGGACATTACTGCAAGGAGGAGGGGGCGGTGAAAATCACCTTTGGTCTGCCCAGCGCCTGCGACCAAGACTGGGTGATTGACTGGGAGATCAAGGAAGACACCCTTTTTGCGCCGGCTGGGGTTGGCGTATTCGCTTTCAGATTAAACGGGGTTGTCCAGCTAACGTTCGCTCATGGTCCGGAGGTCTGGAGATGAGGCCTTTAGTAACCGTCCTGGCTGCCATGATCCTGATTTTGACCACGGCGCTTCTTTGGGCCACCGACATCCTTGGCCTCAGTGGTCCCTTTTTCTTCCTGATCCTTCTGACCGAGGCTTTGCTTTACTTCGGGTACCTGGTCCTGATCCTCCCGGAAGAAAAAAGAGCCAAGAAGCGCCGAACGGTCCTGCACCCATTTTTCCGCGAAGCTCTCAACGCTGACCCCTGGGGCCAACTGGTCCGTCCGAGTTATCGCCCGGCTCGGAGTTGCCTGATAAAAGTGCGGCGGAAAAAATTCAAATACCCATTCCTTTGCCACAGCCCTCTCGTAGAGAGGCTACGGTTCTTTCCTCTGGCCCGGTGGTACTGGGAGTGGCGGAGCGATGATTAAATCCGAATGGCGTGGGGATCAACCGCGGAAGGGCGACCAGGAACTTGCTTTGGGGATGAACTGAGACTGGAGGGCGCCATGTTCTTACCGTTAGGGACCGAAGACAAGCCTAAAGTTAGACCCCTGATCACCCTCAGCCTGATCATCGTCAATATTGTCATTTTTCAGTGGACGGAAACCCTTTCCTACGAGGAGCTGGAAGAAATTTATCGGTGGCACGCCTGGAGTGTCAATCACCCGAGTGTCTCGGGTCTTTTCGGGAGCATGTTTCTCCACGGCGACATCTTCCACCTTATCGGCAACATGATTTTCCTCTGGACCTTCGGCTCCTACCTGGAAAGTGTGGTCGGTCGCAAAAAATTCGCGCTCTATTACTTTGGAGGCGGGGTAGCGGCCAAAGCCCTCTTTACAATATGGGTGCTGGGCTTTATGCCCGTAGAGCGCGGAGAAAGCCACCTGATTGGGGCCTCGGGAGCCATTTCCGGCATCATGGGTGCCCATCTCATCCGCTGCTACCATAACCGGATCAAAGTCCTGATCGGACCGATCTTCCTCCTCCCTTTCCTGCCTAAACGCTTTAAGATTTCCTCCTTGTGGGTCTTGTCCTATTTCATCGCCATGGACCTCTACGCGGGGCTTAGCAACCTGAGAAACCCCGATGTCTATGTGGCCTACTGGAGCCATATCGGCGGGCTCCTCTTCGGCATCGGCTTGGCCCTATACAATCGGGAGCACCATCCAGCCGAGGTGGAGCGCGTTCGGAAGCGGGCCTATGAGTGGATTGGAAAGGACCATGGCTTTGACCAGGTGCGGGAGGATTTGGGAAGGGTGCTGAAAGCCGATCCCACGGATGCCTGGGCCATGGTGGAACTGGCCAGGGTCGAGACCCGGTATCGGCGGGAAACGGACGGCGAGAGTCTTTACCGTCGAGCGATTCTGACCTTTTGGGACAAGGGCGAGAAGGACTGTGCGGCTACCATCTTTGTCGAGTTTTACCGGAAGTTCCCCAACGCCTACATCGGCCACCTGCCCTTCCCGCTTTTCCGGGAGGTAATCCGGATTGGGGAGCATGAGGTAGCGGCGCGGGCGTTGGAAGGGACGATTAAGCGCCGGAGCCGGCTCCCAGGCTGGAAAAAGGATGCCATGCTCGAGCAGGCCTACTTTCTCTTGGGGAAGCTTTTATCGGACCGGCTGAAGCTGGGGGAGGAATCTGCTCGTTACCTGAAGGAATATCTCCTCCGGTACCCAAAGGGCCGGTACCGGGAGGTCGTTGATCGGAAGCTGAAGTTGATGGAGCCAACGTTGGCGGCTTAGAAGCCTGGAAGGGGAAACGAGGCCTTGCAGAAACCTTTCATCCTTTTCCCCCAAATCCCAACTAGTCTCTGAGTATAAAGGAGGGGAACATAAAAAAAGGCCACCCTTGCTGGATGGCCTCATCGTTTGCCGCAGTCTAAAGAAGCTACTTCTTATTTTTTAATTGATCGCGTCTCATTTCCGATTTGATAAGGAATGCCAAGCTTTCTGCCCAATGGTCCATCTGTCTGGTTGCATTCGCCGCGTCCACGATATGGTATTTGAAATTGTCCAAACCTTCGTCTTCAGCCATCTCCAAGTCCACAAAGGCTCCTCCCGCAAGAGTGGCGATCCCATACAGCCGCGCCCCCACCATGTCGCAGGGCAGCAGCAGGTAGTAGACGTCCCGATCTTTTTCAAGCCTATCTTCAATCTCATCCAGCAGTCCCTTGCAGTTATTCACCCTTTCAAAGTCTGGTTTCTGGGCACGTTTCAAGTTAATCATGGAGAGCTGGTTGAGCACTTTTGATGAGCTCTTCCGTATGAACTCGAGTAGGGGAATTACCTTCTCTTGATCCGCCGTGGTCATCATTCGCAGAGGTTTTATTTTATAGCTTCTGGCTTCGATCTCTTTCTCGAACTGTTTTAGCCACGCTTTCTCACTGATGGACCTGTCTGTTTTCGATTTTTTCATTTTGGTTTCCTTTCTTTGTTTGGTGAGTTATACCTAAAACACCTTGCCGATATCGAAAACTTCTCAGCACCTTGAGGCTGGATCGAAGCGAGGAAAGGGGCGCACTAGTACCATCTTCCCAACCCCGTGCTGAGCAGGACTATGCCATCTACGGCCCCCATAGGCCATGACCTTTTGGCCTTGCTTCGGTTTTAGGCCAGATCATGATTTTTCTAGATTCCGGTACGTTCACTTATAGCAAAGGTTATAATCAACGGTTGACCAGAATTCGCCATCGCCTCAAATTTTTTCCTATACAATAATTTCCCATTTTTCGGCATAAACAATCGGGAGGGGCGTTCATCCCGGGCGGTTCTTCTTCTTGCTTGGTCGCCGGCACTCCAGATTCAGCGGATGAATACATGGAGGCCGTTGACCAGGCTCTGGGCGAGGCGGCGGAAAAGATGGCCGAGCAACTGCCGATCCTGGGCCTGGTGGGCGCGGTCTCGGGCCGTCAAATGACCCTTAACCTCGGAGCGGCCCAGGGCGTTAATTCCGGAGGCAAGTTCCTGCTCTTTCGGCCGGGTGAGAGCATTCGAGACCCGGTAAGCGGCCAAGTCCTGGGTAGCTCCAAGCAGATAATCGGCCTGATGGAAATTGAATCGGTGGAAGTGAAAATGGCTACAGGCCGGCTCTCGGCCTTAAAGGACCCGCAAGTTTTTCCACAAGTAGGGGACGTGGCCATTTCCAAGTAAGGCTGGGCATGACGCCAGAACCTCCTGAACCTCGGGCTGATGGTCTGGGGTCCAGGGGGTTCTTGTTAGGCCTGGCATCTGCTTAGAGTTGATTTTATAAGCCTAACCAAATAGCTTATTCATCATTGGTTTTAATGGGTTGCGGCTAGACAATGGGTTATCAAACCAGTTCTAGCCGCCCTGCTTTCCCGACGCTTCAATAGCCCTTAATTTTTTTCTTGACATCCGTCTCCGAACAATACTAAGATTCCCTTATGCCGAGCTTAGCCCAATTCGCGTCTTCAGGCGCCTACCAACCTATCCATGTGCGCTCAAACAGCCACTACGCTATAGAAGGCGACCATCTGGATAATAACAAGGCTGGCTAAAGAGCATTACAATGAAAATAAATAAAAATATTGATAATCTAATAATTATTGCAACCGGTCAAAACCTAGCTGCTGATGAATTAAAGTCAGATTTAGAGGAATTGGCTAATATTGAGAAACTCGATAATGATGATATTCGTAAGCGCCTAGAAGTATTAAATATAAAAATACAAGAATTAAAGGAACGTTATGGATAAATTAAATAATCTCGAAGAAAAATATAGAGCATTATTGAGGGATCTTGGTGTTTGCCTTGATGATTTTTCTCCTGATCAAGCCCTAGATATTTTAGGCATATCATTTGATAATACATGGTATACAGAGATGACCCAATGGGATTATATCACAGCATTCTTTGCCGGAATTCTTGGTGCTATAATCACTAATCTTGGCCAAGATAACAACGGTAAACCTACTTTTTCTTCTGATAATAGTTACCTGCATAATACATTAAAAGAATTTCATTATAATCATTTAGAAATTAAATATAAGCCTGAGGGAGATCTTTTAAAAAATATTTTTTGGTCACATAGTGGCGATACAATTGATAGGGTTCCAGATATTATTCATATAAATAATATAGGTCCAGGCATGCATAGATTGTTTTCAGGCCATGACCTACTTCAATTTTCTAATAATAACGTTTTGGTACAGATGTTTCAGCAATATGAGGTTATTGGCCTTCTAAAAGGAGTTTCACATCTTTTTTATGATCTTTGTTCATCAATGGGTCTTCCATTACCTGGATCATCAAACTTTGCTCTTACTCTTTACGACACATGGTGTGAAAAATCTAGTATGATTTACCAACGCTACTTTACATTGAAAATGCCTGATTTGATATCAACAGGATCAACCTTGGGAATATTGACTGCATACCGAATATTAGATAATAAATTCTGGTCACATAGAAATCATTCTCCTGAATTTCCACTTTATAATAAAATTAACTTGCTTGCCTATTCCATCAATCTTGGTGCTTGTTTAATTTGTCAATCGTTTAATTATTTTTCAGCTGCGGCGGTTGTTAAGAATGCATTTCAATTGCAGTTGAAATCCTGGATAAAAGCCAAACAACTTGAGGCGCGGGTTGATGCCATTGCTCTGAGAGTTTTATCAAAACCCGCGGATAATAGGTCAGTTTCAGAAAGAGTAAATGCTATGGATGATGATTTTAAAAAACTGCTATTGGAAAAGGAGTGATTAATGGATCCACTAACCGTTGGCTTAATTGTGTACTCCGTCGGAAGCACTTTGCTTAACATTTGGCAAGGTATTGAAAATTGGAAACTTAAGAAGAAAATTGCTGTACTGAATCAGGTGATCCAAGTACTTGGGGGAAAAATAGAAGATTTGCAAAAGGAATTGAAAGCGCAGCGCTGGTGGAATATACGTATGAAGGCCAAATTAACTAAAGAGATGAGAGAGCTTGAGAAAGCAGTAGTGGAACTTCAGGGAGTTGTTGAAAATAAAGATGAATCTGCGATGGATGAAATAATTGATCAGTTGAGGGAATCGGCCTGACATGGAATATCCTAATAAAGATTTGTATTTGATTGATCGTGATGTTGCTTTGATTTGGAAAAGCATATCTTTTGAACCGACAGATAAAAATATGGCTACAAAGGAATTTATAATCAAGAAGGAAAAGCTTAATAGAGATTTCATACTTGCTAATATTAAGCAAAAAGAGTTTCTTGCTCTAATAAGAGATTTGGAAGATAAATATAGGAATAAATTTCATAATGAAATCCATCATGGTAATTATCTATTTGATAAATTCTATACTATTCTAAATGATAAATATTCCCATCTAATTAGAAAAAAATAATAATCGTTATGTATATAAAAGCCCCGGATTGATCTGGCAAACCCATCACCACGTTTTCAGTTGGCTCTAAGCTTTCACCCAGCATCAGAGAATAAATATTCTCAATTATCAGCGCTCTTGACGCCTCGCCTTTCTCCTCATCTGCTGATAATGATTCATGCATAATCCTTTGGCCTCCACGATCTTCTGGCATCCTGGTTTGGAACAGATTTTGGGTTCGACTCTCGGCCGGCCACGTCTCTTGGAAACAGCTTGGGTGACCTTGACCTTTTTTGCTTTCAATCGTGCCGACTGGTAGTGGTTAACGCAAAGCCCTTTGGCATAGTGCTTCCTGCCACATCCCCGAACCGAACAGACCCTGGTTTTTCCGGCTCTCCGGCCCAGACCTTTTAGCTTCAGCCTTCCCCTTCTCCCGGCCTTTGGCTTCCGGCCCGGCTTGCCTCTCCTGCCTGGCTTCCCCAACTTCGTCAGCTGCTTCTTGAGATCGCTGAGGTCTTGCGAAATGCCCTGTAACAGCTTTTCCAGGCCCCCAAGGATATTTGCTTTCGGCATCTAAAAACCCTCCTGTGTACTTTGACTCGTAGAAACAGGCTCAGCTTCATGCCAAACATAGCGAAATGCTAATTCCATGTCAATAGAAATCTCCCCTCCTGAAAAATTTCCTCGTTTTCTGGCATAAAGACCATAAGGGCTCTTCCGGCAACGGGGGGCCTTTATTTTTGCCTGGAGGGAGGAAGCATGATGCCTTGGATTTGTCCTGAGCATGGGAGGCAGGAGAGGGTTTACCAGTTGGGAGAAGAGGCGAGAGAGACTTTTCTGGGGTTCCGGGGAGATGACCGCAAGCTTAAAACTCCACTCGACTACGAGTATGGCGAGACCCTAGATTTCCAGATCAAGAACAAGGCGGTCCGGTGCATGGAATGCCGAGCACCTTGCCAGTGGAGGGATAAAGCATGAAGCAATGGTGCTGCCCCAAGTGCGGGCCGGTGAAGAAGGTCTGGCAGGAAGTCAAGGAGATCAGCTACGCGATCCACGAGTTCATGGCCGACGACCAAAAGTTGGTGGAGGTCCAGGATACTTATCCCCACGATTACGCGGATTCACGCCGGATCGGCAAACCTTATTGTCCCCAGTGCGGGAAAACTGTTCAATGGAAGGAGGTGAAATCATGAAAGTTCGAGTTTTGAAATTGGGCCATGCGGCCAAGGAGGTGGAGGTCGGCGCCGGCACCACGGTGGAAGAGGCGCTCCAGGCATCGGGCATTGAGCAGGACGGCTATTCCGTGACCGTGAACGGGGTGGGCGCCAATCTCTCGGCTTCGACCCGGGAAGGTGACGTGATCGCGCTGGTTCCCAAGGTCGAGGGCGGCAACTGAATTCAACCGGAAAAGGACCAGGGCCTCGGGGTGTTTGGCTCCGGGGCCCGTTCTTTTCCAAGAGGAGGAGGACATGCTATCCGGTTACATTCCCCATGAAGCTTTGCGGGCGCTCTTGGAATTCGAGGCGCTCAAACACGAAATCCCGATCCGCTACCAGACCGAGGATCTCCGCGAGTTCCAGCCCGAGCCGTTTTGTCCCCAGGTAGAGATCATCGCCCATTCTGCCGAAGCGTCGGCCGGCTTTGAGCTCCGCGTGGGCGAGGACAAGTTCCTGGTCGAGGGCGATGTCTATTTTCCCGAGGGCGAGATGATCCTAGCCCATGATCAACCCCTGGCCGTGCTCAAGGACCGCTACCTGTTCCTGGTCTTTGATCCGGGCCTGATCTCGGGCAATGGCCACCAGGACCTTGGCCGGCTCCTGAATACTCTTTGGGGACCGGTCTTTGACACCGCCCTCCCTAAGCTGGTGCAATCCATCCGCAACTACACCTGGCCCGAAGCAAGCCAGTATGCCCGTTATCGGGTCGGGGCGGATCAGACGCGAATCGAACGGGCGGAAAAGGACGTGAGCGAGAACGAGGAGCTGATCCAGGACAAGATCGCCGAGCTATTGGAGCTCTATCGCAAGAATGACGAGCTGCGGCAGATGATCGCCTGGCACCAGGAACACACCCGCACCCAAAGGCTGAAGAAGTTCGTGGCCGAATACAAGAACCTGATGAACCTGGTGCCGCACGCCCTGGAAAAAATCAGCTTTACCGAACACAAACTCGACGCATTCACCCAGGAGATTAGCCTCTCCCATCGGGGGATTAACTATGACCTGGGCCAGTTCCAGATCACGGTGCGCTTCCGGGACCAGGACCTGCGGATTTACATGTATCGAGGACCGGCGCCCAAGGATTATCCCCACCCCCATGTCAGTTCCGACGGCATCCCCTGCCTGGGCAACCTCGCGCCCGGCGTGACCAAGCTCCTAGCCGAGGGCGACTACGTGAGCCTGGTGACCGTGATGATCGAGTTCCTGAAGAGCTACAACCCGAATAATCCCTATCTCAAGATTGACTACTGGGACCCGGACTTTGATGCGGACGAGGACCAGCGGGAACATTTCGAGGAATGTTACGAGAGCGCCACTGCTCAGGAGTGTGTCCGCTGCGGGGACAGTGATTGCCGCTATAACGAGGACGCGCAAAGCCGGTGCTTTGAAGACTCCTCGCTCTCGGAATGCATCGGCTGCAACGTCAGCCATTGCCGGTTTCAGCAGCAGGCGGTGGAAGAATGCCGGGTGGAGCATAGTCCCTGGCAGTGCGTGGAGTGCGATCAAGAGAACTGTCCCTTTGCCGGCGACGAGGCCGAGTGCCATGAGTCGGTAACCCGGGAGGATTGTGTCAACTGCCCGGTGGAGAATTGCCACCATCGGAGAGAGGAGGAGGAGTCATGAAGGTGGAAGTGGAAAAGCTCACGGTCTGGATTGATGCCAAGGCCAAGGAGCAGTTGGACCTGTGGGTCGAGATGGCCAAGGGCGAGATCAGCGGGTTGGGCATGGTCGAGGAGATCCTTAACGGTAACCTGCAGGGCTTCCTGATCACGGAGATCTTCCTGCCCTACCAGAGCTCTTCCGAGGCCCAGACCAGCATCGAGGCGGAAGACGTGGCTAAGCTGATGATGGAGGTGGAAAAGCAGGGCCACGATCCAGCCCGGTTGAAATTCTGGTTCCACTCGCACGGGACCATGCAGGTGTTCTGGTCCGGCACGGATCAGGCCACCATCCAGCGGTTCCGGCCCAAGGACTACTTCATCAGCACCGTGATCAACAAGGCCGGCCAGATGCGAAGCCGGGTGGACTTTTACCAGCCCCTTCGCCTCGGACTGGACGAGGTTCCCACCGAGGTCCTCCTGACGGAGTTCGGCCAGCGGGAGGTTTGCAAGCAGTTGTTTGACGAGCGGGTTAAGGAGGGGGTCTCCTTCTCCGATGGCCAGATGTTTCCCTATGCTCCGTCCGACCCGAGCCGGGAAGAAATCATCAATGCCTTTTGCAAGGGCGAACTGAGCTGGCCGGAAGCGGAGGACTTTTTGAGCGAGGAAGGACTGTCGGATCAAGGATTGGAGGAATGGCCCTATGATTGAATACACGCGACAACTGGACCTGGTGAACCTGGAGAGGCTGAAAATCCCGATCACGATCATCGGCGCGGGGGCGGTGGGGTCCTTTACCGCTTTGGCTTTGGCCAAAATGGGAGCGAGCGACCTCACGGTCTTTGATCCCGACACCATCGCGCCGCACAACCTGCCGAACCAGTTCTACCGGATACAGGATCTGGGCAAGAGCAAGGTCATCGCCCTGCAAGAGATCATCAAGGACTACACCGGCATCGAGATCAAGGTCCGAAACGAAAAGTTTACCGACCAGGTGTTGCAAGGCATCGTGATCGTGGCCGTGGACAGCATGGATGAGCGGAAGAAGATCTGGCACCAGGTGAAACGGAACATCCACGTCCCGCTGTTCATTGACACGAGGATGGGCGCGGAAGTGGCCCGGATCTACGCGGTGAATCCCCTGGCCGATGCGGAAGTCTATGACCGGAGCCTGTATCCTTCGACCGAAGCCTTACGCGAGCCGTGCACCCGCCGGGCCATCATTTACACCGTGCTCGGATTGTCCGCCTGGGTCGGCCAGGTGGTCAAGAAATTCATTTCGCAGGAAACTTTTCCCAAAGAGGTCATCCTCGATTTTCATCTGGGGATGATCATTCCGTCCTAAAGAAAGGAGGTGAAAGCCATGATGTCGAAAATTATCAGGGACATGGATGTTCGCCGGTCGATCGCGTATTTGGGAGTTTCCCTGGCGGTAGCCGGGATCAAGAGCATGATCGAGTACATGAAACAACGCCGCAGCAACGGGAACTAATTCCCGAATGGACCTAACCCGGAGTGGGGGCTGGCCGTCGGCCCCCGCTCTTTTCTATCGGAGGTGAAAATGACCAAGGAGAATTTCCTGGCTCGGGCCCTGGTCGAGCTGGAAAGGATTTTTGAAAATTGGCCGCCGTTGGAGCCCATCTGGTATCCAGGCGAGCCTCAAAAACTGGTGGCGTGTCTGGAAAAATGGGGAGCGCGGCTCAGGGAGATGATCGAAATCGTAGTGCTGGCGCTCAAGGAAGAGGGATTTTTCGACGAGAACCCGATCATCCGGGTCTATCCCCAATACCCTGAGGCCAGCGGGATCGTGGTCTTCTACAAGGGGCAGAAGGTCTTTGAGAAGTGGGTCAATGCCTTTGAGCTTAACTGGGGCGACCGGAAAGAAGTGGCGCGGGAAGTTTCCGGTTGGTATGAGCAGATGCACCAGGGCCTGAGTCCCGAGGAATACGACTATTACTTCGACCGGCCCTGGGAGAAGGATTGGAGGTGAAAGCCGTGAGGAAGCTATTGCGCGAATACAACCGGCTGAAGAAATTCGCCCGGGTGATGGAGGGGAGCCTGGGGCCGGAGGTGATCGGGAACTTTTTGGAGGAGGTGGATGAGGAAGCGCTGGTCAAGCTTCAGGTCAGTCCAGAGAACCGCAAAAAGTGGGAGCGGGCGAAAGCGGAAGAGAAGCTCGCAATCGTTACGCCCTATCTGGAAAGCTGCCTGAAGGCCAAAGCCGAGGAGAAATTCCGCGATAAACTCCGGCAGGCCGAAGCCATCGCCGTGACGATTGCTCGGGAGGCCAGGCACGGTTCCCGCGGAATTGAACTCTCCCATGCCAGCCTCTGCCAGTTCACCCAGCTTCATCCCGCCCCGTTCCTCGGCCTTCAAAACGGGAAGGGCTCCTTCTTCTTCCCGTTGCCCAAGTTCCACCAGGTCTTGACCAGCCTGGATCGGGCCAAAGTCGTGTGGGACACGAGGGAGAACTTCCTCAAAATCTACACCGTCGAGCCCAGGTCCCGTTTCGTCTTTACGCTCTTGTCACAGGACCCGATTCTGGCCCAGGACAAGGGCAGCTTCCTCATTAAGCTCTCTCCCCCCACCCAGGAGTTTTCCTTCACCGACATGCTCTACAAAACCGTGGAATCCTTCCTCAGTCCTTGAGCGTGATCCCCAAAAGGAGGGCTGAAAAGGCCCTCTTTTTAGCTGGCAGGGCGCGATAAAGAAAAGCTCAGACAACTGTTTCTGTAATCGCTCTCAAGCCAACCTAAAAGATATCCCTAGACTCTCCAGGATGCCCCTCTGCGCGGGAAACGATAGCGGCACGGTCTACATTTGGGTGGCTCCAAGATTTACCAATGTCACGTGCAGTTCTTACACCTTGAGGTTGGGTGATAATCCTTCGTAAATTTGAGTTTTTGAATTGGCGGCAGTAGCAGGGGAGAGGTGTGAGCTCAGGGTTTAGCGGAGGAAAATACAGCTAAACGCTACCCCAATCTCTATAAAATACCTGGACTAACCTGCTGATTTTAGAGACAAATTTGCGCTAATAATATTTTTCTTGACAAGCTTCAAGGAATTTGCTATGGAATGGTGCATTCTGAATCAAAATCTCAATAACTGTGCCATATAGATAGTTCCTTTATCAGGCCCTCAAGCCTGGAGTTGAAGACAAAAGCCAGCCGAAGTGAGGCGTGAGTGTTTGCACTTCTTAATCGAGTTTGGCACGAGGAGCTTCTTGGAAGATCCCTGGGAGGTAGGTTTACCTTGCCGGGGATTTTTGTTTTCTAATGGGGAGGAAAACCTTTTTGGGTAGAATTGGAACAAGGGGGAAGGAAGATGAAAAAGAGAAAATGGTTGCTATTCTTGCTGATCATTGCGGTGTTTCCCGTGATTTCGGTATCCCGCTGTGAACAACAAGTTTTAAAGGAAATATCTCGGCTTCACAGTCAAGATACAATTACCATCCGAAAGGCCATTCGCTCTTTGGCAAACCTAACATGGGCAAGCAATATTTTCCTTGCGGTGCCGTCTTTGCAAGATATTGTTGAAGACCCCAATGAACGCTTTGATAGGTATACGAGATCACTTGCAGCGGAAACACTAGCTAAAATTGCTCAAAGATACGGGAGTCCGAGGGGTGAAAGGATTTTAAGCCCGGTGTTGCGATTAATGGCTCTAGACCAGAGTGATTTTATCCGAGCAAGTTGTGCGCATGCTCTGGCTACTTCGACATTACCTTCAATGATCCAACCCTTGGAAGATATTTATCTGCATGACCCTTCCCCTCTCTTGCGGGAAGTTGCTTATCAATCTCTTGCTCGATTAACGAATGGGGCTTATTTCCATCAATCCGTGACTCTATCATCTCAAACAGGTCCGGGCTTCTCCTCTTATGGAACAGGAGGGAGAATTCTGGGAAGGAATTTAAGCCTGGAAAATTGTTTAAGTGATCAAGATTATTTCTGGATCAAATCACATTTGATCATTCTTGATCCTAGATTGGACCTCGAGTCCTGGCGATGCAACGCTTTGGAGGAGAACGATGGGCAGTAGAAAAGTTGTTAGTTTTGTTTTGGTTTTAATCGCGCTTCTTATTCTAACTCCCACGTTGATGGGGCAAAATTGCGCTGAGCCATGGAACAATTTCGTTATAGGCACTGCCCCTGCTTTTCGAAGCTTTTGGTTTTTTGAGATTTTGCGCCTTATTGATATTCGCCCTCATACCCAAGACAAGGTGGTTTTTTTCTTTAATCGATGTGTGCAGACAGACACTTTAACTCCTGATGATTTTGAAATTTGGAGAAATTCGACAATCACCAACTGGACTGGACCTTGCCTTGATCTGATCAATTTTTCCGAGTGCTTTCCCCCAGCCACCTGGCAACAACTGGATATTGACAATATGCTAGATAGCACCACCCCTTTTACATGGGGCGTCACCGAAGAACATCAGGCTCCTCCTAATCAATGCGATCCCGATTATGGGGATCGTGTCATGCTCAATTTTCGGCCATCGGCTCTGTGGTCCTGGCCAGCAGGAGATACGCCAGATATTATTGCATATAAACTAATTCTAAAGGATTCGTTTATTGATCAAAGTGGTGAGGCATCTAGCGGGGATCATGTATTATATTTTTACATGCGCAACAGAGATGAGGACTCGCAATCCCCTTTTATTGAAGACACCTATCCCGCCCAGTGCACTGGTATTACAAATTGTCCGGAGCCTTCCGGTCGCGATACTTTAACTACACCCTTTCCACCTCACTATCCTATAGACTTTAAAATGAATGAGCCTATCTATAATTTGCTTATTATCGGCGCTGATTTGGTAAAGCCCTGGTATTATCCTATAGATGAAGCGATAGGCCTTCCAGCTTACCGTGGTGGAATTTTCGATCAAAATCGTATTTTTATTTCTTTTTTGAAAGGATTGCCAGTTGGCGTTAAGCTGAGTACCATAGTTTATACGGACCCCGTTAATTATGAGAGCGATGTCTATGGTGATCCTGATGGATCCACCGAATGGTGGGCTTTGTATTCACCTGTTACCGCGGATCTTTATGGCAATCGCTTAGTCTACCCTGATTTCTCGACTTCGGAATTACAAGAATACCCTCTAGGAACCGCGCTATATCGTGAAAATTTCACAGGTAATCGCGGAATCACAGATCCCTTTGATCTTCAATTCAGAGTTGGACCAGTGCGGATTACCTCCCCGGATTACAATGCCATCATCCCACTGGATAGTTATTTCTCCCAAATTAATATCAAGGGAGAGACGGCACCTGATATTGAAGAAGTTCTTATCTCCTTCGCCAGTTGGCAGGCACTCAGCAATCCTTCTTATAGCCTGTTTCCAGAGCCTTTGTCGAAAGTTGAGCATGTAACGGAAGGCTCCACGGATAAATGGGAAGTGTCATTATCCCGAGACGGCCATTTTGTCTTTTATTGGTCCATTGGAACAAATAATACAAGCCAGCTTTTTAGACAGGATTTGCTAACCGGTGAAACTCTTCATCTGACCAATTTTACGGTTGATGAAGCCGGAGGATTTGCTGAGGGACGGGCCTCGGTCAACCGGGATGGCACCAGGGCAGCCTTCCTTTCCAGTCGGATCATGGAAACTGGCCAAACCGATCCCAATGGAGAATTGTATTATTGGGTAGAAGGAATAGGATTAACGTGGGTTAGTGGGTTGGCGGTCGGAGATATTTCCAACGATATCAATTACGCTCCTTTTCTCGATCCCGAAGGATGGGTAATGGTATTTTGGTCTAATGCAAACTATCCTACCATGAGTAATCCTAGTGGTGAAAATCCAAATGATCTGGCGCAAATATATTCATACCACTATACAGGAAAAATAACTCAATATACTCATAAAATATCAGGCTCGGCTATTGTGAGTGATCCGAGTATCAGCGTATCGCAATTAGGCCAGGAAATCGTTTTTATCAGCATTGAGGACTTGGATAATGATCCTGAGACAAGTTATAATAACTCAGAGGGTTATCCTGAATTATTCTATTTTCCCATTGCTTGGACTCAGATTATAACCCAATTAACAGATTCGACTACCCCTCCCGTTATCAACCGTGAGCCAAAGTTATTTTTGCCCAATTTGGGTGTAATATTCATTTCCAACCAGAATTTCTACAAGAATCGAAATGCAGATGGCAACGAAGAAATATTCCTTTACAGCTCGGCTAATCCTGATCCCATCGAACAAGTTACTAACACCCAATCCCCCACAACCTTCCACGAACTGGCTATTGCTAAGGAGGGGGAATACATAGATGGAAACTGTGCCCTGGTATTTATTTCCAATTTATCTGGTAGCGCGATCAATTATGGTCCCGGAAACCCCTCAGGTTATGATCAGGTTTTTTGGCTGAAATACAAACGATATATGAATTCGGAAAATCTAGAAAATATCTACTATGATTACGAACCTTATTATATCCAGATAACTGACGTCCCTGTTTCGAACAGCGTATTCAATCCGATAATAAACAATGATGCTGATCTCATTGCATTTTCCAGCAACTCTGACCTCGATGGCTCGAACTCAGATTTAAGTCAAGAAATCTTCCAATACCAATATCACGGCACCCTTTATGGATTTTCAGTCAGCCTCCAAGATGTATTGGATGCCGTGAGTGTTGATAACCCGGGTCACCCCAGCCCTCTCTTGGCAGATGGAGCTAATCAGGGTCTCCGGGCAACCGCTCTTATTGGATCGAATGAGGTTGGTTTCGATGAGATCATGAATCATTTTGATGACGATGGGGACGCCGACGAGGATGGCCTGCCCGACCTTTGGGAAGAAGCCTACGGCTTGGATCCTGCTGACAATGGCGACTATCCGGATGGGTCCCCTGAAAACGGATGGGATGGTGATCCTGATGGTGACGGCCTCACCAACCATGAAGAGTTTGATGAGGGAACTAATCCTCAAGTTCCGGATACAGATTACGATGGTCTCAATGATGGAGACGAAGTCCACACCTGGTTGACAGACCCGCTTGTTCCAGACACGGATTGTGATGGTCTCCTCGACGGGGAAGAAGTGGTCTTTTATTTTTCTGACCCGACTAACCCTGATAGTGACAGGGATTGGCTCCTGGACGGCGAAGAGGTCTTTATTTTTGGAACCGATCCCAATAACGCGGACACAGACGGTGGCGGCAGACCCGATGGATTAGAGGTTGATATTGGTCGGAATCCGCTAGACCCCTCCGATGATGCCGCAGGCGAAATAGCTCAATACAACGCAACTTTCGAAACTCCGCAATGCTTATCCTTGATCAGTCCGTGCGTTGTGCCCGCTAGTTTAATTGGCGGCCGGGGGACGATGCTGGGCGGAGCCGAGCCTAATGCGCCTAACGCCTTCCCAAGGTTTTTAGGTTATGATGGCGACTGCACCGATGGTAATTACGGGGCTTACCACGTCCATGAATCTCTCGACTCCTTTACTGTCACCGACCTCAGCGGCCCCCAGTTCAAACCAGGTGATACCGTTCGGTTAGATGCCTCAGTTTGGTGTTCAAGCAATTATACCCTTGATTCACTTTACGTATTCCATTCCAATTTTGCTTCTCCATTCCCTTCAATCAAGTGGCATCATGTCGGCACCGCAGTGTGCTCAGCGGCGGGAGCCCAATCTTTAAGCGTTACCTTTAAGCTCGGTCCTGCTATCGGCGATCAGGCTATCCGCATGGCCTTTACCCTCGATTCGCCAGTCTCCAGTTGCTCCAATTTAACGAATTACAATGAAAGGGACGACATCGTTCTCAAGGCTGGGACAACCTATGACTCTGACAACGACGGCATGCCTGACGACTGGGAGAACCGATATAGCTGCGTGGATGCGCAGGTGGGGGATAGTTTAGCTGATCCTGATCTTGATGGCTTGACCAATTTTCAGGAATCCCAGAATTTCACCAACCCTTGCATTGGTGACACCGACGGTGACCTTATTCCCGACCAAACAGAAGCGGCCAGCCCTTGCTTGGATCCAACCGATCCTGACACCGACAACGACGGCCTTTGTGATGGCCCCACTCTGGTGATGGATGGTGCCACTGTGCTGTGTATTGGAGGAGAGGATCTGAACCTTAATGGAATGGTGAACACCGGTGAGATCGATCCTTGTGATAACGATAGCGACGGAGATGGTCTGAGGGACGGGGATGAGGTAAACACCTATGGCACCAACCCTTTGGACCGAGACACAGATGATGATGGGTTGGACGACAACTATGAGGTTTTTAACTATCTTACCGATCCCACCCAACCGGATACCGACTACGATGGTCTCAATGATGGAGACGAGGTCTACACCTACGACACTGATCCGAACAATCCCGATACCGATTGGGATTCCCTTTCAGACGCGGAAGAGATCAACTACTACCCTGGTGATGGAACTAATGTTTATACTCCTGGTTTGGACCCGGATCCTCGGGAGTGGGATACTGATGATGGCGGAGTAGGTGACGGCTTGGAGGTAAACATTTACTTCACCAATCCGCTCGACCCGCTCGACGATTATGTTAGTGTTTTAGACGGCGAGATTGCAGTTTACAGCCCAACCTATACTGCACCACAGTGCTCAACGGGCATCAGCCCGTGCAATGTGCCTGCAAGCCTGATTAACGGTCGGGATTCTATTATTGGTGGAACAGAACCTAATCAACCCAATACCCTGGCCAATAGTTATTGCGCGGATGGAACCGACGGCCGGCCTGGATTTTACTTCCCAGCCATTGAGTCCTTCACGGTGATCAATCTTAGCAGCCTCGAGTTTCTGCCGGGCCACAACGTCCGATTGGAAGCTACAGTCAGATGTTATTCTGAATACGGGGGGGCGCTTTTTGTTTTTCATTCCGATTCCACGTCTTCGCCATCCTGGGATTTAGTCGGTTGGGCAAGCTGCCCTGACGAAGATGGACTGCGAACGTTAAGCGTTGCCTTTCCATTGGGATCAGTCATTGGTGATCAGGCCATTCGTGTGGAATTTCCCATCGCTGGAGATTATCCGTTTGAACCTTGCTGGCAAGGAGATGTCGGTGGATATTACTTTAACGACCGCGACGATTTGGTGTTAAGGGTCGGGGCCGGTGTTGATTCTGATGAAGACGGCCTGCCCGACTGGTGGGAAAGTAATTACCCTCTCTGCATGCAGGTTAACACGGTGGATAACCTGGAGGATTATGATTCCGATGGCTTGGCCAATACCCAAGAGTATTTGAACTCCACTGATCCCTGCAAGGCGGACATTGACAATGATGGATTAAATGATGCTGAAGAAGTTTTGTACAATACGGATCCTTATTACTCCGACACCGACTTTGATGGGCTCTCTGATGGAGATGAGGTTAACATCTACCTCACGGACCCATCGCTCTGGGATTCGGATGGCGATGGTATGGATGATGGATGGGAAATCTACCACGCTTGCCTGAACCCGATAATAGACGATTCCCTCAATAATCCGGACGGTGATAATTACGACAACATTACGGAATATAATTTTTACTATATGGACCCTTGTGTCTCTATTGAGTGTCAGGACGGCTTTGACAACGATGGAGATGGCTTGGTGGACGGTTACGATGATCCAGGATGCATAAATCTTCTTGACCTCAGCGAGTTGGGATCCAACGCTTGTGATGATGGTATTGATAATGATTTGGATGGCCTCACCGACTATCCCGATGATCCCAGTTGTTCCAATCTTACTGACACGAGTGAAGTGGATCCGGTCCAAGTCGGAAGCTGTGATACCCCCGGTAATGCTTTGAAGGTTTATGTAAGTGGAAACTATGCTTATGTGGCGGATTTCGGCAGTGGTCTCCAGATCATTAATGTTTCATCCTCCACCACCCCTAACTTGGTCGCCACCTCTTACCTCGCTACTCCCTACAGTGTTTATGTGAGTGGTGACTATGCGTATGTGGCGCGTGGAAATTACGGCCTCGATATCATCGATGTTTCGAATCCCGAATTTCCTGACAATGTTTCAAACTTCGATACTTTGAATACCCAGAGTGTCCATGCAATCGAAGACTATGCCTACGTGACGGATCATCTCAATGGCATAAAGATCATTGACATCTCAAACCCGGCTGTCCCCATCCTGGCCGGAAGTTTCGATACAGGCATTGCCCAGGATATTTTCGTAAGGGATAACTATGCCTACGTGGCAGATGGGGATTCCGGCCTTCAGATTCTCGATGTTTCAAACCCTCAGTTGCCCACATGGATCGGAGAATATGAAACCTCCAACACCAATAGCGTCTATGTAGAGGGAGACTATGCCTATGTGACGAATACCTTAACCGGCCTCCAGATCATCAACATCGCAAACCCCGACTCCCCTTTCCTGGTTGGAACTTATAGTAGTCTAAGTGCCCCCGTTGACGTTTTCGTGAGCGGAAGTTTTGCCTATGTGGCAGATAGCGGTTCCGGCCTCAAGATTATCAACGTTGCGAACCCGGCTGCCCCCACCCTGGCCGGAACTTACGAGACTGTTTACGCCTTGGGCGTTTACGTGAGGGGAAGCTACGCTTACTTGGCGGATGGTTACCAAGGCCTTCGGATCATCAGTATAATTGGAGCAGACTCCGATTACGACGGCATGCCCGACGACTGGGAGAGCCGATATGGTTGCGTGGATGCACAGGTGGGGGATAGTTTGGCTGACCCTGATAGTGATGGCTTGACCAATCTACAGGAATTCCAGAACCTCACCAGACCCTGCGATTATGACACCGACGACGATGGATTGACTGACGGAGAAGAAGTCAATACCTATCACAGCGATCCCACTGGGTCTGATGGGTATGATACGGATGGTGACACTATTTCCGACGGAGACGAGGTTAATAACTACGGCTCTGATCCCACCAAAATAGATTCGGACGGTGATCGAATATCCGATTATGACGAAATAAATATCTATTTTTCAAATCCTGCATCCATTGATTCCGATGAAGATGGCCTGGACGATTTTGCTGAAATTATTTACGGGACAGATATGAACGATCCTGATTCCGATCACGATGGCATGCCCGATGGCTGGGAACTTTTCTTTAATCTCGACCCGCTTGACCCAAGTGATGCAGGAGCAGGAAATGATCCAGACGGTGACTATCTGTTCAATCTCGATGAATACCTGGCCGGCACCAACCCTTACCAAAAAGACAGCGATAACGACGGGATTGATGATAATTTGGAAATGCCTCCGCGCAATCCCGCCATCCATGAAGAACCTCTGATCTTCGCCATCTTCCCGCCGGTGGCATCTGAGGGCACTACCCTCACCATTATGGGCCATCGTTTGGGTCAAACGCCGACCTTATTTACTACTGTTAATATTAATGGCGTTTCCGCCGCCCCGCTGCCAGGTTCCACCGAAAGTATCCTCTACGTCGAGGTGCCTCCCGGTGCCGCGAGCTTTAACTATGCTTATCCCCCCATTACGATCACCACCATTTCTTACGGACCTTCCTGGTCCAGCACCGCTCCTTTCTACCCGTTTAAGGTCACCGATCCAGCCGCCAACGAAATCCCGGAACTCGTCTCCGCTCCTACCGATCTCGCCGAAGGTCAGACCGCCATCGGAGCGATCATGCTTGGAGATCGAGATGCCTATCGAATTCACCTGACTGATCGCTCGGTCCTTAATATCTCAGCTAGAGCATTCGATGCCTTGAGTAATCAGGTGCTGGAATGGGGAATTCACGATCCGGATACCTACCTGGAAGTCCTGAACGATAGTTTCAACTTGGTGGCCAGTAATGATAACCTCCTCCCTTACTATTCTGATTCGATGTTGAAGCAACTTGTGCTTGATTCGGGCACCTATACTATCCGGGTCACGGTGCCAGAGGTGGAAAAAGGCAACACCAGCCGTGGATTTTACGCCCTTCGCTATGAAAAAATCCTGCCCCCCTTCATCACCGATGTCGCGCCGGCGGTTGGACTCCCAGGAGATACCATCGTCATCAAGGGTTGCAATTTCGCCCCGGCCCTGGCCGATAACGAGGTGCAATTGGTCAGCGGTTCCACCGTCTTCCAGGCCAATATCACCCAGGCCAGCACTTCTTCTCTTACCGTGACCATCCCGTCCGATTTGTGGGGCGGGACCGGTATCAGGTATCATATCATTGTGATAAACAAGGCTTCCACTCCGATCCTTTCCAGCGAGGATCCCCAGGTCCTGGACCATAACCACTTGGCTGACTTTTATTGGCTTGACCCGCAAAATCACCTCCCGGAGCATGTTCTCGGCACGCCTTACCTCGCGGACGGAGATACGGCCGTGGGCATCCTTAGCTATGGCCGGGGCCACTTTGTCTTCCGAGGCGATGCCGGCCAAACCTTCCTTGCCATTGAGACCTGTCTCAATCCCGACGGCTCCGTGAACACCGAGGGAGAACCCCGGGTCGCGCTGTTCGATCGGGAGGGGAAACAGGTGCCTCACCATCCCCTGGACCCATACATCATGGGCCAAGGTCTCTTCTCTCTCCCGGAAACCGGCGACTACACCTTCCAGCTCGGGGGCGACTGTCCGGGCCTCCACCTCTACCGCTTCAGCTACCATCAGCAGCCGCCGGCCGCGGCGGACCAGATCTATGTGGTTTCCGGCGATAACCAGATCATCCCGGTGGTGCGCGACGGGACCACGGTCTTTAAGCCCTTCCGGGTCAAGGTCATGAAGCACCCGCCCAATCAAAGCTATTCCATTCCGGTCGCTCACGCTCCCATCGTCTTCAAGACCCCGGCCAAGGAATATCTCTCCTTTACCGACGCCAACGGCATCGCCGTCGCCGCCAATCTGGCCACCCCCAGAGGCCCCATCCAGGACCGGGTGATCGCTTATCCGGCGGGCCATCCCGGACTCAAGGTCAAGTTCAATTTCGTCCTGGTCGAGGCCTTTTCCCGCGATGATTGGGACGGTGACGGGCTGACCAATGATGAGGAAACAACTCTGGAAACCGATCCTTTCAACATTGATACAAACCTGGACGGCCTCTTGGATGGATACCCTCTGGCCGACTGCGATCAGGGCAAAGATACGGACTGCGACGGCCTGGATAATTTCATGGAACAATATCTCGGAACTGATCCCGATAATCCCGACACCGATGGCGACCTTTACCCGGATGGTTTTGAGGTGAACAACTTGCTTAATCCGTTGGTGCAGGAGAGTTCCAGCGTAGAGTTCATTCCGCTGGGTTTCAATCCGGGTCTCGCACAGGACCTCAATCTGTATGTTACTACCCGTGACCACACCCGCCATCTCCGCTCCCGAGTATTGGTTAAAATCCTCAACACTAATTTTGGAAATTGGGTTTCCAGGATTAACCGCCCCTTCTCTGCGGCCGGCTCAAATACTAAAGGCTTGGATTCCTGCAATGTTCTTGTGGCGAATCTTAACTACGACGCGCTGGATGACTATTATTGCGACCAACGCTCTCCGTGCAAAGGCTTTTGGCATTATCTCCAGGCTGCTTCGGTTTCCGATTCCGATACCATCGAATTTGCAGCTATCCTCTCCTGGGACGATCCCATCTCCTATATGGAAGGGAATCGGTCAAATGGCCTCCCTCTTTTTATGGGCGGTCGTTTGTCAGTTCGGGTCATTTGGGCCCATGGTGAGGGATTGTCGAATCAGCCGGTGACATTTAGCGTGATGGACCCCTTGGAAACCGTTCCAGGCTCTTTCCAGAACGCAAGTTTTTCCACCCGCTGGACCTTAGAAACCGAGCCGTTTGATTATCCTGTCCAGCATCCCTTTGCTACTGATAAACGTGAATACATGACGAAAACATTCGTGGTCTATTCCGATCGTTATGGTTTTGCCAGCGTCTATTTTTACTTTGGCAATACCACTAACACCACTTATCAGTTCAAGGCTCAATTGGCCAGCGGCGAATCGGTAACATTTTCCGCGGCAACCGGCAGCGAAGAAATTGATGGCTCCTTGGATTCTTATTATTGTTCTTCAGATGGCCGAGTGGAGAACGACCATGAATTCGCTGAATTCTATACCACTATTCCTTTACGCTATTATTGCATGAATTATATTGACTATGAAGACCATGTAGATAACCGCTGGGCATATTTCATAGAACCGAGAGCCGGTGAGTCTTATCCGTGGGAGATTATTACGCCTGATCGACCCGACTACCCCTATTACTATCCTGCTTCGACAGGTACTTCGGGCGAATCAGTCACCAACGTATTTGTGAACTGGGAAGGACCGGCTCAAGTCTTTTGGGGTATTGATAATTTTTTTGTTTACCTTGAGGGAGAGCAATTTGTAAATGCGCTTCATGTTACCCGCTTGGAGAGAGTTGCCCGTAATGGATCTCGGCATGATCTTCCTCAATCAGGTGGCTACATCATGCCTGAGGACGCGGCGGCGATTTTATCCGTGAAGAATGACCTAAGTTACTTTGTCGGGTTGAAGCTTGACGAGGATCGCGGGCCGGGGTCTTATGGAAGGGATATGATGAAGCCGCTTCCGAGCATGCATACCTATGAACATGAGGAGAAGCGAAATCAGGACAAGGATCAGATCGTGGTCTATCCGGACTTTTTTACCTCAGGAGATGAGCCGGATGAATACATCTTTTTAGTGGCGCCGGATCCCGGCTACGGCCAGGTCTCTTTTGACCTCTACGACTTCAATAATTTGCCAAGGTCCACCGGCTATTGGGCCAACCTGGGAAGATGCTGTAAGTCTCGAAATTGTCCGGACAGTTATAATGGTATTTATAATGGATTTGTCACATTTATTGAAGTCGGTCCTATGCTACTCCCTTATGTATCCTTAGGAAGGGGCACTCTTACTGGGACTGCTCCCAATGATTTTACGATTTATCCATTGTGTGCAGGACTTGGTTTTGCAGCTGATGTTGGTGTTGAAAATAATATTATATGCTGGGGGGCAAAGTGCTTGGAGGATTTAGAAGGTAGTATACTTGATTGGAATACCATTGGAGGAAGTGTTTTCTTGGGAGGGGCCGTAACTTTTTCTAAAACTGGCTGTGCCACTGTGGGTCTATCATACGGACTGCCATCACTTTATTGGGCAGGGTGCAAAATCCTAACTGAACTTCCTTTTTAACTAATTTGTTTGTGGAGAAAAGTGATGATTGAACAATTGATTGATTATATTAATCTTCAATATTTACTAGAAAAACTACCCATTCTAATACAATATTTGAAAGATATAATAAAGTTAATAATTGGCGGAATAATTCTAATCCTTTTTATTTTTATAGTTATTAAAGGATCTCCTTTAACAGAAATGTTGAATTCATTTGTTGAGAGTAAATCTTTTAGAAAAAAATATGCAGCCTATGGGACTGCTATGGGAATTATATTTGTTGTTTATTATCACTTATTTATTGATTTATTTATTATTAATACTCAATATTATCATGAGTTAATTATATTACTAAATTTCTCTTTATTGTTTTTTGCAATATCCGCAGGTGTTGGGTATTTATATGGAATGTATTTAGAAAAGAGAGAAAAAAATAAATAAATACAAATTATTTCTTTCAGCATCTTGAAATAAAATTAGAAAATGGAAATTTCAAATTTAAATGTTTATCAGTCCAAGAGGCTCTACAAATATTTTATTGGCAAGCTTTATTCGCAAAGAGGACAATAATGATGAATAATTTATTTCGATTGCCATTATCTCTGATGCTGTTATTTATCCTTGGCTCAGGTCTATCCTGCAAGGAGCAAGCCCCACCTACTGATGCCAATCAAGGAAAATCGAAGCAGATTTCAAGTCTTCCGGCAATCCAGCGCAGAGATGAAGGACTCGAAGAGCCAAGCGCAAGCATCCAGAATGTTCCAATGCTGACTGGCAATACTTCAGATCCCATCATCCACTTCCCTGATTCTGGGCTGGAAGCCAGGGTCCGGTTATATATCCGGAGCTCCGAGGGGGAGATTCGATTGTCCGACCTGAAAAGCTTGACTTATTTACAGGGCGTAGGCGAGGGGATTAGCGACCTATCCGGGATCGAGCAATGCACGGCCTTGACCCGACTTGAGTTGGGCAAGAACCAGATCAGCGAGCTGCGGCCTCTGCGCGGACTGGACCAATTGACCGAGTTGGATCTTTACGGAAACCGCATTAGCGAGCTCTCGCCCCTAGCCGGCCTGATTAACTTGAAAGAGCTCAGCCTGGTCTCCAACCAGATCAGGGACCTTGCCGCTCTTAAAACTCTGACCCGCCTGGAAGAGCTCAATCTGGTCCGAAACGACCTCCAGGATATCTCCCCTCTGGCGAGCTTAACCAATCTGACTTATCTTGGCCTGGACGAGAATCCGATCCAGGACATCGCGCCCCTGGCCGGATTGCCCAACCTGACCCGGCTCTACCTCGATTCGACCTCGATCCAGGACCTGAGCCCGCTGGCCGGAATGACTAACCTGAAATGGCTGTTCCTGATAGATAACAACCTCGAGGATATTTCGTTTGTCAAGCGGATGACCAACCTCACCAGCCTCTCTTTAGGCCACAATCGAATCTCGGATATCCGGGTCCTGGCCGGGCTTACGAACCTGGGCGCGCTCGGCCTGGACCACAATCAGATCACCTCCATTGCCCCTTTGAGCCGGCTGACCAAGCTGAATTTTCTGGACTTGAGCGGCAACCGCCTCCAAGATTTTTCACCCCTGGCCGGCTTGACCCAGCTCACGCAGCTGGAGCTCGAGCAAACCACTATTTCCGACACCGCAGTCCTGGCCGGTCTGGTGAACCTTAAGAGCCTGGACTTGGAGGATAACCACATCGCCGATATCTCCGGCCTGGTGAAAAACTGCAAGGCGGGAGGGCTGGGCAAAGGGGACCTGGTCAAGCTCGAAAAAAATCCCTTGAGCGATCAGGCGGTGGAGCAGGATATTCCTTACCTGCTCAGCCAAGGAGTGCGGGTGGAATACAGCCCGAGGAATGAGCAGGAACGGATGAGGATGATCGCGCCTCCGCCGGGGCTTAGACCCAGGCGAGCTCCTCCGCGATGAACGAGGGTCAGGGAAATATTACGTGGAAGCGACAATAAATTGATATTGTCTAATAAATTCAATTTGTTAGGGTGTAAGCAAGAGAGGGCTTATTTTTTTCTTGACAAGAGGGGGGGAAAGGTGGTATTTTATTCTAAAAATTAAAATTCCCCAGAAATTGGAGCATGTGCTTCTCGATTAGTGTTGCACTGGTTGGTTTCGCGAGGAGAAGGCGGATTTTTCAAACCCTTGAAGGGGGCGAGTCCCGTGAAGCGATTTTTACCTTTACTTGCTTTCCTCATTATTCTGCTGTGCCTTCCATACCCGTCGTTTGCCGCCGCCTGCAACGATGGCATAGACAATGATGCCGACGGCCTGGTTGACTGGCCCAATGATCCGGATTGCCTGAGCGGGATCGGCACCGCGGAACTTAAGCCTAGCTTAGCCGGAAGCTACGCCGACCTTTATCTTCATAAGGTTCGGGTGGCCGGGAATTACGCCTATCTCGCGGATTTTTACAATCTGAAAATTATTAATATCTCCAACCCCGCCTCTCCCTCCCTGGCTGGGAGTATCCCCATTGGTTCCCTGGACATGGCTGTGCGAGGGAACTATGTATGCCTGGCAAAATACAGCACGGACCTTATTATTATTGACGTTTCCAACCCGGCCGCGCCCATCCAGGTCAGCAGCTACACCACCACCGGCAGCACCTTGGGCATTTATTTAAGCGGAAATTTTGCCTACCTGGCCAGCGAAATAGATTCCGATTCCAAGGGAGCCGGCCTTAAGATCATTGATATTTCAAACCCGGAATCACCGGCGCTGGTCGGAAGCTATGAAACACCCGGCGACGCCAAGAGCATTCAGGTCAGTGGCGGTTATGCATATGTCACGATTAGAGAATTCGGAAGTTCGGATAGTGTCCTTCTCATTATCAACGTATCAGACCCAGCCAATCCGACCCTGGCCGGAAGCTATGAAACCTCTGACGTTCGTATTTACAGAGTTTTCGTAAGGGGGAATCTCGCCTATTTGGCCTGCGGTTTAAACGGCCTGCGGATTCTTGATATTTTAGACCCCGCTGATCCCATCTTGGTGGGAAGTTATAGCCCTGTTCCAAACCCTTATCCATTTGTGCCGACAAGTGTTTACGTGAATGGGAGTTATGCCTACGCTGTGGATTACTATTTAGGCCTTCAGGTCATCAACGTGTCGGACCCGGCCAATCCCATTCCAGCTGGCGGTTACCAAATCCCCGACAGCTACTTCATGGACGTTTACACAAACGGCAAATACGCATACCTTGCGGATTATGATTTCGGCCTTCGGATTATTAACATCAACGCCACCGACTCCGATAGCGACAACCTGCCCAACCATTGGGAGAACTTTTACGGCTGCATGCAGGTCAATACCGCGGATAATCTGGCGGATTATGATTCAGACGGCCTCAACAACCAAAGTGAATTTAGCATTCTTACTGATCCCTGTGCCGCTGATAGTGACAGTGACGGCCTGACCGATGGATCCGAGGTGATTACTTATTCCACTGATCCTTTGAACCCTGATACGGATGGAGATGGCCTAGAAGACGGACCCGAGGCTTTAAGTTACAGCACCAATCCACTTGATCCAGATACTGATGGAGATGGTCTGAGTGATGGAGATGAGGTCAACATCTATGGCACTAACCCTTGCCAGAAGGACACCGACGGCGATGAGATGGATGATAAGTGGGAAGTTTCTTATGCCTGCGTGAATCCTCTTGTTCGAGATCCCCAGGGAAATCCGGACGGCGACCTTTATCCCAACCTCACGGAATACCTTTATGGCGGAGATCCTTGCACCTATACCTGGACCGAGTGCTCCGACGGCATCGACAACGACGGCGACGGCTTTCTTGATCTGGACGATTTGGGATGTGCGGACCTCAATGACCCAAGCGAGTTGGGAGGCGCTTGCGACGACAATCTTGATAATGACGGAGACGGCCTCACGGACTGGCCGGAGGATCCAGATTGCTTTAGTCTGGCAGACACTGCGGAACTTAAGCCCACCTTGGCGGGAAGCTATGAAGGCTATTCCGGCAATGACGTCTATGTTCAGGGGGACTATGCCTATGTAGCAGCCCTATCCTATGGCCTTTACATTATCAACGCCACTGATCCGGCCCTGCCCTTTTTGGAGGGCAATTACAACACTCCGGGCACTGCACGAGACGTCCAATTGAAAGGGAACTATGCCTATGTCGCAGATGGCTCTTCCGGCCTGCAAATCATCAATGTCTCCAATCCGGCTTCTCCTTTCCTGGTCGGAAGCTACAACACCCCCGGATCATGCGAAGACCTGGCAGTGAGCGGGGATTACGCCTACATCGCCGATGGCTCTTCCGACCTTCAGATTATCAATATCTCCAACCCGGCTTCTCCTTTCCTGGCCGGATTTTATAATTACCAATACTCAATCTACAAGATTGACGTGCAAGGAAATTATGTTTATACGTCCAATCTCCTGGTTATTGATGTCTCCAATCCGGCTTCCCCCTTCCAGGTTGGCAGCTTCAAACCCCGTTATTCGGGTGAGGATATTTTTGTCAACGGCAACTATGCATACGTTTCTGAATCTATTGCTCTCTGCTCGATTGGTATACCTAGCGGCAGACGGTGTTATTACCATTCTGCTCTTGAAATCGTTGACATTTCTAACCCCGCTTCTCCCTCGCTTGCTAGCAGGTATGAAATCCCCTATTCTGCTATGGGCATCTTCTTGGATGGAGATTACCTCTATGTGGCAGATTGGAAATCAGGTCTTCAAATCGTCAATGTAGTAGATCCGACCTTTCCTATGCTTGCCGCCAGCTACGACACTCTCGGTTATGCTAACGCTGTTTATGTTCGAGGGAACTATGCCTATGTGGCGCATAATTCTGGTCTTCAGATCATCAACGTTTTGGGCGATACCGACTTCGATGGCATGTCTGACTGGTGGGAAAACCTATATGCTTGTGTTGATGTCAATAATATAGACAATTTCTTAGATCCAGACTCCGACTCTCTGATCAATTATGATGAATTTTATGCCCACACAGATCCCTGCCTTGCCGATACTGATAATGACGGTATGTTAGATGGTTGGGAGGTAAATAATTGCCTGAATCCCTTGGTTGATGACACAAACGATGACCAAGATACAGATGGTTTGGCAAACCTGAAAGAATATCAGATTGGCACCAACCCTTGCCAGAAGGACACCGAAGACGACGGAATGCCGGACGGTTGGGAAGTTAAAAATCGACTTAGACCTTTGAGGAATGATGCCGCCCGTGACCCTGATTATGATGACCTAACGAACCTGGAAGAATATTGGAATCGAACCGATCCTCATAATCCTGACACGGACGGTGACAGCTATAACGACGGTTTGGAAGTTTCGGCAGGAACTGATCCTCTGGACCCATCCTCACATCCGAACTCCGTTGCCATTGACTATGGTACTGACTATGGTAGTAATGACGGAAGTGGAGGTTGCCTGCAGGTTTCGGGCGGTGGTGCCTATCCTGGTCTTCTCTCCCTCTTTCCGGCCTTAGTAATCTGCCTCTTTCGCTTCGTGCTGACCTTTTACCGATTTAGATAAGCAATTGCTCTTACAAACACCTTTATTTCCCTTCAGCTGTTTATTAATTTTCTTACAAAGCTCATTAAATCTACATTCAATATTTTTACATTTATCTTCAACATAATCATACCCAATAAAACAATGCCTTGGCTTTTTCTTGATTCCCATTTACATGATACTTCTTTTTTGGTTTATATCCTTATGCCCATTTTCTTGTGCTTACCTTTATTAACATCTTTTTGTCACTATCGAAATGGACAAAATTATCTTTATCATCCATAAAAAGCTTCTAAAAGACAAACAACGCTCCCTGGATCTAGCCCTAAGCTATCTGAAGGATAACCTCGAACTCAAGAACAATCGTTGGATTACGAGGGAAAATACAGCAATTAGAATTGGCTGAACCTCCTATCAATAAATTGTCCTCCCTAGCATTGAGGATATCAATTCTGCTTTTTTGAGGTATGCGCCTAACTTCAAGGCATTTGAGATGAATGAAGAAGAATGGAGGGGAAACAAATATAGCAAATCCATCAATTTAGCGTCTTTTACCAGCAGATAGTTGTATTTTTAGGTTATCTAGAGGATTTTCGCCGCCTTTAGACGTAATTCTATTAAATCTTAGCTATTTATCTTTTATTATAGATTCTAAACTTGATATTCTTCATCATCCAATTCCGCCAGGTTCTGTTTATTTATTAGATCAATGACCTTACTGGGAGGCTCAATACCAATATGGTGGGTATCGGCATATACATTTATTTTATCTTTCGGAACTTTACTGAGAACTTTTGCAACTTTCTTAAGGTGATCCGCAACTTCCCTAATTTGCCCGGCATGGGCCAGGAAAGCTTTTACCGGATTGCCCGTCTTTTTCAGGTGATAACTGAGGTCATCCCCTTTCTTAAAATAATTTAACCGTATAGTTGCACTTTTAGTTTCCATTCTTCTCTCCTTTTATTAAATTAGCGGTATTCTCTGCCCCCGCCTAGGCCTTTTATTAAAATAATCATATCAGAATCCAGCCAAATTGCAAGTTCATGAGATCTTGGATGAATTTTCTCCAATGTGCCCCAGGGTTAATTCTAACCATCCCGCAGAGAATTCCCTTTATCAAGAAGTGGGACCTACCCTCATTACAGGGTTACCCAAGCATGTATTTACGGTCCCTAAAACGGCCTGGAGTTATTTCCTCCGGGCTATTTTTTCCCCCTAATACGTCCCTTTTTACCCGTCCCTCCTATCCAGTATTATTCCTGGGGCATCCTAAAGCGTTTAGGAGGCATTGTTTTAATCGTTTTAACCGCCACCATATATCAGTTTTATTTTCCAACATACTGTAATTATTCAACTTTATTCTCTCTTTATCCATGACTTTAAACATTAAAAAATACATTTGCATTATTATGGATTGAAAAGTTTAATTTATTACAGCCAAATAATTATAATTTATTGATTTTACAGCATTATATTAACTGTTTAATTATTGATTTACTTGAATATTAATCTTTTCCTGCTTAATTAATCTGGCTAAATCCGATTTTCTAAATCGAAATGGTCTTTGGCCGGTATCATAAATGCTTAATGGCTTTAATTTACCTGATTTTACCAGCTGATAAATGTTTTTTGAGGTCATCTGGAGAACTTCCGCCGCCTCTTTACTCGTTAATAAATACTTGGGATATTTCCTATTTATCCTTGAATTAACCGTTTTCAACTTCATAACCCTCTCCTTTAATTAAATTTGGCATGTTTATAGCCCTGCCGCGGCTTTTAATTAGTAAAAACAACAATGAAATTATATATTTGAATTATTAAACTACAACATTATTAAATCCCCTCCTTTAGGCCATCTAGGGTTATTTAATCAGGATTATTCCTGGGGCATTGTAGAGCGTTACAGGACCATGTTTATGGCCTAGCTTGGCTATATTCAATAAAAAATATGACCTGTTAAGCATTATCTTTTATCGCTATATGCAGATGATTACCACCCAGTGCGAATTCATATAGAATTTTTTGGCAGGGGAAAACGGAACTCTGTATTATATTATATAGAGCTGAGAGTTCCGTTTTTTGCTGGTAATATCTATTTATGGCCGTAAAATCAAGCACTTGCTGAGTTTTTCCTTTTACGAAAAAGTGCAACAGGTAGCCGATTTTTGTACTTTCTCCCTTGTCGGGGTGTAATCCCCAATATTTTGCTAACGGAATGATTATTAACATCTTTTTCTTCAGAAATCAGTTTTTCTACGGTTTTCTGATAGCGTTCAAAAGTTTCATTTTTGGTCAATTTGAGCAGTTTTTCGGGAGGTAAACCAGGGACAGGAATATTGGTCAAGATGAATATCTTCTTGGGGTGTTGAAGCGGCCTGATCCGATAACCTGCCTGCATTATTTCCTGTTCCTGGGCCCACTGAGAGATTGCCCTTACCCTCTCATCTTTGTGCTCCCAAAGGCCGTAGATCCTCTGATTATGCTTGGCCATGCCATAATCTCTCCCCCTCATAATCTTATCCCGGCTAACTTTGGGCTGGTCGTAAAACACCGTCTGGGCGATTTTCCAGGGCTCCAGGGGAGGCAAAAAGGCGCCGCCGACTAAAAACAAGCTATCGCAATCCTCAAATTCCCGAGAACCCCGGACATTGCCATAATGTTTAACCATGGCCCCATGAAAATTCCGCTCCAACTCCACCTCAAACTGCTTCCGGCAGATAATCCCTACCCTTCCTTCCTGATGCTCCTGGATAAATTCCATCACCCTTTGGAGAGTCTTCTTGGACTGCAAGCCGTAAACTCCCAGGGGAGAGTTGGTGATCTGAACCACCTGCGCCCTGACCTCGATCTCATAATCCAAAATCTCAATACTCCGGCCGGGGAAAATTTGTTCGTAAATCATCTGGTCAGCGCTGGAATCCAAAATTAACACCGGGAAGTCTCTCAGCCGGTCCAGGTCTTGGAACCTCCGGATCACGATCTTGCAGCTTCCCCTGACCAACTCCAATCCCAATAAACTGTTCGCCCTGGCCCTGGTCGCTTCCTCATAAAGCCGGTGGATCAGAGTAAAGATGGATTTGGGAGGCAGGAGCCGGGCAGGGAGGTTTTCTGCCAGTTGGACTGCCTGCTGGAATTCCGGCGATTCATGATAGCGCTGGATCAAGGCCTGGGGATTTTCCAGACATTGAAACAGCCGGGTCAGCAGATTCATCTCTTCATCTTTCCGGCCGGTTTCTCGATAGGCATCCATCAGGTCTTCCAGCCCGGTTAATAGCTGGCCGGCCTCGGCAGTGCGGAGATGATAGGTTTCCAAAAATCGCCGAAAGGCCCTGATCTGATCATGGTCCACTTCGGTTTTATCCAGCAGATCCCGGAGCGGGTCTTCGTCAATCACGATCAGGTCAAAATTTTTCAACTCCAAGCTCGTGGTCAGATACTTGGTCGTCCCGATCCAGCTCTGCCTGGTATCAAACTGCTGGAAATAGTCGCACTGCGCCCGATTGCAGGAGCGGCAAAGCTCCATCTCTCTTTCCGGGTAGCCCTGATTCCGAAAATCTCTCAGATCTTGGCGGAATCGGCAAAGATTATCCTTGAGCTGAAGCGCCACGCCTCCGCCCAAATCGCTCTGAATCATCGGCAACTCCTCCCGCAAGCCGATGCAATAGAAGAGGCGAAGGTCCTTGAACTCCTGGCAGGCCAAATGGGTTTTTCCCAGTCCAGGCAAGCCTTTCACGATCAAGACCGATTTTTCTGCCAGCAAACGCTCTCGCCTGGCTTTTAAATCTGTGGCGAGGGCTGATCGGGCCTGTTCCAGAGTTACCTTGCGATCCGATTTGACGTTGGGTGCCCTGGTCAACTTGTATTTGCCGGAAGATAGGTTGGCGCTATGATGAGGGCATCCCTCTTTACAGGCCTTGCTACCCAAGAGCTTCCAGATCCAATGGCAATAGTCGTAGTTGGGATCAGCGTCCCGATACAAGGCGGAGACGTAGGCTCGTTGGTTTTCTTCGCTGCGGGCGGTAAATTTCCGAGGGGATTTTCCCGGCACTTCCGGCCGCCGTTGATCCAGGTCCGCCAGCAGGTCAAAAACCTGTTTCTCGGTAAAGCCGTGATCAATTAAAGCCGCAGTGAACAGGAGGTCAAAGTCGGAACGGTCTTCGTAGCGAGGTGGATTTTCAAACACTTGCCGGCAACCAGCGCAGAGGGCAGAAGCTCTTTGGCGAGGAGAAATTCGCGGCCGACCAAGCTTTTTACCGGGCTTGGGGCCTCTCGCTGATGGCCGGGATGAGCCGATGCTCTGTCTCCGGACCTCTTCCATGAAGTTCTGGCAAGGGTTGGACTTCGGCTCACTCAGAAACCGGGCTAAGCGATAAGGTCGCTCTGCACTGGCGGTGCCTTTCGTTTTCAGGCAGCCCATCAGCGCCATGAGATGAGCCCGATCATGCACCGAGTCGAGGTCCAGCTTGTCCTGCCCGGAAAAGTGTTCCCGCCGAATTTTTTTCACCAAGGCTTCGATCTGCTTTTCGCGTGTATCCAGGTCTTCGGTGAACTCCACCGGAATAATCACGTAAGCGCCGTTACCGCTGGTGGCTATCGTTGATTCCTGAAAAAGGGAAAGCCGAGTGAGTTCCCGAGCCTTGGCGATGGCAAGTTTATTTTCTTCCTGGGTAGCGGGTATACCTTTGGGGCGAACCGGATCTATATCCAGGAAAACGGTTGTGATGGCAGCAACCTTGTCTTTGCCGCCCCGCTTGACACAACCCAGTTGATTGGGTGCAGAGTTGAACACCTCCTGCAGATAGGGATTGCAGGCAACGTAGAAAATGCCGTCCCCGTGATGCGATCGGCAGTAGGTAACCAGGGCGTCTTCATCGTTGAAAAAGCCGTTGTAAATTCCGTAGGGGGTGATCACCACCAAGGGAGTTACCCCTAACTGGGGCCGGTGAACCAGCCGAAAATGCTTCCGGACCTGCTCTTCATCAAAAGGAATTTGAGCCGTTCTCATGGCAATTCATCCCAAGGGCTGGATTTCTTTTCTTTCGATGCGGGGGGCGTGGCGGGCTGAGAAAAGGGGCGGGGAAGCGGGTTTCTGGGTTGAATTCTCTTTTGTTCCAGTGTCCTAATTTCGTTGATCAACAGATCAAAGCCCGAGAGTTTTTCTGGGGCATCTGGTTTTTTATTGTTCATCGAATCCTCCAAAATTTTTATTTTTCCTCGTCTAGCGAGTAAGGATTGAAGGCATTTAGGGAAAATCGGCTTGACAAAAAGGCGGGAAAAAGCTATAATTATTATTGAGATAGCGCTTTTTACCGTTCAAGTCTTTTTATCCCCCGGCTCCAAACCTTCAACCCGTTGGAGCCATTTTTTTATCAAAGTCTATTTGTTATCGGGACGGGTCAGGCCATTCTTTGGTCCCTCCTTTTTCAGCAATACTTTCGGATTCACCTCGATCGGATCAGTCCCCAGAATTTTCACAATTACCGCCAATTCCTCCGGGGTGGCGATAATCGTGCCCCGTTCGATCCGGCTAATTCGGGATTGGGAAAATCCGGTCAGCTCGGCGAGTCGGTCCTGAGACAGGTCCCTGGCAACCCTTAAAATTTTTAACTTCGACACCATTTCTACATTCTCCTTTTCCTTTTTTAATCAGCGAAAATCTCGCTTTTATATGGTTTAGTATAGCATGAGCGGGGTGGATTAGTCAAGCACCCCCAAAAATTTTGGTTAATTGCCCCCCCCCGGAGTCAGTTTCACTTTTCCGGCCCAAAAAAAGTTGAAAGCCCTCGCAGCCAGCTGCCATGCGGGTTTGAGCGGTTCACAACACAAAACTGCATATAACCATTGACATTTCTCAAGGGACTGGGATAATCAAAGTAGGCCTGAGAGCCAATTAAATATAATTCCCCCAGGCAAATAATATTTGGGGGAAGAGGAGATTAAAAGGAGAAGGGGAATGTCGACTAAAAGCACCAGTCCGGTAAAAGAGGATCCTGCCGCATTACTCACCGTTCAGCAGGTCGCCCGACGCCTTGCCGTCAGCAAAAGCCTGGTCTATGAATGGACCGATGAAGGCCGATTGGCCTATGTTGACCTTGGCCAGGATGGTCGCCGCCGGTGCCTACGTTTTAAGCCTGAAGACCTGGAGAAATTTATCCAAGACCATGCCCGGAATTAAACCAAGCTATAACCCCTTGGTTTTGATCCAGCGTGGCTCTACTGGTTTCCCAGGAGCTCTGAGAGGTGGTTTTTTAATAAAAAATTGGGGTTGGCCGACCCTGAACAGGCCGATTAAAAACGTGGAAAGGGAGATAAAAAATGGCGGGAAATTGTGGTATAAGAAAAGATGGAAAAGCGGTAACCGGCTCGTGGAAAGGAGGTTCGCATGGCGAACGTCTTTAAGCGGGCCGGGAAAGACGGGAGGGCGACCTGGTGTATTCGATACCAGGACTCCTCCGGCAATGACATCCGGCAGGCCACCCGGGCCAAGACCAAGCGCGAGGCGGAGTTGCTCCTGGCCAAGGCGATCCAGGAGATCGCGGACGGCACCTACGAGCTAAAGCAACGCCAGCGCGAGGTGACGTTCTTTGAAATCTGCGATGATTTCATGGCCTTCAGCCAGGCGCATAGAAAAAGTTGGAAACGGCATCGAGACTCCTTCAACCATCTGAGAAAGTTCTTTGGGGATTGCCGTGCCCAAGAAATTAAGCCCTCCCAAATCGAGGATTTCATTCTGCAACGAAAAAATTGCAGAGATCGAAAAGGACGCCCACCCTCGCAGGCCACCATTAACCGGGAACTTTCAACTTTGCGGACAACATTCAATCGTGCTATCCATAATTTTAAATGCTCCCTCAACCCTATGCGGCACATCACATTGCCCAAAGAGAACAACGTCCGAAATAGGGTTCTCTCGGCCGATGAATTTGAGCGCCTTTGGGAATTATCACCGATGCACCTAAGGCCCATCCTGATTACTGCCCATGAAACGGGAATGAGGTCCGGTGAGATTTTTGGTCTCCAGTGGGACCAGGTCGATTTACAGAAAGGCTTTATCTACCTTAAGCCGGAGCAGACCAAGACCCAAGAGGGACGCAAAGTCCCCATCAGCCCCAGGCTTCTTGAGACCCTCTCCGCCATGAAGAAAAAAACCGGAACCGTTTTCGGTTACCAGGGCAAATCCGTAAAGTCGATCAAGACGGCTTTCAAGAGGGCTTGCCGCTTGGCGGAAATCGAGAACTTCCGATTCCACGATTTTCGGCATACTTTCGTCACCAACATGCGGAGGGCAGGCAAGCAGGACCGGGCAATCATGGCCATCACCGGCCACAAGACCATGGTGGTATTCACGCGCTACGACACGGTTGACGAGGAGGATCTCAAGCGGGTGGTCGGGTGGGATGAAAGGCGAGGTTGAAAAATCCTGGCACATTTCTGGCACATTTAAAAAAGGGATCACGCCGCCTTGAGCGTAACCCCTTGATTTTTGGAGGGCCGTGCGGGATTCGGACCCGCGACCAACGGATTAAAAGTCCGCTGCTCTACCAGACTGAGCTAACGGCCCCTTTTGACCCAAATACCATAACACGCCCCGAGTCGAGGCGCAAGCCTGAAAATGCTCTTGCCACCCCCATTTTTTGACCGCACCGTAAATTTTCGGACTTTGTAGGGGCGCAATTCATTGCGCCCAGTTTCTGCAAGGGCGCGATAAATCGCGCCCCTACCCCGTGCCGCGAGGGGTTCCCGGAAAAATGGGGGCGGGCAAGTAAAAATGCATATGTAATGGACCTCACTATTTATCGAAAAGGGGAGGAACCCCTTTTCTTCGGTCCGGAGCCTGACCATCCGCCTGCGCTCTAAAGGCCGAGCAGGGTGCGGGCGATGATCTGGCGCTGGATCTCCGAGGTGCCGCCCCCGATGGTGGCGAGCAGGGAATCGCGCAGCCACCGCTCCACCTCGAACTCCCGCATGTAGCCGTAACCGCCGTGGAGATGGAGCGCGTCCAAATAAACCTTCCGCGCCGCCTCCCGCAGCGCCACCTGCTCCTCGGTCAAACTGAAATCCAGCGCCATCGGCTGCCCTCCTGGCAAAAAATACCGCTTCCATGCTAGTCGAGACCGCGGGGAATGGCAATAGCCCGGCGGTTTTGCTAAGATGCACCCACATTCTTCGGCTGGAGGAAAATCCATGTTCAAGTCGCCGGTTGCGCTGGCCGTGATCTGCTCCATTCTGTTCCTGGGCGAAGCGGCGACCGCGGCCAAAGTGGCGGGCGTCTGGCTCCTGAGATAAGCGAACCCACCCTTCGTCAGAACGAAGGGCGGGCTGCAAGAAGGATAGAGGAGGAAAACCGTCATGAAAAAACCGAAGAGTCGGCGGATATTCGAGGACCAGGGCGCGCCCATCGGCATTGTCCGGCTTTCAATTTTGAAAGGGATTGGGGTGGACGTGGAGGAGTTGCGGAATAAGCCCATGATCGCCATCGTCAACTCCCACACCGACCTGAACCCCGGCCACGCCCACCTGAAATACCTGGCCGAGCGGGTCAAGGAAGGCGTGCACGCGGCCGGAGGCCTGCCCTTCGAGTTCAACGTCCCGGCGCCGTGCGACGGCATCGCCAACGGCAACGAGGGCATGCAGTTCATCCTGCCCCAGCGCGAGCTGATCGCGGACATGGTCGAGACCTACGTGCGCTCGCAATGGTTCGACGGCCTGGTCCTGATCTCGGGCTGCGACAAGATCAACCCCGGCATGCTCATGGCCGCGGCCCGGCTCGACCTCCCCGCCATCTACCTGTCCGGCGGACCGGGCGTCTGGCAGATCCGCTTCACCCCCGGCCGCAAAAAGAGCGTGGACCACAAGGACTACTCCGACTTCGCCTCGAAGATCGCCACCGCCACCTGCGCCTCCTGCGGCGCCTGCGAGATCATGGGCACCGCCAACACCTTCCAGTGCCTGGCCGAGGCCCTGGGCATGGCGCTCCCGGGTTCCTCCAACGTCCCCGCCTTCCACGCGGACAAGCTCCGCTTCGCCCGCCAGACCGGGATGCGGGTGGTGGCGATGGTGGAGGAGGAGCTGACCGCGAGGAAGATCATGACCCAGGCCGCGCTGGAAAACGCGGTGATGGTGGACCACGCCATCGGCGGGTCCACCAATTCAACTTTGCATTTGCCGGCCCTGGCCCGGGAGCTGGGCTTGGAGCTGCCCCTCTCGGTCTTCAACGAATTCAACCGCAAGGTGCCGACCCTGTGCGGCATCAGTCCCAGCGGGCCGTTCGGGGTGGTGGACCTCTTTTCCGCCGGCGGCATCCCCGCGGTGATGAAGCGGCTCAGCGCCGACATCCGCCAGGACGCTCTGAGCGTGACCGGCAAGACCATGGGCGAGGTGATCGCCGGCGCCAAGGTGCTGGACCCGGAGGTGATCCCGCCGCGCGAGCAGCCGTATTTGGCCGAGGGCGGGACCGCGGTGCTCTTCGGCAACCTGGCGCCGGACGGCGCGGTGGTCAAGCAGTCGGCCGTGGCCCGGGACATGCTCGCCTTCACCGGCAGGGCGCGGGTGGTGGAAACCGAGCAGGGCGCTATGGACGTGGTCCGCAAGCGCGAGATCAAGGAGGGGGAAGTGCTGGTGATCCGCTACGAGGGGCCCAAGGGCGGACCGGGCATGCCCGAGCTCTTGAGCGTCACCGTCATGCTCGATCTGCTCCAGTTCAAGAAAGTGGCACTGGTCACCGACGGCCGCTTCTCCGGCGCCACCGCCGGGCCCTGCATCGGCCACGTCTCGCCCGAAGCCTATGACGGCGGCCCGCTTGCCGCGGTCCGGGACGGCGACGAGATCGAGATTGACATTCCTCAGCGCAAGCTCGAGGTGAAAATCAGCGAGAGCGAGATCAAAAAGCGGCTGCAAGGGTTCAAGCCGCTCGAGCGCGAGGTGCCGGCGGGCTATCTCCGCCGCTACCGCCGGATGGTGAGCAGCGCGGCCAAGGGGGCCGTTCTGGATTGAACCCACCCTTGGCGCAGACGCCAAGGATGGGCTACAAGACGGATGAAAGTCTATTTTATTGGGCAGAGCACGTTTCGGATTACGCTGCAAGACGGCACCGTGCTCCTCACCGACCCCTGGTTCGCGGGCCGGGGATTCTGGCGCGCGGTGCCGCCGGCTTGTTCGCCTGGAGAACTCGGCCGGGTGGATTTCATCCTGGCCTCGCACAACCACCTCGATCATATTGACCGGCCCAGCCTGGCGCTGGCGCAAGAGCAGGGCGCGACCGTGGTCGGCTCCGAGCGGGCGGTCAAACGCGCGGCCAAGGCCGGGGTGAAGAATGCCGTGGCGCTCCGGCCGGGGGAGGAAAAAAGTTTTGCCGGCTTCACGGTGAAGGCGACCCCCGCGTTTCATCCTTTGGCCAAAGATGCGATCGGCTTTCTGATCCGGACCGAAGGCCGGCAGATTTATTTTTGCGGCGATACCCGGCTGGATGAGCGGTTGATGGCTTTTTTGAAAGAGCGCGGCCCGGTGGACCTGGCCTTTTTGCAGATCGCCTGCGCGGTCTATTTCGGCAAGGACGACGGCTTGCGGTTGGAGACGGCGGCGGAGCTGGCCCAAGCATTTTCGCCGCTGGTGGTCGTGCCCATGCATTACCACGGCCGCTTCAAGGTCAAGGTGGACCCGGAGCGGCTAAGAACACTGCTGGAAGGAACCGGGATCGAGACGCTGGTGATCGGGCTGGGCGAGGAAAAGGAGTTGGCATAGTGCGAAAGAGGCAAAGCGTTATCTTGATGGTAATGATCTGGGCGGGCTTTGGCCTCCAAGCCGCGCGGACCGCGGATCAAAGACTCGGGCCGGTCGTTCCCACCGTTTTCCTGGCCGAGCAGGAGGGTCAATTCCGCCAGCTCGTGATGCTCACGTTACCGAAAGGACTACAAGGCGAGTTTGTGGCAAGGGCAAAACAAGGTGAGATGGAAACCGAATCCAAGTTTTCCCTGGCCGCTCCGCAAGAGGCGGTCCCGATCCTGGTGCCGGCTTGCCCGGCCAAGAGCTGCCCCGCCCGCATCACGCTTCGGGATGGAGCCGGCCGGGAGATCGCCGGCACCGAGTTCGAGCTTGCTTACCAGCGGCGCTGGAGAATTTTCGTCTCGCCTTTTTCGCACATTGACGTGGGCTTCACCAATTCCCAGCGCAAGATCCTGGCCCAGAACCTGGACAACCTGCGTGCGGCTTTGCAGTTGATCGAGCAGACCCGCGATTACCCCGAAGGCGCGCGCTTCAAGTTTTTCACCGAGGTGAGCTGGCCGACTTCCGAGTTCCTTTACTCCGAAGCGACGACCGCGCCAGAAAAAGAGAAGATGATCGCCACCCTGAAAAGCGGCGAGATCGAGGTCGGCGGGTTCCTGATCTCGCACCAGAACAAGTTCCTGCCCGCGGAGGCGCTGTTCCGGTCCGCCGACTGGGCGCTCAAGATCAACCGCGACTACGGCGTCCCCATCCGCACCGCCTGCATCAACGACGTGATGGACCTCTCGTCCATTGTCAAGCCGCTCCATGCGGCCGAGATTCCATATTTCATCGGCGGGCCCAACACCAGCCGTTACGTGGCCCCGCCGCTCTTTTACCTCCAGCCGCCGGTGGGCAACGAGAAAATCCTGGCCTGGCTCACGCCCAACCTCAACGGCTACGGCGAGAACTTTGATTTTGCCATGAAGCCGGACCTGCCGATCAGCGAGACAGCGCTCTCGGAAATCGAGTCGCGGCTGGGGCCTTACCTCAAGTCGCTGGAGACCGAGGGAACGCCTCCCCAGATTGTGCAGGAGCATTTCGATTTCTTCGGCGCGCATTGGGACTATCCTTTTGATATCTACTTCCTGCCTTTTTACCCGGCCCACGCGGTGGACAACGGGCCGCAGGACGCCACCCCTTCGGATCTGGCCAAAATCTGGAACGCGCGCTGGGCTTATCCCAAACTGATTGTGGCCACTCCCTCGGAATTTTTCGCCGAGGTCGAAAAAGCTTACGCCGGGCAAATCCCGACCCTGCGCGGGGAGCTGCCCGGGTTCTGGGGCGAGCAGATCTTTTTCGCCATGGCCCAGACCGATCCGGAGCGGACCGCGGTGGAACGGCATTTTGAAAGCATGGTTCCGAGCACTGAGACCAACGCCGCCTTTGAGGTCATGCAAGGAGAAAAGCTACCGGAGATTGCGGCTCCAATTCTTGAAGCTTACAAGCTAATTAGCCTCAACAACGACCACAACCCGGGCCCGGTGCCGTTCGGCAACACCAATTACACCAAGGAAGACACCGCGGAGTGGAAAGCGACTCGAAGGGAGTGGATTGCACGCATTAAAAAGATCGAAAGTCAATTACCCATTTACCCGCCCGTCATCTGTCAAGTCTCCCTCTGCCCGCCGGGCGAGGTGTTCGCCCGCGAGGAGGGCGGGAAGGTCATCATGGAGAATCGGTTTTACCATCTCGAAGTGGACAGGAAAACCGGCGGCGTTTCGAGTCTGTATGACAAAGAGCTTGGTCGGGAATTGGTGGGATCAAGTCCCTATCAGTTAAACCAGTACGTGGTCGTGGCCCGAGGCGAAGATGCGGGCACGCGCGGGAATATATTTCATCGTCCGGGATTCAAGCAGGTCAAGGTGGAGATTATAGAGGCGGGGCCGCAGAGGGCATGGGTCAAGATCAGCGGCAAGCTCGCCCGCAATCCTGATGCGGTCAAGGCGCTAACCAAGTTTATCAAAGAAGCCTTGGGGGTCACGATTCCCGGGGGGTTGATCAAAGCGGTCGCCCCAATTCTGAAAGTGGATCTGGGGCCGGTGGAAGAAGTGAGCCAGGAGATCTGGTTAGATTGCGGAGCGAAGGAGGTAACCTTCTTCCAAACAATTAAAACAGGAAAAGATCAAATCATAGACCACACCTTTGCTTATCCGCTCAACGTGCCCGCTGACCGGCCCCTGATCGTGGAAAGCCCTTATAACCCCTACCATTTCAGCCCCGGTCCTCCGGTGGGCAACGGCGACCTTATACCCGGGGCGCGCATGACCGACCCGAACTTTCCCGGTATCAATGCCCTCACCCAGGTCTTTGGCTGGATGTATGGAATGCCAGCAGATGCGGTCTTCAACCACTACTTGCTGGCTATGGGCGATGGCTTCGGCATTGCTTTTACTTCTGACAATTCCGGGGTGGTCCTTCCCGGATCGCTGGACAAAGACCCCATCACCGGCCCTTTTGGGGGAGGATTTCAACACTTGGTCCTGGGCTGGACCGCTTACGGTCATTCCTTCCTGGGAGCGCCCCGCGACGGCGAATTCACGTTTTTGAGCCGGCTGACCAGTTTCGCGGCCCAGGACGAAGCCGAGGCTAAAACCCAAGCGGCGCAGTTCAGCCGCGGATTTGGACCTGAGGCGGTGAATATGGTTCAATCGTCGAATGCCTCAGTTCTGGTCAGCATGATCCGGCCCTTGGCCGAGCGGTCGCTGCTGCTTCGCCTCGATGAGTCTTCCGGCGCCGGGGGCGAGACGAAGATCACTCTGCGTGACGCGAAGGCCCTCACCTCCGCGACCCGCGCACGCACCGATGGTGTGCCATTATTTAAAGGCGAGCTTCCGGTTGAAAAAAATACGTTCACGATCAAGCTCAGCCCGGGCGAAGTGGCAACAGTAAGACTAGAGCTGAAGTAGGTCGTCATGGGCAAGCCCTTGCGCAAAGTCGCGATCGTAGGCGGGGCGACCACGCCGATGAAGGCGCGGCATGCGGACAAGACTTGTTTTGAGTTCGAGTTTGGACGTGAGGTGAACCGGTTGAAAACCTGTTTCCCGAGGAGTGAAAGATGTCGGTGTATTTGAATGACGAGCACCGGGCGCTGCGGGCGGCGGTGCGGAAGTTTGTGGATGAGGAGATCATTCCGATTGCCGCGGAACTGGACCGGGAGAACAAGTTTCCGCTGGAAGCTTACCGCCAGATGGGCGAGCTGGGCTTTTTAGCGCCGAGCGTGAGTCCGGAATACGGCGGGGCTGGGGCGGACTTGTTGAGCACGGCGCTGGTCAAGGAAGAGGTGGCGCGGGGCGCGGCCGGACTGGGCATGAGCATCAACGTCTGCTCGCTCAACTTTTGCCACACCCTGGAGATGTATGGCACCGAGGAGCAGAAGCGCAGGTATATTGCCGAGGTGGCGAGCGGGAGGAAGCTGGCGAGCTGGATGCTGACCGAGCCCAACGCCGGCTCGGACGCGCTCGCGCTCCAGACGGTGGCGCGGCCGGACGGGAACAAGTATATCGTCAAGGGCAGCAAGACCTTCATCACCAACGCGCCGCTGGCCGAGTATTTCATCTGCATCGCGCGCTTGCCCGGGACCAAGGGCGCCCGGGGCGGCTTGCAGCTCCTGCTCGAGCGGGGCATGCCCGGGCTTGAGGTGGGCGAGAAGTTCGACAAGCTGGGGATGCGCTGCTCGCCGACTTCGGAGGTGTTCATGGAGGACGTGGAGGTGCCCAAGGCGAACCTGATCGGCGCCGAGGGCCAGGGTTTTCCGGAGATGTTCAAGACCCTGGACGCGGAGCGGAGCATGGGCGCGAGCACCTCGATCGGGGTGATGCAGGCGTGTCTCGAGGCCTCGGTGAAATACGCGAACCAGCGGGTGCAGTTCGAGAAACCGCTGGCCGAGTTCCAATTGGTGCAGGAGATGATCGCGAACATGGCCACGGGCCTGGAGGTGGCGCGGGAGTATTGCTACAAGGTGGTGACCCTGTGCATGCGGGGCCGGAGCATCATCAAGGAGGCCGCGATCGCCAAGCTCTTTGCCTCGCAGATGGCGGTGCGCTCCGCGCTGGACGCGGTGCAGATCCACGGCGGCTACGGGTACATCAAGGAGTATCACGTCGAGCGATTCCTGCGCGACGCCAAGCTGGGCGAGATCGGGGGCGGCACCAGCCAGATCCAGACCCGGCTGATTGCCAAGGAAGTGCTGCGGGGGCGGTAGGAAGAAGGCTTTAGGCGTTAGTCTTTGGGCGTTAGACGGAAAGAGGAGAAGCAAGTGACCAGGCGGGAGCGGCACTGGACCGAGACTTTTTTCACGGAGACTTATCGCCGGATCGAACTGGAAAGCAAGTGGGAATCCGCGCCGCGGGAAGCCCAGGCGGTGAAGCGGGCCTTGCGCCTGCGCCGGGGCGACCGGGTCCTGGATTTGTGCTGCGGGATCGGCCGGCACTCGATCGCGCTGGCCAGGCTGGGCTTGGAGGTTACCGGCTTCGATTTGAACGAGGGTTACCTGCGGCGGGCTCGGCGCGAGGCAGGGCGGCAAAAAGTGAAGGCGCGTTTTCTCCGGGGCGACATGCGCGAGCCGGCCTTTGCCTCCGAGTTCCACGCGGTGATCAATATCTTTACCAGCTTCGGTTATTACGACGATGGAACCAACCAAGAGGTGCTGGAAAGGATCGCCCGCGCGCTGCGGCCGGGCGGAAAATTTCTGATCGAGACCATGAACCGCAACGGCCTGATGAAGAACTACCGGACCTGGGAGGTCTCGGCGATCGGCCGCGACTTGGTTGTGCGCCGCCATGAGTTTGATCCCTTGACCGCGCGGATGAAGTCAAGCTGGCGGGTGGTTCGGGGAAACCGGGTCCTGGACCTGGGCGGGTTTGATCTCCGGATTTACGCGCCCAACGAGCTGGCGGCAATGATCGAAAGGGCTGGCCTGACCGTCGCCTCCGCCTCCGGCGGGCTGGACCTTTCGCCTCTCCTGCCGGACAGCCGGCGCCAGTTGTTGATCGCGCACAAGCCGAAGAGATAAGATTGGGCCGGGGAAAAGAGGGCCAGCGGACCTCTCCCCTGAGCGGTCCGCTGGCCCCGGTCCTTAGAGCAAAGATGCCGAGTGATTATTTGCCCATATACTTGAAGGAAACCTTGACCCGGGCGCGGAAGGCGACCACCTTGCCGTTCTCGACCCTCATGTCCATTTGGTTGACCTCGGCAATGCGGAGGTCCTTGAGGGACTTGGACGCGGTCTCGACGGCATTCTTGGCCGCCTCTTCCCAGGACGTTTTGCTGGTCCCCACCAGCTCGATGATCTTGTAGGTGCTGTCCGGCATTTTCATTCCTCCTTCTTAAAATTTAATTCCGGTTCGAAGCCGGCTTGGGTCCGGCTCGCCGGCCTGTTCTGGATCAGAAACTCCCATCTATTTTCAAGGCGTGCTCAGCCGCACGGTCCAGTCCCGCGGAGGCCTGGAAAATGATCGCCCCTTGCTCTCGCCGCCGTCATCCAATCTAGCCGAAACCCGATCATAGTTCAAGATTTTGTGCAATGCAACAAAAAAATAGGAATTATTCCGGGTGGGGAGGTTGGGGGCGAGGGCCGGAGAAGAAGAGGTCGAAGAGGGAATATCCGAGGACGGCGCCGAAGAGACCTGTGAACCACAGGTTGCCGGTCAGGGGTCAAGCCCGGTGGCAGCCGAGGTAGTGGCCGTAAAGCCCGCCGAGCAGGGCGCCGAGGGCCAGGCCCAGCCAGGGCCAGACGCGCCGGGGTCGAGTCGGGGCGTTCATGGGGACGGCTCCTGGGAGGAAGGCGGAGAGGAGCAGGAGGTTTGGCTTGGACGTCGGTCACGGACGTCGCCTTCCGGGGCCATTCAGGTCTTGACTCCGAAGCGGGGCAGAATCCAGCGGTTGAGGGCGAACCAAAGAACGAGAATGCCCGTCAAGATCCAAAAACTATTCATGTTCTTAGAATAGCCTCCAAAATCCCGGCTGTCAAGGAAGCGCGTGTGCCCAAAGGGAGGGGCGAGCCGGATTGGCTCAGCGATAAATCTCGGTCCCGATCCCGGCGTCGGTAAAGAGTTCCAGGATCACGGCATGGGGCACCCGGCCGTCAATGATGTGGGCCTTGTTCACCTCGCGCTTGAGCGCGTCCACGCAGCAATCCAGCTTGGGGATCATGCCCGAGCGGACCACGCCGTCGGCGATCAATTTCCCCGCCTGGTCCACGTGCAGGGAGGAGATCAGGCTGCCCTGGAGGTCGAGCACGCCGGCCACGTCGGTGAGCAGGATCAGTTTTTCCGCATGAAGCGCCGCGGCCACCGCGCCGGCGACCAGGTCGGCGTTGATGTTAAAGGTGCGGCCGCTCGCATCCACCCCCACCGGCGCGATGATCGGGATGATCTCCTGTCCGGCCAGGCCGATCAGGAATTCGGCATTGACCCGCTCCACCTCGCCGACGTGGCCCAGGTCAATCAGCTCCGGCGGCCGGGGGTCCCCTTCCCGGATCGGCTTTTGGTAAGGCCGGGCCAGGATCAGAGTGCCGTCCTTGCCGGAAAGCCCGACGGCCTTGCCGCCCTCGCGGTTGATCAGGGAGACAATGTCCTTGTTCACCTTGCCGCCCAGCACCATCTCGACCACGTCCATGGTCTCGCTGTCGGTCACCCGCATGCCGTCCACAAACTTGGCCTGGACCCCCATCCGCTCGAGCACCTGGTCAATCTGGGGCCCGCCGCCGTGGACCACGACCGGGTGGATGTCCACCGCCTTGAGCAGCACGATGTCCTGGGCAAAGGCCTGGCGCAGGGTGGGCTCGACCATGGCGTGCCCGCCGTATTTGATGACAATGGTCTTCTTGGCAAACTCCCGGATATAAGGGAGCGCCTCCACCAGGATCCGCGCCCGCTCCAACGCCTTCTCCATTCCGACTTCTTCCTCCTTCCGCGCAGAGGCTTGAGGCAAAGGCATTAGACATTAGGTTTTAGGCTTTAGTCGAAGAAACTGGCGCTGGCGATGGGGGTTCTGAAGCCTAAAGTCTAAAGCCTAAAGCCTAATGCCTAACGCCTCTTCTTCAGAGCCTCCAGTTCCTTGGCCTTGAGGTTCAACTCGTCGTTGGCCCGCAGGAGCATCTGGTTGGTGACAATCACCTCGTCCACGCTCTTTTTCAGTTTCTCATAAAGCTGAAGGTTGCGCAGGGCCACGGCCAGGGAGTCGGCAATGTCCTTGAGCAGCCGGCCGTCCTCCGCGGAGAAATTCCCCTCCCGCCGGTTGAGGAGCCGGATCACCCCGATGGTCTGGTCCGATAACATCAAGGGCGCCGCCATCAGGTTGCGGATGGTCCCCGGCTCCGGCCACTCCAGCTCCGCCACGAAGCGCGGCTCCTTGGCCGGGTTGTTCACGATCAGGATCTTGTTCGACTCGGCCACCAGCCCGGTGATGGACTTGCCCACCGGGATGCGGTGGATTCCGCTGATCTCCTTGCCCGCGTTCAGCCCGATCCGGAGCCAGAGCTCGCCGGAGAGCTCGTCTTTGAGAAAGATGGCGGCGGAGACCACCTCCAGGATTTGCTGGCACTTGATCAGGATCTGGCGGAGCATTTCCTCCGGCTCCAGGTATTGGAAGAGGATGCGCTGGAGCTCGCTCAGGAGTTTGAGCCGGTTGCGCTCCCGGTCCAGGTCGGCCAGGGCCATGGCATGGACAAAGCCGAGCGAGATCTGGTGGGAAAAGGTCTTGAGCAAAACCAGGTCGTCCTCGATGAAGGGCTGGCTGTCCTTCTTGTCGTTGGCGTTGATGGTCCCGATGATCCGGTCGCCTACTTTCAGCGGCGCGATCACGAACGAGCCGGTCCGGTACTGGCTGGCGTATTCCGATTCCTTGAACCGCTCGTCCGAGGCCACGTCGGTCACCAGCACCGCCTCCCCGGTCTCGAGCACGTAGTTGGAAATGCTCTTGCCCGCCTCCTTGGACTCCTGCCGGATCTGGCTTTTGCTCAAGCCGGTGGCCACCGCCACCCGCAGCCTCTTCTCGGCAGGGTCCAAGAGCATCACGCTCACCCGCTCGCACTCCAGCACTCCCGAGACCAGGTTGACCGTGGTCTCCAACATCTCGTATTCGCGCTCCAGGTCCTCGATCCGGAACTTCTGGCCCGCCCAGCCGGCCAACCGCTTGGAGCCTTCCTCCAGGCTGGCCAGCCGCTTCAGCTTGTTCTTGTGATCCTTCGCCAGCTTGCGCGTGGCCAGGGCCCGGTCCACCGCGATCTTGAGCTCCTGCGCCGAGATCGGCTTGCGCTGGTAGTCGAAAGCGCCCTGCCGCAGCGCCCGCAGCACCAGGCGCTGGTCCTCATGGGCGCTGAGCATGATCACCGGCAGGTCCGGGTCGGTGTGCTTGACCTTGCCCAGCACGGTCAGGCCGTCAAAGGAGCCGGGCATGACCACGTCCAGCAGGCAAAGATCGAACTCGTCGCGCTTGAACAGGTCCAGGGCCTCGCGGCCGTCCTTGGCCGCGGTCACCTGGTGGCCTTCCTTGCGGAGGATGTCCGCCGTTAGCTCGCGGTAGAAAAGCTCGTCGTCCACCACCAAAATTTTTCCCATGATGCGCTCCCACCGATTTTAGATTTTAGATTTCCGATTTTGGATTAGCTGTCGGATGGTGATTAAAAATCCAAAATCTAAAATCCAAAATCAAAAATTGCCCCCTTCGAGTTATAGAATATAACGACTAAGATCCTGGTCCTTGGCCAGGCCGGCCAGCCTTTCCCGGACATAGTTCGCGTCTATGATCACCCGCGTGCCCCCCATCTCCGGGGCCAGAAACGATATCTCCTCCAGCAATTTCTCCATCACGGTGTGCAGCCGGCGCGCCCCGATGTTCTCCGTGCTTTCGTTGACCTGCTCGGCCAGCCGGGCCAGTTCCTCGATCGCCTCCGGCTTCCACTCCAACCGGATGCCCTCGGTCTCCATCAACGCCTGGTATTGCTTGACCAGGGCGTTCTCCGGCTTGGTCAGGATCTTGATGAAATCTTCCCGGGTCAGGGGCTGGAGTTCCACCCGGATCGGGAACCGCCCCTGCAGCTCCGGGATCAGGTCCGAGGGCTTGGTCATGTTGAACGCGCCCGCGGCGATGAACAGGATCTTGTCGGTCTTGACGATCCCGTGCTTGGTCACCACCGTCGAGCCTTCCACGATGGGCAGGATGTCCCGCTGCACCCCCTCCCGGCTCACGTCCGGGCCCGCGTGCTCGTGCCGGCCCGCGATCTTGTCAATCTCGTCAATGAAGATGATCCCCGACTCCTGCACCCGCCGCAGGCCCTCCTGGGTCACCTTCTCCATGTCAATCAGCTTCGCCGCCTCTTCCGCGGCCAGCACCTCCCGCGCCTCGGCCACCCGCATCCGCCGCGGCCGCGTGCGCCGGCCGAAGATGTTGCCGAGCATCTCCGGCAACTGCACGCCCATCTCCTCGATGCCCGAGGCCGAGATGATCTGGGCAAAGGGCATCTGCGGCTTTTGCGAGACCTCCGCCTCGATCAACTCCTGATCCAGCCGGCCCTCGCGAAAGAGCTTGCGCAGGATTTCCCGGGGCGGCTCGGTCAGCGACTCCACCGCGCGCAGGACCGGGGGCGGGTTCTTTTCCAACTGCTCCAGGATCCGATCCTCCGCCATCTTCTCGGCCCGGGCCTCCACCGTCGCCCGCTCCTCGTCCTGCACCATCTTCACCGCGATGTCGGTCAGGTCCCGGATCATGCTCTCCACGTCCCGGCCGACGTAGCCCACCTCCGTGTATTTGGACGCTTCCACCTTCAGGAACGGCGCGTCCGCCAGCCGGGCCAGCCTCCTTGCGATCTCGGTCTTCCCCACCCCGGTCGGCCCGATCATGATGATGTTCTTGGGCGCGATCTCCTCCCTAAGCTCCGCCGGCACCTGGATCCGCCGCCAGCGGTTGCGCAGGGCGATCGCCACCGAGCGCTTGGCCTCTTCCTGGCCGATGATGAACTTGTCCAGCTCGGCCACGATCTCTTTCGGTGTCAGGTTCTTCATCTGTCTCCAATACTAAAGTGTCAAGTGTCAGGTGTCAGGTGTCAACATCCCACCCTTGCCTGGCAAGGGTGGGCTACAAAAGAACATTGCTCCTGATCACTATTGTAGCCCACCCTTCGCTCTGGCGAAGGGTGGGTTCATAATTCCTCAATGGTCACCTGCTCATTGGTGTAGATGCACATCTCCGCGGCGAGCTTCATGGCCTGCTCCACGATCTCGCGGGCGCTGAGCGAGGTGTTGCGCAAGAGCGCCCGGGCCGCGGCCTCGGCCACCGGCCCGCCCGAGCCGATGGCCAGCGCGCCCTCGTCCGGCTCGATCACGTCGCCGGCGCCGGAGATGAGGAAGGCTTCGTCCTTATCGGCCACGATCATCAGCGCCTCCAGCCGGCGGAGCACCCGGTCGGTGCGCCAGTCCTTGGCCAGCTCGACCGCGGCGCGGCGGAGGTTGCCGTTGTGCTTTTCCAGCTTGCCCTCGAATTTCTCGAACAAGGTGAAGGCGTCGGCGGTGGCGCCGGCGAACCCGGCGAGCACCTGGTCGCGGAAGAGGCGGCGCACCTTCCTGGCGCGGTGCTTGAGCACGGTGGCGCCGACGGTGACCTGGCCGTCGCCGGCCAGGGCCACTTTGCCGTCCCGCCGGACGAAAAGGATGGTGGTGCCCCTAATCGGGGTTGGCTTTTTTGGCGCGGGGGTGGGCATCGTCATAAACCCTCATCAATTGTTTCAAGTCCACCTGGGTGTAGCGCTGGGTGGTGCTGAGGCTCTCGTGGCCCAAAAGCTCCTGGATGCTGCGGATATCCATTCCCTCCTCCAACAGGTGCGTGGCGAAGGAGTGCCGGAGCTGGTGCGGGCTCACTTTGCGGTTGAAGCCGGCGGAGAGCCGGTGGTGGTCCAGCATTTTCTGGACCCGGCTCACGCTGATCCGTCGGCCCTGCCGGCTCAGGAAAAGCGCGTGCTCGTCGGCCGCGTCGCTGCGCCCTTTCAAAAAGGCGGGCCGGTCCTTAAGGTAATCGGCCAGGACCCGGCCGGCCAGGGTGTGGAACGGCACCTTGCGCTGCTTGCTCCCTTTGCCCATCACCTGGACCATCCGCTCTTTCAAGTCCACGTCTTCCAGGTTCAACCCCACCAGCTCGGAGAGCCGAAGCCCGCTCGCGTAAAATAATTCCAGGATGGCCCGGTCCCTGCGGCCTAAGATAGTGTCATCCTCGGGTTCATGCAACAACCCAACCACTTCATCCACCGAAAGCACCCCGGGCAAGTGCTTTTTCTTCTTGGGAGTCGGGACATTAGCCGCGGGATTCAGGGAAACCGCGCCCTCCCGCTGGCAGAAGCGGAAAAAGACGCGGAGCGCGGCCAAGGCCCGCTCGATGCTGGCCGGCTCCAGGTCGCGGTGCAGCCGGCCGACAAAGGCCCGGATCAGCTTGCGGTCCACCGAAGCGGGGTCCAGCGGCTTTTGACCGCGGTCGGGATCGCTCTCGGCCAGGAATTTTTGGAACCGCTCCAGGTCGGCCAAGTAGGCCTTGATCGTGGCCGGCGAGGCATTCTTTTCCAGGCGCAGATAGTCTTGAAACCGGGCGATCCAGTCGTCCAAACCCCGTCTCCCCTTGAATAGGAATCAGTGTATCGGATTCGATTCGGCTTTGCAAGCAGAGTTGGGGTCAGGTCTTCACATTTCACATTTCATAATTGTATAATAAGAAAACCTCGCCCACCCTTGGATTCGGGAGCGGTGCGTCTTGACAGGAGCGGCCGGCCTGATTTAAGGTGAAGCATGCCCCCATCCCGCCAACCGGTGCGGCTGTCGCCCTCCGACGTGCGCGAGGGAGTCCGCTCGGCGATCATCCTGGCCGGAGCCTGCGCCGCCGCCGCCTTCCCCATGATGTATTACCAGACCGTCCACCTGATCGCGCCGATGCTGGCCAAGCCTCCCAACCCCGACCAGACCATGGCCCTGACCCTGTTCCATGCGCTCTTGATCTTCGCCGCCTCTTTGCTCTGCGCGCTGGTGGGTTTCCTCTACACCCCCCGCCTGGGCCTGCCCGGGCTAAAGGTCTTGAGTTGGGACCGCAAATTCTTCGCTCTCTATCTGGCCGCGGGTCTGCTGACCGCGCCGGTCGCCTATTTCCTGCTGGACATGGACTTGCGAGCCAGGATCCCGGAATACTTTCCCGGCCAGCCTGGCTGGGCCCTGGCCCAGACCCTGGGCCGGGCCCTGGCGCCGGAGGTCATCGCCCGGTTCGGGCTGGTCACCATCGGGGTCTATCTCTTGCGCTGGCTCCGCTTTGCCGGGCACCCCTGGCCCGCTCCTCTGGCCGTGGCCGGCTTTGGCGTGCTCGAGGCCTGGGTCGGCCTGGAGCGGCTGCAGCAGCAACCCGGGCTCAACCTCTTCACTCTCAGTTGCCTGGGGCTCGCCTTTGTCTCCAACCTGGTCTTCGGCGAAGTTTACCTGCGCCGAGGGTTGATCCCCGCCCTGGCGCTGCGGTTGGGGGTCGAGCTCAAGTATCCCCTCTATGCCCTGTTCCTCTCTTAGCCCAAAATCTTAACGTGAACCTAGACGTAATCATAAACATAAACGAATGGGTAGCTGCGACTCCGCTTTCCAGCGGGGTCGCGGTGAGTGGGCTAAGGAATTAAATATGGTGTCCCAACTTGACTTAGGCCTGGCGAATGATATCCTTGAAAATAGCGAGACCGGAAAGGAGGTATTCGGATGCATAATGAATTCACCGCGATTATCGAAAAGGACGGTGAGTGGTGGATTGCTTACTGCCCCGAAGTTCCGGGGGCCAACGGCCAAGGCCGCACTAAAGCGCAATGCCGCAAGAGTTTGTCCGAGGCTATCCACCTGATTCTGGAAGACCGCCGCAAAGACGCCGCTCAAGGTCTACCCGAAGACGCCATTCAGGAGACCCTCACCGTCCGATGAAGCGGGAGGCTCTGCTCCGGCATTTGCGCCGAAATGGATGCTATCTCAAAAGGGAAGGCCGCTCCCATTCCCTCTGGTGCAACCCCCAAACCGGCCACATCGAAGCCATCCCCCGCCATATCGAGATCCCCAATAAACTAGCCCAGAAAATCTGCCGCAGCCTGGAAATTCCTGAATTCTGATGCAGAATTAAGTATGGTGTCCCCCCAATTAGAGCTTAAGTATCCGCTCTATGCCCTGTTCCTCTCTTAGCTGAATTCCCGCCGCACCTTTCCTGGCCATCAACCGCGAACCAAGAGAGGTGTCAAGGTGTCATGGGTGTCAGGGTCACATGAAACTGTGAACCGTGAACCGCGCAATGTGTCAAGTGTCACGTGTCAAGTGTCCGGTGTAGCCGCGACCGCCCCGGTCGCGGAATCTGTGAAGCGCAGACCACCAACCGTGAACTGTGAACCTTATCCTAGCTGGAGTCTGCCCCAGGCATTTGCTTTCCCCGCAGGGAGAGGACGAAGAGCAGGCCGATGGCGCCGGCCAGGAACAGACACAGGGCCAGCACGCTGAAAATAGCGGAGAGCGAGAGTCTTTGTCCAATGAGGCCGGCGATCCAGCCCATGAAGGAGCCGGCGCTGAAGTTGACGAAGAAGAACAGGCCGAAGATGCGTCCCCGCACCGGGGCGGAGGTCAGCCGGACCAGGAGGACATTGCCCACCGGCTGGTTGGCGAAGTAGAGGAAGGCAAAGGCGGCCGCGGCGAAAAGCAGGGGAAGGTTCTGGAGCCGGCTGAGGATGAACAGGATGGGCGAGCTGAGCAGGAACACGCCGGCGAAGATCTTGGCCGGGGACCAGCGGTCGGCGAAATGGCCGCCCAGGAACTGGCCGAACATGCCCAGGAGCAGGACTGCGGTGGAGAGGGATCCGGCCAGGAGCACCTCGCGGCCGGGCAGGGCGGTATGGATGCTTTTGGCGAAGTAGGTAGGGAGGAAGGTGAGGAATCCGCGGTAGCAAAGGCCGTTCATGATGGCCATGGCGAAAAGAATCAGCAGGGGCAAAAGCAGGTAAGGCTTTTCCGGAGCGGCGCCGGGGTTTGGGTCTGGAGTAGCCTCTCGGCGGTGCGCCTCAACCTTGCCCAGCCAGATCAGGAGGGCGAGGATGAAGAAGGGCAGGCTGAGCGCGAAATAGGCGTGGCGCCAGCCGAAGGCCGCGGCCAGGGCCGCGGTGAGGAAGGGCGAGAGGGCCAGCCCCAGGTTGCCGCCCACGCCGTGGATGCCCAAGGCCCGGCCTTGCTCGCGGACGCCGAGGGAAATGAGGGTGGTGCCGGAAGGGTGGTAAAGGCCGGCCAGGGAGCCCAAGAGCCCGAGCGCGAACAGGAACGCCGGATAGCTGGGCGCCAGCCCGGTAAGGATCAGGGCGAGCCCGGTGCCGAGGAGATAGAGGAGCATGACCCGGCGCGAGCCGATCCAGTCCACCAGGCGGCCGGAAGGGAGGTTGGCGACCCCGAAGCAGAACGCGGCCACGAAAGCGGCAAAGCCGATCCGTTCGTAATTTTCTTGTCCGGCGAAAAACTCCTGGCTGATGAGCAGCGCCACTGCGGGGAAGGAAAGCTCGCTCACGTGATCGAGCGCGTGGGCGACCACGGTGGCGGCCAGGATTTTTTTCTCGTTCCGTTCCAACATCAGGGGGCTGCCGGAGGCGCCGAGGCCTCGGGCCGGGGCGCCCACAAGCCGCGGCCGGCTTTCCGGGCCTCCTCTTCGTAGCGAAGGAATTCTTCTTTCCGTGCAAACGGGAAGCGGGTGTAGGCGTAGGCGTAGCCTTGCTTGAGCAGCTCGGCGTTGAGGAAGAACTCGTCGGGCTGGCGAAAGGCGTAGGCCAGGACCCGGCCGTAGCGGTCGCGGGGCGTGCGGTCGAACTCCAGCAGGACCAGGCGTTTTTCGATCTCGCGCTTGGTAAAGGCCGAAGCCTCCGGCCCATAGTACTCGATTGGCTTTTTCGGGTGCTTGGTTTCGGGCGTGTCCACCCCGAGCAGCCGGACCCGCTCGTCATTGTCCAGCCGGAAAGTGTCGCCGTCGGTGACCCTTTTCACCCGGTAGATCTCAGCGCGGCTTTCCAGCCGGACGCGCGGCACATCGGCCGACGATCTTCCCCGGCTTGGCTCGGTGCGGGCGCCGGCGCCACGCTTGACGGAAGCCGGCGCCGCCGACTCCTGGCCCGCGGAAAGGGCGATCGAGCCCAGGACCAGGAAGGCGGCGAAAAGGAGCGCCGGGATCGGAAGGGATCGCTTCACGGCCGGATCGCGCTCGCTACCACCACCCCGCAGGCAATGATTACCGCGGCCATGATGATGGCCATGGGGATGCTCCCTTCCCGAATGAGCTTCCACTCGTCCACCCCGGGCGTGAGCCGGTTAAAGATCATCAAAGAGATGACCAGACCCAGGCCCATGCTGACCGAGCCGACAATGGCCCAGCCGAAGGTGATGAAGTAAGCATAGAGAATATCCATGTTCTTGCTCCTCTCGGTAAGGTAATATTCGATGCGCGCCGCCGGGTATCAGAACTAAATGGCAATGGTCCCTTGGAAAACCATTTCCGCCGGGCCGGTCATGAAGACGTGGTTTGATTTTAGCCACTCGATCAAGAGCTCGCCGCCGGGAAGAGCCACCGTGGCTTTGCGCTCGGCCTGGCCCAGCCGGACCATGGCCACCAGGGCGGCGCAGGCGCCGGTGCCGCAGGCCAGGGTTTCCCCGGCCCCGCGTTCCCAGACCCGGACCTTGAGCCGCCGCCGGCCCTGCACCTCCACGAACTCGACGTTGGTGCGCTTGGGAAAAAGGGGATGGTGTTCCAGTGGCGGGCCCAACTGCGCGAGCGGCACGCCGTCCACCACGTCCACCGGGATCACGCAGTGCGGGTTGCCCATGGACACCACCGTGATATTCAAGCGGTGGGTGTCCACCTCGATCAGACGGTTCTGCGGCGCCTCGGGCAAGGCCACCGGGATCCGGGCCGGGTCAAAGACCGGCTCGCCCATGTCCACCCGCACCATCTCGCCCTTGACCTCGGGCACGATGATCCCGGCCAGGGTCTCGATCCGGAATCGGGACTTGCGGCTGATCCGGCGAATTCGCAGGAACCGGGCCAGGCAGCGGATGCCGTTGCCGCACATCTCCACTTCGCCGCCGTCGGCGTTGAGGATGACCAGGCGGAAGTCGGCCGGCCGGGAGCGGAGCAGGACCAGCACCTGGTCGGCGCCGACGCCGAAGCGCCGGCGGCACAGGCGCGCCGCGGCGGCGGCGTCCGGGATGTATCCGCTTTTCCGCGAATCGAGCACCACGAAGTCGTTGCCCAGGCCGTGCATTTTCCAAAAATTGAGTTTCATGGCCGCTCTTTCTCTTCTCCCGCCTTCGGGGATGAGGTCTGCCCCTGCCTCACGAGCCAAACCGGGGGATGGTCTCCGCCCGGATCAGGTCCTCGAAAGTTTCGCGCCGGCGGATGACCTCGAAGCGGCTTCCCGAAACCATCACCTCGGCCGGCCGCGGCCGCGCGTTGTAGTTGGAGGCCATGCTCATGCAATAAGCGCCGGCGCTCATCAGGGCCAGGAGGTCGCCGGGTTTGACCCGGGGCATGGGCCGGTCCTTGGCCAGGTAATCGGCCGATTCGCAGATCGGGCCGACCACGTCGGCGACGTAATCCCGCTCCACCGGGATCTGCGCGACCGGCCAGATCTGGTGATAGGCGCCGTAGAAGCTGGGCCGGATGCAGTCGTTCATGCCCGCGTCCACGATGATAAAGTTCTTGGTGTCGGTCTCCTTGGTGTAAAGCACGCGGGTGAGAAGGACCGCGGCATTGCCTACGATCACCCGGCCCGGCTCGAAGATGAAGGTGCAGTCCAGGTCCTTGGCCACGGCCAGGAGCTCGCGCGCGTATTCGTCGGGCAAGGGCGGCGTCTCCCGGTGGTAAGTGATGCCCAGCCCGCCGCCCAGGTCGAGGTAGCGGATGGTAAAATCGAGGGCCCGCAAATGGGCGATCAACTCCACCAGCTTAGTCAGAGCCTCCACCAGGGGAGCCGTGGACGTGAGCTGGGAGCCGATGTGGCAGTCCACCCCTACCACCTCGAGGTTGGGCAAGCGCCGGCTTTTTTCATAGAGATCGCGGCTGCGGCTGATCTCGATCCCGAACTTGTTCTCCCTGAGCCCGGTGGAAATATACGGGTGCGTGCGCGGGTCCACCTCCGGGTTGATCCGGAAGGAGATCCGGGCCTTTTTGCCCAGGGTCCCCGCGATCTGGTTGATCTTTTTCAGCTCCTGCTCGCTCTCCACGTTGAACATGAGGATGTCCTGCTCAAGCGCCGCCTGGATTTCCGCCGGGGTTTTGCCTACCCCGGAATAGACGATCTTTTTCGGATCCGCGCCCGCGGCCAGGCAGCGGAAAAGCTCGCCCCCGCTTACGATGTCGAATCCGGCCCCTTGGCCGACGAGGAGGTTGAGCACGGCCAGCGAATCGCAGGCCTTGACCGAGCAGCAGACCAGGTGGGGGATGCCGAGGAGCGGCGCGTCAAAGGCGCGGAAATGGCGGATCAAGGTGGCCCGGCTATAGATGTAAGTCGGAGTGCCCGCGGCCTGGGCAATCTGGGGCAAAGGCACGTTTTCCGCGCTGAGGATCCCTTTTTGATATTCAAAATGATGCATGCGCGTTCTTCCTGTTGTAAAAACGCGAAGGCTATCCCACCCTGAGTAAGGATAACTTAATCTAATCTACCATAGCGCGGCGCGGACCACAACCCCAAAGAGGGTAAAGTTTCACTCGCAAGCTCCGATAAGAAAGGTCGAAGGAGTGCGGATGACAAGGAATTGGATGGCCCGGCTGGCCTGGGGCCAAGGTTTTGTCCTGGTGTTGGCGCTGGCCGCGGCCGGGCTGGGCTCGTGGCGCGCGCGGCTGCAGCAAGAGGAAGCCGAGGCACGGCGGTCCGGGTTGGCGTTGCTGGAGGAGTTGAAAGCAGGTGGTTCGGCGCCCGGTCTGGCCGAGGGCATCTATCACGCCGATGATCGCGTGGCTTACCTTCGCCTCCGCCGCGAGGAAAACCGGGTGGACGTGACCTGGTATCGGTCCCTGGCTTTAGCCGAGGGCGCCGGCTGCCCGCCGCCGAAGCTGACGGGGATAAACTCTCGTTATTGCCGGGAACTCGACGCCCGCCTCGTGGATGTCCAATTGACCGGCCCTGCGCCGGGAGATCTCTTGCAGGCCGGGTTGTGGGTCAGCCGCGGTCCGGCCGCGCTCCGCGAGGGAGGTCTGGGGGAGCTGGGGTCATGGTTACTGGCGGCGGGTTGCGGGTTGGTGCTGGTGATGATCCTGGGCTGGCGGCGGGCGGAATCCTTGCGCCAGCTCTCTCGGCGCGCGCGGGAAGTGTCGGAGGTGATCCCTCCGGTCCATCGGCCCCTGGAGAGCGAGGACGAGTGGGAGGCGATTTCCCGGACGCTGGAAGGACTGGCCAAAGAGCTGAAATGGCACAAGGTGCAGTTGTCCCGGCTGAACAGCGTGTTTCGGCGGCGCGTGTCGGACGGGACGCGCCGCTGGCGGAAGGCGTTTCGGGAAAAAGAGCAAAGGAGCGAGCAAGAGCAAAAGGAATGGGGCCAGGCCCTGTCCGCCTTGAAGCCTCTGATCCGGCATCTGGCGCAGATGTCGCGGGTCCTGGAGCAGCGGGTGGGGGAAAGTCTGGCGCCGGAAGACCAGGGCCGGCTGCGCCGGCTGCTGCGCGAGTCGGAGAAGGCGCTGTCCCAGCTTTTGGAGATCGAAAAAGAATTCAAGCTGGTGGAAGGAGAGGACCCGGTGGAGCAAGTGAACCTGCGGGAGCTGATCTGGAAGATGGCCCCGAGCCTGGAGCAGGAAGGGATCCGGCTGAGCTTTATGAGCCCCTTGCCCACCTTGTGGCTGCCGTCCGCTCCGATGGAGCGGCTCTGGCGCGAGTTGATCCACGCCGCGGCCGGGACCGAGGGAATCCGGGCCGCGGGCACGGTGGAAATCGGGTATGCCAACCTCCGCGACCGCCTGGTGTTTTTTCTCAAGGGCACGAGAGGGGCCGGGGTCAAGAAGCTGTCCGAATCGGTCTCTTCCCGGGCCCAACGAGTTTTGGAACCTTTTCGGGGCAGGCTTTGGCTGGAATACCATCCGCACCAGGGCGGGGTGATCTATTTTACCTTGGCCAAGGAAAGGCTGACCCGGCCGGAAACGCCGGAGGTGGAAGGGCGGGCCGAGGCGGCCTGACATGGAAACCAGCCGGGGTCGAGTTCTGGTCATTGATGACGAGCCGGCGGTGGCGCGGGTGCTCCAGGCTTTTTTGTCCAAGGCCGGCTTTGCGGTCGAGACCGCGGCCTCGGCCGAGGAGGCCGAGGAGCGGCTGGCGCGGGAAGAGTTCGAGGTGATCGTGGCCGACATCTTGCTGCCGGGCCGGAGCGGCATCGAGTTTTTGAAAATGATGCGGGGAATGGGCATCGAGGCGCCGGTGGTGATGATTACCGGTGATCCCTCCCTGGAGTCGGCCATTCACGCGATCCAGGAGGGCGCTTATGATTTTCTGGTGAAGCCGGTCCAGCCCGATCACCTGGTCCATACCGTGGCCCGAGGGGCGGAGAAGAGCCGTTTGCAGCGGGAGAAGCGCCGGCTGGAGGAGGAAAATCGGATTTACCAGCGGGAATTGGAGTCGCAGAACCTGAGCCTGGAAGAAAAGGTCCAGGAGCGCACCCGCGAGCTTTCGGACTACATTGAAGAGCTTCACCGGATGCAGCGGCTTTTGATCCAATCGGAAAAGCTGGCTTCGCTGGGGCAGCTGACCGCGGGGATGGCCCACGAGATCAACAACCCGCTGGCCTTTGCCAAGAGCAACCTGGGCCGGATCAAGGAATACAGTGAGGTGGTCACCAGGTTCTTGGGAGCGGCACGGGCCGGGATAAAGGCGCTGGGGAAATCTTCGGACTTGCCGGCGCGCGAGCTGGCGGCTTCGCTGGAGGCGGAGGCGCAGGATCTGGACCTGGATTACATCCTGGCGGACTGCGAGACGATCGTCCGGGAAACCACCGAGGGGGTGGAGCGGGCGGTCGCCATTGTCCGGGATTTGCGCCAGTTCAGCCATCCCTGCGCCGAGGAAGAGCAGGAGTGCGACTTGCATGAAATCCTGGAGGCGACCTTGACCCTGACCATGCCGGCATTAAAAGACCGGGCGCAGGTGATCCGGGAATACGGCGACCTGCCCAAGATCATGGGATCCCCTCGGCTGCTCAGCCAGGTGTTCATCAACCTGCTCCTCAACGCCGGCCAGGCCCTGGCCGGTCCGGGTTGGATCCGGGTGCGCACCTCGCGCCAAGGCAACCAGGTGGCGGTGGCCATCCAGGACAACGGCCGGGGCATTGCGCCGGAAATATTACCGCGCATCTTTGATCCTTTCTTTACCACCAAGGAGGTTGGCCAGGGCACCGGCCTGGGCCTGAGCATCTCCTACGGCATTGTCCGAGAGCACCAGGGCGCCATCGAGGCGCAAAGCGAGCCCGGGCAGGGCGCGACCTTCACGGTCCGGCTGCCGATCCACCGACTCTCCGTCTCCGCGCAACCTCCAAGCGCATTTCTTGCCGATTCAAACCCTTATCCTCCGGCAGGGAATTCTTGCTGAAACTCACCCCACAGGCACAGAGCGCACAGGGGAGGAAGGGAAGGAATAACCACTAAGGCACTAAGGCTCAAAAAGTGGGAAGACAAAGAAATTATCCACGAAAAGACACGAAGGGACACGAATAAGCACTGTCCACTGTAAACCGGGAACTGTCTTCAAAAACTGCAACATTTATACATATATAGAGAAGGATGAAGCTGGAAACATGAGGGCTGAAATAAAACAATTATTCGATATGCTAACCCGGCAATTTATAAAGGCTTTTTTGGCCCAGCGCCCCCAAAACGCTCCCCCATTCCTGCCATCGGCCCTTCCGAATCCTCCGATTCTCCGCTCCGACTACCCGGGAACCAACTTAACCTGGCGAAATTTCTCTTGGTTTCTTCTTCTTCTCTTTCCCGAAATACTACATACGACATACGAAATACCCTCTTCAAACGTCCCCCCATTCTGCACGCCAACCACCCCATTCTGCACAGCAACCACCCCATTCTGCGCGGCAACCACCCCATCCAACGCGGCAACCACCCCAGGGTTTCCGCCCTGGGGACCACCTATCCCGGCCGATCAACCGCTAACACACCTGGCTGCCCGGCTCTTAAACTTTATTTGAAGACCTGACCCCATCCTTCGCCTTGGAACGGGTTCAGGTTATTCGGTGCCGCCGTGTTGGCGGAGGAAGTTGGCGATATCGGAGCGGCTGATGTCCAGCGCCAGCCGGAACGGAGTCTGGCCTTCCCGGTTGCGGGCGTTCACCTCGGCGCCCTTGGCCACCAGAATCTCGACCATCTCTTGGCGGCCGAGCCCCGCGGCCCAGTGCAACGGCGTCGCGCCATAGAACTTGTCCTTGAGGTTCGGGTCCGCGCCCCGGTCAATCAGCAGCGCCGCCATTTCTTTTTGGCCCAGGCCCGCGGCCAAATGCAACGGGGTCCAGCCGTCGAGGTTCCGGGCGTTCAGGTCGGCTCCTTTAGCGATTAAAACCTCGGCCGTTTCAGGGCGGCCGAAGGCGGCGGCCGAGTGCAGGGGCGTGTAACCCAGCCGGTTCTTGAGGTTGACGTCCAGGCCCTTTTCAATGAGCAGGGCGCAGACGTCGGGATGGCCTCTCCAGGCGGCGCTGTGCAAGGCGGAATCTCCTACCTTCTTATCTTTAAAATTGAGGTTCGCGCCCCGGTCCAGCAGGAGCCTGGCAATCTGGGCGTCTTTGGCCACGTGCAGAGGGGCGCCGTCCACCAAAGCCACGGCGTTGACGCGGGCGCCCCGATCAAGCAGCAAGGCGACGACCTCCAGATGACCTTCCTCCGCGGCCTTGTGCAGTGGCGTGGCGCTTTGAATGTCTTTGGCCTTGACCAGTTTGGGATTCTTGTCCAGGAACTTCTGGACCGCGGCCAGGTCGCCCCGCTTGGCCGCCTTGTGGATCTCGTGGGCCCTCCCCGGGCCCGGGAGAGTCAGGGCCAGACCCAGCCCCAGGACCAGGAAGGTCCCGGGCGTTTTCAAGAAGGCGCGGGCCATAAAGAAGGTTTTCATCGCGCGGGATACTCCTTGCGAGTCCATTGCTTCCAGCGCTCGCCGGCTTGCTTCTGGGCATAGCGGTTCTGGGCGCGCTCGGAGGGAAGAACCTCGGGCGACGTTTGCAGAACCTTGGCCAAGGTGTCCAAAGCTTGGTTTTTCCGTTTCATAGCATCATACAAATCCGCGAGGTAGAGATAGTTCTCGAGGTAACCGGGATTCGCGGCAATGGCCTGCTCCAGGTTCTCAAAGACCTCTTCCGGGTCCTGGCCCAGCATTTTGACGATCATGTCCGGGGCCTGGATGATCACCCCGGTCCAGAAACGAAAAACGAACCCGTATTTATAATCGCGGTCGTGCTGCTCGATCCATTGCAAATGGCGAGTCAGTTCCGGCAAGATCGCGGCCTGGCTCAGGAAGTTGGTATATTGTTTGAGGCAGGCGAGGTGGACGGTCGTCCAGGCGTGGGCGCCGGCGGATTCGCGCCGGGCCAGGGCCTGTTGCGCCTGGTCAGAGCCTTTCTGAAAATAGAGGTTCCTGGCCTCGATCTCCTCTGGGGAACCCGCCGGCATCAGACTGCCCCGATAATAATACTCGTCGGCCAACTCGACCCGCAAGGCGTCATTGTCCGGGTCCAGGGCCAAAGCCAATTCCAGGGATTGGATCGCCAGGTCCACCTCGGGCAGGCCGATCTTCTGGTCCACGGCCGCCCAAGCCTGGTCAATGAGCTTCTGCGCTTGGGGATCTTGGCTGACCGGCTTGACCGGCTCCCGGGCGGTCAGGGCCAAAGGATACCAAGCCATGGCCGCCAGGGCAAGAGCTTTCACCCCGACCGCGAAGAGCCGCCTTCTGGAATTACTCTTCAAGAGATTTTCCGAAGACCGCTTTCTTCTCGGAATGCCCGGGACTCTACAGCCGGCGCTGGAGAGCCAGAAGCCATTGGTCATGGAGCTTTCCCAGATCTTGGGGCGTGACCAGCCGCAGCATCAGCCCGACCAGAGCGCCGGTGAACTCTTCCCGCGAGGTGACCAGGGTCTTCTCGCCCCGGTCCTCCAGGAGAAAGCGGTGCACGGAAATCACGGTCCCCGGAATCCCGCCGGTCCAGGCGAGGCGCCGGGGAGGATCGAATTCGCAAACCCTGACCGGGACCGGAAACGCAAAAGGCCCTTTCACCCGGATCCGCATCTGAAACCGGTCGCCGAGGCCGGCGATGACCTCCCGGCCAGAGGTCGCGGGTATAAAAGATTTCCATTCCGGCCAGCGCTTCACCTCCAGGAGCTGATCCCAGATTTTCCCGGCCGGCGCCTGAATCTCCCGGGTCCGCTCCAGTTGATAAGCTCCCATTGCGGCGCCTCTCAGCACGAACCGACGCCGACTTCTTGAACCCAGGCGGCCAGCCTGGCAAAGCCTTCCTCGTTGGAAACCCGGGGATGGTAACCCAAGTCTTGCCGCGCCCGGTCAATCTTGTAGGTGTGGGTGCAGGCGAGTTCCGCCACCTTGTAGCGGGTCAGCATCGGCTCCTGCTTGAGACCAAAGACTTTCCAGACCGCCTCGAAGACCGCGCCCACGCCGTAGGCGAGCGAGGTCGGGATGCTGCCCCGGGGTTGCGGCATTTCCAGGATATCCAGAAACCGGCTGATGAATTCGCCGTAGCGAACCGGCTCGCCGTTGGTAATAAAGTAGGCCCGACCCGGGGCCCGCTCGGACTGCGCCGCCAGGAGCAGCCCGTCCACCAGGTTGTCCACGTAGGTGGTATCCGTCTCGGTAGCGCCCCCGCCGACGTGGTAGATCGGCCCGGACCGGGCGTGCATGAGCAGGCGGGCCAGGAAGGTGCGGTCCCGGGGCCCCCAGATCAAGTGCGGCCGGATGGCCACGGTTTTCAGGTCCGGGCCGTTGGCCGCGAGCACGCGTTGTTCCGCCACGGACTTGGTTTCGCCGTAAGGGCTGAGGAACTTGGTCGGGTAGGGCAGGCTTTCATCGGCCTGGACGTGATGGGTATAACCGTCAAAGACCGCGGCGGTCGAGCTGACCGCCACCAGCCGGCCAACGCCGGCCAGGCGGCAGGCCTGGATCACGTTCTCCGTCCCGCGCACGTTAACCGCCCAGAACTTTTCGCGCCGGCCCCAGGGCGAGGCGAACGCGGCCACGTGGAAAACCACCTCCGCTCCTCGAAAGCACTCCTCCAACCCAGCCCGCTCACAAAGGTCAACAGGGAATGCCCTTGCCCCGAGGGCTTTGAAATCATCAAAACAACACCTCGGATGGTCCGTAACCGCAACCTCATGACCATCCTTGATTAACCTTTCCACCAAGTGCTTCCCCACAAACCCGGCCGCGCCTGTAACTCCTACTTTCATTTTTTCTCCCTTTTAATCTCTTAACACCATTGCGTGAATTACTATACCACAAAATGAATTCCAATTCAAGTTTTTAAATAAGAGTTCATCTCCGGGCAAATGGTTCCCAACAGTCCAAAATTCCAATCAGTTCACTTGATGCGCTCGCGAGGCAATGGTCGGACAGGATGGGATTAGTTCGGTTTGGCCGCGACGCCGATGATTCGACTCATCTTTTCGACCCAGCTCTGCCCGGTCAGGGTAAAACCCGCTTTTTCCAATTTGGTCCGGAGTTGTTCCGGGCTGAATTGTAATTCGGGCTGATGCTGAAGAAGCCAGCGGGAAAGAGGGCTCGAGGTAACGGAAGCCAACGGCTCCATGAAAAAGAACTTTCCTCCGGGTTTGAGCACGCGAAAGATTTCCCGGAAGGCACGCGCGTGATCCGGAACATGATGAAGCACCCCAAAATCAAAAACCGCATCAAAACCACCCTCAGCGCAAGGAATGGCTTCCGCGCTCGCCTCATAAATCTTGACCCGGTCCGGATACCGGGGCGCCACATGCCGCCGAGCCAATTGGACTTGATCGGGATCAAAGTCAAACGCTTCGATAAAATCGGGATGAAAAAGCTCGAAGATGATCTGAATCCCGACTCCCCGGCCGCAGCCGATTTCCAGGGCCCGGCCTCCGGAAAAACTCCCGCCGCCGAGACGAAGCATCGTCCGGGCTTCTCGCCGTTGGAACCTGGGGCGAAAGGGGCTGTTCATCAACAACTTCTCAGCCCAATTCAATTTCACCGCCGGCCTCCCTTTTTCTCGCTAAGTTCTCAATTTCCTTTCGATCACTCGCTAGGCATAATTAAGATAAGGTGTCCTAAAAATAAAGTCTAGAGCGCCTGCGCCACCAGCTCGGTCAAGTCATAGACCTTCATCTTCTCTTCCTGGCCCTGGTCCTTGATCCCGTCCTCAAACATGGTCAGGCAAAACGGGCAGTTCACCGCCACGCCCGCCGCGCCGGTGGCGATCGCCTCCTTGCTCCGGTTCACGTTGATCTTCTCCCCATGCTCCTCCAGCCACATCCGGCCGCCGCCGGCCCCGCAGCAGAAGCTCTTCTCGGCATTCCGGGGCATCTCCTTGACCTTGATTCCCACGGTCTGCAAGGTCTGGCGCGGGATCTGGTAGAGGTCGTTATGTCGGCCCAGGTAGCAGGAGTCGTGGAAGGCGAGTTCGAGCTCGAGCTTGTTCGCGGGCTTGAGCTTGCCCTCGCCGAGCAAACGGTAGATCAACTCGCTGGCATGCACCACTTCCACGTTCCAGGCGAAGTCCGGGTTCCCCTTGCGGGCCTCGGCCACAAACTGGGGATACTCGTTCTTGAGGGTGTTGAACCCGTGGGGGCAGGCGGTCACCACTTTCTTGATCCCGTAACCGAACATGGCGTTCATGTTCTGCAGGGCCAGGATCTGGTAAAGGTATTCGTTGCCCAGACGGCGGGCGGTGTCCCCGCAGCAGGCCTCTTCCGCGCCCAGGATGGCGAAATTGACGCCGCCGGCTTTCATGATCTTGACCAGGTTCTGGGCGATCTTCTTGTTGCGCTCGTCAAAGCTCCCGGCGCAGCCCACGAAGTAGCAATACTCGATCCTCTTGCGGTCCTCCTCGGAAAGCTCGCCGAACACCGGCACCTCCAGGCCCTCGGTCCACTTGGCCCGCTGGTCAAAGCCCACGCCCCAGGGGTTGGAGTTCTTCTCGATGTTCTGCAGCGCCACCTGGCCCTCGGCCGGGAGGTTGCCTTCCATCAAGGTCAGGAAGCGGCGCAGGTCCACGATCTTCTGGATGTGCTCGTTGAGCACCGGGCAGGCCCATTCGCAGCCGCGGCAGGTGGTGCAGGCCCAGATAAAGTCCAGGCTGAAGATCTCGTCCGAAATCAGGCTCTTGCGTTCCGCCCCCGCCGGCTGGTGCCCCTCTTCCAGCCACACGTGCTTCAGCTCCATGATCAGCTTCTTGGGCGAAAGCGGCTTGTCCGTGTTATAGGCCGGGCACATGTCCTGGCAGCGGCCGCATTCCTGGCAGGTGGGCCCGTCGAGCAGTTGCTTCCAGGTAAAGTCGGGGATGGTGTTGGCCCCGAACTTGGTCTTCTCGTCGAATTTTTCCATCATCTCCGAGAGGTTGGGGATGGGCTGGAGCGCGCCCTTGGGCTCGAGCGAGTGGAAGAAGACGTTGAAGGGCGCGGTCATGATGTGCATGTGCTTGGAGAGCGGGAGGTAGTTGAGAAACCCCCAGAACACGAACCAGTGGAGCCACCAACTGGCGACATAGGCCCCGCGGGCCGCGGACTCGCTCCGGACGCCGACCACCCGCCAGAGGTCGGCCGTGAGCACACTCAGGTAAGCGCCGGGGAGGTAACTGCCCTCCACGATCTTGGCGCCGCTCAGCATCACGTCGGTCACCATCATCAGGGTGATCAGGGTGAGGATGAAGAGGGCCTGGCCGGTGAGCTCCATCCGCTCGGGCCGGAGCACCAGCCGCCGGTAAAAGGCCATGCCCATGGTGATGAGCACGAGCAGGATGAAGGTGTCCATGACCGCGTGGTACCAGAGGAACCCTTCGGTGAAGGGCAGCGCGGTGCCGTGCTGGAAAGGGGCGAGGAAGCTGAGAAAGGGGATCTTTTCGAAGCGGATGCCCAGCCCCTCGAACAGGAAGTTGGCGATGGTGAAGCCCAGGATCATGAAGCCCCAGAAAATGAAGAAGTGCATGGGCCCGCCGTAGGCCTCTTGCAGGAGCTTGGACTGGCCGAGCACGTATCGGATGAACTGGTTGATCCGCTCGGGGAGGCGGTCCCAGCGCACTTCGGGTTTGCCCTGGAGCAGGAGCTGGATGCGGTCCCAGGTGCTGTAGAGGAAGGTGCCCACTAACACGAAGCCGAACAACACCTCCAGGATGGCAAAGCCCACTCCGCTACCTGGAATGAGGAATGACATAGAAATAATACCTCCTTAGATCAATTGAGCGGTCTTGGTTCACGCGTGACGGCCCAGGAAAAAAAGGCCCGCGCTCAACCCGCCACTTCGGCCAGCCCGTTCTTGATCACCGCGGTGCCGTCCGGACGGGTAGTCTCGAAGCCGAAGCGGCTGCGGCCGGCTTTCCCCTCGATCAGCCACCCCTGGGTGGAGAGCTGGTCCTTGGGCAGCACCGGCTTGGAGAAGCGCACGAACAGTTGTTTCAGCCGGGCCGGGTCGCGGTTGGCGCAATGATCCAACACCGCCTTCTGGCAAATGGCCATGGTGCAAAGGCCCTGCAGGATGATGCCGGGCAAGCCCACTTTGACCGCGAACTCGGGATTGACGTGGATGGGGTTGCGGTCCCCGGAGGCGTCGGCGTAACGGTAAGTCTGGTCTTCGGTCACTGACATCTGGGCGCGGAAGGCTTCCTGGCCCCGCGGCTCCTCGGCCTTGCCCTCGGACTTCTTGCCGCTGCCCCCGCCGCGCACGAAAAAGCCGTAAACCGAGTCCAGCACCTTCTTCCCGTGCTGGTTGGTGCATTCCACCAGGACCTGGCAGAGCTCGCCGGAACCCTTGTCCAGGATGTCCTGGATCTTGGCCACGCTGGTGATCTGGTCGCCCGGCCGCACCAGCTCATACCACTTCATCTCCTGCTCGCCGTGCACCATCATGGCCACGTTCATTTTCAACTCCGCGTCAAACAGCGGCGCCGCCACCGAAAGCCCGCCATACACCACCCCGAACATGGGCGGCGCGACAATTCCGCCCGGCCGCTGCTCCTCCAGAAAATGGGGGTTGTCGTCATTGTAGGCCAGCGCATACTTCTTGGCGGCCTCCGCCGTGACCGCGATCTCCATCGGCTTGTAGGTCTTGCCGATGCAATCCCGATTCATGCCCATAATACTACCTCCTTAGTTATTTTGACGTTTCCCCGACAGATATAATGCTCACTATACGGCAGAAAGATCAGGGGTGTCAAGAACCTTCCTTAGTTTGCCCACCCCCATTTTTTACAGCGCCGCGTGTTTTCGGCCGGCGTAGGGGCGCAATTCATTGCGCCCGGTCCCGGCAAGGGCGCGACAAATCGCGCCCCTACCCCGGTTCCCGGAAAAATGGGGGTGGGCAAGCCTTCCTTAGACGGTGTGAGGATGATGGGATGATGGGGTCAGGTCGTAATACTGTTCACTTAAGTATTACCACCTTCGGTTTCTCTCTTACCCCGCCCGCATGATAATTCTTGGGCCGGGCCGGATAATGCGCCACCCGGCGCTTGACCGCCCGGGGAATGCGCCGGCACTTC
>Ga0299912_10000071_pt1 | contig 119226 bp, 118 predicted proteins | sample RVTome_2_FD_207667 | JGI IMG/M metagenome (GOLD analysis project Ga0299912, IMG submission 207667) | Soil microbial communities from uranium-contaminated site in the Upper Colorado River Basin, Wyoming, United States - RVT95D214 (version 2) ... | reverse complement strand
TTCGATTACATCGAGCGGTTCTACAACCCGACGCGTCGTCATTCAACACTCGGTTACGTCAGTCCGGTACAGTTCGAGGAGGCTTCAAAAGCTTAAAGCCGTGTCTACGAAACTGGCAGCAGCCCAAGCTGCATGGCTTTTCGAGCAGTCCACGCCTCGTGAAACTCGTGTCCATCACGTGAAGCTCTGACTTTATCAACAGGTTGCGAAGTCTTAGCCAATGATCTCTCTTGGTTGTTGGTTAAGGACAAAGGGGTAATCCGGTGAGGTGAGTCATTATCTACAGTTAACCCACCTACATCGGGCTAGCCATCAAATTGAATCAACCGCGGTTAGAGGTTAGTCGATTTCTCGTCGGTTGTGAGATAGCCGGCCCAGCCAAGTAAGTGGATCCAAGGCCAACGGCTGCTTTGGCCGAGGTCCGGTCGAACAGCCCAAAGTCCTTTTAGGCAGCTTGAGGATCAGTTAGCCGCCATTTGAGGATGCTGGAGTCATCTGGCCGCATGGGATCGGTTTCGGACCAGCTAGCCGCCCGACGCATACAGACTAGAAATACCCCTCTGCCAATTCCGCACATGAACTATTGTGGGAGTTCAATTACAGACAGGAGTCATTCTGATGCGGCCCACCCTCCTCGATTCCATTCAACAACGCTATGCCTGCCGCCAGTTCGTTGCAGGTCGAGCCGTGTCGTCCGACGAACTGGGCCTGCTGATGGAAGCCGGCCGGCTGGCCCCTTCCGCTTTCGGGCTGGAACCGTGGCGCTTCGTCATCGTCGATGCGGCACAACGGGCGGCCGTTGCGCGCGCCTGTTACGACCAGCCCGCCGTGATGACCGCCGCCGCACTCATTGCGATCGTGGCGCTGGTGGCGGTGCTCGATCCGGACTCGGATTACGTGCGGGCACGCTTTGAAGCGGAGGCGCGTGGCGGAGACACGTCATCGGTTTACGAAGCCTATCGCGCCTTCTATCGTGTCGAATCGATTGCAGCCTGGGCGCAGGGGCAGTGCAATTTCGCCGCCGCGCACATGCTGCTGCAGGCGGCGCACGTGGGGCTCGACAGCTGCCCGATCGGTGGATTCGACTCGGATGCACTGGCGACTGCGCTGGACCTTCCGGCGGGCGAGACACCCGCGTTGCTGATTGCCCTGGGACACTGCAGTTATGCGGCACCGGAACGTCTGCGCAAGCCGCTGGATTGAGCAAAATTCCCGACCCGGAATGCAAATAAAAACAGGGGCACGCAGCCCCTGTTTTTTGCACCTGAAACGACTCAGCGCTTGACCGGCTTGGCAGCGATTTCCTCCAACCTCCGCGCCTTGATCACCTGCCCGTTGAGCGCGGCGTCCTTGGCGCTGCCGCCGTAGGCCACCACCATCAGCTGGCTGTAGTACATCACCGGAATGTCGAACTTGGTGCCGTAGCGCTTGTTGATCTGGCCCTGATAGATCTCGACGTTGGCCTGGCACAGCGGGCACGGCGTGACGATCATTTCGGCGCCGTGGTCGTAGGCCGACTCGACGATGTCCTTGATCTGCGCCTGCGCCTTTTCCGGCTCGGAGAATGCCAGCGCGCCGCCGCAGCAGGTGACTTTCTGCTCGTACTCGGGGATCGGTTCGGCACCGACCATCTCGACCATCTTGTCGAGATACACCGGGTTCTCGAACGATTCGCCGGCGACGCCGAACGGACGGTTGGTCTGGCAGCCGACGTAGCCTGCGATCTTGACGCCTTCGAGCGGACGCACGACGTGCTTCGCCATTTCGTCGAAGCCGAGGTCCTCGATCAGCACTTCCACCATGTGGCGGATGTTGGGCATTTCGTTGATCTGCAGCCCAGCTTCCTTCAAGGCTTCGCGGGTGTCTGCCATCAGCGTGTCGGAGTGGGTCAGGCGCTCGCGCGTCTCGCGCGCACCCAGCCAGCAGGCGGCGCAGGTGGCGACGATTTCCTGGCCCGGCAGATGCTGCTCCGACAAGGCGAAGTTGCGCGCATTCAGCACGTGGCGCGGCAGTTCACCGGCTTCGGCGTAGCCGATCGATGCGCCGCAGCAGTTCCAGTCGGGGATTTCGGTCAGCTTGACGTCGAGCGTCTTGCACATCGACTCGACCGACGTCAGGTAGTTGGAGGCGGAAGCGCCCTTCTGCGACGAGCAGCCAGGGTAAAACGCGTATTCGTGTTTGGCCATTTTGATCTCTCTCCTCAGCCTTCGACTCTGGCGGCCTTGCGGCTGCGCTCGATTTCATAGGCTTTCTTCAGCATCGCCTGGATGCCCTTCTGGTCACGGCACTTGTGGCCGCCCAGCAGTTCCATCACGTTCAGCCGCCCGGCCTTGACCAGGCCCAGTGCGACCGACTGCATCGCCATGCCGTTCTTGATGCCCTGGACGAAGCCGTCCTTGAAGTACAGGCCCATCGACAGCTTGAGCTCGTTGACGCGGCCGGTCTTGGTGGCGTTCTTCCAGAACAGGCCGGAAAAGAAGCGCGTGGCCTGCATCTTCGGCGCCTTGCCGATGCGGTGCGCGTATTCGGCGATGCCGTGCATGATGTGGGTGATCGGCAGCTTCCTGGGGCAGCGCACGATGCAGTTGTAGCAGGAGGTGCAGTTCCACATCGAGGTCGTGGTCAGCACTTCCTCGCGCTTGCCGGCACGGATCATCATGAAGAGCTCCTGCGGCGGATGCTCCCACGCGCTCTGGAAGTTGGTCGGGCAGGAACCGGAGCAGACGCCGCATTGCATGCACATCTTCACCCAGTCGCCCATCTCGACCTGTTCTTCGATTTCCTTCAGGAAGTCGTTGCGGTATTTCTCCGCCACTGCGGTATTTGCGCTCATCTCGTGTCCTTGCCTGCTGAATGATGCATCGTCAAAAATGGCCGATGCATAACTAGAATCCCTTGAACGGGCTGGGGCCTACGGCAACCAGCTCGGCGGCATACTTGTTGATCATCTCGGGCACCCGTTCGATGTCGGTGATGGCGACTTCGAGATCGCGCACGCGCTCCGATTCCAGGTTCAGCGTCTTCAGCGTGTCGTCGATCTTGGACATGCGCACGCGGCCCAGCTCCGAACCCTTGACGAAGTGGCACTGGTATTCGTCGCCGGATTTGCAGCCCATCATCATCACGCCGTCATAGCCCGCGTTCAGCGCATCGGTCACCCAGATGGTGTTGACCGAACCGAGGCAGCGGATCGGAATGATGCGCACAAAGGCCGAGTACTCGTTGCGGCTCATGCCGGCCATGTCGAGCGCCGGGTAGGCGTCGTTCTCGCAGGCCAGGATCAGGATGCGCGGCTTCTCGGAGAACTCGTCGGGGATGTCAACCGCCTTGATCTGCGCGCCGACGGTGTTGACCGAGTAGTTCTCGAACGAGATCACGCGCACCGGGCAGGCGCCCATGCAGGTGCCGCAGCGGCGGCAACGCGCTTCGTTGAACAGCGGGAAGCGCTTCTCGTCCTCGTCGATGGCGCCGAACGGGCATTCCACCGTGCAGCGCTTGCACTGGGTGCAGCCTTCCAGGCGCACTTTCGGGAACGACAAATCGCCCGACCGCGGGTGGGCGGCGCGGCCGAGTTCGGCGTTTTCCAGCGCCTGGATCGCCTTCAGCGCGGCGCCGGTGGCGTCCTCGCGCGCCTGCGCGATGTCCATCGGGCGGCGCACCGGGCCGGCGGTGTGGATGCCGGTGCGGCGGGTTTCGTAGGGGAAGCAGATGAAGTGCGAGTCGGTGAAGCCCTGCTTCAGCTGCGGCACGTCCGAGCCCTGGCGGTAGTTCAGGTTCAGAATCGAAATCGGCTTGACCTCGACCACGCCCTCTTCCGGAGCCGCAGGCGCTGCGAAAATGTCCACGCCCGAATTCGGCACCTGGCCGGTGGCCAGCACCACCAGGTCGACGTCGACCATCGCGGCGTTGCTGTCGTCGAGGATCAGGTCATGGAATTTCACCGTGCTGGTGGCGCCGGTGGGCACCACCTGGGCGACCTTGCCCTTGGTGAAGATCACGCCTTTTTCCTGCGCGCTGCGGTAGAAGTCCTCGCCGTTGCCGGGCGTGCGCAGGTCGGTGTAGATGATGGTGGTGTCGATGGACGGGTTGGCGTCCTTGAAGTACATCGCCTGCTTGATGCTGGCGTTGCAGCAGAAGCCCGAGCAGTACGACAGATGTTGGCCGGTGGGGTCGCGCTGGCCGGCGCACTGCACGAACACCACCGATTTCACCGGCGCACCGTCGCTGGGGCGGCGGATCACGCCATCGCCCACCGCGGCGGCTTTCGCCAGCGCTTCGAGCCCGGCCTGGTCGACCACGTTGGGCGACTTGCCGCCGCCAAGTTCCGGCAGCTTGTTCATGTCGTACAGGGTGAAGCCGGTCGCCTGCACGATGGCACCGATGTCCTCGGTGTGGGTCGCGCCCGATTCCGTGGCGATGTCGACCACGAAGCGGCCCGGCGCGCCGTCGGTCTTGGCGACGGTCGCGTTCAGGTACACCTTGATGTTGCTGTCGCCCAGCACCTGCGAAGCCAGGTCGGCCACGCCGGTGTCGGCGGGCGACTTGTAGGGCTCGTGCACCGGGGTGCGCTTGTAGAGCTTGCCGGCCCAGCCGCCGAGCGCGCCGGTTTTTTCCACCAGCACCACCGGGTAGCCGGTCTTCGACGCTTCGATCGCGGTGGTCATGCCGGTCACGCCGCCGCCCACCACCAGCAGGGTCTTGCTGGTGCCGGTGTTGGTGTTGCCGCCGGGCGCGGTCATCGCCTTCACTTCGGCGCAGCCCATGCGGATGTAGTCTTCCGCCATTTCCTGGGTGGTCTCGCGTGCCTCTTCGGTGTCGGGGCGAATCCAGATCACGCCTTCGCGCAGGTTGGCACGCGCCACTGCGTTTTCGGGGAAGTAGAACGCTTCGGTCTTGGCGCGGCGCGAACAGGCGCCGATCATGATGTGGGTGACGCCCTCGTTGGCGATGTCGTTCCTGATCATCGCCACGCCGTCGGCGTTGCACAGGAAATCGTGCGTCTTCGCCAGCGGCACCTTGCCGTCCTTCTGTGCGATCTTCACCAGCGCGTCCGCGTCCAGGCGTTCGCCCAGTCCGCAGCCCTTGCAGATATACGCTGCGACTTTGATGTCAGCCATTGTTTAAGCCTCCGCCTTTGATACTTTGTTGACCACTTGAATCGCACGCAGCGCGGCGGCGGTGGCCGATTGCACAGCACGGTTCACGTCCAGCGCATTCGACGCGCAGCCGGCGCCGAACACCGCGCCATTGGCCGGGTCGGCCTCGATGAAACCGCTGGAGTCCGCCACGATGTGGCCGGGAATGTTGATGCCCTTGACCGACGGCTCCATGCCGACGGCCAGCACCACCAGATCGTGCGGCGTGGTGTAGCGCTTGTAGCCTTCGGTGTTGACGCCCCAGCACACCGGGTTGCCGTGCTCGTCTTCGGTGATCTTCGCGACCTTGGATTTGATGAAGCTTACCGAGGGGTCGGCCTGGACTTTCTGATAGAAGTCCTCGAAGCGGTCGATGGCGCGGATGTCGATGTAGTAGATGGTCGACTTGCCGTCTTCCGGATATTTCTCGCGCACGTAGTGCGTCTGCTTCAGCGACGCCATGCAGCAGATGCGCGAGCAATGCCGCAGATGGTTTTCGTCGCGCGAACCGGCGCACTGGATGAAGGCGATGTTCTTCGCTTCCTTGCCATCGCTGGGGCGCAGGATCTTGCCGCCGGTGGGGCCCTGAAGATCGGCCAGGCGCTCGAACTCCACGCTGGTGATGACGTTCTTGAAGCGGCCGTAGCCGTAGGGCTGAATCTTCGCCGCGTCGTAGGGCTGCCAGCCGGTCGCCCACACCACCGCGCCGGCCTTGACCTGGATCGTCTCTTCCTTCATGTCGAGGTCGATCGCGCCGTACTTGCACGCCGCCTTGGCGCGGTCGGCGTCGGCCGTGCCGATGATCGCCGGATCCAGCACGTAGCGCTGCGGGTAGGCCATCGCATTCGGCAGAAAGGCGGCCTTGTGCTGGCCGAGGTTGTAGTTGAAGGGGTCGTCCACCATCGTCTCGACCGCACGACCGCAGTCGCCGCACGCGGTGCAGTTCTCGTTCACGTAGCGCGGCCTGACCCTGATGGAGGCGGTGTAGTTGCCGGTGCTGCCTTCGATGCCGGTCACTTCGGCCAGCGTCACTACGCGCACGCGGGGATTGTTCTTGAGGCGGCGCAGGTTGATTTCCAGACCGCAGACGGGATGGCACAGCTTGGGAAAGTAGCGATACAGCTGGGAGGTGCGTCCGCCCAGTGCCGGATTTTTCTCAACCAGAACCACGTTCTTGCCGGTTTCGGCCGCTTCGAGCGCGGCGGTCATGCCGGAAATCCCGCCGCCCACCACGAGTATGGTCTCGTTGGTCGCAACATGCTCCGTCATTGTGTTTCCTCCATCCGATGGATGCAAAGTCATCTGAAAACCATCCGGGATTTCCACCCGGACAGCACGGGTTTTGAGCCCGTAATTGAATCCCTGAAATGGTACTCCGAAGGCCGCCCCCGCCGCCACGGGCAAGCCTGCAATCTCAATCGAAGTTTTCTATGCGCGAATAAGGGGATGTGTTTGCGTCGCGGTCTATTGGGCGCCTGACAAGCAGCGGTCGGGTAACGATTGGATGTGGCCCGGCGCGGAAGGTTCGCTGTTCCAGCACGCCGATCTGCCGACCGCAAACCGCCCCGATCGCGCATGACTCGCTCCCGCTGTCGTGCAGGCTTTTCAAGCCATCCGCAGCAACACCTTGTCATGACAGCCTGACAAGGAGACTGACCATATTGTCAGCCACCTCCCGCCGCAAAAAAACAAATTCCTTTGCAATCAATGCACTGCCGCACTGGCACGCAAGGTGCTGAGAGGCACATGCAAAAAACGCCCGCCCGGTGAGGCGCAGTGCATGCCATTTCAACCAAAAACGAGGAGACAGGATGAAAAAAACAGCCCGCCTGGCCTGCACGGCGGCAGCCCTGCTGCTGGCATTCGGCACGGCCACGGCAGCCGGCACCGCCGAAACCGAGCAAGCCGAACCTGCCGTTGCAAACCAAGCCCGGAATCAGTCCAAACCCAAGGAGGAAACCACCAGCCCACAACCCTCACAAGGCAATGCTGCCAATACCAAGGAAGAACCGGAATGCAATTAGGCAGAACCCACGCATCCCAAGAATCACTCAGGAGACCTCAATGAAGCTTCGCACCTTACTCGTTGCATCGAGCCTGTTCGCCTCGTTTGCCCTGCCCACGGCGGCCAGCGCGCTGGATGTCAACATTGCCGCCGACCTGCCTTCCGTCGATGTCATGCATGGCGGGCAGAAGGTCACGATCATGCGCAATCAGGATCAGAAGAACACCGTCAATCCCGATTTCGCAAAAACCTCGCGCAAGTGCCCGCCCTTCTGCATTCAGCCGGGCGAGCTGGCGCCGGGCGTCGAGTCCATCGGCGAGCTGGAAATCATGCATTACCTGAAGAAGATGAGCGAAGGCGACAAGAGCGTCATCGTGGTCGACTCGCGTACCCCCGACTGGGTCGAAAAAGGCACCATTCCGGGCGCGGTCAACATTCCCTGGGACAAGCTCAACATCGGCAAGTCCGATCCCATCACCGTTCAGGACATCCTTGAAAAACAGTTCGGCGTCAGAAACCAGGACGGTTTCTATATGTTCGACAGCGCCAAAACCGTGGTCATGTTCTGCAATGGACCGTGGTGCGGCCAATCGCCGACCAACATCAAGGGCCTGCTGAAAATCGGCTACCCGGCGGACAGGATCAAGTGGTACCGGGGCGGCATGCAGGACTGGGAAGTGCTCGGCCTGACCACGGTCAAACCCTTGAACGGGCAATAAGCCTACAAAATTCGGAGGAGAAATTCATGAAGAAAAATTTGCTCAGGTTTTCTGGCGCAGCCCTGGCACTGGTTGCCGCCATCGGCATGTCGGGCTGCGCTTCCACAGGCGGCACGGCCGCCTCGTCCGGCAAACCCCTGGAAGTCGCCATCACTGCCAGCCTGCCGTCGGTGGACGTGATGCACAACGGCCAGAAAGTCACCATCCAGCGCAACCAGGACCAGAAGAACACCGTCAATCCCGATTTCGCCAAAACCTCGCGCAAGTGCCCGCCGTTCTGTATTCAGCCGGGCGAACTGGCGCCGGGCGTGAAAACCATTGGCGAGCTTGAAATGCTGCAATACCTGCAGAAGGTGAGCGCAGGAGACAAGACGGTGATGGTGGTCGACTCGCGTACGCCCGACTGGGTCGAAAAAGGCACCATTCCGGGCGCGATCAACATTCCCTGGGACAAACTCAATATCGGCAAGTCCGATCCCATCACCGTGCAGGAAATCCTCGAAAAGCATTTCGGCGTCAGGAACCAGGATGGCTTCTACGCGTTCGACAACGCCAAGACCGTCGTCATGTTCTGCAATGGACCGTGGTGCGGCCAGTCGCCGACCAACATCAATGGCTTGCTGAAAATCGGCTACCCGGCGGACAAGATCAAGTGGTACCGGGGCGGCATGCAGGAATGGGAAGTATTGGGCTTGACCACGGTCAAACCAGCGAAATAGAAGTTGGCAAACTAAAAAAACGGGGCGTCATGCCCCGTTTTAATTTGGTTCTCACGCTCTCAAACGTGCGGCGTGACTGGCGGCAGGATTGAAGCAGACGCCGCCTCGATGGTGACGATCTCGAACTGCATCGTCGCGAGATCGGCCATGATGTAGGTAGGCGGTGCGCCGACGCCACCGACGGTGCCGGGGTTGATCAGCCAGGTGTGGCCGCCCTTGACGGTGGCGACCTGCGAAATGCTGGATTTGTGGTCGTGGCCGCAGCACACGAGGTCGTAGTCGCCGGTACAGGCAAGCGCCTGCGCATAGTGGGGATAGTGCACCAGGAACAGGTTGCGGCCGGCCAGGGTGAAGGCGGCGTCCTGGCCGTGGTAGCGGATCACGCTGTTCGGTTCGGCGGCGAGCCGGCTCATGTTGTAGAGGTCGCCGGCGTTGTTGCCGTGGATGACGTGCACCGGCAGTTCGTATTTCTGCAGCACGCGCAGCGTGGTCGGCGCGACCACGTCGCCGCAGTGCAGCACCGCTTCCGCCCCGTGCGCCTTGGCGTGCTCGACCGCCGCGCCCAATAGCCTGCGGTTGTCGTGGGAATCGGAGACGATGCAGACCTTCATCAGAACGCCGGCTTGTCCGCCGCGTTGCGGTAGCGTTCCACGCCGGCGAGGATTTCGGCACGGGCGTCGTCGATGCCGACCCAGCCTTCGACCTTGACCCACTTGCCGTTTTCGAGGTCCTTGTAGTGCTCGAAGAAGTGGGAGATCTGCGCCAGCAACAGGGGCTGCAGGTCTTCAGGCTTGTTGACGCCCTTGTACAGACCGCACAGCTTGTCCACCGGCACCGCCAGGAGCTTGGCGTCCACCCCGGCCTCGTCGGTCATCTTCAGCATGCCGATCGGGCGGCAACGCACCACCACGCCGGTGATCAGGGGAATCGGGGTGATCACCAGCACGTCGACCGGATCGCCGTCTTCGGAAAGCGTGTGCGGGATGTAGCCGTAGTTGCACGGGTAGTGCATGGCGGTCGACATGAAGCGGTCGACGAACATGGCGCCGGATTCCTTGTCGACTTCGTACTTGATGGGCTCGCCGTGGGCGGGGATTTCGATGATGACGTTGAAATCGTCGGGCAGGTTGCGGCCGGAGCTGACGCGGTTGAGACTCATGGCTTTGCGGACTTGAAAACAGAAAGCCGGCCATTATACCTGCCCCCCGCAGTCCTTCGCTCGCCTGGGGGCTCCGATGAGTGCGCCGGGCTGCCGTTTCTAGGATAATTCGACTATTTGCATGCTGTTCTCCCCCACCGTCCCCTCTCCCGGCCACCGCCAGTCCGGCCTCGCCGGCGCTGCCGATGCGCTCTATCTGGCCGAGCTGGCGCGCCACGCCGCGCCGCTGGCGGTGGTGTGCGCGAGCGCGTGGGACGCCAACCGCCTGGCGGAGGAGCTGCGCTGGTTTGACCCCGGCTTGCGGGTGTGCGCCTTCCCCGACTGGGAGACCCTTCCCTACGACAGCTTTTCGCCGCACCCGGACCTGATTTCCGAACGGCTGGCGACGCTGTACCAGATTTCGCGCGGCGAATTCGACATCGCCGTGGTGGCACTCTCCACCGCCCTGTACCGCCTGGCGCCGCCGGCCTTTCTGGCCGCCCACACCTTCTTCCTCAAGCAGAAGGACATTCTCGACGAAGCGGCCTTTCGCGCGCAGATGGCGCTGGGCGGCTACACGCACGTGAACCAGGTCTACGCGCCGGGCGAGTTTTCGTTCCGCGGCGGCCTGATCGACCTCTTCCCCATGGGCAGCGCCCTGCCCTACCGCATCGACCTGTTCGACAACGAAATCGAGACGTTGCGTGCCTTCGACGTCGACACCCAGCGCAGCATCTACCCGGTGAACGAGGTGCGGATGCTGCCGGCACGCGAGTTTCCGCTCGACGAGACCGGCATCACCCGCTTCAGGCAGAATTTCCGCGAGCGCTTCGAGGGCGACCCGTCGAAGTCCAAGCTGTACAAGGACGTCAGCAACGGCCTCGCGCCCGCCGGCATCGAGTACTACCTGCCGCTGTTCTTCGACGAGACGGCGACGCTGTTCGACTATCTGCCGAAGCCCACCCGCATCGTCGCCCACGGCGCGCTCGACCCCGCCGGCCAGGCCTTCTGGACCGACGCGCAGGGCCGCCACCGCCTGCTGTCGGGCGACAAGGACCGGCCGCTGTTGCCGCCCGCCGAGCTGTTCCTGCCGACCGACGCCTTCTTCAGCCTGGCCAAGGCCTACGCGCGGCTGGACGTGGAACAGGCCGGCGAAGGCTTGGCGCGTCCGGTGCCGCCGATTGCGGTGGATCGCCGCGAAGCGCATCCCGTCGCCAAGCTCAAGGGCTTCATCGACGGCTTCAAAGGCAAGGTGCTGATCGTCGCGCCGTCGGCCGGGCGGCGCGAGACCCTGCACGAATACCTCGCCGAGCACGGCCTTGACGCCACGCTGTGCGAGGGCTGGGCCGATTGCCAGCCAAGCGCCGAACGCATCCTGCTCACGCACGGTCCGCTGGCCGAAGGCTTCGTCACGAGCGACGGCGCGCTCGCCGTCATCACCGAAACCGAGCTCTACGCGATCCCGCCGAAAACCCGTCGCGCGCGCGAGGCCCGCGCGACCCACATCGACAGCCTGCTGCGCGACCTGTCGGAACTCAAGCCCGGCGACCCGGTGGTGCATGCGCAATATGGCGTCGGCCAGTACCTCGGCCTCGTCAACATGGACCTCGGCGACGGCGACACCGAGTTCCTGCAACTGGAATACGCCAAGGGCGACAAGCTCTACGTGCCGGTCGCCAACCTGCACCTGATCTCGCGCTACAGCGGCGCCGGCGAAGGCGCGGCGCCGCTGCACAAGCTCGGCACCGACCAGTGGGAGAAGGCGCGCCGACGCGCCATGCAGGCGGCGCGCGACACCGCGGCCGAGCTGCTCAATCTGTACGCCCTGCGCGCGGCACGCGAAGGCCACGCGTTCAAGTTCTCGCTGCACGACTACGAGGCCTTCGCCGAAGGCTTCGGCTACGAGGAAACCCCCGACCAGGCCGCCGCCATTGCCGCCGTCATGGCCGACATGCAGGCGGGCAAGCCGATGGACCGGCTGGTGTGCGGCGACGTCGGCTTCGGCAAGACCGAGGTCGCGCTGCGCGCCGCCTTCATGGCGGTGATGGGCGGCTACCAGGTGGCGGTGCTGGTGCCGACCACGCTGCTCGCCGAGCAGCACTTCAACAACTTTTCCGACCGTTTCTCGCCCTGGCCGATCAAGCTTGCCGAGCTGTCGCGCTTCCGCAGTCCCAAGGAGCAGGCCGAAGCCCTGCAGGCGCTGGCGGACGGCAAGCTCGACATCGTCATCGGCACCCACCGGCTGATCCAGAAGGACGTGAAGTTCGCCCGCCTGGGCCTCGTCATCCTCGACGAGGAGCACCGCTTTGGCGTGCGCCAGAAGGAGCAGTTGAAGGCGCTGCGTGCCGAAGTGGACGTGCTGACGCTTACCGCCACGCCGATCCCGCGCACGCTGGCGATGTCGCTCGAAGGCATCCGCGATTTCTCGGTCATTGCCACTGCGCCGCAGAAGCGGCTCGCGGTGAAGACTTTCGTCCAGTCCTTCTCCAGCGGGCTGATCCGCGAGGCGGTGCTGCGCGAACTCAAGCGCGGCGGCCAGGTGTACTTCCTGCACAACGAAGTCAGCACGATCCAGAACATGCGCGAGCGGCTGGAAAAGCTGCTGCCGGAAGCGCGCATCCGCGTCGGCCACGGGCAGCAGAGCGAACGCGAGCTGGAGCAGGTGATGCGCGACTTCTACCAGCAGCGCTTCGACATCCTCCTGTGCACCACCATCATCGAGACCGGCATCGACGTGCCCACCGCCAACACCATCCTGATCAACCGCGCCGACAAGTTCGGGCTGGCGCAGCTGCATCAGCTGCGCGGCCGCGTCGGACGTTCGCACCACCAGGCTTTCGCCTATCTGCTGGTGGAGGAGGACCGCACTCTGACGCCGCAGGCGAAGAAACGCCTGGAAGCCATCCAGTTGCTGGAAGAGCTGGGCTCGGGCTTCCACCTCGCCATGCAGGACATGGAAATCCGCGGCGCCGGCGAAGTGCTGGGCGAAAAGCAGAGCGGCGAAATCCTCGAGGTCGGCTTCTCGCTCTACAACGACATGCTGGCGGGCGCGGTGGCGAGCCTGAAGGCGGGCAAGGAGCCGGACATGAGCCAGCCGCTGGGCGTGGTGTCCGAGATCAACCTGCACCTGCCCGCGCTGCTGCCGGTGGACTACTGCCCCGACGTGCACGAGCGGCTGGTGCTGTACAAGCGGCTGGCCAGCGTGCACGACGCCGAGGAACTGACCCAGCTGCAGGAAGAACTGATCGACCGCTTCGGCCCGCTGCCCGACCCGGCGCGCGCGCTGCTCGACACCCATCGCCTGCGCCTGGCCGCGAAAGCGCTCGGCATCATGAAGGTCGACGCCAGCAGCGACGCCATCCTGCTGCAGTTCGTGGCGCAGCCGCCGATCGACCCGGGCCGCATCATCCAGCTCATCCAGACCCGGCGCGACCTCAAGCTGGCGGGCGAGAACCGCCTGCGCTGGAATGCCGCCTCGCCCGCGGAGACGCGTGCCGCCAATGTCATTACCCTATTCAACCTGTTGAAATAAAAGACCGTCATCAAAAAAATGAATCTGATCGTTCAGGGACCCGACCTCCCCACCCCCAGCCTCAAGCAGCTCGCCAAGCTCACCGGCGCTTCCGCCATCGAAGCGCTTTCGCTGACGGCATTCCGGCTGTGGGCGGCCGACCCCGGCCAGCGTGCCGAAATCGCTGCCTTCTGCGAGGAAAACCGGTTCGACTGCGGCTGGGTGCCTGCCGAACGCCGCATCGACGACTTCGGCCTCCTGGTGATGGACATGGATTCGACGCTCATCACCATCGAGTGCATCGACGAAATCGCCGACATGCAGGGGCTGAAGCCGCAGGTGTCGGCGATCACCGAGGCCGCGATGCGCGGCGAGATCGACTTCGCCGAAAGCCTGCGCCGCCGGGTCTCTCTGCTTGCCGGGCTGGACCAGTCCGCCCTGAAGCGGGTGTACGACGAGCGCCTGCAACTGTCGCCGGGCGCCGAGACCCTGCTGGCGGCGGCGCGCCAGGCCGGGATCAAGACACTTTTGGTATCGGGGGGCTTCACCTTCTTCACCGAACGGCTCAAGCCAAGACTGGGGCTGGACTACACTGCAGCCAATACACTGGACATAGCCGACGGCAAGCTGAGCGGGCGCGTGCTGGGCGACATCGTCGACGCCCAGGGCAAGGCCGACTGGCTCAACCGGGTGCGGATCGAGTTAGGTTTGAAGAAGGAACAGGTCATCGCCATGGGCGACGGCGCCAACGACCTCAAGATGATGGCCGAAGCCGGCGTCAGTATCGCCTACCGCGCCAAGCCGGTGGTGCGCGCGCAGGCCAGCTACGCGCTGAACCAGGTGGGGCTGGACGGGGTGATTCCGCTGCTCGGCTGAATCGGCTTCGACGGCTAAAGAAAACTTCCTGGCTGCCGATAAACTATTAGATACATATCCAGTCAGAAGATCGTCCAATAGCGACCAGGAACCCCCGTGAAAATCGACAAGCGCATCACCCCACCCGCCGCCGCCAAAGCATCCGCTGTCAAAGGCAAGGGCGGAAAATCGTCTGCCCCCGCTGCGGGCGGCGGCGATTCGCTGACCCTGACTGAATCGAGCACCCACATCCGCGCGCTGGAGTCCCAGCTGGCCTCGGTCGATGTCACCGACCTCGGCAAGGTCGAATCGGTCAAGGCTGCGATCGCCGACGGCAGCTTCACCGTCGACGCCGAAGTGGTGGCCGACCGCCTGATCGACCACACCAAGGAAGCCCTGCGCAAGCGTCCGCGCAAGAAGTAAGCCTCCTGCCGGATCGACAAGCCCGCGGCCCAAACCGCGGGCTTTTGTTTTTCGGCTGGCATAAAATCGGGACCTGAAACTTCTTTGGGGCTCAGCATGAATGAAATCGTTTTGTCCGTGACCGGCATGACCTGCGGCGGCTGCGTCAACAGCGTGCAGCGGGTGTTGACTGCCCTGCCGGGTGTGCAGAGCGCGGAGGTGACGCTGCAGCCCGGTCAGGCGCGCGTGGTGGTCGACCCTGCCCGGATCGACCGCGCCGCGCTGGTGCAGGCCATTGTCGATGCCGGGTTTGGGGTGGCCGACTGACGCCGCACCCATTGATCCTTCAGGAATTACCGCACAGGTTTTCCAGGGGCTCAGGGCAATGCACGCCATTGCCCTGCACATAATCCACCCCGATATGACGCAGTACCGCCAGGATCTGATCAGACTCGACGTATTCGGCCACGGTCTTCAGACCCATCTGATGGCCAATCCGGTGTATCGCCTCGACCATCGAGCAATCAATGGGGTTGCTCACGATGTCGCGCACAAACGCGCCGTCGATCTTGAGGTAATCCACCTTCAGGTTTTTCAGGTAGGTAAAGGATGACAGGCCGCTGCCAAAGTCGTCCAGCGCAAACCTGCAGCCGAACTCGCGCATGGCATCGATGAAATCGTTGACGACGGCCAGGTTGCCGATGGCCGCCGTTTCGGTGATTTCAAAGCATAGATGCGGCCCCAGATCGGGATTTTCCTGCAGTTTCTCCAGCAGCATCCGGCGGAATGCGGGGTCTTTCAGCGATGCGCCCGACAGGTTGACCGCAAACAGGCAATGCTGCTCGCGTTCGGACGCCACAAAACGCTGGCACACACGCAAGGTTTCCCCGATCACCCAGCTGTCGAGGGAAGGCATGATGGAATAGCGCTCGGCTGCCGGAATAAAGGCCATCGGCAGAATTTCGCTGCCGTCGTCGTCCACCATTCGCAGCAACAGTTCGACATGGCGCATCGGCTCCACCGTCCCATCGGTACGGTGGATTTCCTGCCACGACAGGCGCAGGCGATTTTCTTCCAGCGCCCGCTGGATCCGTGCCACCCACTGCATTTCGCCGCGATGGCGCGTCAGGTCGATGTCGCGGCTTTCATAGACATGGATCTGGTTGCGGCCGCGGTCCTTGGCCACATAGCAGGCGGCATCCGCGGCTGACAGCAGGCTCGCAGCGGTGCCGCTGTCGCGGTTGATCGCCACCATGCCCACGCTCATGCCGACCGCGAAAATGCGGTCTTCCCACTTGAAGCGGAAACGCTGCACCTCGGCCCGGAAGGTATCCGCCACCTCCAGCGCATCGGGGGTGCTGCAGTTTTCCAGCAGCAGGGCAAATTCGTCGCCGCCCAGGCGGGCCAGCGTATCGCGTTCGCGCAGGTTGCCTTTCAGCAGCAGCGCCAGCTGGCGCAGCAGTTCGTCGCCCGCCGCGTGGCCGCAGGTATCGTTGATCACCTTGAACTGGTCGAGGTCCATGTAGCACAGCGCGTGCTCGCGGCCCTGCTGCAGGGCCGACAGCCGCAGGCGTTCCAGCCGCTGCTCGAACTCGCGACGGTTGATCAGCCCGGTCAGCGTATCGTGGCTTGCCTGATACACCAGGCGCGCAGTGGCCTGGTCGATTTTTTCCTGCATCTGGTCCTGCATCGTCTGCAGGTGGGCCGCCATGTGATTGACGCCGCGCTGCAGCACGCCCAGCTCGGCCTCACCGGTCTGCGTCACGCGTTCGTCCAGATGGCCCTCGCCGATGCGGCTCACGGTGTGGGTCAGGGCCAGGATCGGCTGGGTGATCCGGCGCCCGATGCGCCAGGCGAGATAAAGACTGACGCTCAAGCCGGCCAGCAGAATCGTCAGGCTGCGCAGGATGGCATCGCGCTGGCTCTGGAAGGTGGCGCTGCGCGACACATCCAGTCCCACCCAGCCCAGCAATTGGGTCCGGCTCCCAGACGGGGCAGAAGCTTCGTCGGCCGCATAGAAATCGTCCACCGCCACCTCGGTGCGGGTGATCGGCGCGTAGTACACCAGCCGGTCCGTGTATTCGATCTGGTGGATGCGATCGGCGGGCAGCTTGCCCTGGGCCGGCTCCGCCCAGTCGCCGGGGCCGACTTGCGCCAGCCGCATCCCGTTGTCGGAAAATATCGCCACGCCGCGGATATCGGGCTCGATCGCCACCTTGTCGAGCAGGTTCTGCAGCACTGCGATATTCCCGGAGACGACGCCATATTCGGCCGCTGGCGCCAGCTGGCGGGTAATGGCCGCGGCACGGGTGCGAAGCGACTGATCGAGATCGTCGATCTTTCCGCTGATGAGCTGGAACAGCAGCAGGACGCCAATGATGGCCACCGGCACCATGGCCAGACCGATGACACGCCCGCGTATTCCCAATGAAATTAACCTCAACGCGGCGCTCCCAAACGTTTTTCCAGTTCCGCTTCCGGTAGCAGGGTATAACCGAGCGAGCGAGCGACCTGTTCATTGATTGAAACACTGAAATAGGCGGGGTGGTCTGGCAAGGGCAAACGCACCGATCCGCCCTGAAGGGCAGCGATGACCGATTCAGCGGTCTGGCGGCCGATTTGCGCCGGACTGGAATGCAGCGACAACAGCGCGCCCGCCCGCGTCAGCGAACGCGAATAGCCCAAAACCGGAACACGGTAGCGGTAGGAGGTCAGAAACAGGCTTTGCGCCGTGTTGCGGTTGAATACCAGCGGATCGGTCACGGCCAGCAGCACATCGGCGCCCGACAACACGTTTTCGAGGGACGGGATCAGGCGCGCCTCGCCGGACAGCGTGCCCAACACCAGACCGAGCTGCTGCGCCTGCAAGGCCGCCTCCAGCTCGTCCGCCAGGCTGAGCTGCTCGGCGCTCAACAGCACGCCCACGCGCCGCACTTCGGGAAAAGCAAGGTTGATCAACTGCGCCTGGCGCTCGACGGGTTGATCGAGATAGATGGCCGACGCGCTGCGGCGGCCGCTGTCGCTCAGCCGGGCACGCCCGGTTTTGACATACCACGAACGCGGCACCAGCACCGCCAGCACCGGCGTGCGCACCGGCAGCGCGGCCACCGATTCGGCCGCGCGCACGCCGACCGCCACGGCCAATTGCGCGTCGCTCAACGCGGACGCAACCTGGTCCGCGGCATACGCGCGGCTGAGCACATGGGGGCCATCATCCAGAAAGGCCTGGATGACCTGAAAAACCTCCTGATAGGGGGCCGAATCGTCGCTCAACACCACCGCCACCCGTGCGGCGGCCGCCGGCGTCGACATCACGGCCAGGCAGGCGCAAGCGAGCCCCAGCAGCGCGATGCGCGGAAAGGCGGTCAGGCGGTGCGACAGCCAAAGCGTCAAATCGCCTCCTGCTCCCCACCCCACAGGCAAGCCCCCTTGCTTTCCTTCGCGATCGCTTCGAGCAGGCGGGCGTGCGCAGCCCGATCCTCGATGGATGCCGGCAGCAGGATGGGCCTCGGGCGGGTGCGCGCGGCAGCCTGGCTGGCTTCGGCGCTGCGCGTCTCCAGCCCGATCGACAGGCTTTCCTGGCCGCGCGTCAGCGCCAGGTACACCGCCGCCAGCAGTTCGCAGTCGAGCAATGCGCCGTGCAGCGTGCGCGCCGCATTGTCCACGCCATAGCGCTTGCACAGCGCATCCAGGTTGTTGCGCTGACCGGGATGCAGCGCCTTGGCCATGGCCAGGGTGTCGGTCACGCCGTCGCACCAGGTCGGCAGCAGCGCCATGTCGAGCACGCGCAGTTCCATATTGAGAAAGCCGACATCGAACGGCGCATTGTGAATGATGAGTTCGGCGCCCTGGATGAAATCGACGAATTCCTGCGCGATGTCGGCAAAGCGCGGCTTGTCCTGCAGGAATTCAGGGGTGATGCCGTGCACCTGCATCGCGCCGGCATCGATGTCGCGATCCGGGTTCACGTAACGGTGAAGATGGTTGCCGGTCAGCCGCCGGTTGACCATTTCCACCGCCGCCACCTCGATGATGCGATGCCCCTGGTTGGGGTCGAGGCCGGTGGTTTCGGTATCGAGAATGATTTGCCGCATGTCAGAGTTGTTGCGCCTGCAGCACGCCCTGGTTGGCCAGTTGGTCGGCGCGCTCGTTCTCGGGGTGGCCGGCATGACCGCGCACCCATTTCCATTCGATGCGGTGCAGCTGGCTCAACGCATCCAGTTGCAGCCACAGATCCTGGTTCTTCACCGGCTTGCCGTCGGCGGTGTGCCAGTTGCGCCGCTTCCAGCCGGCCATCCATTCGCTGATGCCTTTTTGCACGTATTGGGAATCGGTATGGACCTCGACCGTGGACGGGCGCTTGAGCGATTCCAGCGCACGGATCACCGCGGTCATTTCCATCCGGTTGTTGGTGGTGTTGGGCTCGCCCCCGCTGATTTCCTTGCGGTGCCCGCCCGCCACCAGCAGGGCGCCCCAGCCGCCCGCGCCGGGATTGCCCTTGCAGGCGCCATCGCTGTAGATATATATGGTTTCAGCGTTCACGACGCACCCGATACTGTTTGAGATTGATCACTTTGGCTGCCGGCGATAATAAACGCTGTGTCACCGGCGTTTTCCACTGCGGCAAAATAATATTCATGCCCTGCACGCGCTTGACCGCCTGCAGGAAATAGACGCCGCCGCCCATCGCCCACCAGCGGTCGCCCGCCGGCTCCATGAAGCGCATCCGCCGCAGCCAGTTTTCGCGGTTGATCGGCGGCCGGTAGCAGCACATGCTGCCTGCCGCCACCTCGAGTCCCAGCAAGGCCATCCAGTCCTTCACCCGCGAAATATTCAAAAAGTTGCCGTTCCAGGGATAGCCGCGCTCGCCGCCCTGCAACACGCGCGCCAGCCCCCACAGGCTGCGCGGGTTGAATCCGGCCAGCACCAGGCGGCCTTCCGGGCGCAATACGCGCTCGGCCTCGCGCAGCACCTGGTGCGGATTGGCGCTGAATTCCAGCACATGAGGCAACAGCAGCAGATCGAGCGACTGGCTCTCGAACGGCAGGAACATGGGGTCGGCCTGCACGTCGGCAGCCGCTTCCACCGCGCAGCTCACGCGCAGCGGAATGCGGCTGTTGCGCAGGAAATCGAGTTGCGGCAAACCGACCTGCACCGCATTGAAGCCGAACACATCCGACACCGCGTGGTCGAAATAGCGCTGTTCCCGAAACAGCAGGTGTTGTCCCAGCGGCGTCTCAAACCATCCTGCATCCAGCTTGGATAACATAGCCATTTCTCCTTTCCGGCAGTCCCGACATGTTGACGCTCATTCCCCTGCCCGCGTTCGAAGACAACTACATCTGGGTGTGGCACGACGACCGCCATGCCGTCGCGGTCGACCCCGGCGATCCCGCGTCGCTGATTGCCTTTCTCGACGCGCATCAACTGGCGCTGACCGCCGTGCTGATCACCCACCACCACCGCGACCATACTGGCGGCAACCCCCTGCTGCGTCAACGCTACGACTGTGCTATCTACGCGCCGGACAACCCGCGCATTCCGGATGTCACCCACGTTCTGCACGGCGGCGATACGCTGGACCTCGCCGAACCGGGCCTGCACTTCGAGGTGATTGCCACGCCGGGCCACACGCTCGACCACATAAGCTATGTCGGACACGGCTGCCTGTTCTGCGGCGATACCGTTTTCGGCTGCGGCTGCGGCAAACTGTTCGAAGGCAGCCCGGCGATGATGGCTGCCAGCCTCGATGCCATTTTAGCGCTGCCCGATACTACCCGCGTCTGCTGCGCGCATGAATACACCTTGAGCAATATTGACTTTGCCAAAACCATCGATGGCGACAATCCCGCGCTGCTCGAACGCGAGCGTGCCGACCGCGCCCTGCGCGCGCACAACCGCCCCACCCTGCCTTCCACCCTGGCGCTGGAAAAAGCCACCAACCCCTTCCTGCGCTTTCACGACCCCGACATGACGGCGTTTGCCGCCCGCTATCTGAATCGCCCGCACCCCCGTCCGGACGAGGTGTTCGGCGCCATCCGCGCCGCCAAGGATGGCTGGGACGGTTGACCGTTGCCATTCCGCCACCTAGGATGGGAACTTGTTGAGTACGGGAGACCGTCTTGCCCGGAATCAAATTGGCCGACTTTCGATTCAATCGGCTCAGCCTGAGTCTGCTGGCGCTGTTCCTCAGCCATCCCGTTGTTGCCGCGGAATCCGTTCCCGGCATCCATACGCTGGAATGGAGCAGCGGCGCTGCCGACAGCACGCCCGATCACCTCTCTGACGAAGCCGGCCAGGACGATGTCTGGCAGCGCATCCGCAGCGGCTTCGGAATCGACGACGCGGCGCAACCGAATCCCCTCGTCGCCGTCCATGAATCCTGGTTCGTTGCGCGGCCTGACAACGTTGCGCGCCTGGCCAAGCGCGCGCGCCCTTACCTCTACCACATCGTCGAGGAAGTCCAGCGGCGCGACATGCCGATGGAAATCGCGCTGCTGCCGATGATCGAAAGCGCATTCGTTCCCACCGCGCTGTCTCGATCCGCGGCCTCCGGCATCTGGCAGTTCATCCCCTCCACCGGGAGCCACTATGGCCTGCGGCAGGACAACTGGTACGACGGCCGCCGCGATTTCACGGCCGCAACGAGTGCTGCGCTCGACTACCTGGGCAAGCTCTACCTGGATTTTGGCGACTGGCAGCTGGCGCTTGCCGCCTACAACTGCGGCGAGGGCTGCATCGCGCGCGCGATCCAGAAAAATGTCCAGCAGGGCCTTCCCACCGATTACGCCAGCCTGTCGCTGCCGAACGAGACCCGGCATTACGTTCCCAAGCTGCTCGCGATCCGCAATCTGATCCGCGAGCCCGCGCAATACGGCATCGCCATCGACGCCCTGCCGAATCAGCCCTATTTCAACCAGGTCACGGTCCATGCCAGCATGGACATCCATTCCGCGGCGCGCCTGGCGGATATGAGCAGCGATGAATTCATGGCGCTGAACGCGGCCTTCCCGCGCAAGCTCATCCGTTCCGACACGCCGGTGAATCTGCTGGTGCCGGTCGACAAGGCCGACACCTTCCAGCGCAACCTGGAAAGCGGCAACTGGGATTCCTGGCAGCCCTACACCGCGCAAAAGGGCGACCGCCCCGAGGCCATCGCCAAACGCTTCGGCATCAGCGTCGATCGCCTGCTCGAACACAACCCGATCCCCCTGAAGCGCGGCAAGCTCCAGCGCGCACAGACCATCCTGGTTCCGGTCAATCGGCACGGCGGCAGCGCGCAGGGATCGGACACAGGCCGGCACGTCGTGCAGCGCGGCGACACCCTGTTCAGCATCGCACGCCGGTATGGACTCTCCATCGGCCAGCTGAACGCGGCCAATCCGGAACGCGTTAGCCGGCTCCAACCCGGCCAGATTGTTCGACTGACGTTGAACGAGCCGCCCAGCCCCGAGACGCGCGCCATTCAGCCCGTCAGCCTCAATGCCGGCGTTGGAAAGCCTCCGGCTCTTTACACGGTTCGGCGTGGCGACACCCTGTTCGACATCGCACAGCGTTTCGATATCGATCTGGCGGATATCAAGGCATGGAATCCGGTTCTGGACCGGCGCGGCACGATCCGCGCAGGGCAGACCGTGGTCGTCAACCAGCCCTGATTCACGGCGATCAGTCGGGCGCAGGCGGCTCGCCGCTCTTGTCCGACATCACCAGCGCCATGCCCACGGCGGCCAGCACCATCCACAGCACCGCCGCCCAGATGCCCAGCGCGTCCGACAGCGGGCCCATGAAAAACAGCGTCAGCATCGCCACGGCGAGGATGCCGTTGCCGATCCAGAAATTGCGGCTGTGTTTGCCGGTGTTCAATCAGTGCTCCTTGGAAATGTCTTGATTCTGCCCCGCCACCCAGTGGCAGCGTACCCAGTGCCCGCCGCCCAGGTCGGTCCGCTCGGGATAGATTTTCCGGCACACTTCCATTGCATGCGGGCAGCGCGGATGAAAGTGGCAGCCGGCGGGCGGGTTGAGCGGCGAGGGCTGGTCGCCCGTCAGCCGGATGATGCCTTCGCCGGCGTGCGGCTCGATGCGCGGCACCGCGCTCACCAGCGCCTGCGTATAGGGATGGCGCGGCGCGCGCAGCACGTCCGCCGCGGTGCCGTGTTCGACGATGCGGCCGAGATACATCACCGCCACCTCGTGCGCCAGATACTCGACCACCGCGAGGTTGTGGGTGATGAAGAGGTAGGCCAGCCCCAGATCGTTTTGCAGGTCCTTCAGCAGGTTCAGGATCTGCGCCTGCACCGACACGTCGAGCGCGCTGGTCGGCTCATCGCAGATCACCAGCCGGGGCGATACCGCGAGCGCGCGCGCGATCGCGATGCGCTGCCGCTGGCCGCCCGAGAAGGCATGCGGGTAGCGGCCGCCGGCGTCGTCCGGCAGCCCCACCTGGTGCAGCAGCTGCGCCACGGCGTCGCGCCGCTGGCCGGCCGCCCCGACGCCCAGCGCGTCCATCCCTTCGAGCAGGATGTCCGCCACCCGCATGCGCGGATTGAGCGAGCTGTACGGATCCTGGAACACCATCTGCGCCTGCCGCCGCAGGGTCGCGACATTGTTCGCGGTGATGGTTTCGCCGCCCAGCACGACGCGGCCCGCCGTCGGCTCGATCAGGCGCAGCAGCGCCTTGCCCACCGTGGTCTTGCCGCAGCCCGATTCGCCGACCAGCGCCAGCGTGCGGCCCGCCTGGATGCTCATCGCCACGTCGTCGACTGCGCGCACGTGGCCAACCGTGCGCTGGATGAAGCCGCGCCGGATCGGGAAGTGCACCTTGAGCCCCTCGACCTGCAGCAGGGGCTGCGGCGGGTGCGCCGACGTGGCGTGCGCCACCCGGTCTCGCATGGCTTGCGCCGGCAACTGTCCCGCAAGATGGCAGCGCACGCGCTGGCCGTTGATTTCCTGCCAGCCGGGCGATACCTCGCGGCAGCGCGCAAGGGCATGCGGACAGCGCGGCGCAAAGCGGCAGCCGCCGAGCGAGCCGTCGAGCGGCGGCACCTGGCCGGGAATCGTGGTCAGCCGCCCGCCATCGCCAGGACGCCCTAAAGGACTCCGATCCGCTACGGGCTGAAGCCCGTGCGGAATCGTATGCGGTAGCGCCTCGAACAGCATGCGGCTGTAGGGATGCTGCGGGCTGGCAAAGAACGCATCGCGCGCGCCCTCCTCCACCAGCTCGCCGGCATACATCACGCCGACGCGGTCGGCATTCTCCGCCACCACGCCGAGGTCGTGCGTGATCAGCAGCATACCCATCTGCCGCTCGGTCTTGAGCCTGCGCAGCACGTCGAGCACCTGCGCCTGGATGGTCACGTCGAGCGCCGTGGTCGGCTCGTCGGCGATCAGGAGCCGGGGCTCGCCCGCCAGCGCCATCGCGATCATCACCCGCTGGCGCAGTCCGCCCGACAATTCGAACGGATAGCTGTCGAGCCGGCGCGCCGCATCCGGCACCCCAACCGCATCGAGCAGCCCGCGCGCAGCGTCGCGCGCAGCCTGCCCGGCCAGCTTGCGGTGTAGCGACAGCGCCTCGCCGATCTGCTCGCCCACCTTGATGACCGGATTCAGCGCCAGCATCGGCTCCTGGAAAATCATCGCCATCTGCCCGCCGCGCACGCGCCGCATGTCGCGTTCGGGCAGGGCCAGCACATCGGTTTCGCCGAGTTGCACGCTGCCCGACACGACCCGTCCCCCATCCGGCAGCAGCCGCATCAGCGACAGCGCGGTCATCGACTTGCCGCAGCCGGATTCGCCCAGCAGCGCATAGGTTTCGCCCGCGCCGACGCGGAACGACACGCCGTCGATCACGCGCGTGGAACCGAAGCCGGTGACGAGATCGCGCACCTCGAGCAAGGGCTTCATCGGCGAGCTCCCAGGCGCGGGTCGAAGGCGTCGCGCACGCCGTCGGCAAACAGGTTGGCGGCGAGCACGAGGGCGAACATGAAGGCAAATGCTGCACCGAGCTGCCACCACACGACCGGCTCGCGCGCCAGTTCGAGCCGCGCGCCGTTGATCATGTTGCCCCAGCTGTACATGCTGGGATCGACGCCGACGCCAACGTAGGACAGCACCGCTTCGGCCAGCACCAGCCCGGAAAAGTCGAGCACGATGGCGATCAGCACCAGGTGGAACACGTTGGGGAAAATGTGGCGGCTGATGATGCGCGCATGCGACACACCGAAGGCGCGCGCCGCCTCGACGTAATCGAGCGTTCTGAGCTTGAGCGATTCGCCGCGCAGCAGGCGCGCCAGACCCGTCCAGCTGGTGACGCCCATGATGAGACAGAGTGCCAGCAGACGGATGTCGGCGCGTCTGGCGGCGGTGTCGAACAGTTCGGGACTGGATTCGATATAGACCTGCACGATCAGCACCGCCGCCGCGATCAGCAGCACACCGGGAATGGAATTGAGCACGGTGTAGACGTACTGGATGATGTCGTCCACCCAGCCGCGGAAGTAGCCCGCGGCGATGCCGAATCCGATCGCCAGCGGCAGCGTGACCAGCGTGGTCAGCGTGCCGATGACCAGGCCAGTGCGGATGCTCTTGAGACTGATGTAGAGCACGTCCTGGCCGACCTTGTCGGTGCCCAGTACGTGATAGCCCGATGCCAGTTGCACCAGCACAGCGGCCAGCATCAGCATGATCGCCAGGACGAGGACGACCGTCCGTCCCGGCCAGCCGAGGCGGCCCGTTGCCCAAGCCGTCAGCCATCCGCCCACGTCCACTTGCGTGCGGCGTGCCTGCCATGCGGCCAGCAGGCCGAACAGCAGTAGGCTCGCCAGTGCGCCCTGCATGGCGCCGAAAAGCGTGCGCCGGGCGACATCGGGTTTGTGGTCGTTGGCGTGCGCGAGGTGCGCGCCGCCGTATGTCAGGCGCGGATAATCGCGCACCGTCGCGCCGTCGCGCAGCACGAACTCCTTGGCGTACAGTTGCATCGCCAGCGGCGCCGAATAGGTTTTTTCCGTCCGCGTACGCAGCTCCTTCACCAGCGCATCGAACACGGAAAGCACCTCGACCGAATACTGCGGCTGCTCGGCCGGGCTGTCGGCCAGTTTTTCACGGTAGTGCAGCGAATCGAGCAGGCCGATGACGACGAACACACCGAGCACCAGCGCCGCCCCCACCGCCATCGGGCGCTGCGCCACGGCTCGCCACGGCGCCCTCAGGTGTTCCTGGCGACGGATGAACCACACCAGCGCCGCCACCGCCGCCAGCAGCGCGAAGATCAGCGCGTCGGTCCATAGGATGACAGGCATGAAGCTCATTGCAGCCGCACCCGCGGGTCGACCCACGAATAGGAAATGTCGGTAAGGATGAGGCCGACGATGTAGAGGAAGGAGCCGAGGAACACCATCGCGCGCACCACGGCGAAATCCTGCGCCTGGATCGCGTCGATGGTGTAGCTGCCCAGCCCCGGAATGCCGAAGAAGGATTCGGTGATGAGGCTGCCCATGAACAGCAGCGGCAGCACCACCACTGCGCCGGTGAGGATGGGGATCATGCCGTTCTTCAGCACATGGCGGAACAGCACGCGAATTTCGGACAGGCCCTTGGCGCGCGCGGTACGCACATAGTCCTTGCCGATTTCCTCGAGGAAAATCGTGCGGTACCAGCGCGCGCCGCTGCCGAGGCCCGCCACCACGCTGACCAGTACGGGCAAGAGAATGAACCGGAGGCCGTCGATGCCGCCGGCAAAGCCCGAGATCGGCAGCAGGTTCCACAGCTTGGCGATGAAATACTGCCCCGCGATGATGTAGAACAGTCCCGAGATCGACATCAGCACCACGCACAGCACCACGCCCCACAGATCGAGATAGGTGGCACGGAAAAACACCATCAGCAGGGCGAAGGTGATGTTGACCAAGAGGCCGATGACGAACACCGGCAGCGCGATCGCCAGGCTCGGGCTCATGCGGGTGCGGATTTCGTTGCCGATGTCACGGCCGTCGTCGCCCTTGCCGAATTCGAACGCGAACATCGCCGCCGAATGCTTGAAGAAAATCGTGTCGGTGAACTGCGCACTGCCCTTCGCCCCGGCGTTCAGCAGCAGCGGCTTGTCGTAGCCGTGCTCGATCTTCCAGCGTTCGATCGCCTCCGGCGTCACGTGCTTGACGCCGAGCTGCAGCCGCGCCATGTCATCCGGCGTGTTGACGACGAAGAACAGGGCGAAGGTCAGCAGGTTCACCCCGATCAGGATCGGGATCGCGTACAGCAGGCGGCGCAGGATGTAGGCGAGCATCAGGCGGTTTTCTTTTCGCGCTGCCGCCACGCAATCACCGCCGGCGCGATGACGGCGACCAGCCCCCCCACCAGCAACACGATCGGCCACAGCACCGGCTTGTTCCATTCGGCGCGCCTGGCCTCGCGCAGGGCCGGGTCGATGCGGCGGTACTTGAGGGTGTTGTTGGCCATCAGGTTGGGTTTCACGTTCTCCAGCCAGCCGTGGCGCAGACCGAAGGACTTGGGGTAGTAGGCGAAGATCCACGGCGCGTCGCGGCGCACGATTTCCAGCATGGCGTCGATCACCTGCTGGCGCGCAGGGCCGTTGTCCATGTCCTTCATGCGCTCGAACAAAACATTGAATTCAGCGCTGTCGTAGTTGGCGGCATTCTCTCCCCCCGTGCCGACCTTCTTGTGCGGACCGTAGAGCAGGAAGAAGAAATTTTCCGGATCGGGGTAGTCGGCGTTCCAGCCCCATTCGAACAGCTGCGCGTTGCCCTTGCGGATCTTGTCCTGGAAGCGGTTGTAGTCGGTGCCGCGCACCACCAGCTGCACGTTGAGCTTGTCGAGCTGCTTCTTCATCCAGTCGAGCCGCGACTTGGCATCGGGGCCGCTCGCCATGGTGTCGAAATACAGCACCAGCGGTTCACCCGTCTTCGCATTGCGGCCGTTCGGGTAGCCCGCCTCGGCCAGCAGTTTTTTGGCGGTGTCGATCGGGCGGCGCCGGATGTTGCCGTCGCGCGCTTCGTATACGTAGGGATTCAGCCCAGCCGCGCCTTCGACATAGCCGAACAGGCCGGGCGGGATCGGCCCCTGTGCGGGAATGCCGCGGCCGTTGAGGAAAATCGAAATGAATTCGTCGTAATCGAAGGCGATGGAGAGCGCCTGCCGCAGTTTGCGGCGATCCTCGCCGAGGCCGCCGACCACCGGGTCGAGCATGTTGAAGCCGACATACCAGATCGACGCCGCAACCGCGGTGATGAGGTGGATGTCCTGCTCGCGCATGCTGTCGGTGAGCTGCGGGTCGCCTCCTGCCGAGAACTGCACCGCCTGGTCGAAACTGTCGGAACTGATGCCCGAACTGTCGTAGTAGCCCTGCAGGAACTTGCTCCAGTAGGGAATGGTTTCCTTTTCCAGGCTGAACACGGCCTCGTCCACCAGAGGCAGCGGCTTGCCGGCGTCGGCCAGCAGGCCGACCTGCCGGTCTTCGTCGCTGCCCTCCGTGGGATAGGTCTCGCCGTGGAAGTAGGGATTCTTCTTCAGCACCATGCGGCGGTTGGGGTCGTTCTCCGCCAGATAGAACGGGCCGGTGCCGACCGGCTGCCAGTCGAGTGTAAGGTTTCTGTCCGCCATGCCCGGCTGCGCGTAAAAAACCTCGGCCTCCCACGGGATCGGCGCAAAGAACGGCATCGCCAGCCAGTAAATAAACTGCGGGTATTTGCCCTTGATGCGGATGCGGTAGGTGTGGCGATCCACCACCTCGGCGCCGGCAAGCGGAAAGTCGTCGAGATCCAGCACCGCATCAGGGCCGGCCCGGGCCGCTTTTTCCAGTGCGTCCCCCAGTGCTTTCAAGCCGACGATGTGCTCGCTCATCAGGCCATAAATCGGCGAGCCGAGCCTGGGATGGGCCAGCCGCTTGATCTGGTATACGTAGTCGGCCGCAACCAGTTCGCGCGTGCCGGTGTGTTCGAAATCGCCGATGCGGGTTTTCCCGGCGACTTCCGATGCCGTGAGCGCATGGTAGCGATAGCGCCCCGCCGCATCACGCGCGAACGCCGGATGCGGCTGATAGCGGATGCCGGGGCGGATGCGGATTTCGTACACGCTTTCGGCAATCGCCGCAGCGGGCGCATCGTCCGGCAGCGCATTGCCGGCGGCGTCGACATAGCGCGGCCTGGGCACGGCCTCGGCCGTGAGCGGGATCAGTGTGTAGGGGCGCTTGAGGAAATGGTATTGCAGCGGCGGCTCGTAAATCTGGCCGGTGAATTCGACTTCGTTCGAGCTGTAGGAACGCGCCGGGTCGAGATGCTTGGGGCGCTCGGAAAACGCGCTGTAGAGCATGCTGGCATCCGACCGGCTGCCTGGATAGGGGTTGTTCCAACTGTCGGAGCAGCCTGCCAACAAACCCAGCCCCAGCAGAAGAATGCCTGTTCGCGTCATCCTGCAAGTGTACCCAAGCGCACCGCCAACGTCAGCCGTTATAATCCCCGGCTACGCAACTCTTCGAGACCATCATGGGATTTCTTGCAGGAAAACGCTTGCTGATCACCGGCGTCATATCCAACCGATCCATCGCGTACGGCATTGCCGCCGCATGCAAGCGTGAAGGCGCCGAACTCGCCTTCACCTATCAGGGCGAACGCATCAAAGATCGCGTCACCGAATTCGCAAAGGAATTCGGTTCCAGCCTGGTGTTCCCCTGCGATGTCGGCAGCGACGAGCAGATCGACGCCCTGTTCGCCGAACTCGGCAAGCACTGGGACGGCTTCGATGGACTGGTGCATTCGATCGCGTTCGCGCCGAAAGAAGCACTCTCCGGCGATTTTCTTTCCGCGGTCACCCGGGAAAACTTCCGCATCGCGCACGACATCAGCTCCTACAGCTTCGCCGCGCTGGCCAAGGCCGCATTGCCGATGATGGAAGGCCGCCGGGCGGCGCTCTTGACGCTCTCCTATCTGGGCGCCATCCGCTCCGTGCCCAATTACAACGTCATGGGCCTGGCCAAGGCCAGCCTCGAATCCGGCGTCTACTACATGGCGCAAAGCCTCGGCCCCAAGGGCATCCGCGTCAACGCCGTGTCGGCCGGCCCGATCAAGACCCTGGCCGCCAGCGGCATCGCCAACTTCGGCGAGAAGCTCGACATCGTCGCCAAGAATGCGCCGCTGCGCCGCAACGTGACCATCGAGGAAGTCGGCAACGCCGCCGCTTTCCTGCTATCCGACCTGGCCTCCGGCATCACCGGCGAGATCACCTACGTCGACTGCGGCTTCAACTCCACCGTCGGCGCTGAATGATCTGCCCGACAATGCCCAACAAAAAACGCGCCTGAATGGCGCGTTTTTTGTTGGGGATGCGTTTCGTTCGGCTTATCTGCCCTCGATCGCGTCCGGCTTGATTTTGACTTTCTGTCCGGCCGTAATCAGCGCGACCATCGCCTTCATGTCAGCCCGTTGCTGTGCCTGCGTGACGCCGGATTCAATCGACGTCATCAGCATGGGATCCAGCGCGGGCGCTTCCAGCACACGGCTTACCCGCACGATGCGATACGAGCCGTCGGGGCGGGCAAAACCGGTATAGGCCGGCAGCGTGTCGGCGTTCACCCTGAACACCGCCTTGGCGCCGGCCGCGTCGAGCTCGGCCGAAGGCTGGCGTCCCACCACCCGGAAAGCCGACCACGTCAAGCCTGCTTCTTCGCCTTTTGCCAGCGCCTGGAGGGCGGCTGCGCCCTTTTGCGCCAGCAGCTGTTGGGTCCGTTCGGCGCGCAGCCTGGCCTCGATCGCCGCCGACACGTCGGCCAGCGGGCGCAACCGCGCCGGACGATGCTCTGCCACGCGTGACGCGACTAGGGTGCCAGGCTGAACCTCGATCGCTTCGGTGTTCTGCCTGGACTTGATCGACTCCGGGCTGAACAGCGCGGAAGACAGGCCGGCATGGTTGAACGGCGGCGGCGGATTCCTGGCGGTCATCCAGCTGCTTTGCTGCACCTTCAGCTTGGCCGCCGACGCCGCAGGTTGCAAGGAATCGGCGTTCTCATACACCAGGTTGCTGAAGCTGTCGGCCAGATCGGCAAAGGCCTTCTGCGCCTGCTGCTTGCGCAACTCGTCCACCACCGCAGCCCGGACTTCGGCCAGCGGCGCGGCCTGTGCGGGCTCGATCCCATCCAGCCTTATGATGTGAAAGCCGAAATCGCTTTCCACCGGTCCGCGGATTTCATTCGGTTTCATGCTGAACACCGCATCCTCGAACGGCTTGACCATCATGCCGCGGCCGAAGCTGCCGAGGCTGCCATCCTGCGCGGCCGAGCCCGGATCCTGCGACTGGGTGCGCGCCAGTTCGGCGAAACGCCCCGGGGATTTCTGCAAGGTTTGAACCAACTCGGTTGCTTTCGCCTTGGCTTGGGCGCGCGTCGCGGCGTCCGCATTTTTATCGGCGGCGATCAGGATATGGCTCGCGCTGCGCAATTCGGGGCGGCCGAACTGCGCCGCATTGGCTGCGTAATAATCCGCCACCGCCTGGTCGCTCACCTCGATTCCAGCCGCCACCGCGGCGATATCCAGCACCAGATATTCCGCGCGGATCTGTTCGGGTTCGGTGAATTCGGCCTTGTTGCCCTCGTAATACCGCTCCACCTCAGCCGGCGTCAGTTTGATTTCCGATGCCACTGAGGACGCCGGCAGATCCGCCCACGCAATTTCGCGTTGTTGCGCCACCAGGCGTGCAATCTGCGTCAGCGACGTCTTCGACGGAAAGGTCGCGAGCGATATCGAACTGGTGATGGCCTCCAGCATGAAGGCCTGACGCAGTTCGTTCTCGAATTGCGCGGGCGTGCGTCCGTTCTGGCGCAGCACCGCTTCATAGCGCTGCTGCGAAAACGCGCCGTCCTGCTGAAAAGCAGGGATCTGACCCAGCACCGACGCAATGTAAGCATCGGGCGCCAGAAATTTGAGCTTTTTCGCTTCCTGCAACAAGGCCTTGCGCTCGATCAGGCTGTCGAGCACCTGCTTGCGGAACTCGGCCGATTCGATCACGGCAGGGTCATATGCAGGCCCGAGCGTCTCGCGCATGCGGTCGCTCTGCCCCTGGATCTCGCGCGTCAGTTCCTCGCGCGAAATTCCCACGTCGCCGACCTCGGCGACCATGCCGCCGCTTTTGTCGCCCTTCATGTAGGAATCCACGCCGAACAGGGCGAAGGTGATTGCGATCAAGCCGAGTATGACTTTGGCCAGCCAGCCCTTTGCATGCTTGCGGATTGCTTCGAGCACGGTTTTCTACTCCGAAAAAAACGTCAACGCGGATTTTCGCGCACTTTGCGCCTCGCGTCTTCCTTGGCTTGGATTAAATTTGGCTTTCGAATCAAATTTGGCTGCAACTAATTTGATGCGACGGAAAAGACGCTTAAATGAAAAAAGGCGAACTCGCGTTCGCCTTTTTGATGTTGGCGGAGTGGACGGGACTCGAACCCGCGACCCCCGGCGTGACAGGCCGGTATTCTAACCAACTGAACTACCACTCCCTTGTACTGCTGCACTGCAAAAAACTGGGCTGCCTAAATTTTGACCGCTTGTTATTCTCGACCCTGCTGGTGGGTGCTGAGGGGTTCGAACCCCCGACATTCGCCTTGTAAGGGCGACGCTCTACCAGCTGAGCTAAGCACCCGACAAAGACCAAAATTTTACAACAGTTTTCCCGGTCTTGCCAAATGCAAACTGTGTTTTTTATTAATTGATGGCGTCTTTCAGACCTTTTCCGGCGCGGAACTTCGGCACCTTGGCGGCCTTGATCTTGATGGCAGCGCCGGTGCGCGGATTGCGACCGGTGCGTGCCGCGCGCTTGCCGACGTAGAAGCTGCCGAAACCCACCAGCGTCACCATGTCGCCCTTCTTCAGCGCTTTCTTGACTGCGTCAACCGTTGCGTCCAGCGCACGGCCGGCAGCAGCTTTGGAAATGTCAGCCGAGTCGGCGATGGCATCAATCAATTCGGATTTGTTCACGTGTTGTCCCCTTCACTCAAGTGGCACAGGAAAACCCTGTGGCCGCTTTTATAGCAACCCGCAAAACCTTGTGTCAAGCGGTTTTCCGGGCTGTTACAAAAAAATCCCGCGACTGGCGCGGGATTCCGGGGAGTGGTTGAAAAGTACCTAGTGCTTGAGCGCCGCGGAGGCAGTTTCGTCCTCTTCTGGCACAGCGATTGCTGTCGCTTCCGCTTCGGGTTCATCCGGCAAAGGCTCGGGCGAATGTTCCAATGCCAATTCAAGAACTTGGTCGATCCACTTGACCGGATGGATATCGAGCTTGTTCTTGATGTTGTCGGGAATCTCGGTCAAGTCCTTGACGTTCTCCTGCGGGATCAGTACCGTCTTGATGCCCCCCCGATGCGCAGCCAGGAGCTTTTCCTTCAATCCGCCGATCGGCAGCACTTCGCCGCGCAGCGTGATCTCACCCGTCATTGCAACATCCGCACGTACCGGAATACCGGTGAGGATCGACACCATCGAGGTGCAGATAGCGATACCGGCCGACGGACCGTCTTTCGGTGTTGCGCCTTCCGGCAGGTGGACGTGGATGTCGCGCTTCTGGTAGAAGTCTTCCTGAATACCCAGCTTGCGTGAACGCGAGCGCACCACGGATAGCGCGGCCTGGATGGATTCCTGCATTACCTCACCAAGCTTGCCGGTGGTGGTCATCTTGCCGCGCCCCGGCAGCGAAACCGCCTCGATGGTGAGCAATTCGCCGCCCACTTCGGTCCATGCCAAACCGGTCACCTGCCCGACTTGGTTGATCTGCTCGGCGATGCCGAAGCTGAAGCGCCGCACACCAAGGTACTTTTCCAGATTGCGCGACGTGACGGTGATTTTCGTTTTCTGCTTTTTCAGCAACAGCGCCTTGACGGCCTTGCGGCAGATCTTGGAAATCTCCCTTTCGAGGCTGCGAACACCGGCTTCGCGCGTGTAGTAACGCACGATATCGCGGATGGCCGATTCGGCAATCGCAAGCTCGCCTTCCTTGATGCCGTTGACCTTGAGTTGCTTGGGCACCAGGTAGCGTTCGGCGATGTTGATCTTCTCGTCTTCGGTGTAGCCCGACAGACGGATCACTTCCATCCGGTCCAGCAGGGGCGCTGGCAGATTGAGCGAGTTGGCAGTGGCGACGAACATCACGTCGGACAGATCGTACTCGACCTCGATGTAATGATCCTGGAAGGTGTGGTTCTGCTCGGGGTCGAGCACTTCCAGCAGCGCCGACGACGGATCGCCGCGGAAATCCTGTCCCATCTTGTCGACTTCGTCGAGCAGGAACAGCGGATTCTTCACCCCGATCTTGGTCAGGCTCTGCAGGATCTTGCCCGGCATCGAACCGATGTAGGTCCGGCGGTGGCCGCGAATCTCGGACTCGTCGCGCACGCCGCCCAGTGCCATGCGAACGAACTTGCGATTGGTCGCACGCGCGATCGACTGCCCGAGCGAGGTCTTGCCGACGCCGGGTGGCCCTACCAGGCACAGGATTGGCGCCTTGACCTTGTCGACGCGCTGTTGCACCGCGAGGTATTCGAGGATGCGCTCCTTGACCTTGTCGAGGCCGTAGTGGTCCTCATCCAGCACGCGCTCGGCCTTCGCCAGGTCCTTGCTGATCTTGGTCTTCTTCTTCCACGGCAGGCCGACCATCGCCTCGATGTAGCTGCGGATCACGGTGGCTTCGGCCGACATCGGCGACATCATGCGCAGCTTTTTCAGCTCGCCCATGGCCTTGGCTTCGGCCTCCTTGGACATGCTGGCCTGCTTGATGCGGCTTTCCAGCTCCTCCAGTTCGGCACCTTCCTCGATGTCGCCGAGTTCCTTCTGGATCGCCTTGACCTGTTCGTTCAGGTAGTACTCGCGCTGGCTCTTCTCCATCTGCCGCTTGACGCGGCCGCGGATACGCTTTTCCACCTGCAGGATATCGAGTTCGCCTTCCAGCAGGCCGAGCAGATGCTCGAGGCGCTTGTTGACGCCGATCATCTCCAGCACTTCCTGCTTCTGTTCCAGCTTCAGCGGCAGGTGCGCAACAATGGTATCGGCCAGACGGCCACCTTCGTCGATGCCCGAGAGCGAGGTGAGGATTTCCGGGGGGATCTTCTTGTTCAGTTTGACGTACTGGTCGAACTGCGTCAGCAGGGCGCGGCGCATGGCCTCGACTTCAACCAGTTCCTCGCCCTCTGCGAGCAGGATCTCGGCGCGCGCGGCAAGATGGGTGCCGACGTCGGTCACGCCCAGCACGCGGGCGCGCTGATTGCCCTCCACCAACACCTTGACCGTGCCATCGGGCAGTTTCAGCATCTGCAGGACGGTGGCCACGCTGCCGGTGTCATAGAGATCTTCCGGGGTGGGGTCGTCCTGCGCGGCGGTCTTTTGCGCGACCAGCAGGATACTTTTGCCGGATTCCATCGAGGTTTCCAGCGCCTTGATCGATTTGGGGCGGCCGACGAACAGCGGGATGACCATGTGGGGAAACACCACCACGTCCCTAAGCGGCAACAGCGGCAGATCAACCTGTTCCTTGGATACGTTGTCGCTCATCATGATTTCCTGGTAAGGGTTGAGGAAAGGATGCGCGGCATTTCAACCACGCTCATCCACAGTTGGGGGGCATAGTTTGGAATTCAAGATGGCTGACAGGTTCCCCATCAGCCATTCTGTTTCAGGCGCCAGCAGCCAGCGGCTGGTCGCCCTGGTCGGAGTAGATCAGCAAGGGCTTGCCTTCGCCCTTGATCAGGCCGTCGTCCACCACCACCTTGCTGACCCCTTTGAGGGAGGGCAGGTCGTACATGGTATCGAGCAGGGCGTGCTCGATGATCGAACGCAGGCCGCGCGCGCCGGTGCGGCGCGCCAGTGCACGCTTGGCGATGGCGTTGAGCGCATCCTCGCGGAATTCGAGTTCGACCCCTTCCATCTTGAACAGCTTGGCAAACTGCTTGGTCAAGGCGTTCTTCGGCTCGGTCAGGATCTGCACCAGGGCCGTCTCGTCGAGTTCGTCGAGCGTGGTCACCACCGGTAAACGTCCGACAAATTCCGGGATCAGGCCGTATTTGATGAGATCTTCAGGCTCGACCTGGTGCAGCAGCTCGACGTCGCGTTTGGTATCGTCGACATTTTTGACCTGCGCGCCAAAGCCGATGCCGCCCTTTTCGGTGCGGCCACGGATGACTTTTTCCAGCCCGCTGAAGGCGCCGCCGCAAATGAACAGGATGTTGCTGGTATCGACCTGGACGAATTCCTGGTTCGGATGCTTGCGCCCACCCTGCGGCGGAACCGAGGCGGTGGTGCCTTCGATCAGCTTCAGCAGCGCCTGCTGCACGCCCTCGCCGGACACGTCGCGGGTGATCGAGGGATTGTCGGCCTTGCGCGAAATCTTGTCGATTTCGTCAATGTAAACAATGCCCTGCTTGGCCTTGTCGACGTCGTAATCGCACTTCTGCAGCAGCTTCTGGATGATGTTCTCGACGTCCTCGCCCACATACCCCGCTTCGGTCAGCGTGGTGGCATCGGCAATCACGAACGGCACGTTCAGCAGGCGCGCCAGCGTTTGCGCCAGCAGGGTCTTGCCCGAACCGGTCGGCCCGATCAGCAGGATGTTGCTCTTCGCCAGTTCGACTTCACCGCTGCCCGAATTGCTGCGCAGGCGTTTGTAGTGGTTGTACACCGCCACCGCCAGCGCTTTTTTCGCCTGGCTCTGACCGATTACGTACTGATCGAGGATGCCGGCGATTTCGTGCGGCGTCGGCAGGTCGGAGCTTGCGCCCTTCTGGCTGTCGGCCTGCTGGATTTCTTCGCGGATGATGTCGTTGCACAACTCGACGCATTCATCGCAGATGAATACCGACGGCCCAGCAATCAGCTTGCGAACCTCGTGCTGGCTCTTGCCGCAGAAGGAGCAGTAAAGAAGTTTGTCGCCCGAGCCTTTGTCCGCCATGCCAGTTCCTTGCTTGCTTAATTGCCTGATGCTTCGATGCGGCTGGTCAGCACCTTGTCGACCAGCCCGTAGTTCACCGCTTCGTCCGCGCTCATGAAGTTGTCGCGATCGGTATCGCGCTCGATGGCTTCCATGCTCTGCCCGGAGTGCTTGGCCAGCATGTCGTTGAGGCGGGATTTCAAATAAAGGATTTCCTTGGCGTGGATCGCAATGTCCGACGCCTGGCCCTGAAAGCCGCCCAGCGGCTGGTGAATCATCACACGCGAGTTGGGCAGGCAAAAACGCTTGCCCTTGGCGCCCGCGGTCAGCAGGAACGCGCCCATGCTGGCCGCCTGACCGATGCACAGGGTGGATACGTCCGGCTTGATGAACTGCATGGTGTCGTAGATCGCCAGTCCGGCCGAAACCGAGCCGCCGGGCGAGTTGATGTAGAAGTAGATGTCCTTGTCGGGATTTTCCGATTCCAGGAACAGCATCTGGGCGACCACGAGATTGGCTGTCGCGTCGTTCACCGGGCCGACCAGGAAGATGACCCGCTCCTTGAGCAGGCGCGAGTAGATGTCGTAGGCACGCTCGCCACGGCCGCTCTGCTCGACGACCATGGGAACCAGCCCCAGACCCTGGGGCTCGAAGGGCTGCGAATTCGAAATATCGCGTTCAAAATCAATACGCATCAGGCACGTCCCATCAGTTCTTCAAAGGAGGTTGTCACGTCTTCCACTTGGGCCTGACCTGCAACCCATCCTACCACATTCTCTTCCAGCGCCAGGGACTCGATCTCATGCATCCGTTCCGGGCTCTGGTAGTACCACTGCACCACCTGTTCGGGGTCCTCGTAGCTCTGCGCCTGCTCCTGAATCAGGGCCCGAATCTGCTCGGGCTGCGCCATGAGCTTGTTCGCCTGCACGATCTCCGCCAGGATCAGGCCCAGGCGGACGCGACGCTCGGCCTGTCCAGTAAACATATCGGCCGAAAGCTTCATGGTCTGAACCCCACGCGACTGCATATCCGCCTCGGTCATTTTCATCAGGCGCTCGGCTTCGATCGCCACCAGGCTCTGCGGCAGATCCAGCGTGCTTTTCTGGATCAGCAGGTCCATGGCCTGCTCTTTCAGTTTCGCCTGCACGCGGCGTTTGACCTCGAGCTCCAGATTGGCCTTCACCTCGGTCTTGAGCCGCTCCACATCACCGTCTTCGACACCCAATGCCCTGGCGAATTCCGCGTCCACCTGCGGCAACACGGGGCCTTGCACATCCTTGACCTGCACCTCGAAATGCGCAGCCTTGCCGGCCAGTTCCTTGGCGCCATACTCGGCCGGGAAGGTCAGATCGAAGCCCTTGCTGTCGCCCGCCTTGACGCCGATCAGATTCTGCTCGAAGTCCTTCAGCAAACGGCCCTCGCCGATCACCGCAGCGAAGTCCTCGCCCTTGCCGCCTTCGAAGCCTACCCCGTCGACCGTGCCCTGGTAATCGAACCTGACCAGATCGCCTTCCACTGCCGCCCGGTCGACGGACTCGAAGGTGCGGCGCTGCTTCTGCAGCACTTCCAGCGTTTTCGCCACCTCGGCATCGCCCAGGTCCACCACCGGCCGGCTGATCTTGCTCGTACTCAGGTCGTCGATCTTCACTTCAGGATAGACCTCAAAGCTGGCGCTGAAGGTCATTTCCGTCGTGCCAGCCTGCCCCGCTTTCGGCTCGAAGCGCGGATAGCCCGCAATCTTCAGCTGGTGGGCCTGCACCGCCTCGCCAAAACGGCTCTGCAGGGTTTCACCCAGCACGTCCTGGCGCACGCCAGGGGCATGCTGGCGCGCCACCGCGCTCAAGGGCGCCTTGCCAGGACGGAAACCATCCATCTTGACGTTGCGTGCCAGGCGCTTGAGGCGGCTCTGCACTTCGGCTTCCAGTTGGTCCATGGGCACGCTGATGTCCAGGCGGCGGACCAGTCCTTCGAGAACTTCAAGATTTGCTTGCATCAAAATACTTCCTGGCTGAATTGAGGATGGGTGTAAAACCTAAAAACCGATGGTGCGAAAGGGGGGACTCGAACCCCCACGCCTTGCGGCGCTGGAACCTAAATCCAGTGCGTCTACCAATTCCGCCACTCTCGCGGCTGGGCCGCAAAACTATCGACCGATAAGTGTAATATAATCAATGTGATGCTGTCACCCAAGCCCACCCGGCATCCTGCCTAAGTCTTTATTCCCATTCCGTTTTTTTGTTGCCGGTGCCGGTCGATCACTACGAAAACTTTCCCGTTGCGTCCTGGCTGCTGCCCAAACGGCTGCGCCGGCCGGTCGAAGCCATTTACCGGTTTGCCCGCTCGGCAGACGATGTTGCCGATGAAGGCGATGCGCCGCCGGAAACGCGGCTGGCCCAACTGGCCGTCTACCACGCCGAACTGGACCGCATCGAACGCGGCGAAACGCCGACCGACCCGGTGTTCGGCCCGCTGGCCGCGGCCATCCGCACGCATGATATTCCGCTCGCCCCGTTTCGCGACCTGTTGTCGGCCTTCGCGCAGGACGTTGAAAAAACGCGTTATGCCAGCTTCGGCGAAGTCATGGACTACTGCCGCCGCTCGGCCAACCCGGTGGGGCGCCTGATGCTGCATCTGTACGGCGACCAGGACCCGCGCCATCTGGCCTATTCCGATGCCATTTGCAGCAGCCTGCAACTGATCAACTTTTTGCAGGACATCGCAGTCGATTACCGGAAAGACCGCATCTATCTGCCGCAGGACGAACTGGCCGCGCACCGCGTCAGCGAAACGCAAATTGCCGAGGGCGACACACGCGGTCTCTGGCACATGATGATGCACAAGCAGATCGAACGCACCCGCAAATTATTGCAGGCCGGCGCGCCGCTCGGCCGGGCGCTCAAGGGGCGCGTCGGCCTCGAGCTGCGCGTCACCCTCCTCGGCGGCGAAACCATCCTGCGCAAGCTGCACGCCGACCCTGGCTGCGTGTTCCACAACCGTCCGGTACTGACCAAAAAGGACTGGATCATCATGCTCGGCCGAGCGCTCTTCTAAGTATGGATGCCCATCAGTACTGCCAGGAACGCGCCGCCGCCAGCGGCTCCAGCTTCTACTACAGCTTCGTCTTCCTGCCGCCGGACACGCGGCGCGCGATCACCGCGTTTTACGCGCTGTGCCGCGAACTCGACGACGTGGTCGACGAATGCCACGAGCGCCAGATTGCCGAAACCAAGCTCAACTGGTGGCGCGGGGAAATCGCACGGTTTGCCGCCGGCGTGCCGGAGCACCCGGCGACGCGCGCGCTCATCGACACGCCGCAGGGCCGCAACGCGCCCGCCGCCTTGCTGCTGGAAATCGTCGACGGCATGGCGATGGATCTCGACGCGCTGCGCTATCCCGATTTCAAGTCGCTCAACCTCTACTGCTACCGCGTGGCGGGCGTGGTGGGCGAAATCGCGGCAGCGATTTTCGGCGGGCCGCGCGGCGAAGACGACCGCGACATCCGCCGCTACGCACACGAGTTGGGCCTCGCGTTCCAGCTCACCAACATCATCCGCGACGTCGGCGAGGATGCGCGGCGCGGACGCATCTATCTGCCGCAGGACGAACTGGCGCGCTTCAACGTCGCCGAGGCCGATCTCCTGAATGGCCACGACACGCCCGAATTCCAGGCGCTGATGCAGTTCCAGTTCGAACGCGCCAGCGCGCACTACGACAGCGCGCTCGCCGCCCTGCCGGTCCAGGCGCGCCGCACGCAGCGCCCGGGGCTGGTGATGGCGGCGATATACCGCACCCTGCTGGACGAGATCCGGCGTGACGACTTTCCCGTGCTGCGCGCGCGCGTGGCGCTGACGCCGCTGCGCAAGCTGTGGCTCGCGGGCAGGACCTGGCTGTTTCCATGACGCCGAACGTGGCGGTCGTCGGCGGTGGCTGGGCCGGCTGCGCTGCCGCGCTCACCCTGGCCGAAGCGGGGGTCGACGTCACCCTGTTTGAAGCCAGCCGCTCCCTCGGCGGGCGCGCACGGGCGGTCGAACTCGACGGCCAGCCGCTCGACAACGGCCAGCACATCCTGCTCGGCGCCTATGAACAGACGCTGCAGCTGATCGAACGCCTGCGTCCCGCCGCAGCGCCCGAGGGCCTGTGGCGCCTGCCGCTCAGCCTCAACCTGCCGCCGGATTTCAGCCTCGCCTGCCCGCGCCTGCCGGCGCCGCTGTACTTGCTGGCGGGGCTGCTCGGCGCGCGCGGGCTGGGCTGGGGCGAGAAGCTGGCCGCCGCGCGCTGGGCGCATGCCTTGCTCAGCCATGCAGACACGCCGGATCAGCTAACCGTCAGCCAGCTCACCCTGAGCCAGCCGGAAAAACTGCGCACGCTGCTGTGGCATCCCTTGTGCGTGTCTGCCCTCAACACGCCGCCTGAAATCGCCAGCGCCCGCGTGTTCCGTGACGTGATCCGCGCCGCCTTCGGCGGACGCAGCCAGCATAGCGACCTGCTGCTGCCGCGCCGCGACCTGACGGCGCTGTTTCCTGCGCCGGCTGCCGCACGCCTGCGTGAACTCGGCGGCAGCGTGCGCCTGGCCTGCCGGGTGACCCGCATCGACGCCGCAGCGGACGCCGTCACGCTGGGCACGCGCGACGAATCGGCTGTTTATAGTCACGTCATCCTTGCCGTCGCACCGCAGCACCTGCCTGCCCTGGCGGCACAGGTGCCTGCGCTCGAACCCGTTGTGCAGACGGTCGCGGCTTACGCCTATCAGCCGATTGCCACCGCCTATTTCCAGTACGACTCGGATTTTCGATTGCCCAAACCGCTCTACGCCCTGGCGGACGGGCCGGCACAGTTTGTTTTCGACCGCGGCCAGAGCCATGTCCAGCCAGGCTTGCTGGCGTTTGTCGCCAGCGCCGCAGCGAACCTGCCGGCGGACTGGGTGGACCGGGCCGCAGCCCAGTTGCAGCACATTGCCCACCCCGGCCCGCCGCGCTGGCGCAAAAGTATCGTCGAGAAACAGGCGACCTACGCCTGCGTCCCCGGCATGGCGCGACCAGGCGTCCGCACCGCGCACCCGCGCATTTTCCTGGCCGGCGATTACACCGCCGGGCCCTACCCCGCCACCCTCGAAAGTGCAACGCGGAGCGGAGTACAATCGGCCCGCGCATTACTCGAACAGCCATGAAAGATTATCTCCCCCGCTCTGACCTGCTCGCAGGCCGCGTCATCCTCGTCACCGGCGCCAGCTCGGGCCTCGGCCATGCCGCCAGCCTGGCGTTTGCGCGCCATGGCGCCATCGTCGCCCTGCTCGCGCGCAATGAAGCCAAACTCGAAGCGGTGTACGATGAAATCGTCGCCGCCGGCGGTCCCGAACCGGCGATGTTTCCGTACGACCTGGGCGCCGCCGACGACCGCAGCCTGGAAACCCTGGCCGGCACCCTCGCGCATCACCTGAAGCGGCTCGACGGCGTGCTGCACAGCGCGCACCAGTTTTACAGCCTGACCCCGCTTGAACTGCAAACCCTGGAGCAATGGCAGACCCTGATGCGGGTCAACCTGATTGCCCCGTTTGCACTCACCCGCGCCTGCCTGCCGCTGCTGAAACAGGCGCCGGATGCCTCGGTGGTGTTCACCGGAGAGACCCACGGTCATCATCCCGGCGCGTACTGGGGAGGCTATGCCGTGGCGAAGTCGGGGCTGGAAACGCTCACTCGCATCTGGGGCGACGAGCTTGGCACGGAACAAAATCTGCGCATCAACACCCTGATCCCGGGCCAGGTGGCGACCACCCTGCGCTCGCGCACCCATCCCGGGCTTGATCCCGAAACCGTGCCCAGCGTCGAAGCGCTGATGCCGTGGTATCTGTATCTGATGGGCGAGGACAGCCGCACGCTACAAGGCCAGATTATTGAATGCCAACCCTGATATTCGTGCGCCGATGAAAATCGGCCGTTACGAGATTCTCAATGAAATCGGCCAGGGCGCGATGGGGACGGTCTACCAAGCGCGCGACCCGCTGATCGAACGGACGGTCGCCATCAAGACCGTGTCCATCGAGCAACTGCGGCAGGAAGGCGCCGACGCCGAAGCGCGCTTCCTGCGCGAAGCGCAGAGCGCCGGCCGCCTGTCCCACCCGAACATCGTGACCATCTACGACGTAGGCGAAGCCGACGGGCTCGCCTACATCGCCATGGAATATCTGTCCGGCGCGACGCTGCGCGACCTCATGCACAGGCGCCCGATGCCGCTCGATCTGACGCTCGAGACCGTCACGCAGATGGCCGAGGCGCTCGCGTTTGCACACGAGCATGGCGTCATCCACCGCGACATCAAGCCTTCCAACGTCGTCGTCACGGGAAATCGCGGGCACATCAAGCTGACCGATTTCGGCATCGCGCATCTGGTCAACAGCGACCACACCCAGACCGGCCAGATGCTCGGCTCGCCGCGTTACATGTCGCCTGAACAGGCCATGGGACGCGAAATCGACGGGCGTTCCGATATTTTTTCGCTGGGTGCAGTACTGTACGAAATGATCACCGGCCACTACGCCTTCGATGGTGACAGCCTGCCGACGATCCTGTATCGGGTGATCAATGAAGCGCCGGTGCCGGCAGCGTCCCTGCGTCCCCAGTTGCCCCCCGGGTTGGCCAACCTGCTGACGCGGATGCTGGACAAGAATCCTCAGGTCCGGCCGGATGCACGCGCCCTTGTCACCGCCCTCCATACACTGGCACCCGCGGCGCCGCAAGCGCCCGCAAAGGCGCCCTCCAATCGCGTCCCGCGCCTGCTGCCCGTGCTGGCATTCGGCACGCCGCTCGGCGTGTTTCTGCTGATCGGCGTCGGCATCATCGTCATCGAGCACTTTCTGGCGCCGCCACAGGTCGCGCCTGCCCCCGCGATGCCGGACACCCGCATGACGCAGGACGGCCCCTCGCAATCGGTGGCCGACGCATCGACGGGCCTTCAAGGTTCAGCCCAAGCCGAGGCCGCCCATCCTGCGCCGCCCCAGCCCGCCGTCGCAGCGGATGCCTACCTGGCTGGCCTCGACAAGAAACAGGTGGAGTTGCGCATCAAGCGAACCGAACTGCTGCTGCAATACACCAGGCAGCACCCCGACGTGGTGCAAGTGGACCGGCAACTCGAACAACTGCGCAATGAGCGCCGCAGATATCTCCGGCAACAACAGAAAAATCAGTAAGAAGTCAGGCCGATTACCAATTGGTCTCGCGTTCGGCGGTTGCCGATACCTTGTGGATGCTGAGATCGGCGCCGTTGAATTCCGCTTCGGCATCCAGCCGCAGGCCCACCACGCGCCTTAGCAGGCCATACACCACCAGACTGCCCACCACAGCGACCGCCACGCCGCCCAGCGTGCCGATCAATTGCGCCGCCAGGCTGACGCCGCCGATGCCGCCCAGCGCCTTGGCACCAAAAATCCCGGCGGCGATCCCGCCCCATGCGCCGCACAGGCCATGCAGCGGCCACACGCCGAGCACGTCGTCGATCTTCCACCTATTCTGCGTCACCATGAACATCCACACGAACAGCGCGCCGGCAACCGCGCCGGTGACAAGCGCGCCAAGCGGATGCATCAGGTCCGAGCCCGCGCACACCGCCACCAGGCCTGCCAGCGGGCCGTTGTGGATGAAGCCGGGGTCGTTGCGGCCAATCACCAGCGCAGCCAATGTGCCGCCCACCATCGCCATGAGCGAATTCACCGCCACCAAGCCCGACACCGCCTCGATCAGCTGCGCCGACATCACATTGAAGCCGAACCAGCCCACCGTCAGGATCCATGCGCCGAGCGCCAGAAACGGGATATTCGACGGCGGGTGCGCGGAGATCATGCCGTCCTTCATGTAGCGGCCGCGCCGTGCGCCCAGCAGCAGCACCGCGGGCAGGGCGATCCAGCCTCCCACCGCATGCACCACCACCGACCCCGCAAAGTCATGGAAGCGGGCGCCGAAGGTGGCTTCCAGCCAGTCCTGGATGCCGTAGTTTCCGTTCCAGACGATGCCTTCGTAAAACGGGTAGACCAGTCCCACCAGCGCAAACGTGGCTGCCAGTTGCGGATTGAAGCGTGCGCGCTCGGCGATGCCACCCGACACGATGGCGGGAATCGCCGCCGCAAAGGTCAGCAGGAAAAAGAACTTGACCAGGTCGTAGCCATTTTTGGCCGACAGCACCTCGGCGCTGGAAAAGAAGCTGACCCCGTAGGCGACGCTGTAGCCGATGAAGAAATAGGCGATGGTCGAGACAGAGAAATCGGTGAGGATCTTGACCAGGGCGTTGACCTGGTTCTTCTTGCGCACGGTACCGAGTTCGAGAAAGGCAAACCCGGCGTGCATCGCCAGCACCATGATGCCGCCCAGCAACACGAACAGCACATCGCTGCCTGATTTCAACGCTTCCATGCCTCAGTCCCCACAAATTGAATGCGGGCTGACTTAAGCAAGCAGCGTTCCTGCTACTTAAACCACTGATTCAGAAAGAGAACCTGTTTTTAGAATGGGTTTGGTTGCACTACATGGGTGCATAGCGCACCGTCTGTGTGCGCTACTTCGGGTCGCGCGGCTCGACGTCGGCCTCACCGGCCTCAATGCGGTCCAGCTCGGCATCCATGTCCGCCTCCGACATGGGCGTGTATATGGGTTCGAGCTTTGATTCGGGCTTGGGCTTGGTGATCATCGATGCGACGATGATGCCCAGCTCGTACAGAACCCACAGCGGAACGGCAAGCATGAACTGCGAAATCACGTCAGGCGGGGTAAAGATCGCCCCGACGACGAACGCCCCGACGATGACATAGGGGCGGATTTCGCGCAGCTTGGCCACCGACACCATGCCCATTTTGACCAGCAGCACCACGGCAACCGGGACCTCGAAGGTGATGCCGAAGGCCATGAAGAGCGTCATCACGAAGTCCAGGTACTTGCCGATGTCGGTCATCACCGCCACGCCTTCAGGCGCCACCCCGACGATGAACCCGAATACCACCGGAAACACCAGGAAGTAGGCGAACGCCATCCCCAGCAGGAAAAGAATCACGCTGGCGATCACCAGCGGCACGCCCAGGCGCTTTTCATGCTGATAGAGGCCGGGCGCGACAAACGCCCACGCCTGATAGAACACCCACGGCATGGCCAGCAGAAAGGCGGCCATCATGGTGACCTTGATCGGCACGAAGAACGGCGTGGTGACCTCGGTGGCGATCATCTGCCCCCCTTTGGGCAGGGCCGCCAGCAAAGGCTTGGCCAGGAGCGCATAGAGATCCTGCGCCCACGGAAACAGGCAGATAAAAATGATCACGACCGCAAGCACCGCGCGCAGCAGACGGTCGCGCATTTCAATGAGATGCGAGATGAAGGTGTCTTCGGTGTCGCTCATGCGGTTTTTCCGTCGGCGTCGCCGCGCGCCGTTTCCACCACGGCAGAGGGCGTGGCAACGGCATTCTGGTCAGGCTCATCCAGCGGCAGGCTCTGCTGCGGCGTCTCGGTCTGTTTCATCGCCGGCTCCGTGGCGGGGCGTTCGCCCTCGGTCGCCGCCATGGCCGCCACCACCTTGTCGACGTTGCTCGCCTCGTCGCGCAGATAGTCGTCAACCACCGTTGCCTGCTGCTCGATGCCCGACGCCGCCGACTCGATCGACTCCTTGAAGCTCTGCCCGACCCGGCGCATTTCATCCAACTGCATTTCGTGGCTGATGTCCGATTTTACGGAGGACACATAGCGCTGCATGCGGCCATACAGATGCCCGGCCGTGCGCGCCACCTTGGGCAGGCGCTCGGGGCCGATGACGATCAGCGCTACCACGCCGATCACAATAAGTTCAGTAAAACCGATGTCGAACATATCAGGGGTCAGGGGTCAGGTCAGGGGCGCGGCTGAAAGTCGCCATTCCCTGAATCCTGCCTTTCAGGAGTTCTGCTTGTCCTTGACTTCGGCATCGATGGTATGGCCGCCCTGTTCGGCTTTGTCGCCGATCTTCGGCGCATCTTCCTTCATGCCTTCCTTGAAGCCCTTGACCGCGCCGCCCAGATCGCTGCCGATGTTGCGCAGTTTCTTGGTGCCGAAAATCAGCAGCACGACGACCAGAACGATCAGCCAATGCCAGATGCTAAAGCTACCCATGATGTTTCTCCTTTTGGTTTAACTGCGTTTAACGGGATCGCCCCCGCCAAATACGTGAACGTGAATGTGGAACACTTCCTGACCGCCGCCGCGCCCGGTGTTGATCAGCGTCTTGAAGCCGGCGTCCAGCCCCTGTTCCTTCGCCAGGCGCGGCGCCAGCAGTAGCATGCTGCCGAGCAGCCGTTCATGCTCGGCGGTGCAGTCGGCCAGCGTCGCGATATGCCCTTTCGGGATGATCAGGAAATGCACCCGCGCGAACGGGTGAATATCGTGAAACGCCAGCAGTTCCTCGTCTTCGTAAACCTTGCTGCAGGGCACCTGCCCGGCAACGATCTTGCAGAAGATGCAGTCACTCATGTCGATTCGCTTTTTCAGCCAGGCCGGACAGTCCCTCGCGGCGCGCCAGTTCGTTCAGCACATCCGCCGGCTTCAGTCCCTTGTGCGCCAGCAGCACCAGGGTATGAAACCACAAATCGGCGACTTCGTAGATGATCTTTTCGGGCTGGTCGTCCTTCGCCGCCATCACGGTCTCGGTCGCCTCCTCGCCGATCTTTTTCAGGATGGCATCGGTGCCCTTGGCATACAGCCTGGCCACGTAGGAACTGTCGGGCGACGCCTGCTTGCGCGCCTCCAGCATGTCGGCGAGACGGTCGAGGATGTCGCTCATGTGCGGTAGATCTCGTCGGGGTTCTTCAACACTGGGGCGGTCGCCACCCAGTGGCCGTTTTCAAGCTTCTGGAAAAAGCAGGAGCGCCGACCTGTATGACAGGCAATGCCGCCGAGTTGTTCAACTTTCAGCAGCACCACGTCGTTGTCGCAATCGAGGCGGATTTCGCTGACGGTCTGCACGTGGCCGGATTCCTCGCCCTTGCGCCACAGCTTGTTGCGCGAGCGGGACCAGTAGACGCCGCGGCTGGTGCGCGCGGTTTCTTCCAGCGCCTCGCGGTTCATCCAAGCCACCATCAGGATCTCGCCGCTGGCGGCATCCTGGGCGATCGCCGGCACCAGCCCTTGCGCGTCCCATTTGACGGCATCGAGCCAGTCGCTCACAGGCGCACCTCGATGCCATGCTGCTTCATGTACTTTTTCGCCTCGCCGATGCCGTATTCGCCGAAGTGGAATATGCTCGCCGCCAGCACGGCATCGGCATGGCCCTCACGCACGCCGTCGACCAGGTGCTGCAGGTTGCCGACGCCGCCGCTGGCAATGATGGGAATATCGACCGCGTCGGAAATAGCGCGGGTCAGTTCCAGATCGAAGCCGCTCTTGGTGCCGTCGCGGTCCATCGAGGTGAGCAGCAGTTCGCCCGCGCCCAGGCTTTCCATCTTCTTCGCCCACTCGATGGCGTCGAGTCCGGTGGCCTTGCGTCCGCCGTGGGTGAAGACTTCCCAGTGGTCGCCCACCCGCTTGGAATCAATGGCGACGACAATGCACTGGCTGCCGTAGCGGTCGGACGCATCCTTCACCAGCTGCGGGTTCATCACCGCCGAGGTGTTGATGCTGACCTTGTCGGCGCCGGCGTTGAGCAGGCGCTGCACATCGCCCACTTCGCGCACCCCGCCGCCGACCGTCAGCGGAATGAACACTTCGGAGGCAACCGCTTCGATGATGTGGAGGATCAGGTCGCGATTGTCGCTTGAGGCGGTGATGTCGAGAAAGGTCAGTTCGTCCGCGCCCGCTTCGTTGTAGCGCCGCGCGATTTCGACCGGGTCGCCGGCGTCCTTCAACTCAACGAAATTGACGCCCTTGACCACACGGCCATTGGTCACGTCCAGACAGGGGATGATGCGCTTGGCTAACAAATCAGACTCCGAACACGCCGCCCGCCAGTTCGTCGGCGAGCTTTTGCGCCTCGGCGAAATCGAGCGTGCCCTGATAAATCGCGCGGCCGGTAATCGCGCCGATGATGCCATCCTTGGCGACGGTGGACAGCGCCCTGACGTCGTCGAGATTGGTGACGCCGCCGCTGGCGATGACGGGGATGGAGAGCGCCTGCGCCAATCGCTGCGTAGCTTCGATGTTGACGCCCGTCAGCATGCCGTCGCGGCCGATGTCGGTGTAGATGACAGCCTCGACGCCGTAGCCCTCGAAACGCTTGGCCAGGTCGATGACGTCGTGGCCGGTGATCTTGGACCAGCCCTCGACGGCGATCTTGCCGTCCTTGGCATCGAGTCCGACCATCACGTGGCCGGGGAAGGCGTCGCAGGCCTCATGCAGGAAACCTGGGTTCTTCACCGCGGCGGTGCCGATGATGACGTAGCGCACGCCGTCGTCGAGATAGCGCTCGATGGTGGCAAGGTCGCGGATGCCACCGCCGAGCTGCACCGGCATCTCGTCGCCCACCGCGTCGACGATGGAACGGATGGCCGCGTCGTTGACCGGCTTGCCGGCAAAGGCGCCGTTGAGGTCGACCAGATGCAGGCGGCGCGCGCCCAGTTCCTTCCAGTGGCGGGCGGTGGCTGCCGGATCCTCTGAAAAAACGGTGGCGCGGTCCATCTCGCCTTGCTCCAGGCGCACGCAGTGGCCGTCTTTAAGGTCGATCGCAGGAATAATTAACATGGCTAATCAGCAGGGTCGTACAGGAGAAAATTAGGCGCAGGCTGCGCCGGACATATCACAGGCGGTCTCGGAAGCACCCGGATTCCAGGTTACAAAATTGCCCAGCAGCGTCAAACCATCGTTCTGGCTCTTTTCCGGATGAAACTGGACCGCAAAGATGTTCCCCGTTGCCACCGCACAGGTGAACGGGAAGGGGTAATGCGAAAATCCGGCAATCACGTCGGGCGAGGTCGGCTGCACGAAATAGCTGTGGACGAAATAGAAGCGCGCGCCTTCCTCGATGCCCACCCACAGCGGATGCGGCATCGCCTGATGGACGTTGTTCCAGCCCATGTGCGGCACCTTGAGCTTGCTGCCGTCCGCGTCGACCATCGCCTCGTGCGGAAACCGCTGCACCGTGCCGGGCAGGATGCCGAGACAAGCGGTGTCGCCCTCCTCGCTGTGCTCGAACAGCACCTGCATGCCCATGCAGATGCCCAGAAACGGCTTGCTGCGTGCGGCGTCGACAATCACCTGGCGCAGGCCGCGCGCGTCGATTTCGCGCATGCAGTCAGGCGCCGCGCCCTGCCCGGGAAACACCACGCGGCCGGCTGCGGCAATCACCGCGGGGTCGGAGGTGACCACCACGTTGGCCGCCGGCGCGACGTGTTCGATCGCCTTGGACACTGAACGGAGATTGCCCATGCCGTAGTCGATGACGGCGATGTCGACGCTCACAGGGCACCCTTTGTCGAGGGCAGCACATCGCCCATGCGCGCGTCGGCTTCCACCGCCATGCGCAGCGCGCGGCCGAAGGCCTTGAAAATCGTCTCGGCCTGATGGTGCGCGTTGATGCCGCGCAGGTTGTCGATGTGCAGCGTGACGCCGGCGTGGTTGATGAAGCCGCGGAAAAACTCGAGGAACAGATCGACGTCGAACTCGCCGATGCGCGCACGGGTGTAGTCGACGTGGTATTCCAGCCCAGGCCGCCCCGACAGGTCGATCACCACGCGCGACAACGCCTCGTCGAGCGGCACGTAGGCGTGGCCGTAACGGCGGATGCCCTTCTTGTCGCCAAGCGCCTGCGCGAAAGCCTGGCCCAGGGTGATCCCGGTATCTTCCACCGTGTGGTGTGCATCGATGTGCAGATCGCCCTTCGCCTGGATGTCGAGGTCGATCAGGCCGTGGCGCGCGATCTGGTCGAGCATGTGGTCGAGAAACGGCACGCCGGTGGCAAGCTTGGCGATGCCGGTGCCGTCGAGGTTGAGACTGACCGTGATCTGGGTCTCGAGGGTGTTGCGGGTGACTTGGGCGGTGCGCATGGCGTCGGTCAATAAGGCTGTAAAGGGATTCTAGCAGGCCACGATCGCTTTCAACGCAGCGAGCAGCGCATCGCATTGCGCATCGGTGCCCACGGTGACGCGCAGGAAGGGCGCGATGCGGGCCGGGTTCCTGAAATGGCGCACGATGATGCTGCGCTCGCGCAGGGCGGCGGCCAGTTCGGCGCCGTCGTGCGCCGGGTGGCGGGCGAAGATGAAATTGGCGCCGGAGGGCAGCACGTCGAAGCCCATTTCGGCCATTGCGGCCACCAGCCGGGTGCGGGTGGCTACCACCTTGGCGCAAATGGATTCGAAATAGGCGTGGTCTTCCATCGACGCCAGCGCCCCGGCCTGGGCAAAGCGGTCGAGCGGATAGGAATTGAAGCTGTCCTTCACGCGGGTGAGCGCCTTGATGAGGTGCGGCTGACCAATGGCATAGCCGACGCGCAGGCCGGCCAATGCATGCGACTTCGACAGGGTGCGCGTCACCAGCAGCTGCTGGTAGCGCGCCACCAGCCCCACCGCCGATTCGCCGCCGAAGTCGATATAGGCTTCGTCGATCACCACCACCGAGTCCGGATTGCCGGCCAGCAGACGCTCGATTTCAGCCAGCGCCAGCAATCGCCCGGTCGGCGCGTTCGGATTGGGGAAGATCACGCCGCCATTGGGCGTGAGGTAATCGTCGACCCGGATCTCGAAGGCTTCGGTGAGGGGAACCGCGTGGTGGGCAATCTCGTACAGCCCGCAGTACACCGGGTAGAAGCTGTAGGTGATGTCGGGGAACAGGATGGGCCGCTCGTGCTTCAGGAGCGCCATGAAGGCGTGCGCCAGCACCTCGTCGGAGCCGTTGCCGACGAACACCTGCTCGGCCGTCACGCCATGATACGCAGCGATGCCCGCGCGCAGGCGGTCCGAATTGGGGTCGGGATACAGGCGCAGCGTGTCGGCAGCCTCGGCGCGCACGGCGTCAAGCACCCGCGGGCTCGGCCCGTAGGGATTTTCGTTGGTGTTGAGCTTGACCAGGTTGGCCAGCTTGGGCTGCTCGCCCGGCACGTAGGGCGTCAGGCCGTGCACCACGGCGCTCCAATAGCGGCTCATTGGAACAGACGGCTCATTTATGCGTCAGGCGGTACTCGGCGGAACGCGCGTGCGCCTGCAGGCCCTCGCCGTAGGCGAGCGTCGCCGCGATCCGCCCCAGCGTCTGCGCGCCGGCCTGCGACACGTGGATCAGGCTGCTACGCTTCTGGAAGTCGTACACGCCCAGCGGCGACGAGAAGCGCGCGGTGCGCGAGGTCGGCAGCACGTGGTTCGGGCCGGCGCAGTAGTCGCCCAGCGCCTCGCAGGTGTTCTTGCCCATGAAGATCGCGCCGGCGTGGCGCAGCTTGGGCAGCAGCGCGTCGGGGTCGGCCACCGACAGCTCAAGATGTTCCGGCGCGATGGTATTGGAAATCGCCGCCGCATCGTCGAGGTCGCGGGTCTTGATCAGCGCACCGCGGTTGGTGAGCGAGGTGCGGATCACTTCGCTGCGCGGCATTTCTTCGATCAATTTGTCGATCGCCGCCGCGACGGCGTCGAGATAGGCCGCGTCGGGCGAAAGCAGGATCGACTGTGCCATTTCGTCGTGCTCGGCCTGGGAGAACAGGTCCATCGCCACCCATTCCGCCGGCGTGTTGCCGTCGGCGATGACCAGGATTTCGGAGGGGCCAGCGATCATGTCGATGCCGACGGTGCCGAACACGCGGCGCTTGGCCGCCGCCACGTAGGCGTTGCCGGGGCCGACGATCTTGTCGACCTGCGGCACGGTTTCGGTGCCGTAGGCCAGTGCCGCCACGGCCTGCGCGCCGCCGATGGTGAACACGCGGTCGACCCCGGCAATCGCGGCGGCGGCCAGCACCAGCTGGTTCTGCTCGCCGCCCGGGGTCGGCACCACCATGATGAGCTCGCCGACGCCGGCCACCTTGGCCGGAATCGCGTTCATCAGCACCGACGAGGGATAGGCGGCCTTGCCGCCCGGCACGTACAGGCCGACGCGGTCGAGCGGGGTAATCTTCTGCCCCAGCACGGTGCCGTCGTCCTCGGTGTAGGTCCACGAATCCTGAACCTGCTTCTCGTGGTAGCGGCGAACGCGATCCGCGGCGGCTTCCAGGGCCTGGCGGGTGTCGGCCGGCAAATGGTCGAGCGCGGCCTTGAGTTGCGCTGCATTCAGCTCCAGGCTGGCCAAGGATGGCGCCGGCAGGCGGTCGAAACGCTCGGTGTATTCGAGCACTGCGGCGTCGCCCCTTGTTTTTACCTCGTGCAGGATGGCGGCAACCGTCTGCTCGATGGCGGCATCGGCAGCGTCGTCGAATTGCAGCAGGCGGGTGAGACGCGCCTGAAAATCAGGCTGCGCGCTATCGAGGCGGGTGAGCGTAACCACTGGATTCCTGCTTCAAAATAGGATCAAAGATAAGCTTTAATTGTACCGTTTTTTGGCGCTTCACCGCGCCTGGCAGGGCTTTTCCAGATGACAGTCATACCCATTCCGGATATTAGACAAAGTCCAGATTGCCGATTATCATGACGCGCATGCACTACACGCGCGACAACATGGCCGGCCTGCTGCGCAGCCACGACATCAATCCGACCCACCAGCGGATCGAGATTGCGCACGCGCTGTTTTCGCGCCAGGAGCACCTTTCGGCCGACCAGGTGATGGCAATCGTCAACACGCGCCACTCCGAAACGTCCAAGGCCACGGTCTACAACACGCTCAAGCTGTTCCTGGAAAAGGGCCTGGTGCGCGAAGTCATCGTCGACCCCAGCAAGGTGTTCTTCGACCCCAACACCAGCCCGCACCATCACCTCTACGAAGTCGACAGCGGCAAGCTGTCCGATATCGACGCCGAACACGTGCGGATTTCCGGCCTGCCGCCCCTGCCGGCCGGCATGGTGACCGAAGGCATTGATCTGATCATTCGCGTCCGCAAGGCGTAAACCGCTTCGCCCGTCAATGAAACGGGTCCACATCGCCCCCACCCTGCTCGACGCCCAGTTGGCCGTCGATGCGCTGTCCAGCCTCGACATCGTTACGCGCATCCTCAACGCCAACGCCGCCGGCGCACTGGGCGAAGTGCCTTTCATGCAGGCGCAGCCCGAGGTGTGGGTCGAAGACGACAGGCAGGCGGCGCGTGCGCGCGAGGCCTTGGCCGGCTTGCGCAACGCGCCGCTGCGCCAGGAAAAGACCTGCCCGCACTGCGGCGAGACAAACCCTGGGAATTTCATGAGTTGCTGGCAGTGCGGCGGCGCACTGCCCGACTAGGACGACGGCAGGTCTTGCTTCAGCGCGTCGAGATGCTGCTGGTACTGGCGCGCAAAGATCCGTTCCAACTCGTCGATGGCTTCCGCCGCCGCCATGCCGTGCACCAAGTGGCGGGTCATCTGCGCAGACGCCTCATGGAAAATCTGGTTGCGCTCCAGCATCGGATAGGTCTGCATCAGGCGCTGAATCGCCTTGACCACGTTTTCCTGCTCGGGGCGCGGGATTGGCAACGGTTCGGTGGGCGGCGCCGCAGCGGTTTCGGCGCCTTCCTTGTCCGCCAGAAACTCGGCGTATTCGAGCAGAGCCTGCTGCCGGGTTTCCGACAAGCTCCTGAAAATGGACACCAGGCGCTTGCTGTCGCGCATCAGCGGCTGCGTCCCTTGATCGGGCGTTTCAGCGGAATGATGTCGACATTGCACTGCTGAAACTTGTTTTCGACGAAGCTGATAAAGGCGTCGAGCAGCTTGCTGCGGAACTTTTCCGGGGCGTAGACCATGGACAGCTCGCGTGTCAGTCGGGGATTCAGCGGCACAGCGACCAGGGTACCCAACTGGATTTCCTTGGTGACGGTGGAAGCCGACATGATGGCGACGCCCAGGTTGGCTTCGACCGCGCCCTTGATTGCCTCGCGGCTGCCCAGTTCCATTTCGATGTGCAGGTCGTCGGGGTTGACGCCGTTGACCTTGAAGAAATTGTCCACCACCTCGCGCGTGCCCGAGCCGTGCTCGCGCGAGACATAGGGCTGCTCGGCGATATCGCTGGCGTTCACGCTGGAACGCGAGGCCAGCACATGATTGGGCGAACAAATCATCACCAGTTCGTCCTCGCAGCATGCCAGCGTGGTCAAGTTGGAATTGTGCGAGGGCGCCTCGATCAGCCCGACGTCGAGCGAGTGATCGGCCACCTTGGCCGCCACGGTTTCCGAATTGGCGACCGTCAGGCGTGCCTGCACCTGCGGGAAGCGCTCCTTGAACTCGCCCAGGATGCGCGGCAGCTGGTATTCGGCGATGGTGGTCGACGCGCCGATCATCAAGGGGCCCGTGACCTGCCCGGTCATCTCGCCCACGCGCGCTTCCATCTCGCCGGTCAAGGCCAGAATGCGCTCAGCGTAGCCCAGCACCAGATCGCCCACGGGCGTCAGCGAAATCCTGCCGTGGCTGCGCTCGAACAAACGGGTGTTGAAGTGCTCTTCCAACTGCTTGACCTGAAAGGTCACCGCAGGCTGGGTCATATAAAGGATATCTGCGGCTTTGGTGAAACTGAGCTGCTTGGCGACAGTGTAGAATACTTGCAGTCTGCGGTCGGCCATAAATCCCCGTCCCTGGGTCAAAAAAGATTTTTATTCAACCACAAACCCGCCCGTGTTGAAACCATCCCGCCACCAACTCCTTGTATTCGCTGACCTTTCGTCAGCCCCCGGGCAGCCGCCCAACACGCCCCCCCGCCGTCCCTGATCCGGATACCCTGTGAACCGCGCGTTTTACACTATCCTGTTGGCGCAGTTCCTGTCCGCACTGGCTGACAACGCCCTGCTTTTTGCGGCCATCGGGCTGCTGGTGTTCTCCTCGGCACCGGAATGGTTTTCACCGCTGCTGCAGACGGTTTTCGTCGTTGCCTACATCGTGCTGGCACCGCTGGTAGGACCGTTTGCCGACGCGCTGCCCAAAGGCCGCGTCATGCTGATTGCCAACACGGTCAAATTCGTGGGTTGCCTGATCATGCTGGCCGGTCTGCATCCGTTGCTGGCCTACGCCATCGTCGGCGTCGGCGCGGCGATGTATTCGCCGGCCAAATACGGCATCCTCACCGAACTGCTGCCGCCCGAAAAACTGGTCGTCGCCAACAGCTGGATGGAAGGCACCACCGTGGCCGCCATCGTGCTCGGCGCCATCATCGGCGGCGCGCTCATCAACCCGCAACTGGCCGAAGGCATTCTGGTCAGCCTCAGTCTGGACAGCCGGCTGATCGCGCCGAAATTTGCCATCGTCGCCATCACCAGCCTGTATCTGGGCGCCGCCATCATCAACCTGTTCATCCCGCGCCTGCCGATCGACCACAAACTGCCGAGCAAGTCGCCGCTGTATATCCTGCATGACTTCTGGCACAGCTTCAAACTCCTGTGGCGCGATCCGCTCGGCCAGGTGTCGCTCGCCGTCACCACCCTGTTCTGGGGCGTCGGCGCCACGCTGCGCCTGCTCATCATCGCCTGGGCCGCGCTCAACCTGAAATACGGTCTCGACCAGGCGACCCAGCTCACCGCCGCCACCGCGCTCGGCATTGCCATCGGCTCCATTCTGGCCGGCAAGTTCGTCCGGCTGCAGCGCGCCATCAGCGTGCTGCCTGCGGGCATCATCCTGGGTTTCGTGCCGATCGCCCTGATCTGGGTGGAAAGCCTGATCCCCGCGCTGCTGCTGCTGCTGCTGGCGGGGATGCTGGCGGGTTATTTCGTGGTGCCGATGAACGCCCTGCTGCAGCATCGCGGACACCTGCTGATGGGCGCCGGCCACTCCATCGCCCAGCAGAATTTCAACGAGAACATCAGCATCCTGCTGCTGACCGGTGCCTATGCCCTGATGGTGCGCGCCGACTGGCACATCCACACCATCATCTGGGTGTTCGGCCTGTTCATCAGCAGCGTGATGACGGCCATCTGGCTGCGACATCGCCACGATGTCGTGCACTGAACGCCTCGTTCCAAGGGGTCAATCAGCTGACAACGCGCAAACTGACCGTTCGTAGATTCGTCAGCGGCGCAGGGCGTCCGATATGGAAGCCCTGGGCATGCGAGAAACCCAGCGCTGTCACCCTTTGCAGCAAGGCCTCGGACTCGATCCCCTCGGCCACCAGTTTGTAGCCCGCATCCTTGATCATGCGCGCCAGATCCTCGACGAACAGCGCCTGGCGCCCGGATTCCTCCAGGCTGCGCACCATGGATATGTCGAATTTCACCAGGTCCACCGGCATGCTCGACAGATAGCGCAAGGAAGAGTAACCGCTGCCGAAATCGTCGAGCGCTATGGTAAAACCCTCTTTGCGCAGCCGATTAAGGTTGGCCGAGGCCTGGGCGATCTGGGTGATCAGCGCGGTTTCCGTCACCTCCAGCACCAGCTTGTACGCAGGCAGCAAGGGGGCGAACTGCATCAGCTTGTCGTTGACATGGACGTTGACGATGCCAGGACCGGACACGTTGAGCGACACGCCTGCACCGGCAGGAATGAGGCCGGCCTCCAGATCGCGCCGTACCCGCTCCAGAACGGCCAGATCGAATTCGCATTCCAGCCCGCGCAATTCCACCACCGGGAAAATGCTCGCAGGCATGATCAGGCCATGCGCGCCGCGGATTCGTACCAGGGCTTCGTAATATTCGATCCGCGACGAGGTCAAGGCCACCACCGGCTGATAATGCATCTCCAGCCGATCCGGGTCGGCCATCGCCTCGTATACCGCGTTCGTTTCGGCGTTGGACACCAGGGATTCCTGGCCTGCACCCATCTCCGCCGAATAGACCGCGATCTTGCCCTGTCCCGGGCGCTTGGCGTAATACATGGCGATATCAGCCTGGCGAAGCAGCCGCTGCAGCGCATCGTCGTCAGCCGCATCGAGGAATGAAATGCCGACGCTGATGCGGACCGGCTCCTTCACCCCATAGGCTGCAAAGTCATGCGCGAGAACGTAGTCCATGCAGCGTTCCGCGACCTGCCTGGCGCGTTCGGTGTCGGCGGAAAACAGGACGGTTGCAAATTCGTCGCCGCCCAGGCGGTAGAGGCGATCGCCTTCCCTCAGTGCACTGCGCAGCGATTCGGACAAGCCCCGAAGCACCTGATCGCCGGCCTGATGTCCGTAGGTATCGTTGATTGCCTTGAAGTGATCGCAATCGAACAGCAGAAAAGCCACCCCAGGCATCGAATCGCCGTGGGTGCGGCGCATGGCATGCCAATCGTCGTCGAAGGCGCGGCGATTGAATATACCGGTCAGCGGGTCGTGATGCGCCAGCGTCCACAGCTCGCGATTCTTGTCCGCCAGGCTGACATGCATGTCATCGAGTTGCTGCTTGTAGTCGTTTAGCGACTGACGGACATTTTCGAGTTCCGTCACCGCCAGTACGCCCCGGTAGGACTCGCCGAGCAATTCCCCTTTGCCGCGCCGCATGGCCTCGATGTGGCCCGACAGCCGCCGCAGCGGCTTGGTAATCACGGACACGAGAGAAATATATCCGATGAGAGAAATGGCCGCGATGAGAATGGCGATTTCATAGAATGAGCGACTGATGATTTTTTCAAGCACGCGTTTCGGGATTGGCAATGGTCCGGAATCGCAGAACCGGCACAAGCTCATGGAGCGGAATACGCTCCCCTTCCCGCGCCGCAACCTGCAGGCTTTCCATATCCAGATAGCGAAACCTGCGCAACTGCGCGAGTTGCTTCAGGAAATCGAGTTTAAGCCCTGCATAACCGACCCGATGAGCCTGGGCATCCCCCCGGTAAAACGGGGAAAAGTAATACAGGGAAACCTGCCCGTTCTCCTGCAGCAGAAAGGGCTGCATGTTCTGCATGTCGACCTGTGCCGGCATGCTGGCCTCTCGCGGGTTGGCAGTCGACAGATTGCGCCCCTCAAAATTATAAAGATCGACCGCGTCAATGGATTTGGGGAGCACGCCGGCCACCAGCGCACGGGAATTGCGCCAGTAGGCGTAATAAACCGGATTTTCCAGTTGCTGCCGTGCCTCATCCCACTGCGTCAGGGCCCGGGCAGCACTTTCTGCCTGCTGGGTGAGCAGGGCAATCGCCTCGTCGAGCTCCTGATGGGCAAGCTTTTCGTCGGATTGTTCGATCTGTTCCTTGAGACGGGCGGTATCGTGAAAGACAAAGGCTGCAAGCACCGCCAGCGTCGACACCATCACAAAGAAAAGCGCCAGCGCATACTGGACGATTGGCCGTGGCGAGAGCCGCGCTCGAATTGAAGGAAAATGCATGCTTTCAGCGTCCCGGCAAAGCCTTCAGCACGGCATCCTGCAGATCAAACTCATACTGGTTGTCGAAGAAGTGCGAGGCGCCGGAAATCGTGCGTACCGCAATGCCACGCGAAGCCAGCTTATCCACCCAGTCAGGGCCCATGCGGTCATCCTTGCCGCCCATGATGACCTGGGCCGGCACAGGTGATTTCACCAGGGAATCGAGAATGCCGGCCCGGCTGATCACCAGGTAGGAAAGCAGGGCAGCCGGCGGGCCGACATATTTCCTGCAATGTCCGAACTCGACTTCGGCCAGCGAACGATCCCCACGCGCCACGCGATCGCGCAACGCCTGCACCAGCCGGGCCCGCTGCTGTGCACTCTGTTTAGCCTCCACATCGATCAGGCTGATCATCAGCAACTGTTTCACGGCAGGCATGGGGGGACGGTTCAGGCTGGCAAGCAACTGCACATTGCCGAAGCTGTGCCCGACCAGAATGATGTTCGAATGGCCTTTCTGAGTGAGCCAGCGAACCCAGAACGCGATTTCCGCAGCGTCATCGTCCAAGCTATGCAAATGCACCGCCTCGCAAGGCAGGCTTTTGTTGCGGCCCGAAATGCCCAGTGAAAGCATGGGCGTCAGGACCGTGTATCCCGCTTCGGATAGCGCCTCCATCGTGCCGGCGATGGTGGGAAATGTTCGGGTCTGGAGAAAACCGTGCAGTACGAGCACCGCAGGCAGGCCTTTTTTTCCCGCATGAAAGCCTGCGCTGATGATCGTGCCCGAAGGAAGCCTCGCCTCGACCTCCTCCTCATGATTCGCGAATGACGGCAGGGAAATCAACAAACAGGCCAAGGCTACCAGCATCAGTGCAGGTTTTCGGTTCATGGATGTCCCTAGGCAAGGCGCAAGTTTCTTCTTATCGGTATATCGGAAGTATTAGTCCAAAGCTTGAATCCGATGCCACCTGAACGGCCGGCACCCGAAAACAGCATGGGATACCCCATTCAACAGGCGGTATCCCATGTATTCCAACCAAATACCCTTACAAGGCATGTGGCCATCCCAGTAAAAGCGGAAACCCGCCTCAGGTCTGAGCCTGCCCCGCCCCGCCCTGCGACTTCACCACGCTCATCGCCCCTGCGATCAGCGAGCTGATGTCCGCCATGTTGGACGGCACGATCAGGGTGTTTCCGGCCTTGGCGATTCCGGCGAAGGCTTCGACGTATTTTTCCGCCACTTTCAGGTTCACCGCCTGCATGCCGCCGGGCAGCTCGACCGCACGCGCGACCCGGGCGATGGCTTCGGCGTTGGCGGCGGCAATGGCCTTGATCGCTTCGGCCTCGCCTTGGGCGACGTTGATCGCCGCCTGCATCTCGCCTTCGGACTGCTGGATCGCCGCATTGCGCTCGCCGGTCGCGATGTTGATCTGCTCCTGCATGCGGCCTTCGCTGGATGCGATCAGCGCGCGCTTTTCGCGCTCGGCGGTGATCTGCCGCTGCATGGCGTGAAGAATTTCCTTCGGCGGGGTGAGGTCCTTGATCTCATAGCGCAGCACCTTGACGCCCCAGTTGGTCGAAGCCTCGTTCAGCGCCAGCACCACGCCGCGGTTGATGTCGTCGCGCTCCTCGAAGGTGCGGTCCATTTCCATGCGGCCGATCAGCGAGCGCAGCGTGGTCTGCGCCAGCTGCGACACCGCCGAGATGTAGTCGCTCGATCCGTAGGACGCCATTTTCGGGTCGGTGACCTGGAAGTAGAGGATGCCGTCGACCGCCAGCTGGGTGTTGTCGCGCGTGATGCAGACCTGGCTTGGCACGTCGAGCGGAATCTCCTTCAGCGAATGCTTGTAGGCGACGGTGTCGATAAAAGGAATCACAAGGTTGAGGCCGGGGCCGAGCACCGCGTGGAACTTGCCGAGGCGCTCGACCACCCAGGCGTTCTGCTGTGGCACCACGCGCACGCCCTTGGCAACGACGATCAGAATGACGACAAGAATGACCAGTGCGACGATATCCATTTGTTATTTTCTCCCTTTGATTGATGGTGTGCGCGGTCCGGGCTCTAGTTGCCCAGCACCAGCGTATTGCCGCGGACGGCCCGGATCACCAGCGGCCGAGCGCTGTCGACCCCGGCCGATTCGGCTTCGGCATCCCACAGCGCGCCGCGGTATTTGACCTGGCCGCGGCCGCCCTGCCAGGACTCGACCTGAACGGTCTGGCCGATGTCCAGGTCCTGCACGGTGGATTCCGGATACCCGGTCGTCCGCTTCCAGCGGCGCAGCGCCAGCGTGCCCAGCGCGGCGATCGCGCCCGCGGTCAGCAGCTGCGCCAGCAGGCCGGCGCCGAGCCAGGCGGCCAGGCCGGCCGCGGCGGCGGCCAGCCCATACACCAGCAGATAGAAGGTCCCGCTGGTGAGCTCCACCCCCACCAGCAGCGCCGCCAGGATCCACCACACGACATACGCCTGCATCTCATCTCCTCAAAATCACCGGCCGGTTCGCCAATTCGTCTGGATTATGCCCGGACGGCGGGAAATGTGCCGCCAGCAGCGCGCCGATCTGTGCGATGCCATCCAGCGCGCCGCGTTCGAATTCGCCCTGGCGGAATGCCGCCTCCATCGCCTGCGCCACCGCCTCCCAGGCGGCCGGATCCACCCGCGCGGCGATGCCGCGGTCGGCGACGATTTCGATATCGTGATCGGCCAAGAGCAGGTAAACCAGCACGCCGCTGTTGTCTTCGGTATCCCACACGCGCAGGTTGGAAAACATCTCGATCGCGCGTTCGTGGCCGCGCATGCCGCTCCAGACCAGCGCGCCGGGCAGGCTGTTCTCGATGGCGAAGCGGATTTCGCCGCCGTGGGCGGTTTCGCCGGACTGGATCGCGGCCTCGATCGCGTCGAGCGTGGCCTGCGGAAACGCCCGCCGCCACGCCCACGGCGGCATGAACAGATGTCTGAGCCAGCGCTTGATGTTCACCATGAGCCCGATGCGCCGCCGCCGCCGAATCCGCCGCCACCACCGCCCCAGGAGCCGCCGCCGAATCCGCCTCCCCGTCCGAAGCCGCCGCCGCTGGACCAGCCGCCGCCGTGACGGAATCCCGTGGCCACGCCGGCAAACACGAACACGGCAATGAACAGCAGCACCGGTGTGAACCCCAGCAGCATCGCCCCCACCGCGCCGCTGCCGAGCGCGGCGATCCCGCCCGCGGCCGGGCGGCTCATCAGCAGGGAGAGCAGCCAGCCGGCGACGATGCCGCCGACGACGAGCATGACGAACGGCGCATCGTCGCCGTCCTTGCCTGACGCACTGGGTGGCGGCAATGGCTCGCCCTCGATCAGCCGCATCAGCTGCTGCACCCCCGCATCGATGCCGCCGTAGAAATCGCCTGCCTTGAAGTACGGCGTGATGATTTCCGCGATCACCCGCTTGGCGATGGCATCGGGGATCGCGCCCTCCAGCCCGTAGCCGACTTCCAGCCGCAGCTTGCGGTCGTCCTTGGCGACGATCAGGATCACGCCGTCGTCGACTTTCTCGCGGCCGATTTTCCATTGCTCGGCGACGCGGATGCCGAACTGCGCGATGTCCTCGGGCTGGGTGGTGGAGACGATGAGGATGGCGATCTGGCTGCCTTTCTGCCCCTCGAATGCGGCGAGCTTGTTTTCGAGTGCAGAGACCTGGTCGGCGCTAAGCGTGGCGGTCAGGTCGGTGACCCGGCGCGACAAGTCCGGCACCGCCACCTGCGCCCAGGCGGCCAGTGCAAACAGCAGCAGAAAGAAACCGAGGGCAGCGCGCCCCCGGCAGCTCAGGGCAGACAATCCGGATCAGTAGCCGGGCGACAGGCTGCCTGAGGCGCCACTGCCTGCCGGCGCGGCTGGGGCAGGCGCCGGCGGGGCTGCCGGTGCAGGCGCCGGCCTGCTGAAATCGACCGTGGGGGGCTTGGCGATGGCCGCCTCGTTTTCGACAGTGAAGGTCGGCTTGGTCTGGAAGCCGAACAGCATTGCGGTGAGGTTGGACGGGAAGGAACGCACCGTGACGTTGTAGGTTTTCACCGCGGCGATGTAGCGGTTGCGTGCGACGGTGATGCGGTTCTCGGTGCCCTCGATCTGCGCCTGCAGGTCGCGGAACAGGCCGTCGGCCTTCAGCTGCGGGTAGTTTTCAGCCACCAGCAAGAGGCGCGAGATTGCGCCGGTGAGCTCGCCCTGCGCGGCGATGAATTTCTGGAACGCGGCTTCGTCGTTGATCAGCTCCGGTGTCGCCTGGATCGCGCCGACCCGGGCACGCGCCTCGGTCACCGAGGTGAGCACCTCCTGCTCGTGCGCCGCGTAGCCCTTCACCACGTTGACCAGGTTCGGCACCAGATCGGCGCGGCGCTGGTACTGGTTCAGCACCTCGGCCCAGGTGGCCTTGATGTCCTCGTCGGTCGTCTGCAGGGTGTTGTAGCCGCAGCCGGAAAGGGTCAACGCCATGAATGTCGCGCTTACCCATTTGAATGCATCACGCCACTTGAACATGTCAGCCTCCTGGAATTGTTGTGCCTGAAGTTTACGCCACCCCCCAGGTGGCAAACAGGGGGTCGGATTCGGCGAGCTTGTCGGCGTAGCGATCGTCCTTGGGACGCTTGAGGCCGCGCTCGACGTAGGTTTCCACTTTCTTGAAGCCGGCCTGCTTGATCAGCGTGCCCACCCAGGCCATGCGCTCCATCGGATGCAGCTCGGTCCACAGCTTGATTACCTTGGGCGGGAAATAGCGGTGCGACAGCGTCACCACGAACATGCCGCCCGGCTTCAATATGCGCTTCGCTTCCGCCACGATCTTGTGAGGCTGGGTCAGGTATTCGAACGACACCGTGCACACCACGGCATCGAAGCTGGCGTCGGCAAACGGCAGCCTGGGATCGGCGTTGAGATCGTGCACGATGCGCTCGGCGAGCTGCGGGTTGTCGGCCAGTTCCTCGGCGTTGAGACCCAGGCCGACGGCGGACTGCACCGTATCCGGCAGGTGCGAGCGCCAGCCCGCCATCAGGTCGAGCACCCGCGCGTTTTCCGGCAGCACGGTGCGGTACAGCGCCTGGATGCGGCGCGCGCACACGGCGTCGACGTGGGTGAGCTTGCGGGCGAGCGCATAGAACTCGGTATCGGGAAATTCGTCCTCGCGGCGAAACGCGTCCGGCCCCTCGAAGTCGGTCGGCGTCTGCATCTGCGTTTCCATGCCGCTCCATTCGAGCAGCTGGCCGACCTGGCCGACCGGCTCGGTCGAGATGTCGCTCTTGCCGCTGTCGATGCTGAAAATGCGGCCCTGCAGCGGGTGGCTGAAGTTGGCGACAAAGCTTGCGCCGTTCAGCCTCATCACGCGGAACATCGGGCCCGGCGCGTCGTCGGCGTGCAAGAGCTGCGAGGGATAGAAGCGCCCCAGTTTCAGCGGTGCGATGTCGCTGCGGAACACCTCGTTCGGCACCTCGTGCTCGATCTTCGGGCCTACATCGACCTGGGCATCGACCGGCGGCGTGTCGCCGGGCATCCACACCACCACCTGATGGCGACCGAGGTCGGAAAAATAATTGACGCGAAAGCGCAGCGCGGAATGCAGGAGTCTCATAGGGGGTTCGGTTATCAGGGTAAAAAATCTCACCACAGAGGCACGGAGACACAGAGAAAAATCAGTTGCCCCGATCTTGAAGATTTTCTCTGTGTCTCCATGCCTCTATGGTGAAGGGTTTCACAAGTTCTGCATCGTGCGCCGCGCCAGACACAGGTCCTCCCACGCGCGCGCCTTGTCGGGCAGGTTGCGCAGCAGGTAGGCGGGATGGTAGGTCACCACCAGCGGCACGTTCTGGAACCGGTGCACCCGGCCGCGCAGGCGGGCGATGGCCTCGTCGGTGTCGAGCAGGCTCTGCGCGGCGAAGCGGCCCAGCGCGAGGATGAGCTTGGGCTGGATGAGTTCGATCTGCGCCAGCAGGTAAGGCCGGCACGCGGCCACCTCGTCCGGCTCGGGATTGCGGTTGCCCGGGGGGCGCGATTTCAGCACGTTGGTGATGTAGACGTTGTCGCCGCGTGTGAGGCCGATCGATGCCAGCATGGCGTCGAGCAGCTTGCCCGCCTGGCCGACGAAGGGCTCGCCCAGCCGGTCTTCGTCCGCACCCGGCGCTTCGCCGACGATCAGCCAGTCGGCGTTGCGGTCGCCCGTGCCGAGCACGCCCTGGGTGCGGGTGGCGGAAAGCTTGCAGGCGGTGCAGCGGGCGACGGCGTCGGCGAGCGTGTCCCAGGTATAAGCAGGAGCGGAGAGTGGGGAGTCGGGCGTGGAGAGCGGAGAGGCGGGCGTCTCGCGCAACCGCCAGACCGGGCCGATGCCGAGTTCATTGAAGACGTCGTCGCGGCTCAGCATGTCAGTTCGCGCTTCATGATCAGCGCATCCTCGCGGTCGTCGCGCGCCGGGTAATAGCCACGCCGCACCGCCAGGTCGACGAAGCCGCTGCTGTGATAGAGCGCGATCGCGGCGGTGTTGGAGGTGCGCACTTCCAGAAAGACCTTGTCGGCATGGTGATCGCAGGCGCGTTCCAGACAGTGCTCGAGCAGGTCGCGCCCGAGGCCGTGGCGGCGCCACATCGGCGCGATGGTGAGGTTGAGCAGATGGGCTTCGCCCGCCGCCGCCATCATGACGTAATAGCCGATCACCTCGCCCTCGGCTTCGCGCACCCACATGCTGTAGCCGGCTTGGATCGAATCCGAAAAGTTGCCAGGCGTCCACGGATACTCGTAACTCGCCAGTTCGATGCGGTGGATGCGCGGCAGGTCGGCCTCGGCCATCGGGCGCAGGCGGTGCGCGATTTCGTGGACCGGAATGTCTGGCAGGGCGCTCATGCGGATTTTTTCCGGCGGCGCTCGTCCACCGTCAGCGCCACCTTGTCGCGCAGGTAGATCGGCGCTGCAAGCGCGGCGTCCATGCCCTCGCCGCGCGCGAAGGCCGCGGCGGCGAGCGGCGCCATCGCTGCGGCGTCGGGCATGAGGATGTCGTCGATGCGCACGAGCTGTGGCGCCAGACGCGGGCGCAACACCGCGCCCAGCGCGGCGAAGCCGTTGCCGGCGCCGATCCACTTGCCTGCAGCGGGAACGGCCACCGATTCGGGCAAGGCCAGTTGCGGCTCGCTCACGGCATGCCAGCCCTCCCCTTCGCGCCGATACGCCGCCCAGTACACTTCGGCCATGCGCGCGTCGAGCACGGTCAACACCCGGTCCGCGCCGGTCTGCTGGGCAATCGATTCCAGCGTGGAGACGCCGGCCACCGGCAGGTCGGCGCCGAACGCCAGGCCCTGCGTCACCGCACAGGCGATCCTGAGGCCGGTGAACGAGCCGGGGCCGGCACCATAGGCGATGCCGTCGAGCTGGCGCAGCGTCACGTCCGATTCGCGCAGCAGTTCATCCACCATCGGCAGCAAGAGCGAACTATGCCGCTGTTCGGCCAGCACCCGGCGCGCCTGGATCACGCTATCCAGCCACAGCGCGGCCGAGCACCATTCGGTGGAAGTATCGAGAACGAGCAATTTCATTCGTGCAATTTTACCGGTTGCCGCGATAGGTGACGCGGTAAATCGCGCCGGCATGGTCGTCCGATATCAGCAGGCTGCCGTCGGGCATCACCAGCACGTCGGCCGGCCGGCCCCAGGCAGACTCGCCTTGCAGCCAGCCGCTGACGAAGGGTTCGTAGCTCAGCGCGCGGTTGCCCTGCAGCCGGACCACGCTGACGCGGTAGCCGATCTTGCTGCTGCGGTTCCACGAACCGTGTTCGGCGACGAAGACGGCGTTGCGGTAGCGCTCGGGGAATTGCGTGCCGGTATAGAAGCGCATGCCGAGGCTCGCCACGTGCGCACCCAGGTTCTGCACCGGCGGCACGAATTCGGCGCAGCGCCGGGATTGGCCGAATTCGGGATCGGCGATCGTGCCGCCGTGGCAATGCGGGTAGCCGAAGTGCTGGCCGGGCCGGCTTACGCGATTGAGCTCGTCCGGCGGCGCATCGTCGCCCAGCCAGTCGCGGCCATTGTCGGTGAACCACAGCTCGCCGCTCTGCGGCTGCCAGTCGAAGCCCACGCTGTTGCGCACGCCGCGCGCAACGACCTCGATCTTGCCGCTCGCCACATCGAGCCGGGTGATCGTCGCATAGCGGTCCGGGTCGGGCGCGCAGATGTTGCACGGCGCCCCCACCGGCACATACAGCTTGCCGTCGGGGCCGAAGGCGATGAATTTCCAGCCGTGATGGGTGTCGCTCGGATAGCCGCTGCTGACGGCTTCGGGGCGCGGTGGCCTGTTCAGGCGCGCTTCGATGTCGCGCAGGCGCAGGATGCGGCTCACCGCCGACACGTAGAGGTCGCCGTCGCGGAATGCCACGCCCACCGGCATATCGAGCCTGTCGGCAACTACCACGGGGTTGCGCGGCCCCGCCAACGGAATCGCGTAGACCTTGCCGGCACGCATGCTGCCGACGAAGAGCGTGTTCTTGCCGAGCGCCATCTGCCGCGCGTTGGGCACGCGGGCAAACAGTTCGATTTCGAATCCGGGCGGCAGGCTGAGACGGGCAAGCGGCAGGGAATCCGCAGCCGCCTGCGCCAGCCAGCCGAACGTCATTACCGTGAATACGATCAGTCGCTTCATGACACCTCCTTTAGGGCTGCAGGGGAATCAGAATCTCGAAGCGCACCCGCGACCACGGGTCGCGCACCTCGGACAGGCGGACGATGCGGGCCACCAGCGTCTGGCCGCCATCCATGAAGCGCGCGACGTCGGCGTTCTCGCGGCGCGGCACGTAGCCGATCTTGTGGCCCCGCCATTCCACCCGCACCGCTTGCGCGTCGTGCGGGTTGTCCGGCTCGCGGATCAGGGTGAGCGCATCGCCCACCTGCATCTGCGGCCACAGCGTCTTGCCGGCGTGATACTGGAACCCGGCCAGCGGCGAATCCTGCAGCAGGATGTGCGCGGCGACCTGGGCATGGAGCGCTTGCGCCCACAGCCAGGCCAGACACAGCAACGCCAGCCGACGATGCATGGGAATCCGAATCTCAGGTTCAGAATCGAGCATTCTACTGAGAAATCCGCCCTCCGATCCGCACGGGCATGCAGGTTTCGGCTTTACTTATTTCACTCGACAAGCAGGCATCCGCTTGAGGTAGGATGAATGCATCCTCATCCCCATCGACAACACCACACCATGCCGAGAAAAGCCGCCGCCCAGACCAAGCTGTTCGTTTTGGATACCAACGTGCTGATGCACGACCCCACCAGCCTGTACCGCTTCGAGGAGCACGACATCTACGTGCCGATCGCCACGCTGGAAGAACTCGACATGCACAAGAAGGGCATGACCGAAGTTTCGCGCAACGCCCGCCAGGCCAGCCGCTTCATCGACGAAATCGTCAGCACGCTCGACACCATCGAGGATGGCGTGCCGCTCGCGCAGCGCAGCCACAACGCCGCCACCGGCAAGCTGTTTTTGCAGACCCAGGCCATCACCGGCGACATTCCGATGAGCCTGCCGACGTCCAAGGTCGACAACCAGATCCTCGGCGTGGTGCTGTTCCTGTCGCGCCACCAGCCCAAGCGCCAGGTCATCCTGGTGTCGAAGGACATCAACATGCGCATCAAGGCGCGCGCACTGGGGCTGCCCGCCGAGGACTACTTCAACGACAAGGTTCTGGAAGACACCGACCTCCTGTACGCCGGCCTGCGCGAACTGCCCGCCGACTTCTGGGACAGCCACGGCAAGGGCATGGAGTCGTGGCAGGCCAACGGCCACACCTATTACCGCGTCAAGGGGCCGCTGGCGTCGAATCTGCTGCCGAACGAATTCGTCTACCAGGAAGGCCCCAACCCGCTCTACGCCAAGGTGCTGAAGGTCGAAGGCAAGCAGGCGGAAATGGTCACGGTGCGCGACTTCAGCCACGCCAAGAACAACGTGTGGGGCATCACCGCGCGCAACCGCGAACAGAACTTCGCGCTCAACGTGCTGATGGATCCCGAAATCGACTTCGTCACCCTGCTCGGCCAGGCCGGCACCGGCAAGACCCTGCTCACGCTCGCCGCCGCGCTGGCCCAGGTGCTGGACAAGAAAATCTACACGGAGATCATCATGACCCGCGTCACTGTGCCGGTAGGCGAGGACATCGGCTTCCTGCCCGGCACCGAGGAGGAGAAGATGACGCCGTGGATGGGCGCGCTGGAAGACAACCTCGACGTGCTGAACAAGAGCGACGACGACGCCGGCGACTGGGGGCGCGCGGCGACGCAGGACCTGATCCGCTCGCGCATCAAGGTCAAGTCGCTCAACTTCATGCGCGGCCGCACCTTCCTCAACAAGTTCCTCATCATCGACGAAGCGCAGAACCTCACGCCCAAGCAGATGAAGACGCTGATCACCCGCGCCGGCCCCGGCACCAAGGTGGTGTGCCTGGGCAACATCTCGCAGATCGATACGCCCTACCTCACGGAGGGCAGCTCCGGCCTTACCTACGTGGTCGACCACTTCAAGGGCTGGCCGCACAACGGCCACGTCACCCTGCAGCGGGGTGAACGTTCGCGTCTGGCCGACTATGCTGCAGAAGTGCTGTAGTCCCAACCACTCTGGGGGAAGCACCATGAAGCACTGGCTCATCCTGGCCGCCGGCCTCAGCCTGGCTACGCCCGCCCACGCGGTCGACTGGAACGAGATGCTGCGTGGCGTGCTCGGCAAGCCAGCCAGCCAGCCCGCTGCCAGCGGCGTCGACGCACTCTCCAGCGCAGACATCAACGCCGGCTTGAAGGAGGCGCTGACCCGCGGCGCCGAAGCCGCAGTCGCCCAGCTCGGGCAGAAGGACGGTTTCTTCGGCAACGCCGCGCTGAAGATTCCGTTGCCGCCCAGCCTGCAGAAAGCCGAGAAGGCCATGCGCCTGCTCGGCATGGGCAAGCAGGCCGACGAGCTGGTGCTGTCGATGAACCGCGCCGCCGAGGCCGCCGTGCCGGAAGCCAAGACCCTGCTGGTCGATGCGGTGAAAACGATGACGCTGGAAGATGCCAGGGGCATCCTGACCGGCGGCAAGACCTCGGCCACCGACTTCTTCCGCAGGAAAACCGAAATCCGGCTCACCGAGCGCTTCGGCCCCATCGTCAAGGCGAGCACCGACAAGGTCGGGCTGGCGCAGCAGTACAACCAGTACGCCGGCGCGGCCGCGCAATTCAACCTGATCGACAAGAAGCAGGCCAGCGTCGAGCAGTACGTCACCCAGCAGGCGCTCGACCGGCTCTACACCGTGATCGGCGAAAAGGAAGCCGCGATCCGCGCCAATCCCATGCAGGCCGGCAGCGATCTGCTGAAGAAAGTGTTCGGCGCCGTCAGCGGCAAATAGGTGCGACCGCAGATGAAAACGATCATCCCGGGCCTGCTTGCCGGACTGCTGCTCGCCCTGCCCGCCCAGGCCTGGGAAGTCGGCGAATTCAGGAACGGCATGCCGCGCACCGCAGTCGAGACCGCGCTCAAGACCTGGAATTTCGACAAGACGCTGCCTGTCGGCAACGACGGCCTGTTTGCCTACGACCTGCCCAACAACCCGGGTGGCCGCCGCTTTCTGTTCAGCTTCTGCAACGACAAGCTGGTGGCGCTGGAGCAGGAAATCGAACCGGCCTTCCGCCACTTCGTCGTCATCGCATCGAACTACTCGAACCTCTACGGCAACCCGCTCAAGGTCATCCCCTATACCAGCGTCATCGCCAGCGGCGAAAAGAACCTGCTGGCGATGTTCTGGCGCAAGGGTTCGGACTACATGGGGGTCAAATACGTGCTCTATCCCGCCAGCGAACAGCTCTCGACGAGCTGGCAGATCAACAACAACTGCTGGCAGGCCCCCCGCTGAAGCTTGACTCGATGCAAGGTGCGGAAATCCCGCCAGCGCGAAAAACGGACTTCAAATATTAGATAACGCTAATTGAATTGGGCGGGCGCTACGAATCGAATTACCATTGGGCGAAACGCACCAGCCTCCTTAATAACGACAAACACGAACCCTTCCGCTTTGACGACTGTGCCGCTGCCTTCCTGGCGCAAACCTGCAACCGTATTACTGCTGTTGCTCTTGCTGCCCTTTGCGTCCGCCTGCCTGGCGGCGCCGCAGGATATTCCCGGACATTGGTATCAGGCACCCGAGGACTGGATCGATCGGGGCCAAAGCGGCCTGGAAGATGACGCCCTGACACCGTCAACGGGCGTCGCGCTAACCGGCGGCCGCTTCCTGTTCCAGGGGGACTTTGTCCTGGGGGTATCCGCGCGCCATGTGCTGGACTTCAAGAACACGAGCATCGTCGGGCAATTCCGCCATTCCATTTTCGACGAAAACCATCGCCTCGTAGCCACCCTGGAAGGCGGCATCCAGAGCCGTGCGGAAAACCCCTTCTTTCTGCGCCACGGTCGTGAAATCGAGTTGCCGCCTGGTCGCTATCGCCTGATCAGCGAGCTGTCTTCGCCCTTCTACCTGGCGCAGCCGGAACCTTATCTCGACACCCTGGCCCACTATCGCCAGGCCACGCGGCCGGGCAATGCGCTGACTTTGGTCGGACTCGGCGTATTCCTCGGGCTGGGCTTCTACTATGCGGCGTTGGCGCTGGCGCGAAAACGTGCGGCCGAGGCCATGTACGCCCTGTTCATCCTCGGCAATCTCCTCTTCAACGGCAGCGCCCTGCTGGTGTTTCCGGAAATTTTCGGCATGCACTGGATTTATCTGGTCAGTATTCCGATCCTGTTTTCAAATGCCGCCTATGTCGTATTCGTGATGGCGCTGCTGGAAATTCGCCGCGACAGCCATCCGCTTTTATATCGTGCCGGCCTGGGCGGGCTTGCCCTGCTGGGACTCTTCATTCTGCTTGCCGTCCTGCAGCCCGGCTGGTCCCTGCAACTGGCGCGCTTCGGGGTCGCGGTGTTCCTCGGCTACGGCATCACGGCCGGCGTCATCAGGACGCGTGAGGGCAATGCATCGGCACGGTTCTATCTGGTCGCCATCGCCGTGTTTTTCGTGCTGGGCGGCATGGCCATTTCGCAGTCGCAACTCGCCGGTGTCTACACCCTCTACATCGAGCACATCGGCCTGTTCGCCGTGGCGGTCGAGGTGATCTTGCTGGCGCTGGTGCTGTCCTACCAGTTCGCGCAGCTGCATGACGAGAAAGAGCAGGCAATGAAGCGCCTCGAACACAGCAACCGCATCGCCCACACCGATGCGCTGACCGGCCTGTCCAACCGCTATGCGCTGGACATCGAACTGGGCCGCCTGCCGCCGGGCGGCAGCCTGACGTTTATCGATCTCGATCACCTCAAGTACTACAACGACCAGTTCGGCCACGAGCGCGGCGACATATTGCTGCGCAGCTTTTCCCAACAGCTGTCCGACTTCCTGGGGAACGCCGCCCATCTCTATCGGGTCGGCGGCGACGAATTCGCGATCACCTGTCCCAGCGGCGATCTGGAATGGATCGAACGCTTGCTGGCCGACGCCATTGCCCGCATGCATGACGCCGGCTTCGACTTCGCCGGCGCCAGCGCGGGCTCGGCCCATGTGCACGAGAGCCCGACCCTGGCTGAACTCAAGCGTGTCGCCGATGCGCGCATGTATGACAACAAGCGGCAACGCAAGCAGCAGGAGTTGCCGCTGGAACCCTGACGCCCCAGGACAAGGGCCCATCACATCATAAAAGGGAGACGTACATGTCGTTACGCTGGGGGTTGATCTGGCCGCTGTTGTTGCTGATTCTGCTGCCGCTGGGGGCGGCATGGCTCGCCTATCCCGAAACCCGGCTACCGCCGGGGTTCGGTGTGTTTCCGCCGGTGTTTGTCGCAAGCCCGCCGGGGTTCAATCTGACCGTCTTCATCGTGGTGCTGCTGGCCGAAGCGGCGATCGCCCTGCTGCTGCTGTTCCCGCAATGGTTCGGCTTCCGCAAGGTGACGCCTGGGCCGGTACCGGCGCCGGCCCGGCTGCCGGCATGGTTCTGGATCGGGGCCGTGCTGACGGGATTCTTCTGGTGGCTGATGTGGACCCGGACGACGCCCTTCGGCGACCTGGTCTACTACGCCTTCACCCCGCTGTGGTGGGGCTTCATCCTGATGCTGGACGGTATCGTCTACCGGCGCAGCGGCGGCTATTCCCTGCTGGCGTCCCGACCCCGGACCCTCGCGATCAGCGCACTGGTTTCGGTGGTCGGCTGGTTTTTCTTCGAGTACTACAACTATTTCGCGCTCGGCAACTGGTACTACCCCAACAGCACCCTGCCGGCGTTGAGCCACGCCACCGTCGTGGTGCTGTTCCTGATCGCCTATACGACGGTGTGGCCGGCGATCTTCGAGTGGTACACCCTGCTCAACACCTTCCCGACATTCGTCGCCCGTTACGCCAGCGGACCCAGGCTGGCCTTGCCGGGCGGCCTGCTGCTGTGGAGCGGCTTTGCCCTGATCGTGGCGCTGGTGTTCTTCCCCTATCCCTTTTTCTGGGCGCTGTGGGTCGGCACGCTGGCGGTGTTCGCCGGCACCCTGATGCGCCTGGGCATCCCTACGCCGTTCGGCGACCTGGCGCAGGGCAACTGGAGCCCGATGATCCTGATGGCCTTGGCGTCGATGTTCAACGGCTTCTTCTGGGAGCTCTGGAACTGGGGCAGCGCCCATCCCGATCCGCTGCCGATCAGCAATCCCAATTACTGGATGTACGACGTGCCCTACGTCGACGTCATCCACCTGTTCGCGGAAATGCCACTGCTCGGCTACGCCGGCTATCTGCCGTTCGGGCTGCTGGTGTGGATGATCTTCATCTGGGCAGGCCGGGTGTTCGGCTTCGACACCCGCCTGCTCAAGGGCGAATAACAGCCTACCAGCGGCGGCTCAGCATGACGTGAAGCGTGAGCGCCTCGTTGCGGACTTCCGCGTTGCCGAACAAGGCATTGGAATAGTTCACCTTGACCGGCAGCATGTACTCGAGGCCGCCCATCAGCGTCCACGCCGGGCCGAACTGCCGGGCGGCGCCGAAGGTGAGGTGGTGCTCCAGAATGCCCGCCAGCAGCGGACTGGAATTCTGCGCCGGAATCGGATTTTTGCCGTAGTTGTGGCCGGCATAGAGCGTGGTGCGCGCATCCCAGTCGTAGGCCACCGCTGAAGCGATCACCCACTGGTCCTTCCAGTCGGCCGCCGAGACGAGTTCGTAGGCGGCCGGGGCTGCGCCATCGTCGGGCTGCGTGGCGCGCACCGTGACGGTCTTGATCGCATCGGCCCAGTTGATCCAGTTGAGCTTGAACGACAATAGCCAGGCATCGGCCGGCTTGAACGCCAGGCCCAGGGCGATTTCCCGCGGCAATGCAAACCCGGTCACGGTGGCGTCGGCGTAGCGCACCTTGCCCAGGCCCTGTGCGGTGAAATTGGCCACCATCGTGCCTTCCGTCAGCGGCAGTTCGGTTTTCTCCGTATAGGTTGCCGCCAGCGTGAGCGCGGGGCTCACCCGGTACTGCGCGCCCACCTTGTAGCCCATCTTCAGCGCGGCAGCCTCCTTGAGTTCGTATCCCGCGAAGGGCGCGAGGCTGGACGTTTCCGGAAACAGTTTCTGCTCGATGCTGGCGTAGACGATGCCCAGGCTCGCACCCAGCGACAGCCTGTCGCTCACCCGGCAACCCATCCCGGGAATGACCTTGGCGATGCCGAACAGCGAGGACAGTTCATCCTGCGTGCCGAACGCGGTGTTGACGTTCTCGAAAACGCCGCCCGCACCGCCTTGCGCGAACAGGCCCACGCCCGCCGTGCAGGGCAGGGTCTCCAGCGATTTCGCATAGCCGCCGCCACCCAGGAAGGTGTAGCGGTTGGACGCATGCACATCGCTGTTGAGGTCGTCCTTGTGGACAAGGTCGAAGGTGCGCAACAGCGCGCCGAAGCCGTCGAACGCCTGGCCGCGGATTTGCGTCAGGCCGGCCGGATTGGTGTTGAGCGCGCTGGTGTCGCGCGCCACGGCAATGTCGGCGCCGGCCATCAGCGTGGATTCGGCGCCGAAGCCGATCAGGTTGATGCCATTGGTGGCAAAGGCCGGATGCATCGCCAGCATGCCCCCCAGCAGCAGGGCGACACGGCGACAGGCAAGCCTGGCCGTCAAGGCGGTGGTGCGCGTGAACATTATTGTTGTACTCCCCGTTAAACCCGGCGGAGTTTCCCACAAAAACCGGCAGCCGGCCTACCCCACCAGCAGGCCCTGGTGGGCGAACAGCCACAGCTGCTGTCGCGTCAGATCGTCCAGGCGCGCCAGCGGCAGGTCCAGTCCCGATTGCGCCAACCTTGCCTGCATCTGTGCCGCGAGTTCATCGACGGTGCGGATGCCATCCAGCATGCCCAGCAGCATCCGCCCGGCCGGATCCAGATCCAGCGCCACGTGGCGCGCGCCGCTCACCACCCAGCCGGGGGAATTCGCCTGCCGCCGCGCCAGCGCATTCGCGCAGGGGCGCTCGCCCGGCTCGACGGCAAACGCGCCGGCTGCAACGGCCGGCATCACGCCATGCAGCAGCACCAGCTGAAACAGCGCGTCGCGAAACGCGGCGTCCTCGACCGTCGCACCGGCGCCATATTCGGCCAGCACCTGGGCGGCGGCCGACCGCAGGGCCACGTAGTCGAGCGCGCCTGGATAGGCGGCCGACAAGGCCATCGCCGCCGCCTTCATCGCAGGCAGCGTGACCGGGAAGGTATTGCCCGCCGGGTTGAGAAAGCGCTGTTCGACGGGTGTTTCCAGATCGATTTCCTCGTCGCTGCCCAAGTCGGCGTAGAACGCCAACTCGCGCAAGGCTTCGGGCTGGGGCGGCTGGGCGCAGGGCGCGTCGTCGCGCGCAACCAGGGCACGCCGAAAACGAATCGCGAGCGCGTCGTCGAGCGCCGCCTCGGCGTCCAGCCAGCGCCCTGCCGTGCCTTCCGGCGTCAGTCCCCAGGCGTCCTCAAGCTCGACCACGGCACGGCGCGGCCCCGCCTCGCCGACGTAGCGCAGGCCGTGCGCGTCGAGCTGCGCGGCGAATTCCGCGAACGGCATCGGCGCATTGAATTCGGCCAGGTATTCGTGAAACAGATAGGACGGCGCGGCCGTCTTGAGATAGGCGATTTCCTTCAGCAGAAACGGATCGCGCCATTCGGCTTCGAGTTCGCCCAGCACGCGCAGCGCCTGCCGATGCCGCTGTGGCGCAGGCAGCCCGGCCGAGGTGCGCTCGATCAGCGCCGCGCGCAGCGGCTGAAGTTTCTCCCAGCCGGCGGCGACATTGAAGCTGATATAGGCGATGCCATGCGGCGAAAGATGGCGCCGGCAGACCTCGAGCAGCGCCTGCTGCACCGCCGGCGGCACCCAGGAAAACACGCCGTGGGCGATGATGTAGTCGAACGGCCCTAGGTCGTCCGGCAGCGCGGCGAGATCGCCGTGCAGGATGCGGACGTTGGGTAGCTTCAGCGCCTCGATGAATGCGGCGCCCGCCTCCGCCTGCACGCGCGACAACTCCACCCCCACGCAGTCGGATTCCGGCCAGCGCCACGCCAGCGGAACCAGGTTGCCGCCCTGCGCGCAGCCCAGTTCGAGGATGCGCGCACGGGACGGATCGGGTGCGTCGAAGCCGTGCAGCCTGGCCACCGCCGCCAGGAAATCCGGCTGGGTTTCAGGCAGCGGCAGGCTGTCGTAGGGGAGTTCGTCGTAGCTGGCGAGGGTGTCCATGGCGGCGATTGTAGCGCCGCCATGGCAAGAGATTTAATGCCCGCGCGTACCCGGCTTGGACGAGAACAGCGCCGCCTGCGGACGCGGCTTGCGCGGCTGGGCAGGCGAATTCGGTGCGGCGCCGCGGTTGGCTGCGGGCTTGGCGCCGGCGCTTGCAGATTTGCCCTGCGGCGCACGGCCGGAGCCACTGCGGCCGCCAGGCTGGCCCGAACGGGCGCCCTGACCCTGGCGCGGGCCGCCACGTCCTTGCGGCGGGCGCGGCGGGCGTTCGTCGGACATCAGGTCGGCCTTGGCCGGCGGCACGAAGCCGGGTTCGATTTCGACCCGCACGATCGAGCGCTTGATCAGCTTCTCGATGTCGCGCAGGTAGCTCATTTCTTCGTCATCCACCAGCGACAGCGCCGAGCCGGTGCTACCGGCGCGACCGGTGCGGCCGATGCGGTGAACGTAATCTTCCGCCACGTTGGGCAGTTCGAAATTCACCACCTGCGGCAACTGATCGATGTCGATGCCACGCGCTGCGATGTCGGTGGCCACCAGCACACGCACGCTGCCGTCCTTGAAGCTCGCCAGCGCCTTGGTGCGCGCCGACTGGCTCTTGTTGCCGTGGATCGCGGCGGCGGTGATGCCGTCCTTCACCAGCTTTTCGGCGAGCTTGTTGGCGCCGTGCTTGGTGCGGGTGAACACCAGCACCTGCTGCCAGTTGTGGTGCTTGATCAGGTGCGCCAACAAGTCCCGTTTATGGGCCTGCGGCACCCGGTGCATCGACTGCTCGATGACTTCCACCGTGGTGTTGCGGCGCGCGACTTCGATGCTCTTCGGGTTGTGCAACAGACCATTGGCCAGCGTGCGGATCTCGTCGGAGAAGGTCGCCGAGAACAAGAGGTTCTGGCGCTGCTTCGGCAGCACCGCGAGCACTTTCTTGATGTCGCGGATGAAGCCCATGTCGAGCATGCGGTCGGCTTCGTCGAGCACCAGGATTTCGACGCCGGACAAATCAACGGTCTTCTGCCCCATGTGGTCGAGCAGGCGGCCCGGCGTCGCCACCAGGATATCGACGCGCGATTTCAGCGCCTTGAACTGCGGGTTGATGTTGACGCCGCCGAACATCACCATCGAGGTGAGCGACAGGTACTTGCCATAGGTCTTGACCGACTCCTCGACCTGCGCGGCGAGCTCGCGCGTCGGCACCAGGATCAGGCAGCGCGGCCGGCCGGCCTTCTGGGCCTGCGCGGCGTGCGTCGACAGATGATGCAGGATCGGCAGGGTGAAGCCGGCGGTCTTGCCGGTGCCGGTCTGTGCCGCGGCGAGCAGGTCGCCGCCCGCCAGCACCTGCGGGATCGCCTGCGCCTGGATCGGGGTGGGCGTGGTGTAGCCGGCGTCGGCAATCGCACGCATGATGGGTTCGGCCAGGCCAAGCTCGTTAAAGCCTGGGGTGGCAAGGGTTGTTTCAGTAGTCATGTAATTTTTCCTGCGACGGCCTGTTGCGCTGGTTTGATTAAAACGGCGGCAACACCAATCGAGGCAGACGAATAGGGATCGTGAGATCGGGTAAGAGAACCGCGCACCGATTGGCAGGGTGCGGGAGGCCGCACTATACCGGCCGGGCTCTGATGCGGCAATGCTTTTCTGCCGGAAAGCGGAAATGAAAAAGGACCGGCACAGGCCGATCCTTTTTCGATGTCCGGGTGGTGGGCAGTACAGGGTTTGAACCTGTGACCCCCGCCGTGTGAAGGCGATGCTCTACCGCTGAGCTAACTGCCCCGAAGCGGCGCGAATTAAACCACATCCGACCCGACATGGTCAATTTCAGGACGCCCGATCCGGTAAAATGGCCACTTTTTCCGCCCGGCCCTGTCATGATCCGCACCCGTTTCGCCCCCTCCCCCACCGGTTTTCTGCATATCGGCGGTGCCCGCACCGCGTTGTTCTCGTGGGCGTTTGCGCGTCATCACGGCGGCCAGTTCATCCTGCGCATCGAGGACACCGACATCGCGCGCTCCACCCCCGAGGCGGTACAGGCGATTCTCGACGGCATGGCCTGGCTCGAGCTCAACCACGACGAAGGCCCGTTCTACCAGACCCAGCGCCTGTACCGCTACAAGGAAGTGATCGAGCAGATGCTGGCCGACGGCCAGGCCTACCACTGCTACTGCAGCCCCGAGGAGCTCGACGCCATGCGCGAGGCGCAGCGCGCGCGCGGCGAAAAGCCGCGCTACGACGGCCGCTGGCGCCCCGAGCCCGGCAAGACGCTGCCGGTGCCGCCCGCCGGCGTGCAGCCGGTGGTGCGCTTCAGGAACCCCACCGAAGGCACGGTGTCGTGGAAGGATCTGGTCAAGGGCGTCATCGAATTTGCCAACGCCGAGCTCGACGACCTCATCATCGCGCGCGCCGACGGCACCCCGACCTACAACTTCTGCGTCGTGGTCGACGACTGGGACATGCAGATCAGCCACGTCATCCGCGGCGACGACCATGTCAACAACACCCCGCGCCAGATCAACATCCTGAAGGCGCTGGGCGCCGAGGTGCCGCAATACGCCCACCTGTCGATGATCCTCGGCGACGACGGCACCAAGCTCTCCAAGCGCCACGGCGCGGTGTCGGTGATGCAGTATTTCGAGGAAGGCTATCTGCCGGAAGCGGTGATCAACTACCTGGCGCGGCTCGGCTGGTCGCACGGCGACGCCGAACTGTTCAACCGCGAGCAGTTCGTGCAGTGGTTCGACCTCGACCACATCACGCCCTCGGCCGCGCAGTTCAACACCGAAAAGCTGCGCTGGCTCAACCAGCAGTACATCAAGGCGGCCGACGACGCGCGGCTGGCGGCACTCGTGCGCCCCTTCCTCGTGCGCAACGGCGGCAATCCGGACGACGGCCCCGAGCTTGCCGCCGTCTGCGCCCTGGTGAAGGAACGCGCCGCCACCATCGAGGAACTGGGCGACGCTGCCACCCTGTTCTACCGCACCCTGCACCCGACGCCCGAACTGCTGGCGCAGCACGTCACCGCCGAGGTGCTGCCCGCGCTCGCCGAGCTGGCGGGTCGCCTCGAAGCCTTGAGCTGGGAGCGCAGCGCCATCAGCGCCGCGTTCAAGGAAACGCTCGCCGCGCACGGCCTCAAGATGCCCAAGCTGGCAATGCCGGTGCGCGTGCTGGTGACCGGCGAGGCGCAGACGCCGGCGATCGACGCGACGCTGGAACTTATCGGCCGCGACAAGGTGGTTTCCCGCCTGAAAGCGGCGCTGTAGGCTGCCACAGAGGCGGACGATTCCGCTATAATGCGCGCTGTTTTTCGCCGGCGTAGCTCAGTTGGTAGAGCAGCGCATTCGTAATGCGAAGGTCGTCAGTTCGATTCCGATCGCCGGCACCAGTTGTAAAAAAGCGCCGCTCATTGAGCGGCGTTTTTTCTGGACAGGTTCTCTACATCCGAACCGTCTGCTCCGCCATGATCTCGTCGATGCGACACGGCTTGTGGACGGCGTAGCCCTGGGCGTAGTCGACGCCGATTTCCCGCAGCGCATCCAGGAGCATGGGGGATTCCACATATTCGGCCACGGTGCGCAGGCCCAGCGAGTGGCCGATGTCGTTCATCGACCTGACCATGGCGAGGTCGCCGGGATTCTTCAGCATGTCCCGGATGAAACTGCCGTCGATCTTCAGGGTATCGGTACGCAGATTCTTCAGGTGGGCGTAGGAGGCGAAGCCGCTGCCGAAATCGTCCAGCGAGAACTTGCAGCCATAGCGGCGGATATCGCGGATGAAGTCCTGCGCGGCGCCATAGCTCCCGATGGCGGCGCTTTCCGTGATCTCGAAGGTGATTTTGTCGGTGGGGAAATCGCTGTCCGGCAGCGCCTTCTGCAGATAGCGCATCACCTCGGGACTGCTGAGCGAGGTGGCGGAAAGGTTGATGGCGAAGCCCCCCAAGGACGCGAAGTTCGACCGGTTGGCGCCAATCCACTCGAACACCTTCCTGATCACCCAGATATCCACTTCGTGGGCGCGCTGCAGGCGCTCCACACTGGGGATGAAGTGTTCCGGTTCGATCGTCAGACCGTCCTCGCCTTCGATTCCCAGCAGAATTTCGTAATACGGCAGCAATGCGGTGTCCGCACTGAGCGGCATCACCTGCTGGCAGCGCAGATGCAGCCCGCTGCCTTTGAGGAAGGAATCGATGCGCCCTGCCCAGTCGATGAGGGATTCCTGGGACTGCAACTGGGGGCTGCTCTCCTCGTAGATCTGCATCCGGTTGCGGCCCATGGATTTTGCCGTGATGCAGGCCGAGTCGGCGTGCCGGATCGCGTCTGCGGCGCTGAATCGGGCCGGCGCATATTCGGTGATGCCGATGTTGAAGCCGATGCTGTAGCGGTGCTGCCCATGCTGGAAGGGATAGTCCTTCACGTGATCGAGCAGGCGGTCGACGCTGGCGCAACCGTTTTCCCGGCTGCAATTGGGCAGCAGGAGCGCCAGGGTATCGTCGCGGAACGCGGCCAGCACCGCGTCGGGCCCGAGTTGCGCCCGCACCGCACTGGCCAGGCTGCGCGCCAAGCCTTCCGCCGCTTCCACGCCGCAGCTGTTGTAGATCATGCGGAACTGGTCGAACTCGATGATGCCGACGGCGTGCGCCTGGTCCGCCTGGTCCGGCAACGCCAGCTGGTTCAAGCGGTGCATGAAGCCCTTGCGGTTGAGCAGCCCGGTCAGGGGGTCGTGCATGGCCTGGTGCACCATGTCCCGATAGGTCTCGTCGAACAGAGCATGCTCCGTCCGCTCGATCAGCGGCTGTTCCAGGTCCTTGCCCGGCTGGGCGAGACCCCGCTGGACCTGCCGGGAAAGCTCGGCCAGGGTGAACTCCAGCTTGTTGGTGGCGGAGCGGTTGGCAAAGGCGCAGCTTGATGGCGGCTGGCTGACCCAGATGAGCTGCATCGGCACCCGGCCGCCGTCCAGGCTGAAATCCCACCAGCCCCCCACCCGCAGGCGATCCCCCCACTGCGTCTGCGCAGCCGGGTCATCCTCGCCCTGCGGCGCGGCCAGCCTGCCCGGCGGCACGAGAACCTTCTCGAGCCGGGCGTCGGGGCGGGACGGGTCATCGGCCATCCCCGCGCCGAGCTCGTCCATGAACGCGGCCAGCAGGCCGGCGTCCACATTCACCGTCGCCAGCGAGCGCTCGATCTCGTTCAGCAGATCCGGGGCTCCGGCGGTTCGCGACGCGTCCGCGCGAGCCGGGCTGAGCCGGTCGAACACGCGCTCCAGCACCGCCAGCGCGGCGTCCCACGCTTCGCCCTGCGTCCCCTGGCGCATCTCCAGCAGCACCAGATGCTGGCGCCATCCCGCATCCAGCAGGCGCAACAGCAGGGCGGGCACCTCGCGCCCGGCCAGGCGCTGTTCGAGCGCCGCATTGACCCGGGTACGGGCGGCGCGGATGCGCTCCCTGCCCTCGCTGGCTTCCTGCAGGCGCGCCACACGCGTCCTGCGGATCTGCAGGATCGGCAGCAGCACCTTCTCGAGGCTGTCGCGAACGCCCTCGAAAATGCCGGGGTCGTCGTCGGCCTGGCTGCAGATGCGGTCCACCAGCAGGGTGAGGAAGCGTTGCAGTTTGGCGTCGAAAATCCGGCCCTTGTCATCCGCCGCCACGGCATATTGCTCGATGAGGTTGAGCACCTGCCGGGCGGGATGCTCGGGCAAGGCGGGAAAGTCCGGATCCTGCAGCGCCAGCTTGAGCAGCGGGCGCTCCAGCCGCTCCATCAGCGACGCCACGTCCGAACCGGGCACGAAATCCGCCCACGCCCGCACAAACAGATTCGAGGTGGTATCCAGAATCTGCCGGTGGTCCGGCGCAAGGCGCACGGACTCGCCGCCCGCGGCAATGCGTGCATCGAGCCGCTCGCTCAAAGGCGGCAGCGGCGGGCTGCCCTGCGCTGTCGGGTTCGCCGGCGGCAGGCCGTCCAGCGCCCGCAGCAACTCGCGCAGGCTGGCCGCCGGCACGCCCGGCGCGGCGGCAGGATGCGGCGCCGGCTCAGCGCGACCGGCCAGCTGGCGGGCAGCCTGTTGCAAGCCACCCACCACGTGCATCAGCTCGGGCCGGGCCGCAGCCTGTCCCGCCGGAGAGCCGCCCGAAAAACGCGCTCGCGCCGCACGCGTCCCCGCCGCTGCGCGCTGGGATGCGTTGAGGGTCGCCAGAATGCGGTCGAGGCTGTATTCGGCCCGGTCCGGGGGCAGGGGAATGCCGGCCCGATCCTGCTTGAAGAGCGCGTCCAGGGTGGCGGCAATTTCGGCCAGATCCAGTTTGGGTTTGCCGCTGTCGGTGCGATGCGTGTCGGGCGCTGCGGCCGGCTTCGTTTTCTCGCGGACAGGCTCGGCCGGCTGCAGCTCGGCCAGCACCTGGCTGAGTTGCGGGTAAAGCGCCGCAGCATGGCTCGACAGCGCCTGCCCCAGTGCCTGATAGAGATGCGCCCGCACCGGGTTGGAAAAGTCCACGTCCTGAATGGCGCCCTGGAAGCTGCGGCCAATCGCTTCCGGCCCGAAGGGATTGTTCTTGCGGTCGATCGGCATGCCCACCAGCCTGCTGTAGCGCTGCTCGAACGCGTACAGCTGCGGGTTGAAGTCCAGCTCGATTTGCCTGATGACCGCCGACAGATTCAGCCAGTCCTCGAACTCCGCCTCCCCGACGAGGGACAGCGCGTTTGCCGCCGGGGCTGACGCCTGCTCGATCGGACCGACATGCAGGATGCGGTCGCGCATGGCCTTGAAAAAATCGTCTTCGATCCGGCTGCGAAGCTGCGTCAGTTCCTGGACGGCGTAGTCGTAGTGGGAACGCTCCGGGAAACCCGGTTCGTCCTGTCCCGCCTCGCCCAGGCGCTCGGCGGCCTGCTGGAAAAATTCCTCCATCACCGCATCGAGAAAGCGGTGAAACTGGCTGGTGCATTCCTGCTGCAGCGCCCAGGCGTGGTGCGGACTTAAATGCGATCCGGCCCCGGCGGAACCGGAGCGTGCGCTCGCCGTGCGCAAGGCCTGCAAGGCATCCTCCGGCATGGCGGCAACGAATACGCCCACCCCGCCGGGCACCGCGCGCGCAACCATGCCGTCCAAGCGGAACGCGCCGGCGCCCGCCACGACAAACTCCAGCTGCACAGGCGTGCCCATCAGGGCGGGAAGCGCGGCGGCGGGCGTGGCCTCTCCAGGAAAGGCCACGTACAGGCCGGTCGGGCAATAGTCCCGGATTTCACAATGAATGGCGGCGCCTTCGCCAAATCGGATACGCGCAGTCTGCGCGGTTGCCTGCCGCGCATGACGCCGTTTCTCCCTGCCGGATCCAGACGATTTTGATGTCATTTTTTTTACTTGCCGAATAGGCATCACTTAGCCATGGCTTGCGCCAACATGCAAGCATTCGGCGCATCCGGTGCCTCATTCGGCCGCAGCGGGCCGACCTCCCTGCAACAGACAGGGCGGCGCGCGCCCACCCCATTCCGGCAGCCTGCCAGGCCTTGCCTCATCGCCCTGCATCGGGCGGACCCGGGCTGATCAGCAGCACGTCGCACGCCGCGGCGAAGGCCACGTCCTTGCTCACGCTTCCCAGTAGCCATTCCTGCAGGCCGCCGCCGTAGCCATGCCGCCCCAGGACCACCAGGTCGATGTGTCCATCATCGATATGCTGGCAGATCGCGACGGGGGGAAAGCCGGGCAGGATCAGGCGACCCACGGCCGCGCTGTTTGCAATCGGTTCGAGCAGGGAATCGAGCTGCTTTGCGGCCTCGGTGCGCCGTTGCGCGAGCCAGTCCGTGACGTCCAGCTGGGCAAGCTTCGCCTTGCGCAGACGCTGCTCGACCTCGCTTCCAAGCACGTGCAGCGCGTCCACCCGCGCCCCCTCGGCGAGTCCGAGGGCATGCTCGACCACCGATGCCGACACCGGGGAAAAATCCACCGCCGCCAACACCTGGCGATAAGGATCATCCGCCGCTTTTCTAACGATGAGCACCGGGCAGGCGGCCACCCTCAGCACGCGCGACACGGTGGACCCGAGGAACAGGTCCATCAGCGTGCTCTCGCCGCGTGCCCCGGCCGCCACCAGATCGGCAGACACCTCCTGCGCGTAGGCGGCGATTTCGGTATGGGCACGGCCCAGGCGGGTGACGGGGTGGATGCGGATGCCGAACTCGCCGGACAGGGCGGCCGCCATGGTGTCCAGCCGGGACTGCTCCGCCTGCTGCAGGTCCTGATCGTGCTGGCCGAATTCGTCCGGGCCCAGCGTCAGGCCGGGGTAGAGGTCAAGCGGGCGCACCACATGCAGCACATGCAAGTCGGCATCGTGCTGCCGGGCAATGCGCGCGGCGCGCCGCACCGCCCGTTCGGCGAGGGCGGAAAAGTCGGTGGCGGCGACGATACAGCGGAGGCTGGGCATGGCGGGCTCCCGGGAAATGAACGAGCAGCACTATTCATCATAGTCATCCCGTCGGAAGCACTCCGCGCAACCGAAAATCGAGGATGGGCGTCACCCGCTCGATGCCCTTGATGATGCAGGCTGGCAGGGCCGGCTCATGTCAGGGCCTATGGCTGAACAGGCACTGCGCAACAAAAATCAGCAGCACTTGCCGCCGCTGCAACAACTGCCTGCAGGCGCGGCTTGCGGTGCGCTTGGTGCCCCGGCCAGCCAGCCGGCGATCTTGTCGCGGCTGGGCACGCCGCCTGCGTGCACCACCTTGCCGTCGATCACGACGCCCGGGGTAGACATGACGCCGTAGCCCATGATGGCCTGGATGTCTTCGACCTTGCCGACCTGAACCGCGACGCCCTGTTCGGCGGCAACGTCCTCGATCAGTTTCAGTGTGGTCTTGCAGTTGGCACAGCCAGTGCCGAGTACCTTGATTTCCATTTCAGTCTTCCTTGAGGTTTTACAGAACGAGGTTGAACACATAGCCCACCAGCAAAATGCCGGCGGCGACGACGCCCGCGAAGGTAACGATCAAGCGGGGCTTGAGCACCTTGCGCAGGATGATCATTTCGGGAGCGGACAGCGCGATCACGCTCATCATGAACGCCAGCACCGTGCCGAGCGCCGCACCCTTGGCCAGGAGCGCCTGGACGATGGGGATGACGCCGGCCGCGTTGGTGTACATCGGCACGCCGATGGCAACCGCCGCCGGCAACGCCCACCATGGCGCGTCCTTGCCCATGATCGATGCCATGAAATCCTCCGGCACGTAGCCGTGGATACCGGCGCCCAGCGCCACGCCGATCACAATGTAGATCCACACCTTGGCGACGATTTCGCGTACGTGGTGGAAGCCGTTTTCGACGCGCCCGCCCCAGCTCATCGTGCCGTCAATGGCGACGGACGGAACCTGCGAATTCTGCATGGCGCGCACCCAGTCTTCGAGATGGTGTTCCATGCCGAGCTTGCCGATGACGATGCCGGCGACGATGGCAACGGCGAGCCCCATCACCAGGTACAGCGCGGCGATCTTCCAGCCGAACAGGCCGAACAGCATGGCAAGCGCGATTTCATTCACCATCGGCGCCGCGATCAGGAAGGAGAACGTCACCCCCAAAGGCACGCCCGCCTGCAGGAAGCCGATGAAGAGCGGCACCGCCGAGCACGAGCAGAACGGCGTGACGATGCCCAAGCTGGCCGCCATCGCGTTCCCCGTTCCCAGACGGCGGCCCGACAACAGCGCGCGGGTGCGCTCGGGCGACACGAAGGTATGCACGATGCCCATGACGAAGACGATGCCGGTCAATAGCAGCAGCACCTTGGGCGTATCGTAGAAAAAGAATTGCAGCGCACCGCCCAGATGGCTGGCGCGCTCCACCGGCAGCGCCGCGACCAGCGCCTCGGACGCCGGAATCAGCGTCTGATACAGGACAAACCAGATCGCGGCGGCCACGATCAGGAACAGGATCGGCTGGCGGCTGGGCCAGCGTCTGAGTTGAAGGGCGAGGGCTTGCATGGTCAACTTTCGTGTGGCTCTTGCAAGAGAAGACGAACGACCCGGCAAAAGGATGCAGGGTCGCCGAAAAAAACGCCCGTCAGGATGGGCCGCCGCGCGGCACGAAGCAGCAGACCTTGCCCGCCGCGTCGAATTTCACCTGACAGGCGTCGCTGAGGTGTTCGCGCAGGCGCTTGCGTGCGCGCTGCACGCGCGACTTGGCACCGGGCAGGGTGAGCCCTTTGGCGCGCGCATAGTCTTCCTGGCTCATGCCTTCCAGGTCGCAGCGGGTGATGACGTCCCGGTCCTCCTCCGACAATTCGGACAGCGCGCGCGGCAGACAGGCGGCGAGCGACTCCACCGCGGGCGTTTCCTCATGCTCGCCAGCGAGATCGTCGGGCAATTCCACCTGCTCCTTTTTCAGGCGCAGGCGGTCGGCCAGGGCGTTGCGCGCCACCTCGAACAGCCAGGCGCGGGCGTTGGCGATCTCGCAGAATTGCTTGTCCTGGCGCATCGCCTTGAGAAACAAGTCCTGCAGCATGTCTTCGGCATCGTGCGGATTGCCCAGCCGGCCGCGCAGCCAGGCGCGCAACTCGCGTTCATGGCTGTCCCAGGCGTTCAGCAGACAATTCATCGTGCAACTCCCATTTCGTCCAATCGGCGGCGCAGCATGTCCATATCCGTCATGTTACCGAACGCCAATCGACTCGTCCGTACCTTGCCGATTATTGAAAGTCACATATAAAGATGAATCTGACTTTCTGTCGGCCGGGTTGCCCAAGTATCCAAAACAGAGGGAGAAACACCATGACTCAGAACGTTTCACGTCGCGACTTCTTCAAAATGGGGGGCGGCCTTGCGGCAGGTGCCGGCGTGGCTGTCGCCGGATTTGCCCCGGCCGGCGCCGAAGCCGCGCCCGTCAACACCAGCACCACCCTGCCCTATCCGGCCAAGGTGGTTGGCAAAGTGGGCGGGATGAAGGTCAACGAACCGGTGGCGTTCACTTACCCGGATGCGTCCAGTCCCTGTCAGGCGATCAAGATGGGCGAAGCGGTACCGGGCGGGGTGGGACCGAACCAGGACATCGTCGCCTACAGCATCCTCTGCACCCATCAGGGCTGCCCGACGTCATACGACAGCAAGGACCGCTGCTTCAAGTGCCCCTGCCACTTCAGCATCTTCGATGCCGAGAAACGCGGGCAGATGGTCTGCGGCCAGGCGCCGACAGACCTGCCGCGCATCGTGCTGGAGTACAACGCGAAGAATGACACCGTCACCGCCGTGGCCGTCGATGGCCTGATCTATGGCCGCCAGGCCAACGTGCTGTAAGGAGAAGATGAATCATGGTTAAAGCAAAAGATCGTATCGCGCTGCCGCCGGTCAACGCGCAGAAGACCCTCATGACCTGTCACTTCTGCATCGTCGGCTGCGGCTATCACGTCTACAAGTGGCCGGAGAACCAGGAAGGCGGCAAGGCCCCCAACCAGAATGCGCTGGGACTGGATTTCCGCAAGCAACTGCCGCCGTTCGCCACCATCGTTTCGCCCACCCAGCAGAACGTGGTGACCGACAAGGACGGGCGCCGCTACAGCATCCTCGTCGTGCCCGACAAGAAATGCGTGGTGAACGAGGGCGGCGGCTCCATTCGCGGCCTGCGCATGGGGAGCTACATGTATGCCGAAGGCACGATCACCGGCGAGCGCCTGGCGCATCCGCGCATGCACACCGGCGACCAGTGGCTGGAAACCGACTGGGATCAGGCGCTGGCGCTTTATGCCGGGGTGACCAAGAAAATTCTCGACAACAAGGGGCCGCGCGAAATCTCCTTCGACGCCTTCGACCATGGCGGCGCGGGCGGCGGCTTCGAAAACACCTGGGGCACCGGCAAGCTGATGTTCACTGCGCTGCAAACCCCGCTGGTGCGCATCCACAATCGGCCGGCCTACAACTCCGAGTGCCATGCCACTCGCGAGATGGGCATCATGGAGCTGAACAACAGCTACGAGGATGCCGAGGTCGCCGACTGCATCATGTGCATCGGCACCAACCCCTACGAAACCCAGACCAACTACTTCCTCTATCACTGGATGCCCAACCTGCAGGGTTCGACGCTGGACAAGAAGAAGCAGTGGTTCAAGGGTGAGGAAGTCGGCGCGGCCCGCTTCATTTTCGTCGATCCGCGCCGGACGCCGACGATTGCCATCTCCGAGACGGTGGCCAAGGACAACGTGCTGCATCTGGACATCGAGCCGGGCAGCGACGTGGCGCTGTTCAACGGCCTGTTTACCCATGTGGTCGAGCAGGGCTGGATCGACCGCGACTTCATCGCCAAGCGCACCAAGGGCTTCGACGAAGCGGTCGCCGCCAACAAAATGAGCCTGGATGAATGCAGCAGGATCACCGGTGTACCCGTGGCCAAACTGAAACAGGCAGCCGAGTGGGCCTACAAGCCCAAGGCCGGCGGCGCGATGAAGCGCACCATGCATGCCTATGAGAAGGGCATCATCTGGGGCAACGACAACTACGCCATCCAGTCCTCGCTGCTCGATCTGGTCATCGCCACCCATAACGTCGGCGGCCGTCGCGGCACTGGCTGCGTGCGCATGGGCGGCCACCAGGAAGGCTATACCCGGCCCCCCCACCCCACCGGCGAGAAGCTCTACAACGACCAGGAAATCATCGCCGGCAAGGCCATGATGTACACCATCTGGGGCGCCAATCCCTTCCAGACCTCCAACAATACGGAGAATTTCCGCAATGCCGTCATGCGCCGCTCGGAAATCGTCAAGGACGCCATGCGCAAGGCACGCGGTGCCAGCACGTCGCAGATGGTGGAGGTGATCTACGATGCCGTCGCCAACAAGGGCGGCCTGTACGTTGCCGCGATCAACATCTACCCGACCATGCTTGCCGATGCCGCCCACCTGCTGCTGCCTACCGTGCACCCGGGCGAGATGAACCTGACCTCCATGAACGGCGAGCGCCGCATGCGCCTGTCGCAAAAATTCATGGACGGCCCCGGCAGCGCCAAGCCGGACTGCCTGATCGCGGCGGACATCGCCAATACCCTGAAAGCGATGTACGAGAAGGAAGGCAATGCCAAGATGGCCGACCGCTTCAAGGGCTTCAACTGGAAGACCGAGGAGGACGCGTTCAACGACGGCTTCCGGATGATGGGCGCCAAGGACGTGGGCTGCGTGATCCACAGCCAGGGCGGCGACACCGGTCATCTGGCGACCTATGAATTGCTGCGCCGCGCCGGCAACAACGGCGTGCAACTGCCCATCAAGGAGGTCAAGGGCGACAAACTCGTCGGCACCGAGATGCTTTACACCGACAAGTTCGGCACCGACGATGGCCTGGCGCACTTCAAGACATCGCCCTGGAAGCCCGGCTTGCTGGGGGCGGTGCAGGGGCAGAAGGACAAGTACCGCTTCTGGATCAACAGCGGCCGCATCAACGAAGCTTGGCAGAGCCACTACCACGACCAGTTCAACCCGGCGATGAAGGCGCGCTGGCCGATGGCGCCGATGGAAATCAACCCGGCCGACGCCGAGGAACTGGGGATCGCCAATGGCGACATCGTCGAGGCGTACAACGACTACGGTTCGACCTATGCCATGGCCTATATCACCGCCGATGCCAAACGCAATCAGGTGTTCATGAACTTCGGGCACTACAACGGCATCCAGGGCGACGTAACGACCGAGGCGGTCGACCGCAACATCATTCCCTATTACAAGGGCACCTGGGCCAACCTGCGCAAGGTCACGCGGGGCGACTACCCATCGACGGTCAGTTTCAAGCGACGAGGCTACGCGTTCTGAAACCGTCGCGAGCCATGCAAACGGGGCACCCTGGGTGCCCCGTTTTTTATTCCCGCCCCGCGTCGGGCTACTGCGACTCGAACTCGACGAACGCGCGGTTCATGTTGGCCCGGTGCAGGCCTTCGTAGTTCTCCAGATGCCGGAACGCAGGCAGGTCGGCGTAGCGGTCGAGCGTCGCAGCCAGCGGCTCCATCTCGCGCGCGGCAGCGCCCACCTTGTCGGCGAGGAAGTCGTAGTAGTCGCCGGTCTCGCGCTGCGCCTGCGCCAGATCGCACACCCGGCCGTGGCCGGGAACGATGCGCGCGGGCTTGAGCGCGGCCAGCGCGTGGAAGGCCTGCTGGCCGTTCTTCACGCTCGACCAGGGCAGCACGCCGAGCAGCCGGTCGACGTAGACCAGATCGCCGCTGAACATCACGCGCTGCCTGGGCAGCCAGACCCAGGCGTCGCCCGGGAAATGGGCGTTGGTATAGGTCAGTTCGAGCGTCTCGCCGCCCCGCTCCAGCGTGGCCGAATCGCCCGCCAGCGTTTTGGGCGCGGGCAGCGGCTTGGTGTTCTGCATGCGCTTGCCGAGGAAGCGCTGCATGCCTGCCATATGCTGCGCCGCATACTCGGCCTGGGTGGCGGCGGTGCGGCTCATCGCGATGACTTCGGCGCCCTTGCCGGCGAAATAGCCGTTGCCGAGCCAACGGTGGTCCTGGCTGCCGGTGTTGACGACCCAGCGCACCGGCTGCTTCGTCACTTTGGCGATCGCGGCCTCGATCTTTTTGGCCCCCAAAAGGCTGGCGCCGGAATCGATCAGGATCACGCCAGCGGGCGTGACAACGAAACCGAAGTTGGCGTTGAGGCCGTCGTTCTCGGCGCTGCGCTGGCCGAGGGGACCGACGATGGCGTAGACGTTGTCGACGACCTTTTCGGCCTTGGGCTCGAAAGCGTGGGCCGCGGGGGCGGCCAGTGCAAGCATGAAAAAGAGCGGAGCAAGCAGGATGCGCATGTTGGTTTCCTTATTTCAGGCGATAGCTGGCGTGGCAGGCCACGCATTGTGCGGTGACCCGGCTCAGCGCTCCGAGGGCGCGGGGCAGGTCGCGGGTCACGGCCGTTTCCTGGGCGGTCACGGCAAAGCGGCTGGCGGCCTGGTGCATGGCGGTGCCGGTCTCCTGCATGCCCTTCGGCATGAAGCCGGCCATGTGGCTGGCGCCGTGGGTTTCGAGCGAACTCATGCCGAGGCGCTTTTCGGCCACCTCGGCGGCGGCATCGTATTCGCCTGCGGCAAGGTGGCTCTGGATTTCCTGGATGGCCGTCAGATGGTCGCGCATGTTGGCGAGCATGTGGGTTTGCATCATCGCCGGCATGTCGACCGCGACCCGCGTGTCGTCCTCGGCGGCCAGCGTCAGGGGGAAGGCCAGCAGGCCGGCGAGAACCAACGGCGCAATGAGCGGTTTGTGCATGGGCGATACTTTCGTGAAATGGGTCAGGCCTGCCGTGCGGGCAGACCGCTTTCATACCACCCTTTGCTGCGGTTGACGATCTTCACCACCAGCAGCATCACCGGCACCTCGATCAGCACGCCGACCACGGTGGCGAGCGCCGCGCCCGACTGGAAGCCGAACAGCGCGATCGCCGCCGCCACCGCCAGTTCGAAGAAGTTGGACGCGCCAATCAGCGCCGACGGGCAGGCGACGCTGTGCTTCTCGCCGACTTTGCGGTTCAGCCAGTAGGCCAGCCCCGAGTTGAAGAACACCTGGATCAGGATCGGCACCGCCAGGAGCGCAATGATCAGCGGCTGCGCGATGATCTGCTCGCCCTGGAAGGCGAACAGCAGCACCAGCGTGGCGAGCAGCGCAATGATGGACGCGTGGCCGAGCTGCGCCATCACCGCGTCGAACGCCGCCTGCCCGCGTTTCAGCAAGGCGCGGCGCCAGATCTGCGCCAGGATCACCGGGATGACGATGTACAGCACCACCGAGGTGAAGAGCGTGTCCCACGGCACGACGATCGCGGAGAGCCCGAGCAGCAGGCCGACAATGGGCGCGAAGGCGACGATCATGATGGCGTCGTTGAGCGCCACCTGCGACAGCGTGAAATACGGGTCGCCGCCGGTGAGCCGGCTCCACACGAACACCATCGCGGTGCAGGGTGCGGCGGCCAGCAGGATGAGGCCGGCGACGTAGCTGTCGAGCTGCTCGGCAGGCAAATAAGGTGCGAACCAGTGGCGGATGAAGAGCCACGCCAGCAACGCCATGGAAAACGGCTTCACCGCCCAGTTGACGAAGAGCGTGACGCCGATGCCTTTCCAGTGCGACTTCACCTGGTGGAGGGCACCGAAGTCGATCTTCATCAGCATGGGGATGATCATCACCCAGATCAGAAGGCCGACCGGCAGGTTCACTTGCGCGATCTCCATCCGCCCCAGCGCCTGGAACGGCGCCGGCATCAGCTGGCCGAGCAACACGCCGGCGACGATGCACAGCGCCACCCACAGCGTGAGCCAGCGCTCGAACACGCTCATCGGGGCGCCGGCTGCGCGCTTTCCGGTTACCTCGCACTGCGCGCTCATCGGGCGCGCTCCATCAATTTAAGCGCGCTCATGCCGTCTTCCCGATCTCGCGCACCGCCTGCTGGAGCTTCATGCCGTCGAGCTTGGCAAACGGCAAGCTGACGAACATGCAGATGCGGCGCTGCAACTGGTTCATCGCCTCGACAAAGGCGTGGCGCTTTTGCTCGTCGCTGCCTTCCACCACGGCCGGGTCGGGGATGCCCCAGTGCGCGGTGATCGGTTGCCCCGGCCACACCGGGCAGACTTCGCCCGCCGCGTTGTCGCATACGGTGACGACGAAATCGAGATGCGGCGCATCGGATTGCGCAAACTCGCCCCACGGTTTGCTGCGCAGTTCGGCGGTCGGGAAATGGTTCTTTTCCAGCAATTCCAGCGCAAACGGATTGACCCGGCCGGCAGGCTGGCTGCCCGCACTGAACGCCCGGAAGCGCCCCTTGCCCAGATTGTTCAGCAGCGATTCGGCCAGAATTGAGCGCGCCGAATTTCCGGTGCACAGGAACAGCACATTGAAAACGGGTTCGGCCATGGCAGCGTCTCCGTCGGTTCAGGCAGCCGCGGCCTGCAGGCCGAGTTTCTCGCGCACCGCCGCCACCAGCCGGGTGCGGATGTCGTCGCGAACTGCGAGGAAACTCTCCAGCGGCTCGCCGTGCGGGTCGTGGAATGGCAGGTGAATGGCCGGAATCGGCTTCGGGAAGATCGGGCAGGCTTCACGGGCGTTGTCGCACACCGTCACCACCAGGTCGATGTCCTCGTTCATCACCGCGTCGATGTCCTTCGGGTGCAGGCCGTCGGTATTCAGGCCGGCCGCTTTCAGCGCTGCGATCGCACCGTCGGCCACTTTCGGCTGCGGCCGGGTGCCGGCGGACAGCGCGCGCACCTGGCCGGCGAGCTCATGGTTCAGCAGCACTTCGGCCATTTGCGAACGGCAGGAATTGCCGGTGCACAGCACCAGCACGGTGTAGGGTTTTTCAGCCACGATGGATCCTTAAAATGTGAAAAATGAATTCAGCAGCAGCCGCTCGCAGCCGCTTTGACCTTGACCGGAATGCAGCCGGAAACCTTGGCCACGGCGGGCTCCGGAACGCAGCAGCCGCTCGCTTCCTGTCCGCCGAACACCGGGACGCTGTCGAGCGTGTGATAGGTTTCCCACGCGATGCCGGTGGGATCGGTCGCCCAGTACTTGTCCGACTTGGCGTAGCAGCAGGCGGTGCCCATCTCCTCAACCACTTCGGCATCGAGCTTCTGCAGGCGCGCGTTCATCTCGGCCAGTTCCTCGGCGGATTCGACCTGAACGCCCAGATGGTTGAGACCGGGCGCCGCGCCGCGTGCCGAGATCGCGAAGTTGACGCGCGGATCGTCGAGCATCCATTTCGCGTAATCGTCCTTGGTCACGGTCGGCTCGGCGGCAAACATGGCGGAATAGAACTTGATGCTGGCGGCCAGATCGTCGACCGCGACGTGTACGTGCAGGCGTTTCATGTTGACTCCTTTGAAGGGACGCAGGCCGGCGAACACACCGGCGAGCAGGGGTTGCCGCCGCAGCAGTTTTCGGTGAGAAAACCGAGCAGCGCGTTCATGGTCGCGAAATTCGCGGTGTAGATGACGAAGCGCCCCGCCTGCTGCGAGCTCACCATGTCGGCGTGCGACAGCTCCTTCAGGTGGAAGGACAGCGAGGACGGCGCAATGCCGGTGAGTTCGCTGATCCGGCCGGCGGCGAGTCCCACCGGGCCGGCCTGAACCAGCGCACGAAAGATGGCCAGGCGGGAATCCTGGGCCAGTGCGGCAAGGGCGGTGACGACGGTTTTCGTTTCCATGTTTCAATGATATTGGAAACGTTGAAGACATTGCAAGCTTTTTTGCGCCCCCCAGCGCTTCGTGTGGGAGCGGCGTCCACGCCGCGATTACGGGCGCGCAATCGCGGCGTGGACGCCGCTCCTACAACCGGGTTGACAGGCCGTCTGAAAATTTATCGGTCGAACGGGAATAAACTCGGCATCACAGGTGTTCACGTCCATGCAAGCCCAGACTTGCCCATTCCAAAACCATTGAACAAGGAAAAACCATGAACGCCTCGTTGATCTCCTCCCTCGCAGCCATGAGCATGCTGGTCGCCTGCGCCAGCCCCTACGCCGCATCGCCCGCCAAGACCGAGATGGGCGTGCTCACCAACCCGGCCGGGATGACGCTGTACGTCTTCGACAAGGACGTGGCCGGCTCCGGCAAGAGCGCCTGCAACGGCGAATGCGCCCAGAAATGGCCGCCCCTGACCGCCGCGTCCGACAAGGCCAGCGGCGACTACGCCGTCATCACCCGCGACGACGGTTCCAAGCAGTGGTCGTACAAGGGCAAGCCGCTCTACCTGTGGATCAAGGACCAGAAGCCGGGCGACATGACCGGCGACGGCGTCAACAACGTGTGGCACACCGCCAAGCCCTGAGTGCGCGCCCGCCCCGACCTGATCGAGCACCTCCCCCGTCTGCGCCGCTATGCCAAGGCGCTGACGGGGGACGTCAATCGCGCCGACGACCTGGTGCAGGACACCCTCGAGCGCGCGCTGGCGAAGCTCGACCTGTGGCAGCCCGGCAGCGACCTGCGCGCCTGGCTGTTCACCCTGATGCACAATCTGTTCGTCAACCAGATCCGCATCAAGCGGCCGCAGGAAACCGTGATGGAGGACGCGCTGGACGAGCCGGTGAGCGGCGGGCAGATGGAAGCGCTGGCCGCGCGCGACATCCACGCCGCGCTGGCGCGGCTGCCCGAGGAACAGCGCGAAGTCCTGCTGCTGGTGGGGCTGGAGCAATTCGGCTACGCTGAAGCCGCCCAGGTGCTGGGCGTGCCGACCGGCACGGTGATGTCGCGCCTCTCGCGTGCGCGCGAGCGGATGCGGCAGATGCTGGCGGGCGAACCCGCAGTCAAACTGAAGCTTGTGATATGACAGACAACGTCCACGAACACGAACTCCACGCCTATGTGGATGGCACCCTGCCCGAGGCCCGCCGCCTCGAGGTCGAGGCCTGGCTCGCGGCCCACCCGGCCGACGCCGCGCGCGTGCAGGACTGGATCGGACAGAACCAGTCCCTGCATGCCGCCTTCGACAGTGTGCTCAACGAGCCGCTGCCGCTGAACCTGGTGCGCGCCACGCGCCGCCCGGCCCTGCCCGTGCCGTTCAAGGCGGTGGCGGCAATGCTGTCCATGCTGGTCACCGGACTGATCGGCTACGCCATCGGCCTCGGCACCCCCGGGCAGGCGCCCGCCGCCCCCGCCTATCTCGCCCGCGACGCCGCCATCGCCCACGCCGTGTTCAGCCCCGAAGCGCGCCACCCGGTCGAAGTCGACGCCGCCCACGCCGACCATCTGGTGGCCTGGCTGTCCAAGCGCGTCGGCACCCAATTGCAGGCACCGGATTTCAGCGCGCAGGGCTTCGACCTGCTCGGCGGCCGCCTGCTCACCGGCGAAACCGGTCCGGTCGCGCAGTTCATGTACCAGGACAAGATCGAGCGCCGCGTCACCCTCTACGTGCGGCGGGCGGTTGCGGGCAACAAGGAAACGACCTTCCGCCACGCCACCGAAAACGGCGTCGACGTCTTCTACTGGATCGACGGCGATTTCGGCTACGCCCTGTCGGGCCAGATCGGCCGCCAGGCGATCCAGCAGTTGGCCGATGCCGCCTACAGCCAGTTGGTCACGCCGTAGGAGCGGCGTCCACGCCGCGATCTACGCACCGATGCAAACACCACGGCATCGGGCCGTGGACGACCCTCCTACGAACCGCCCCGAGCGGCATCCTCGCCGCGATTGTCATCCGCGCCCAGCATCTGCCGGGCTACCGCTTCCGCCACCCTGATTCCATCCACGCCAGCCGACAGAATCCCGCCCGCATAACCCGCGCCCTCGCCTGCCGGGTACAGACCCTTGACGTTCACGCTCTGGCAATCGTCGCCACGGGTGATGCGCAGCGGCGACGAGGTGCGCGTTTCGACCCCGGTCAGCACCGCGTCCTTCATCGCGAAACCCTTGATCTGCTGGTCGAACGCCGGCAGCGCCTCGCGGATCGCCTCGATGGCGTAATCCGGCAGCGTCGAGGCAAGGTCGGCCAGGTGCACGCCGGGCTTGTACGAAGGCTCGACGCTGCCGAGCTGGGTAGACGGCTTGCCCTCGAGAAAGTCACCGACCAGTTGGCCCGGCGCATCGTAATTGCCGCCGCCGAGTTCAAACGCGCGCGCTTCCAGTTTTCGCTGCAGCTCGATGCCCGCGAGCGGCCCGCCGGGGAAATCTTCGGGCGTGATGCCCACCACGATGCCGGCGTTGGCATTGCGCTCGTTGCGCGAATACTGGCTCATGCCGTTGGTCACCACGCGGCCCGGCTCGGAGGCGGCCGCGACCACCGTGCCGCCGGGACACATGCAGAAGCTGTACACCGAACGGCCATTCTTGGCGTGGTGCACCAGCTTGTAGTCCGCCGCGCCCAAGAGCGGATTGCCCGCGTTCGGCCCCAGCCTTGCCTTGTCGATCAGCGACTGCGGATGCTCGATGCGAAAGCCGATGGAGAACGGCTTCGCTTCCATATAGACGCCGCGCGCGTGCAGCATTTCAAATGTATCCCTGGCGCTGTGGCCGAGCGCGAGGACGACGTGGTTGCTGGCGAGCGTTTCGCCGCTGGCGAGCGTCACCCCTCGGATGTTTTTACCATTGGGACCGTCCTCGACCAGCACGTCGGTGACGCGCTGCTGAAAGCGGATTTCGCCGCCTAATTTCTCGATTTCGTGGCGCATGGCCTCGACCATGCCGACCAGGCGGAAGGTGCCGATATGCGGCTTCGACACATACAGGATTTCCTCCGGCGCACCCGCCTTGACGAATTCGGTCAGCACCTTGCGCCCCAGGTATTTGGGGTCCTTGATCTGGCTGTAGAGCTTGCCGTCGGAGAACGTGCCCGCGCCGCCCTCGCCGAACTGCACGTTGGATTCGGGATTGAGCACGTGCTTGCGCCACAGGCCCCAGGTGTCCTGGGTGCGCTCGCGCACCGCCTTGCCGCGCTCCAGCACGATGGGCTTGAAGCCCATCTGCGCCAGCACCAGCGCGGCGAAAATGCCGCAGGGGCCGAAGCCGACGACGAGCGGGCGCTCGGCCAAGTTCTCCGGCGCGTGGCCGACGAAGCGATAGGCCATGTCCGGCGTCGGCGCAAGGTGGCGGTCGTTGCGGAATTTCTTCAGCAGCGCGGCCTCGTTTTTGACCTCGACGTCGACCGCGTAGATCAGCAGCAGCGCGTGCTTTTTGCGCGCGTCGTAGCTGCGCTTGAAGATGCTGACGCTCAGCAGTTCGTCGTCCGCCAGTGCCAGGCGCTGCAGGATTGCCGCACGCAAGGCGTCCGCAGGATGGTCGAGCGGGAGTTTGAGTTCAGTCAGTCGCAGCATGGTGAGTGTTCAAGTAATTCAAAACGCCCTGCCCCGCGGCGCGCCCGCTGGCAAAGCAGGCCGTCAGCAGATAGCCGCCGGTGGGCGCTTCCCAGTCGAGCATTTCGCCCGTGCAGAATACGCCGGGCAGATCGCGCAGCATCAGGTGCGGGTCGAGCGCCTCGAAGCGCACGCCGCCGGCGCTGCTGATCGCCTCGTCGAGCGGGCGTGGGGCGGCGAGCGTTAGCGGCAGCGATTTTATCGCGTTGGCGAGCGTCACCGGGTCGTTCAGTTGCTCCGGCGACAGGATTTCGCGCAGCAACGCCATTTTCACGCCCTTGATGCCAGCGCGGCTTTGCAGGTGGCTGGACAACGAACGGGCACCGCGCGGATGAGCGACCTCGGCGATGACGCCCTCGAGGGTCTTGTCGGGCGCCAAGTCGAGCTGCACGGTCACCGATCCCTGCGCCGCAATCGTGTCGCGCAGCGGCGCCGACAGGGCATACACCAGGCTGCCCTCGACGCCGGTGTCGGACAGCATCAGCTCGCCACGGCGTTCGTGAGTAAGCCCGGCCGCATCGGTGAAACGCAGCGCCACGGTTTTCAGCGGCTGGCCGGCGAAGCGGCTGCGCAGATGCTCGCTCCAGCCATTCGCCACATCGAAGCCGCAGTTCGACGGCAGCAAGGACGCGACCTCAACCCCGCGCTGGGCCAGCAGCGGCACCCACGCGCCGTCCGATCCCAGCTTCGCCCAGCTGCCGCCGCCCAGCGCCAGCACCACCGCGTCGGCTTTCACAACCGCTTCCCCGCCGGGTGCAGCAAAGCGCAGCCCACCCGCATCATTCCACCCCAGCCAGCGATGCCGTACATGAAAGCGCACCCCCGCTTCGCGCAAGCGATGCAGCCAGGCGCGCAGCAGCGGCGCGGCCTTCATGTCTTTGGGAAACACGCGCCCCGACGAGCCGACGAAGGTCTCGACCCCCAGCCTGTGAATCCACTCACACAACGCGGCAGGGGGATAGACTTCGAGCAGCGGCTTGATCGTTTCGGCGCGCGCGCCGTAGCGCGACACGAACGACTCGAACGGTTCGGAATGGGTGATGTTCATGCCTCCCACGCCTGCCAGCAGGAACTTGCGTCCGACTGACGGCATGGCGTCGTAGACGTCGACCTGCACGCCGCCCTGCGCCAGCATTTCAGCCGCCATCAGGCCGGCGGGGCCGCCGCCGATGACAGCGGCGGTTTTCATGGTCTGCGCATGCGCGGTCATCAGCGGACCCGAGTACGGGACGTCGCAACCATCAGAGCCATTGTCATGCGGGACCGACCAGGGCCAAGCCGTTACGACTTAACCAGAAATGCTTCCTTTGAACGTCCTTTGGCCAGTTCTTCCGCCAACCACCTCGGCGCGCGGCCACGGCCTGACCAGGATTCACCCGTGGCAGGGTTGCGGTACTTCGCAGCCACGGCAGCACGAACCTTGGTCTTCTTCGCCCCCTCCTTCAAGTCATCAAGGGTGATCCCATATTCCTTCATCCTCGCCTGAATTTCAGCGACGACAGAAGCGATTTCCGCGCGACGTGCCACCTCGGCCTGTTTCAACAAAGCTTCCGCCTGCGCCTTCAATTCTTTGTATGTTGCCATCGCCTTTTCCTTTTAATAATGAGTCGGATCAATAACAAGCCAGTTCATTCTGTATTGGCCTCAAGCACGCCCGCTCCGTGAGGCCCGAGACGAACAATGCTTTGCGCGTCGCTGGCACGTCTCGTCGGGCGATCCCCGCTGCGCGGAGCCTCTCGCCCAACGCCTCAAAGGGCTTACTCCCACTCAATCGTAGCCGGCGGTTTCCCGCTGATGTCGTAGACGACGCGGTTGAGGCCGCGCACTTCGTTGATGATGCGGTTGGAGACTTTGCCGAGCAGAGTGTAGGGGAGTTCGGCCCAGTGGGCGGTCATGAAATCGCTGGTGACGACGGCGCGCAGCGCGACGACATAGTCGTAGGTGCGGCCGTCGCCCATGACGCCGACGGACTTGACCGGCAGGAAGACGGCGAAGGCCTGGCTGGTTTTGTCGTACCAGGAGATTTCCCCATCGCCATGGGCCCGCAGTTCCTCGATGAAGATGGCGTCGGCGCGTCTGAGCAGGTCGGCGTATTCGCGCTTCACCTCGCCGAGGATGCGTACGCCCAGGCCCGGTCCGGGGAAGGGATGGCGGTAGACCATGTCGTGCGGCAGGCCGAGTGCGATGCCGAGTTCGCGCACTTCGTCCTTGAACAGTTCGCGCAGCGGTTCCAGCAGCTTGAGGTGCAGGGTGTCGGGCAGGCCGCCGACGTTGTGGTGGCTCTTGATGGTGTGCGCCTTCTTGGTCTTGGCGCTCGCCGATTCGATGACGTCCGGATAGATGGTGCCCTGCGCCAGCCATTTGGCCTTCGGCAGTTTTTCGGCTTCTTCCTGGAACACGTGGACGAATTCGCGGCCGATGATCTTGCGTTTCTGCTCGGGGTCGGTGACGCCGGCGAGCGCGTCCATGAAGCGGTCGCACGCATCGACATGGATGACCTTGACGCCGAGGTTGTCGGCAAAGGTCTGCATCACCTGCTCGGCCTCGTTCAGCCGCAGCAGGCCATTGTCGACGAACACGCAGGTGAGCTGCTGGCCGATGGCACGGTGCAGCAATGCGGCGACCACCGAGGAATCGACGCCGCCGGACAGCCCCAGAATCACTTCATCGCTGCCGACTTCCGAGCGCACCTTGCCGATGGCTTCGTCTACGTAGTCGGGCATGTTCCAGTCGCCCGCGCAGCCGCAGAGGTCGCGCACGAAGCGGTTGAGAATGGCCTTGCCCTGCAGCGTGTGGGTGACCTCGGGATGGAACTGGACGCCGTAGAACTTGCGGTCTTCGTCGGCCATCGCGGCGATCGGCGTGGCGGCGTTGCTCGCCATCACCTTGAAGCCTTCCGGCAGCGCGGTGACCTTGTCGCCGTGGCTCATCCATACGTCGAGCAGGCCGTGGCCTTCGTCGTTGACGCGGTCCTGGATGTCGCGCAGCAGTGCGGTATGGCCGCGCGCGCGGATTTCGGCATATCCGAACTCGCGCTTGGCCGCGCCCTCCACCTGGCCGCCCAGCTGCGCCGCCATGGTCTGCATGCCGTAGCAGATCCCCAGCACCGGCACGCCGAGCGTGAACACGACGTCGGGCGCGCGCGGGGTTTCCTCTTCGTACACCGAGCTGGGGCCGCCCGACAGGATGATGCCGGCCGGCGCGAAGTCACGCACGAACTGCTCGGTCACGTCGTTGGGATGCAGCTCGCAATAGACGCCGGCTTCGCGCACGCGGCGTGCGATGAGCTGGGTGTACTGGGAGCCGAAATCGAGGATGAGGATTTTCTGGTGCATGGCTACGGGGGGGGCTGGGGACTATAAAAAAGAAAGCCACGCGTTGCGTGACTTTCCCTCGTTCGAACGGCCAGTTGCCTAAACCTTATTCGACACGGTAGTTGGGCGCTTCCTTGGTGATCTGCACATCGTGGACGTGCGATTCACGGATGCCGGCGCCTGTGATTTCGACGAATTCCGCCTTGGCGTGCATGTCGGTGATGCTGGCAACGCCGAGGTAGCCCATGCTGGAGCGCAGGCCGCCCATCAGCTGGTGGATCACCGCCAGCACGCTGCCCTTGTAGGGCACACGACCTTCGACGCCTTCGGGAACCAGCTTCTCGGCGCTTTTCTCGGTGTCCTGGAAATAGCGGTCGCTGGAGCCCTGCTGCATGGCGCCCAGGGAGCCCATGCCGCGATACGACTTGTAGGAGCGGCCCTGGAACAGCTCGATATCGCCCGGGGCTTCCTCGGTGCCGGCCAGCAGGCCGCCGAGCATGACGCAGTTGGCGCCGGCGGCCAGCGCCTTGGAGATATCGCCGGAATAGCGGATGCCGCCGTCGGCGATCACGCCGACGCCGCTGCCCGCCAGCGCATCCGACACGTTCGCGACCGCGGTGATCTGCGGCACGCCGACCCCCGCGACCATGCGCGTGGTGCAGATGGAGCCGGGGCCGATGCCGACCTTGACGGCGTCGGCGCCGTGCTCGACCAGCGCGGCGGCGGCCGCCGCGGTGGCGATGTTGCCGCCGATGACCTGGACCTCGGGAAAGTTCTGCTTGACCCAGCGCACCCGTTCGAGCACGCCCTTGGAATGACCGTGCGCGGTATCGACGGTGATCACGTCGACGCCGGCGGCCACCAGCGCGGCCACGCGCTCTTCGGTGCCTTCGCCGGTGCCGACCGCCGCGCCCACGCGCAGACGGCCCATCGCGTCCTTGCACGCCAGCGGGTGCTCGCTGGATTTCTGGATGTCCTTGACGGTAATCAGGCCGCGCAGTTCGAAGGCGTCGTTAACCACCAGCACGCGCTCGAGCCGGTGCTTGTGCAGCAGCGCCATGGCCTCGTCGCGGTTGGCGCCCTCCTTCACCGTCACCAGCCGCTCTTTCGGGGTCATGATGTTGGCGATCGGCTGGTCGAGCTGGGTTTCGAAGCGCAGGTCGCGGTTGGTGACGATGCCGACTACCTTTCCGCCCTCGATCACCGGCAGGCCGGAAATGCGTTTCGCGCGGGTGATTTCGAGCACTTGGCGCACCGTCATCTGCGGCGCGACGGTGATGGGATCCTTGACCACGCCGGATTCGAAGCGCTTGACCGCGGCCACCTGCGCGGCCTGCATTTCGGCGTTCATGTTCTTGTGGATGATGCCGATGCCACCTTCCTGCGCCAGCGCAATCGCCAGGCGCGCCTCGGTGACCGTATCCATGGCGGCGGACAACAGCGGCAAATTCAGGGTGATCGTGCGGGTCAACTGGGTGGACAGGCTGACTTCGCGGGGAAGAATGGCAGAATGGGCGGGAACGAGCAGAACGTCGTCGAACGTCAGCGCTTTTTGCAGAACACGCATGGGCTTTCCTTAACGCAAAGCGGAATTATACGCGCCCGCCCCTGCGCCGCACAAACCGGCGCTGGCCTCACCCACTTTTGGTTGTAATCTACCAACCCGAATATGCGACTGGCGGTTGACTCCGGTGCGCGATGCAGCTAACTTTGCGTCAGCATTCAACCTGCTAGGGCGCGTGGTTCGACAGCCCGACCCCTGAACGCCACACAACATGAGGAGATAAAACAATGTCCAAAGTTTTGCTTGCCCTGACTGCCGCTGCCCTGCTGGGCCTTTCCGGCTGTGCCGATATGCAAACCAAGACGGGTGACAAGCCCGCAGCCAAGGCCACGATCAGCGCCGAAGCGCAGGCTGCACTCACCGCCGCCCAAGCTGACGTCAAGGATGCCAAGGCCAAGAATATCCTGTGGACGACCGCCGACGCCGCGCTGAAGGCTGCCGAAGCCGCCGCCGCAAAAGGCGATAGCGAAACGGTGCTCAAGCAGTCCAAACTGGCCAGCGACCACGTCCAGAAAGCCCGGGCCCAGATGAACTACCCGGTGCTCAAAACCGGCGACTAAGCTGCCAGCTTGGCTGCTTCAGTCAAAAGGCCTTCCGGATGCATTCCGGAAGGCCTTTGTTTTTGCGCGAATCCAATCCCCCTTGGCGCGCGGGCTTTATGGCGCGGCGTCGCCCCCGCCTTTCTTGGTGACCTTGCCTTCTTCCGCGCGTTTGCGGCGCACCTCCTTGGGGTCGGCAATCAGCGGGCGGTAGATTTCAACCCGGTCGCGGTCGCGCACCTTCTCATCCAGCTTGACCAGCTTGCTGAAAATTCCGACCTTGTTTCTGGCGAGATCGATTTCGGGGAAGGCGTCCAGCACGCCGGACGCGCGTATGGCGTCTTCCACGGTCGCGCCTTCGGCGAGCCGGACCGTCAGCAGCGGCTGCTGCGCCGGCAGGGCATAAATGACTTCGACGTTGATGCTGGCTGCGTTCATCCGGCATACACCTCGTCCGCACGGCGCACGAAGGCGTCGACAAAAGTATTGGCGATGTGGCCGAAGACGGGCGCCAGGACTGTTTCCAGCATCCGGCTGGAAAACACGTACTGCAGCCGGAACTCGACCTTGCAGGCCTCGTCACCCAGCGGGATGAACAACCAGTCGCCTTCCAGCTCGGCAAACGGTCCGTCCTGCAGCCTGATGCGCATCTCGCGCAGGTGGGTTTTGGTGTTTTCCGTGGTGAAGCTCTGGCGGATGCCCATGTAGGCGATATGAATCGTCGCCACCGTGCTTGTTTCGTCGCGCCATTTCAACTCGGTGCCGCCGCACCAGGGCAGAAAATCGGGGTAATCCTCGACCCGATCAACCAGTTCGAACATGCGTTCGGGGGTATGCGACACCAGCACACTTTTTTCCACACGCGCCATGGGACACTGAAGCCTTGTAAAATCGAGAATTGTACGCAAGCCCGTCAGCCATGAGCATCGTCGACAACAAAAAAGCCTTTCACGACTACTTCATCGAAGAAAAATTCGAGGCCGGACTCATGCTCGAAGGCTGGGAAGTGAAAGCCATCCGCGCCGGCCGCGTGCAGCTGAAAGAGGCCTATGTGGTGGTCAAGAACGGCGCGGTTTATCTGATCGGCTGCCACATCAGCCCGCTGCCCACGGCTTCCACCCACATCCACCCCGACCCCACGCGTTCGCGCAAGCTGCTGCTGCACGCATCGGAAATCAACAAGCTGATCGGCAAGACCGAACGCGCCGGCTTCACCCTGGTGCCGCTCGACATGCACTACGTCAAAGGCCGCATCAAGCTGGAAATCGGCCTCGCCAAGGGCAAAAAGCAGCACGACAAGCGTGCGGCGGAAAAGGATCGCGAGTGGCAGCGCGAAAAGCAGCGCATGGTGCGCACCGCCCAGCACTGAATCTGTTGCGCAGAACCGACCAACGGGTGAAATAATCCGCTTATCGGTCGGTTATTTCCTTGTATACCTGTCGAAATCTTGACTAAAATTGCCATTACTTCGACAAACAAGGATCAATCCGATGTCGGCACTTCCTGTTTACCAAGTTGAATTCATCCCGCTGGAACGCCGTTTGGGCGACCGTCGCGTCGCCCCGCGCGATGCCGCGCTGCCGCCCGAAATTACGGCAGACCGCCGCAGAGCCATCAGCCGGCGTGCGGAAGATCGCAAGTCCTCGATCCTGAAAGTTATTTCACAGTAAATAACCCAGGCGCTCCTCGCGCCCGGATCGTTCCGCTTGCAGTGTGGGCAGCTGGTCGTGCTGCCATCTCCAGGATATTCCCCTCAGTTGTCCAATCGAATAAACAGCAAGCTCGCACAGGCGCGGCGTGCACCCGGCTTTGCAGCCGCACCCGCCACCATGTGACAATGGCGGGCTGTGAAGCGTGTCCCGTGTTTCATCCCTGAAAGTTGAGCCAAGCTTGCCCGCCACCGTAGCAGACCTCGCGGCCTTCGATGAGATCATCGATGTCCGTTCCCCCGGCGAATTTGCCGAAGACCACGTTCCCGGCGCGATCAACCTGCCGGTGCTGGACGACGCCGAGCGCGAGCGCGTCGGCACCCTGTACAAGCAGGTATCGTCGTTCGAGGCGAAAAAAGTCGGCGCCGCGCTGGTGTCGCGCAACATCGCGCAGCATCTGGACACCTGGTTTGCCGGCAAGCCGAAGTCGTACCGTCCGCTGGTGTATTGCTGGCGCGGCGGCAGCCGCAGCGGCTCGCTGACGCACGTCCTGCAGAAAATCGGCTTTGCCGCGATGCAGCTCGATGGCGGCTACAAGGCCTATCGGCGGCATATAGTGGCCGAACTCGCCCGCCTGCCGGGGCAACTCAGCTATCGCGTGGTGTGCGGCCCCACCGGCAGCGGCAAGAGCCGCCTGCTGCAGGCGCTGGCCACTGCGGGCGCCCAGGTGCTCGACCTCGAAGCGCTGGCCGCGCACCGGGGCTCGCTGCTGGGGGCGCTGCCGGACCAGGACCAGCCATCGCAGAAAAGCTTCGAAAGCGCCGTCTGGGACGCGCTGAACCGCTTCGACCCCGCCCGGCCCGTGTTCGTCGAATCGGAAAGCAAGAAAATCGGCGCGCTGCGGGTGCCCGATGCGCTGATCGCGGCCATGCACGCCAGCCCCTGCCTATGGCTGGAGGTGCCGCTGGACGCGCGGGTGCAGCTGCTGACCGAAGATTACGTGCACTTTCTGCACGACCCGGAGACGATCAACCGCCAGCTCGGATTTCTCACGTCGCTGCGCGGCAGCGAGACCATTGCGGCGTGGCAGGCGCTGGCCAGCCGGCAGGCGTGGCCCGAACTGGTGGCCGCCCTGCTGGAGCAGCACTACGACCCGGCCTATCTCAAGTCGCTGGCGCGCAACTACGCCCCCTCGCCCGCCGATCTGGCCTTCCGGGCTGAAGACCTGTCGGCCAGCGGGTTGCAGCGGCTGGCGCGCGAAATTCTGGCCTCGGATTAGGGCGCGCCCTAAAGCAGTTTGCCCAGCACGAAGCCGATGACGATGCCGATGATGGTCGCAATCGTGATGCCGCGGTAGGTCAGCACGTCCTTGGAGTAGCCGCGCCGGATGGCGATGTAGGACACCAGATAGCCCACTGCGTTGAGCAGCCAGATGAAGCCGATCGACAGCACCTTGACGATGATCGGGCCGATCACCGGCACCAGCGCGATGATGCCCAGGAGCCATGCAAAGGCATTGGAGAGCAGCCCCACGGCTACCACGCTGCCGGCGATCACGCTGCGGTCGACGTTGAAGTGCAATCCCAGCCACACCAGCCCGCCGATTGCGCACCACAGCGGAAGCATCACTCTCCAGTTTCGCCACCATGGTGCCCGCGGCGAAAAATCAACCTCGAAGTCGTCCGGTTCCGCCATGCTTCAGAGCCCCAGCGCCTGCAGGTCGACGCCTGCGGCGCCCAGCGGCGGGCACCAGTAATAGCCGCCGGTGAGCGGGCGGGTTAAGCTGAACAGCGCGTCGCTGATGCCGTCGTCGTGCCCGGTCATGCGGCGCAGCTGCGCCTCGTAGGCGTCGAACGACTTGCCGAAGGCGAGGAACACCAGCCCGGCGTCGGCGCCCGCGACCCACGGCATGGAGCGGCGCACCACGAAGGCCTCCGGTTCGAAATCCTCCTGCGCGGTGCGCTTGACGTGCGCCGACCCGGGCGCGTCGTCGAGCTCCTCGTTGTCGTCGCGGCGACGGCCGAAGCAGTTGTCCTGTTCGCTGCGCGGCATCGCATCGAAGGTGGGGAAGTCGTGCAGCCATTGCTGCACGGCGGCAAAGCTCGAGCCGTCGATGCCGGCGCCCAGTCCCTGCGCGATCGCCGCCTCGACAGCCGCCTCGTCCTTGGGATTTTCGGTACCGTCTTCGTAGCCGGTGAGATCGCGGCTGTCGCGATGGCGGAAGCTGTCGATCGCCTGTACCCGGGTAAACGCCGGTGCGGCCAGCGCCTCCACCGCGTGTCCCTGCAGCAGCAGATCGCCCGGCTCGCCGCCGCGCAGCCACAACCACAGCGCGTGCTGCGTCACCGGAATCGCCGGTCTGGCAGCGGGCAGCTCGGGAAAGGCGCGCAAGCCTGGCAGGTGCACGCCCAGCGCCGCGGCAACGCCCGCTCCGATCCCCAGCACGGCCGAGCTGCCGTCGCATGCGGCCGCCAGCGCGCGCAGCGCAGCGAGGGGGGCGGTTGCGGGCTTGAGTTCGAAGAAAAGGTGCCGCGCATGGGCGGGAACGGGATCAAGAATGGCGCTTTGCGGTGTCATGTCTACGCAACCAGAAACAAAAGGGGTATCCCGACACTATATGAAAACTCAGCCCCGCATGACGTCGATCACGTTCTGCACATGCTGCAGTCGCGCAAGCAGTCGCGACAGCTGCTGCAACTCCTTGATGCGGACGGTGAGCTGCATGTGGGCGTATTCGCCGCGGCTCTCGGTGTTCACGCGGAGCACGTCGAGCTTGTCCTTGGCGATGACGTCGGAAATGTCGCGCAGCAGGCCCTGCCGGTCGAACGCCTTCAGCTGGATGTTCACTTCGAATGCCGCGCCACGATCCAGTCCCCATTCGGCCGCCATCATGCGCGCGGGATTGGCGCGCTTGAGCGAGGCGCAATCGGCGCGGTGCACGGTGACCCCGCGCCCCACCGTGGTGTAGGCGACGATGGGCTCGGGGGGCTGCGGCTTGCAGCAGCGGGCCAGCGTCAACGGCACGTCGCCCAGGCCCGGAATCACCACCGGACTGCCGGATTGGGGCCGCGCACGCGGCTTGGCCGTCGGTGCCAGCGCCGGGACGGCCTTGCCCGACTCCTGCAGGGCGTTGACCAGATCGCGCTGGCCGACGTCGCCGCGGCCGAGCGCGGCGAGGAACTCGTCGACCTTGCCGAACTTGAGCCGCTGCGCGAGCTTTTCCTGATTCGCGTCCACCACGCCCAGGCGCTTGAGTTCCTTTTCCAGCAGGCTGCGGCCGAGGCTGACCTGCTCGCCGACGTCGCGCTGGCGGAACCAGGCGCGTACCTTGGACCGGGCGCGGTGCGTGGCCAGATAGCCGAGCGCCGGGTTGAGCCAGTCGCGGCTCGGCGCGCCTTCCTTGGCGGTGATGACCTCGACGCGCTGACCGTTGTCCAGCACGGTGTTGAGCGGCACCATCGCGCCATTGACCTTGGCGCCGCGACAACGGTGTCCCAGATCGGTGTGCAGCGTGTAGGCGAAATCCACCGGCGTCGCGCCGCGGTCGAGCGCCACCACCCGCCCCTGCGGGGTCAGCACGTAGACCTGGTCGTGGAACAACTCGGTCCTGAACTGTTCGGAAAATTCGCTGCTGTCGGCGACGTCGTCCTTCCACTCCAGAATGCGCCTGAGCCAGGCGATCTTTTCCTCGTACTGCGCATCCTGCTTGCCGCCTTCCTTGTAGCGCCAGTGCGCGGCAACGCCGAGCTCGGCCTGGCGATGCATGTCGAAGGTGCGGATTTGCACTTCAACCGCGCGGTCCTCGGGGCCGATCACCGCGGTGTGCAGCGAGCGGTAGTCGTTGCTCTTGGGCTGCGAGATGTAGTCGTCGAACTCGCCCGGGATCGGCTGCCACAGGTTGTGCACCAGGCCCAGCACGGTGTAGCAGTCGATCTCGTGCTTCACCAACACGCGCACCGCGCGGATGTCGTACAGCTGCTCGAAACTCAATCGCTTGCGCCGCATCTTGTTGACGATGCTGGCGATGTGCTTGGGACGGCCAGTGACTTCGGCCTCGATGCCGTGCAGCGCGAGCTCGGACTGCAGACGCTCGATGATGCCCAGAATGTAGGCCTCGCGGTCGGCGCGTTTTTCGTCGAGCTGCGCGGCAATGGATTTGTAGGTGTCGGGCTCGAGATAGCGGAATGCCCAGTCCTCCATCTCCCACTTGATCTGCCACACACCGAGCCGGTTCGCCAAGGGCGCGAACAGCTCGCGCGCCTGCTGTCCCAGCGCCTCGCGAATGGCCGCCTCCTGGTTGGCCGCACAACGCAGGGCATGGGTGCGCTCGGCCAGCTTCACCAGCACCACGCGGATGTCTTCCACCATCGCCAGCACCATCTGGCGCAGGGCTTCCAGCTGGGCATACGGGTCGACTCGCTTGTCGGTGGCGCTGGCAGCCAGTGCCTCGATGCGTGCCATCGCAGCCACGCCGCGGCCCAGCCGCGCCGCGGTGCCGAAGGCGGCATCGAAATCGGGCGCGTCGCCCAGACAGGCATGCAGCAAGGCCGCAGCCACCGCATCCGCCCCCACCCGCAGTTCGGCCACGATCAGGGCGGTGCCGACGCTGTGCGCGAACACCTGGCTCGCCCCCAGTTGTCGATGCGCATGCTCCAGCGCGCGCCAGGGCAGATCGTTTTCCGCCACCGGCAGCACGCGCGCCAGCGCCTGGCGGGCGGACTCCAGATCGGTCGCTTCAAAACAGCGGGGCTTTGCAGGTTCAGTCATGGTTGCGAAAAATCAGCCTGCCAGTAGCGGCGGTGCGTAGGACGATATTGTGAGGCCTCGACCCCGGCTTCGCCAAAATCGAGACGGATCAGCCCGCCTGAATCGCTGCGCAGCAGGCGCGCATCGATGTCGCGAAAGCGCGCCACCACCCGGGGATGCGGATGGCCGTAGCGGTTGCGGTAGCCTTGGGTGAAGACGACCCATTCGGGGCGCGTCGCCGCGACGAATTCCGGGATGGACGAGGTGAGGCTGCCGTGATGCCCGGCGAGCAACACGCTCACCGGCGTCAGCCGGCCGGATTCGAGCAATTCGAGTTCCGTCCGCCGCTCGCCGTCGGCCGTCAGCAAGAGGCTGTGGCGCCCGCTGCTGACCCGCAGCACGCAGCTGTAGTCGTTGTCGCGGCGACGCGTCTCAACATAGGCTGCGGGCTTGGGATTCAGTATCTCGAACAGCACGCCGTCCCACTTCCAGCGCTGGCCGCGCGTGCAGTGGCGCGCAGCCGGCGCACCCTCGAGCAGAGGGCTGGCGGCAGGCAGACCGTGCAGCAGCCAGCCGGTGGGAATGTCGCGCAGCACCGAGCGCATGCCGCCGCTGTGGTCGTTGTCGTCATGGGTGACGATCAGTCCGGACAACGCCCCGACGCCCGCTGCGCGCAGGAAGGGAACGATGATGCGCTCGCCCGAATCGCTGTCGGCGAACGCCGCGCCGGTGTCGTACAGCAGCGCACGATTCGCGGTACGAACCAGCACGGCGGTGCCCTGCCCGACATCGATCACCTCGGCGCGAAAATGATCGGGCGCGATGGCGTCGCGCAGCGGAAACAGCAGCGGCAGCCACAGCACCAGCCCCAACACGCGCAGCGGAAACCCGCGCGGCAGCAGCATCCATACCGTGCCTATCAGCGCCAGCGCTGTCGTCCATCCGGCCGGCGCGGGCAGGCTCGTCACCGCCAGCGGCAGGCTGCCCGCCCAGGCCAGTCCAGTGCCTAGCCAGGCCATCAACCACGCCGCCGCATGCCACAGGGGCGCGATCAACACGCCCAGCAGCGCCAGCGGAGTGATCAGCCAGCTCACCAGCGGGATCGCGACCGCATTGGCCAGGGGCGAAATCAGCGACACCTGCTGAAAAAGAAGAAACAGCACCGGCGCCAGCGCCAGGGTGACTGCGCCCTGCACCGTGACCCAGCCGCGCAGCTTGCCGGGCAGCGCGACGCGGCCGAAGCTCACCCACAGAATCGCGGCGATGGCGCCGAACGACAGCCAGAAGCCGGCCGCCAAGACCGCCCACGGGTCGATCAGCAGCACGATGAAGAGTGCCACGACGAGCGCCGTGAAGGGCCGCGGCTCGCGCCGCCCCCAGAAGGCCAGCGCCAGCACGATCAGCATGAATAGGGTTCGCTGCGCCGGCACCTGGAAACCGGCCAGCAGCGCATACCCCAACGCCGCCAGTACCGCCGCGACCAGGCCGGCCTGGCGCGCGGGCAGGCGCTCCGCACGGCGCGGCAGACGCCGCCAGACGCTCGCCACCAGCCAGCCGGCGAGCGCGGCGATCATGGTGACGTGCAGCCCGGAAATGGAGAGCAGATGATTGACGCCGGTGCGGGTGAAGGCGCGCCACTGGTCGTGGGGGATGTTTCGCTGGTCGCCCACCACCAGCGCGGCGATCACCCCGGCGTAGGGCGCATCCTCCAGCGTCGTGAAAATGCGTTCGCGCACTGCCGCACGCGCGGCGGCGATCCAGGCGGCAGGCGTGTGCGCCTGCGCCTGGATACGCTGCGGCACGGGTGTCTCGCGCACATAGCCGCTGGCGTCGATGCGGCGCTCCAGCATCCAGGCTTCGAGATCGAAGCCGTGCGGGTTGCTGGTGCCGTAGGGCATCTTCATCCGCACCGTCAGGCGCCAGCGTTCCCCAGCCCGCATGCGCGGTTCGAAATTTGCTGCCCCGCGCGGCCAATAGCGGGTCAGTTGCACCCGCTGCAAGGCCGGCGCATTCGGGGTGAGGGTGTGCTCGACGTCGAATACGAAGCGTTCGCCGCGTGCGTTGGCGCGCGGCAGGTCGGCGATCACGCCCACCAGTTCGATATCCACCCCCTGCCAGTGCGCAGGCAGGCGTTCGGCCAGACGCGTATCCGCCCGCCAGGCGGCCCAGGCAAAACCAAGCGCTGCGCACAGCAGCGCGATGCCCAGGCGGCGGGCGAATTCGGCAACGGGACGGGAGCAGGCCGGCAGCCACAGCACCGCCAGCAGCAGCGGCAGCAGCCCCAGCCAGCGCGCGGACGGCAGGGCGGCCTGCTGCTGCAACAGCCCCACCCCGAGACAGAACGCGATGAGGGGAAGCCGCATCGCGTAAAGGCCTCAGGCCGGCTGCAGGATTCCGTCGACCAGCCGCATCTGCCGGTCCATGCGCGCCGCCAGATCGGCATCGTGGGTGACCACGACGAGGCTGGTGCGGTGCTTGCGGTTGAGTTCGCGCATCAGGTCGAACACTGCGTCGGCGGTGTGGCGGTCGAGGTTGCCGGTAGGCTCGTCGGCGAGGATGCATGCCGGCTGCGTGACCAGGGCGCGGGCGATGGCGACGCGCTGGCGCTCGCCGCCGGACAGCTCGCCAGGACGATGATCAAGGCGGTGGCCAAGGCCGACCTCCCCGAGGATGGCTGCGGCGCGTGCCAACGCCTCGGCGCGCGCCATGCGGCGGATGAGGAAAGGCATGGCGGCGTTTTCCTGCGCAGTAAACTCGGGCAGCAGATGGTGAAACTGGTAGACGAAGCCGAGCGCGCGGTTGCGCAGGTCGCTGCGCTCGGCCTCTGAAATCGCGAAGGGATTGCGTCCCAGCAGGCTGATCGTCCCGGAAGTCGGCGTGTCGAGCCCCCCCAGCAGGTGCAGCAGCGTGCTTTTGCCCGAGCCCGAGGCGCCGACGATGGCGAGCGACTCGCCGGCCTGGATTTCCAGGTCGACGCTGCCGAGCACCGGCACGTCGGTCCGGCCCTGGCGGAAAACCTTGCCCAGCCCGGTGCAACTCAATACGATCTCACTCATAACGCAGCGCCTCCGCCGGATTGACGCGCGAGGCGCGCCAACTCGGATACAGCGTGGCGACCAGGCTAATGAACAGCGAAACAATGCTGATCAGGCCGACTTCGCTCCAGTCGAGTTTCGACGGCAGTTCGCTGATGTAATACACGTCGGCCGGGAACAGGTCCATCCCGGCCAGGCGTTCGATGAAGGGCACCACGGTTTCGAGATTGAGCGCCAGCAGCACGCCGCCCGCCACGCCGAGCAGGGTGCCGAACACGCCGATGAAGGTGCCCTGCACGATGAAAATCTTCATGATCGAGGCGGGCTTGGCGCCAAGGGTGCGTAGGATGGCAATGTCGGACTGCTTGTCGGTGACCGCCATCACCAGGGTGGAAACGATGTTGAAGGCGGCGACGGCGACGATCAGCAGCAGGATCAGGAACATCATGCGCTTTTCGATCGCCACCGCACGGAAGAAGTTGGCGTGGCTTTTCGTCCAGTCGGTGAGGTAATAGTCGCCGCTGAGGCTTTGCGACAGTTCCTGTGTCACGAAGGGCGCGCGGAACAGCTCGGACAGCTTCAGCCGCACGCCCGACACGTCATCGCCCAGACGCAGCAGCTTCTGCGCATCCTGCAGGTGGATCAGCGCGAGGCCGGAATCGTATTCGAACATGCCCGCCTCGAAAACTCCGGTCACGGTGAACTGCTTGACGCGCGGCATCACCCCGGCCGGCGTGATGTTGCCCTGCGGCGTCAGCAGCACCACCTTGTCGCCGGGATACACGCCCAGCACGCGCGCGAGTTCGCCGCCGAGAATGATGCCGAATTCGCCGGGCTTGAGGTCGTCCAGTTTCCCTGCCTTCATGTGCTGGGCGAAATCGGCGACCCGGTTTTCCAGTTCCGGCAGCACGCCGCGGATGATCGCGCCGCGCACCATGTCGCCGTTGGCCAGCATGCCCTGCGCGTTGACATAGGGGGCGCCGGACACCACATCCTGGTTCTGCTGCGCCTGCGCCAGCACGCCGCGCCAGTCGGACAGGCGCTCGCCGGGGGCGCTGATCTCCAGGTGCGCCGCCACGCCGAGAATGCGCGCGCGCAGTTCTTCCTGAAAACCGTTCATCACCGAGAGCACCACGATCAGCGCCATGACGCCGAGCGCAATTCCCGCCATGGAGACAATGGAAATGAAGGAAATGAAATGGTTGCGGCGCTTGGCGTGGGTGTAGCGCAGGCCGACCAGAAGCTCAAAAGGTAGCAAAACGGGACTCGCTGAAAGAATGGGTCGAGTATGCCACAGCCGCCCTACTCGCCGAGCAGGTGCAGCACCACGCTGCGCGTCTGGGCGCCACGCCGGTGCTCGAAGACGTAAATCCCCTGCCAGGTGCCGAGCAGCGGTTTTCCATCGGCAACCGGGATCGCCAGCTGGGTTTGCGTCAGCGCCGCGCGCACATGCGCCGGCATATCGTCCGCGCCTTCCAGAATATGTTCGTAGATCGGGTCGCCTTCCGGCACCAGCCGCGACAGGAAGCGCTCCAGATCGGTCTGCACCGTCGGATCGTAATTTTCCTGGATCAGCAGGCTCGCCGAAGTGTGGCGGATAAATAGCGTGAGCAGACCTTGCCGGATACCGCTCGCCTCCACCCAGTCACACACCTGCGACGTGAAGGCATACAAGCCCTTGCCGCGGGTGGGAACGGTAATTTCATGGGAAAGCTGGCGCATGGCGGCCATGCTAGCCCGAATGTTTCACAAATTGACGCGCGCCCTCGCTGGTCTTTTGCTTCGTATGGAAATTTTGTTCAGTCGGGCGTATGAATAACTACGTCGCTCCATCACAAAATCCCCCTACAAAACAAAATCCTGCGCGATCATCACGCGAATTTATGAAACATCCGGGCTAACGAATCCGCTTTGCTACACTCGGCAGATGCTTTTCCTGATTCCCCATCTTTTCCCGACAAAACACCTGCTGAAAGCGGCGGCTCCGGATCTGCGTCTGCCCGCACTGCAAACCCTGCTGGTGCGCGGCACGCGTCAGCCCTGCCCGGCCGAGGGCGTGGAAGCAGCCCTGTGCGCGGCGCTGGGGATTAAACGACAGCAGGACTGGCCGCTCGCCCCGATCACCTTGGCGGCCGATGGCGGGGTGGCCGAAGACGCCTACTGGCTGCGCGCCGACCCCGTGCATTTGCGGGTGATGCGCGACCGCATCGTGCTGGCGGGCAGCGATGTCCTTTCGTTGTCGCGCGTGGAAGCGGACGCGCTTGCCGATGCCGTCGGCCGGCATTTTGGTGCCGACCTGAGCCCGCTGCCCATGCACCCGCAACGCTGGTACCTCCGATTTACCGAAGCTCCGCGCCTGTCCACCACCCCGTTGTCGGTCGCGGCGGGATGCGATATCAATCCGCTGCTGCCGAAAGGCCAGGACGCCATGCGGTTTCGCACCCAGTTGAATGAGCTGCAAATGCTGTTGCATGACCATCCGGTGAATCAGGCGCGCGAGGCGCGCGGCGAACTGCCGGTGAATTCGCTCTGGCTGTGGGGGGGCGGCGGTCTGCCCATCACCTGCGCCACCCCTGTTCCGGTGTACGCCGGAAATGCCGAAGCGCAGGCACTGAGCGCCTTATGCAACAAGCGCGTGCAAGCGCTCCCCGCACATTGGGACGCGCAATTATGTGGCAGCGATGGGGTGATTCTGCTGGACACCCTGACCCAGGCAGGACAGGTGGGTGACGCCTGCGGCTGGCGCGAAGCGCTGCGTGAACTGGAGCAGGACTGGTTCGTGCCGCTCGTGGGCATGCTGCGCAAAATCGGCCCGCGCGGCCTGCGCCTGCTTGACCCGGTCAACGGCAAGGCTCTGCATTTGCACGCACGCGACGCCTGGAAATTCTGGCGGCGCCCGCACCGCCTGATTTCGATGCTGACCTGAATCCGTCCACGAGGCAGGCTCAGACCGGCGTCGCCCACAGGTCGTGCTCGTCGGCTTCCTCGACGCGCACTTTGAGACGCGTCCCCGGCTGCAGATCAAACACCCCTTCGAGATAGACCACGCCGTCGATTTCCGGCGCATCGGCATGGCTGCGCGCCAGCGTGCCGACCTCGTCCTCCTCGTCGACGATGACCTCGATTTCGCGGCCGATTTTGGCATCGAGCCGGGCCGCCGAGATTTCCGCCTGCACTTCCATGAATCGCTCGAGGCGTTCTTCCTTCAATTCTTCCGGCACGGCCCCGGGCAATTCGTTGGCGGCCGCGCCTTCGACCGGCGAATACTTGAAGCAGCCGACGCGGTCGAGCTGCGCTTCCTTGAGGAAGGCCAGCAGTTCTTCGAACTCGGATTCGGTTTCGCCGGGAAACCCGACGATGAAGGTCGAGCGCAGCGTGAGGTCAGGCACGGCGGCGCGCCAGGACTGGATGCGGTCCAGCGTCTTCTCGACCGCGCCGGGGCGCTTCATCAATTTCAGAATGCGCGGGCTGGCATGCTGAAACGGAATGTCGAGATACGGCAGGATGATGCCGTCGGCCATCAGCGGAATCACGTCGTCGACGCTGGGATAGGGATAGACGTAGTGCAGCCGCACCCAGGCGCCGAGGCTTCCCAGTGCGCCGGCCAGTTCAGTCATGCGGGATTTCAGCGGGCGGCCGTTCCAGAAGCCCGGACGGTATTTCACGTCCACCCCGTAGGCGCTGGTGTCCTGCGACACCACTAGCAGTTCCTGCACGCCGGCGCCGACCAGCGCCTCCGCCTCGCGCATCACCTCGCCGATCGGGCGGCTCACCAGATCCCCGCGCATCGACGGAATGATGCAGAAGGTGCAGCGGTGATTACAGCCTTCGGAAATTTTCAGGTAGGCGTAATGGCGCGGGGTGAGCTTGATGCCGCCGGGCGGGATCAGGTCCTCGAAGGGATCGTGCGGCTTGGGCAGCGCCATGTGCACCGCTTCCATCACCTCCTCCAGCGCATGCGGGCCGGACACCGCCAGCACCTTGGGATGCGCCTCGCGCACCACGTCGCCCTTGGCGCCGAGACAGCCGGTGACGATTACCTTGCCGTTCTCCGCCAGCGCTTCGCCGATCGCCTCCAGCGATTCCTGCATCGCCGCGTCGATGAAGCCGCAGGTGTTGACCACCACCACGTCGGCGTTGTCATAGCTGCCGACGATTCCGTATCCTTCAGCACGCAGTTGCGTCAGGATACGCTCGGAATCGACCGTCGCCTTCGGACAGCCGAGCGACACAAATCCGACAGTCGGTGTGCGGGCGGGTTTTGCTTTGGTTACCATGACGTTCGATCCTGATGGAGCTTCTGATGTATATCGTAGCGATAGGCTGGGCCTATGTGATTCTGATGATGGCGGTCACCGCGAGCAATGTCGGCAAGGCGCTGGCCATCTTGTTTTTTCTGGGTGTGCTGCCGATTGCGCTGTTCGTTTATGTGGCCGACGGGCCGCGTCGACGGCGAGGCTCAATGGTCGATCAGGGCGCCGACCAGCGCAACGCTACCGATCCCCATTCCGATTAACGCGAGCTGCTGCAGGGTTGACCCGATTTCCGCGCGCTTGTGCAATCCGGGAATCAGGTCGGACAGGGCCACATACAACATGCTCGCAGCGGCCAGCCCCAGCAGAACCGGCGTCCAGCCTTCCAGCATCGACAGGGCGTAATAGCCCAGCAACGCCCCCACCATGGTCGCCACCGCGGTCAGCAAATTAAGTAACAATGCGTGCATTCGGCTATAGCCCGAATGCAGCAGGATCAGGAAATCGCCAATTTCCTGCGGAATTTCATGCGAGATGATCGCCAGTGCGGTGACTACCCCCAGGCGGAAATCAACCAGGAAAGCGCCCGCTATGATGATGCCGTCGACAAAGTTATGGAAGGTGTCGCCAACCGTGATCATCAGGCCGGAACGCCCGTGATCATGGCCGTGTTCGTGACTGCCGTGCGCCTCGCAGACCTCATCGTGGCAGTGTCGCCACAGCACGAGCTTTTCCAGAAAAAAGAACAGCAGAATGCCGCCCAGCAGCGCTTTCGCCACCGTCTCGATGTTTCCGTTTTTCATGGCCACCGCTTCCGGCAACACTTCCAGAAGCGACGCGCCCAGCAACGCGCCAATGGCGTAACTCACCAGCACGGGCACCCAGCTCGGTCGAGCAGACAATGCCACGACTGCCGCCAGCAACAAGCTCAGCAAGCTGCCGGCGGCAGTCGCGATCAGAATGATGGCAAGGGTAGACATGGGGGCCCGAAGACGGCAAAGAAAGTGCGTGATTATACCGGGGCAACGCTATCAGCGTCGCGGCTGGTGTTCACTCCGTCCAAACTAATCGACGGGGAGTATTCAGGACGAGCAGCCCATTTGCTCGAATGCTTGCTGCGCCTGAAGGGAAACACACTTCGTATCCCGCAGCTTTTGCTGCTACGGGATACGTCCTACTCCGCAAATAGAGGCTGATACTACTTTTTCACGTGCTCAGGGCTAACCGACAACGCCTCCTTCAGCTTGTCGATGCTGGCCTTGCCAAAGCCCTTCACTTTATCCAGTTCATCCACATGCTTGAAATTGCCATTGGCCTCCCGGTACTGGATGATGGCCTTGGCTTTCGCCGGACCCACGCCTTTGACCGCCTCGAGTTCAGACTGCGTGGCGGTATTGATATTCACCGCCGCAAACACGGGAAACGCGAGCAATCCCGACAAAACCAGCAAAACCTTGAACAGCTTGTTCATACCGCCTCCTTTGAATTGTTGATCGTGGGCAATGACCCACGCAAGCAACTTACCCCCAGGTGCAGAAACACGCCATACAACTAAAGTTGTAGGCGGATGCTAACCAATTGTATTTATTTGAATATTTATTTTCGAATTTGCTTGACGCAATAAAAAACCCCCTCTTTTCGGGAGGGGGTTTTGAGCACCGAGGTGCGTATAAGGAGTCTGACGATGACCTACTTTCACAGGCGTAGTGCCTACTATCATTGGCGCGGGAGCGTTTCACCGTCCTGTTCGGGATGGGAAGGGGTGGTTCCACTCTGCTATGGTCGTCAGACAAAGGGGTGAGGAATGAGTCTCGTAGGCTCATCCCCGCATTCGAATTGTCTGGGGTGCTTTGCGATCTAGCGATCACTCAGCCGACTGAATTGGAAGAAGGTTTTGTTGGGTTGAGACTGTACGCAAACACACACTGTGCCGCTTCTCAAAATTATAGGATCAAGCCTCACGGGCAATTAGTACGGGTTAGCTTAACGCATTACTGCGCTTCCACACCCCGCCTATCAACGTTGTGGTCTTCAACGACCCTTTAGGGAGATCGAATC
>Ga0299912_10000070_pt1 | contig 120565 bp, 99 predicted proteins | sample RVTome_2_FD_207667 | JGI IMG/M metagenome (GOLD analysis project Ga0299912, IMG submission 207667) | Soil microbial communities from uranium-contaminated site in the Upper Colorado River Basin, Wyoming, United States - RVT95D214 (version 2) ... | reverse complement strand
CGTTCCAGGTCCAGATGGTGTTTTCCTGGGTGCCTTCCATGGTCTTGACCTGGCAGCGGATCTTGCCGTTGTGCGACTCGACCCAGATCCAGTCGAAGTCCTTGATGCCCATTTCGGCCGCCTTGCGCGCGTTCATGTACATGTAGTTCTGCGCCATGATCTGACGCAGCCACACGTTCTGCGAATCCCACGAGTGGTACATGAACATCGGGCGCTGGGTCAGGGCGAAGAAGGGATACTCGTCCTTGTCCACGCGCTGCTGCTCCAGCGGCTCGTACCACATCGGCAGCGGGTCGAAGTACTTCACCAGGCGCTCGCGGTCGACCTGGTTGTTGGGCTGCGGGCCGTCGTACAGGCCCTGCCCCGCCAGGCGGAATTTCTGCAGCGGTTCGGAATAGAACTGCATGATGATGGGCTCGGCCTTGCCGACGAAGCCCACATCCGCCGCCACGTCGAGGTAGTCCTTGTTGGCGAAGCGCATGTACTTCTGGTTGTCGGGCCAGTGGTGCGCGTAGAAGCTCTGGTTCTCGATGTACTTCTGCCACTGGTTGGGGTTGGGCTCGCCCTTGAGCGACTGGGTGCCGTCCTTGCCGCGCCAGCCGGCGAGGAAGCCCACGCCCGGCGAACGCTCGTAGTTGACGATGAAGTCGGGATAGTCCTTGAACTTGCGCGTGCCGTCCGGCTTGGTGAACGCCGGGAATTTCAGCCGCGAGGCGAGTTCGACCATGACTTCCTGCCACGGCCGCACGTCGCGGTCGGGCTTGACCAGCGGATAGCGGATCGCGTCGGCCGCCGCATCCGGCTCGGAAATCGGCCGGTCGAGCAGCGAAATGCAGTCGTGCCGTTCGAGATAGGTGGTGTCCGGCAGGATCAGGTCGGCGAAGTTGGTCATCTCCGAATGGAAGGCGTCGATCACCACCAGGAACGGAATCTTGTACTGACCGGGTTCTTCCGGGTCTTTCGCGCGCAGCATGTCCTGCACGTTCGACGTGTTCATGGTCGAGTTCCACGCCATGTTGGCCATGAACAGGATCAGCGTGTCGAGCGCGTAGGGATCGTGGTTGGTCGCGTTGGTAATGACCATGTGCATCAGGCCGTGCGAGGCGATCGGCACTTCCCACGAGTACGCCTTGTCGATGCGCAGCGGATTGCCGAATTCGTCGACCACCAGGTCTTCCGGGCGCGTCGGGAAGCCGAGCGGCGGACGCGACAGCGGCGTGTTCGGCGCGTTGATGATGTCGATGTTGTTTTCCGGCAGCTGATGCGGCGGAATCGGCTTCGGATACGGCGCGCGGGCGCGGAAGTTGCCCGGCGCATCAAGCGCGCCCAGCAGCATCTGGATCATGTGGATCGCGCGGCAGGAATGGAAGCCGTTGGAGTGCGCCGCGATGCCGCGCATCGCGTACATCGCGACCGGACGGCCCACGACTTTGTCGTGCTTGCGGCCCCACACGTCGGTCCACTCGATCGGCAGTTCGACGGTTTCCTTGAAGGCGACGTGCGCCATTTCCAGCGCAATGCGCTCGATGGTCTCGGCCGGCAGGCCGCATTCGAGGGCCACGTTTTCCGGCGCGTAGCGATCATCCAGATAGCGCTCGACCATCAGCGACATCACGGTCTTGACGCGGCGGCCGTCCGGCGCCACGAATTCGCCGAACAGCGCCGGAGCGATGTCGCCGTCGATGCCGTTCCGGAACGCTTCCTTGTCGATATCCCAGATCAGGGGCTGATCGTTTTCGTCGCGCAGGAACAGCCCGTCGCCCTTCTGGCCCGGCGCCTGCACCACCAGCCAGGAGGCGTTGGTGTAGCGCACCAGGAATTCATAGTCGAATTGCTCGTGCTTCAACAGCACGTGCACCATCGACATGGCCAGCAGGCCGTCCATGCCCGGCTTGATCGGCAGCCATTCGTCGGCAATCGCCGAATAGCCGGTGCGTACCGGGTTGACGGTGACGAACTTGCCGCCCTTGCGCTTGAGTTTTTCCAAGCCGATCTTGATCGGATTGGACGAATGATCTTCCGCCACGCCCCACATCAGGAAGTACTTGGCGTAATCCCAGTCGGGCGCGCCGAATTCCCAGAACGAGAAGCCGATGGAATAGAGGCCGGCCGCCGCCATGTTGACCGAGCAGAAACCGCCGTGCGCCGACCAGTTGGGGGTGCCGAACTGTTGCGCCCACAGACCGGTCAGCGCCTGCATCTGATCGCGCCCGGTAAAGAATCCCAGCTTGGACGGATCGGTCGCACGGATTTCTTCCAGACGGTCGGTCAGCACGTCGAGCGCCTGATCCCAGGAAATCGCCTCGTAAATGCCTTCGCCGCGCTCGGTGCCCGGTTTGCGCATCAAAGGCTGCGTCAGCTTGGCGGTGGAATACTGCTTCATGATCCCGGCCGAACCCTTGGCGCACAGCACGCCCTGGTTGGTGGGATGGTTGCGGTTGCCCTGGATGAAGCGGACCTTGTTGTCCTCCATCGTCACCTTGATGCCGCAGCGGCAAGCGCACATGTAACAGGTGGTGTACTTGATTTCCTGTGCGTCGTGATTTTCGAGTTTGATCTTGGCGTTCATGCGGCCTCTAGGTTCAAAATGGTCCCCCGCGGTTGCGTGACGAAACCGCGTTACTTTCCTGCCCGGATATACACACTAGGTGACTGCTGGAAGCAGCGCCAGCGCATCAGCGCTGGATGCTGCAGGGACGGCTAATATATTAATTTTTCCGAATATTCTATTATTTTGCACTTCAAGCCGCCCGGCTGGCAAGCAAAACGGCTGATATGCCTATAAGCCAGCCTGATCATAATCCTTATTTATTTCGGGGTTAAAGGCCCGCGTTCGGGCGACTTCGCCTTGGCCGGCAATTCGGCCAGCAGCGACTCGATGATCCCCAGCGCCTCTCCTTCGTCCCATTCCGTCGGGCCGGTCAGCACGTAGCGCACCCGCCCCTTCCCATCCAGCAGGAAGGTGGTGGGCAGGGCGAAGACTTTCCAGCGTTTGGTGTTGCTGCCGTCGGGATCCAGCAGAATCGGAAAGCCCAACCTCATTTTGGACAAGAAGCCATTCACCTCGTCCGCGGTCTCGGCACTGTCGAGCGCGACGATGGCCAGCGGCCGCCCCGCCATCTTCTCCCGCAGCCGCTCCATCGACGGCATTTCGCGCAGGCAGGGCGGGCACCACGATGCCCAGAAATTGAGCAGCACCACCTTGCCGCGGTAGTCGGCCAGGGTTTTCTGCGCGCCCGCCAGATCCTGCGCCTTGAGTTCCGGCGCCGACGTCGCGGATCGCGCCTCGAATCCGGCGGCATGCGCGCCACCCGCCAGCAGCAGACCCATTGCACATACGCCCAGCAATCGCTTCATTTGCATCCCCAGTGGTTCAATTCACGCAGCAGCATGGCATCCATGCGGCGGCTCTCGGCAATCTCGAATTCGGTCGGCGTTTCGCGTGCCCAGTAGCCTTCGCGCAGGTTTTCCAGGATCACATGGCTGGTCGCCGCCCCCTGCTTCGCCAGATGGTCCAGCAGCCCGGGCAGCCAGGGGGTGGCGGCCGAACGGCGCGGCTGCAGCACGTGCACCCGCAATCCGGACAGGCTGCCCAGAACGAGAAAATCCGGCTCGGCCAGCGGCTCGGCCACGGTATAGAGGTTCGGATACATCAGCATCACGCACAGACGCTCCCGCTCGGCAGGCTCGAGCATGGCCGCGGCCCGCAGCACCGGCACGGCCGCACGCGCCACCGCGTAGACGACGACGCGCTTGCCGCTCGCCTGCGCGACGCGCAGCCAGTCGGCCAGATCCTGCGGCGGCACGGCATCCATGCTGCTCGACAATTGCGGCAGAAAATAAGCCGCGACAAGATCGAGTGACCAGGTTTCCACGCCCTGTGCGGCCAGCTGCTGCGCGGCATGCACCTCGGGCTCGGCGCGGCCGCGCTCGGATGCCACCCACAACAGCAACTGCGGGCCCTGGGCCGGAAAGACCTGATGATCGGGCACGGCAGCCCGCACCGCGAACGAACATGCCCACGCACTCAACAACAGCAATCTGAAAAAACGCATAGGCTCGACCAAATTCTTATACCCGCATCCTGCCGCGGCGCTCCCCCAACACAAGATGACCTTATGACCAGACTTTTCTAAGGGTTCAGGCGCCAGTGGCCGGAGCGTCCGCCCTGCTTTTCCAGCAGACGGATGTCCGACATCGTCATGCCGCGGTCGACCGCCTTGCACATGTCGTAGATCGTCAGCAAGGCCACGGACACGCCGGTCAGCGCCTCCATTTCCACGCCGGTCTTGCCGACCGTCTCGGCGGTCACCGTGCAGGCGATCGACGATGCGGCCTCGTCATGGCTGAATTCCACGCTCACCTTCGTCAGCGCAATCGGATGGCACAGCGGAATCAGCTCGGCGGTGCGCTTGGTCGCCTGGATCGCGGCGATGCGCGCGATGCCGAGCACGTCGCCCTTGGCCGCCTGCCCGCCCAGAATGCGCGCCAGGGTATCGGGTAACATGCTGATCCGGCCGCTCGCCACGGCGACGCGCCGGGTATCGTCCTTGCCGGCCACATCGACCATGACGGCGCGGCCGCGTTCATCAAAATGGGTGAATTCGCTCATGCTTGGGCTCGATCAATGAATGGACGGGGAACCTGTCGACAATCCGCGCATCGTAAACGAAATGAACTTAAGCCACCTCATCCCGATCCGCTGATGCTGCGCACCCTGCTCGCATTCGCCCTGGCCATCCAGCCGGTCCTGGCCGCCGATCTGCCCGACCTGGGCGAGGTGTCGCGGCAATACTTTTCCGATCAGGAAGAACAGTCACTGGGCCGCGCCATCATGCGCGACGTCTATGCCGATCCGCGCTACCTGGACGACCCCGAAATCGAAAACTACCTCAACCAGCTCGGCTACAAGCTGGTCTCGGTCAGCACGCGCAACCAGCGCGAATTCAACTTCTTCGTCGTCAGCGACCCCAGCATCAACGCCTTTGCCATGCCGGGCGGCAACATCGGCGTCCACACCGGACTGCTGCTCGCCGCGCAAAGCGAATCCGAACTGGCCAGCGTCGTCGCGCACGAAATCGCCCACGTCACCCAGGACCACATCGCCCGCATGGTCGCCGCGCAAAGCCAGAGCCAGTGGCCGACCATGGCCGCGCTGGCGCTGGCACTGCTGGCGGCGCGCTCCAATCCCAATGTGGCGAGCGCGGCGATCGCCTCGACCCAGGCCTATTCGATCCAGAACCAGCTCAACTACAGCCGCGACTACGAGCGCGAGGCCGACCGCCTGGGCTACGACATGCTGACCCGGAGCGGCTACGATCCGCGCGGCATGAGCGGGTTTTTCAACCGCCTGCAGCGCGCCAACCGGTTTTACGACAGCAGCGCGCCGGCCTATCTGCGCACCCACCCGCTGACCACCGACCGCATTGCCGACATGCAGGCGCGCAGCGAGGCCCTGCCCTATCAGCAGGTGGAGGACAGCCTGGATTTTCAACTGGTGCGCGCCCGCCTGCGCGCGCAGGAAGACAGCCCGCTTGACGCCGTCCAGGCCGCACGCAACGCGCTGAAGGAAAAACGCTACAGCAGCGAAACTGCCGCACGCTACGCCTTGGCCGCCGCGTTGCTGCGTGCGCGCCAGTTCAGGGAAGCCGAGGCCGAGGTGGAAAAGCTGCTGTCCGCCAAACAGGTCCACCCGATGATCCGGCAACTCGCCGCCCGCTCCGCGCAGGCTGCCGGCAACCAGGCGCTCGCCCTGCAGCGTTACCAGGCAGGCAGCGCGGCCCACCCCGGCTTCCGGCCTTTGCAGCTTGGCCAGATCGAGGCCTTGCTGGCCGCAAACCGCAGCAAGGAGGCACTGGAGCAAGTCGACCGACAGCTCGAGCTGTATCCGCTCGACCGCCGCCTGTGGCGACTGACCGCCCAGACCCACGCCCAACTGGGGCATCGACTGCTCAGCCATCGCGCCCAGGCAGAGGCCGCCGCTTTGAGCGGAAATCTGGTCGCCGCCATCGAGCAAATCAGCCTCGGCATCAAGGCGGGCGACGGCAGTTTTCACGAATTATCGGCGGCAGAAGCGCGGCGACGCGAATGGCAGGAGGTCGAAAAATCGCAGCGCAGGAACTAGGCCCGACCTGCAAAAGCCCATATTTGGCGCGGCTGGTAGGAATTTACCCTGCAATATGGCCGTAAAAATACGCGCGTGGCCTTGCAAGGAAAAAACTAATTCCACTATGCTTCGTCTCATCCATCACTGGATAGCGTTCGCCCAAGGCACCCCCTTGTGGAAAACGCTTTCATCACGACGTCAAAAATTAGGAGGATGACCATGCGAAAGTTGCATCATGTAGCAGCAGCCTGTGCGATCAGCGCCATCATGCTGTCGGGAAGCGTGCTGGCCCAGAATGCGGCCGCGCCCAAGAAAGAAGAAACCGGCAAGGACATCGCGTTCAACCGCTCCAAGGGCAACTGCCTGGCCTGCCATGGCATGCCGACCCTGCCCGACGCGGAATCGCCCGGCATGTATGGCCCGCCGCTGATCGCCATGAGCGCACGCTACCCCGACAAGGCCAAGTTGCGCGCCCAGATCTGGGACGCGACCAAAGCCAACCCGTCCTCCAGCATGATCCCGTACGGCAAGCATGGCGTGCTGTCGGAAGCCGAAATCGATAAAGTGACCGACTTCGTGTACGGTCTGTAATTACTTGTAACATTGTTCAATCAGGAGATTTGCCCATGAACGCACTTCGTAGAAACGTATTGAAAAGCGCAGCAGGCGCGAGCGCCGTGGCAGTTGCCGTGGCCGCCGGCCTGCTGAAGCCGACCCAGGCGATGGCCGCCTGGAACAAGGCTGCCTTTGAAGCCAAAAACGTTGGTGACGCGATGAAGGGCATCGGCGCAACCAGCCCGGCCGACAGCAAGGACATCACCATCAAGGCCCCGGACATCGCCGAAAACGGCGCGGTCGTGCCGGTGGAAGTGACCACCAGCATCGCCGGCACCAACAGCATCGCCATCCTTGCCGAGAAGAACGCCCAGCCCCTGGTTGGCACCTTCGAACTGGCTGGCGGCGCCCAGGGCTTCATTTCCACCCGCATCAAGATGGGCCAGACTTCACTCGTCCGTGCAGTCGTCAATGCAGGCGGCAAGACCTACACGGCAGCCAAGGAAGTGAAAGTCACCATCGGCGGCTGCGGCGGTTAATCGACCGCGCCCCCGACAACCCAACATTCTCATTCAGGAAAGGAAAGCCAAATGGCTGAACCCATGCGTATTCGTGCCACCATGGCAGGCGACGTCGCCGACGTCAAAGTGCTGATGAACCACCCGATGGAAACCGGAACCCGCAAAGATGCCAAAACCGGCCAGCTGGTGCCCGCCCACTTCATTCAGGAAGTGACGGCCACCATCAACGGCGCAGCCGTGCTGAACGCCGATATCGGCGGTGCCGTGTCCAAGAACCCCTACCTGGGCTTCAAGGTCAAGGGCGCCAAGGCCGGCGACAAGGTCGTCGTCAACTGGGTGGACAACAAGGGCGACAAGAACAGCGCCGAAGCCACCATCGGCTGATCTGGCAACACACGAGCGGGGCGTCAGGCCTCGCTTCCGCTTTTTTCATCAGGTTTCTGGAGGACGGCATGAAACAACAAATCATTATGAAACTGCTGACAGGTGTGGCTGGTCTTGGCATCGCGTTGGGCGCAGTCAGCGCGCACGCTTCGCCCGAAAAGGATCGGCAGGAAATGATCAAGTACTACACGGACAAATACCCCAACGTCAAGATTGAAGACTACGTCTTCGGCGCGCTGGCATTCGACGCCGACAGCAAGTCGCAGTACGACGCCATCATGGAATTCCCGCCTTTCGATTCGCAAATCGAGGCCGGCCGCAAGATGTGGGAAACCCCGTTCAAGAACGGCAAGACCTATGCGAGCTGCCTGCCCAGCGGCGGCAAGATGATCGCCGGAAACTACCCCATGTTCGACGAGGCCAAGGGCAAGGTCGTGACGCTGAACGACGTCATCAACGAGTGCCGCGTGGCCAACGGCGAGGAAGCCTACAAGCTCACCGACGCCAAGACCATGGGCACGCTGAATGCCTACCTGCGCTCGCTGTCCGACGGCATGCTGATGAACATCAAGGTCGAAGGCCCCAAGGCAACGGCTGCGTATGAAGATGGCAAGAAAACCTTCTTCACCCGCAAGGGCCAGCTCAACTTCGCCTGCTCCAGCTGCCACGTGCAGAACGCCGGCACCCGACTGCGCTCCGAGCTGATCTCCCCCGCCGTCGGCCACGCTGGCCACTGGCCGGTATACCGCGGCGGCGACAACCTGGTGCAGCTGCAGCAGCGCTACGAGGGTTGCTTCAAGTCGGTGCGTGCGGTTTCGGCGCCCGCCGGCAGCCCCACGCTGAACAACCTGGAGTATTTCCACTCCGCGTTGTCCAACGGCATGCCGATGAAAGCTAACGTGTTCCGCAAGTAAGCTGACACGCGGCCTGAAAAAGCCCGGGAAACCGGGCTTTTTTCATTTATGAAGCCGTGCGAATTGACCGGCCGTCATGAGCCGGAGCTACCATTTACGGTTCACGCATCTAAATCGACAATAACTGCATCAATTTGTAACTCATGATTCAACTTCCGAGGAGAGCCCCATGCATATGAACCGTCGCGAGTTTCTGCAGCTGCTGGCCGTCGCCGCCGCGTCCGGCATGGCGCTGGACAGCAAGTCTGCACTGGCCGGCAACGCACCCGCCAATTTCTACGATGTGCCGCGCCACGGCAACGTCTCGTTCATGCACTTCACCGATTGTCACGCCCAACTGCTGCCGGTGTGGTTCCGCGAGCCCAACGTCAATCTGGGCGTTGGCGGTGCCGTCGGCAAGGTGCCGCACCTGGTCGGCCAGCATCTGCTCAAGGCGTACGGCATCAAGCCCGGTGGCGCCGAGGCCCATGCCTTCACCTACCTCGACTTCACCGAAGCGGCCAGGGTCTACGGCAAGGTCGGCGGCTTCGCCCACCTGAAAACCCTGGTCGACAAGATCCGCGCACAACGCCCCGGCGCCTTGCTGCTGGACGGCGGCGACACCTGGCAGGGTTCGGCCACCTCGCTGTGGACCAACGCACAGGACATGGTCGACGCCTGCATCAAGCTGGGGGTCAACGTCATGACCCCGCACTGGGAATCGACTTTCGGCGCCGAACGCGTGATGGAAATCGTCAACAAGGACTTCAAGAAGGCCAACGTCGATTTCGTCGCGCAGAACATCGTCACCAACGACTTCGGCGACCAGGTGTTCAAGCCCTACACCATGAAGGAAATGGGCGGCGTGAAGGTCGCCATCGTCGGCCAGGCCTTCCCCTACACCCCGATCGCCAACCCGCGCCACATGGTGCCGGACTGGAGCTTCGGCATCCGCGACGATAACATGCAGAAATGGGTGGACGACGCACGCGCCAAAGGCGCCAAGGTCGTGATCGTGCTGTCGCACAACGGCATGGACGTCGACCTCAAGATGGCCAGCCGCGTCACCGGTATCGACGCCATTTTCGGCGGCCACACGCACGACGGCGTGCCGCAGCCGGTCAAGGTCAAAAACGCCAAGGGCATCACGCTCGTCACAAATGCCGGCTCCAACGGCAAGTTCCTCGGCGTGATGGACTTCGACGTTCGCGGCGGCAAGGTTCAAAGCTACAAGTACCGCCTGCTGCCGGTGTTCTCGAACCTGCTGCCGGCCGACCCGGCGATGGACGCCTACATCAAGAAGGTGCGCGCACCCCACGAAAAGAAGCTCAGCGAGACGCTCGCCGTCACCGACGACTTCCTGTATCGCCGCGGCAACTTCAACGGCACCTGGGACCAGTTGCTGGTCGACGCGATGATGGACGTCAAGGGCGCGGACGCCGCCTTCTCGCCCGGCTTCCGCTGGGGCACCACGCTGTTGCCGGGTGACCCCATCACGATGGAACGTCTGATGGACCAGACCGCGATCACCTATCCGCAGACCACGCTGACCAACATGAGCGGCGAGATGATCAAGACCATCATGGAAGACGTCGCCGACAACCTGTTCAACGCCGATCCCTACTACCAGCAGGGCGGCGACATGGTGCGCGTGGGCGGCATCGAGTACACCATCGCCCCCAACGAAAAAATCGGCAAGCGGATCACCGGCATGTCCATCAAGGGCAAGCCGGTGGTCGCCAACAAGACCTACAAAGTCGCGGGCTGGGCACCGGTTGCCGAAGGCGCACAGGGCGAGCCGATCTGGGACGTCGTCGCCAGCTACCTGCGCGACAAGAAGGTGATCAAGGGCTTGAAACTGAACGAACCCAAAATCGTTGGGGTCGGAAAATCCAACCCCGGTATCGCGGGCTATAAGGGCGGGGTGTCCTAAACGCACTGACTGCTAGGTAAAAAGGGGCGCAAGCCCCTTTTTTACGTCTGTATCCAGCGCTTAGTCCCGGATCGCGCCGATCCGCGGATAGCGTATTTTCGGATGAGTCCGCGCCAATGCCCGCAAAAAGGCCTGCTGCAGTGCGGCCGGAGCGGGCGAGGCCAGCCCGAACAATTGCTGTTCCAGCAAGCGTACCGCGTCCGCCATATCGAAAACTCCGGTTTCCTGGGCCAGACGTCGCTGCCATTCGCCGAGACTGGGTGCGGCAGGCTGGCCCGTGAGCGAAAACTGCCGCACCGCTTGCGCCAGTTCGGCAATGTCCCGCGCCTGGCGGATCGCGCGCAGGCCGCGACGCCTCGCCAGCCGCCAGCGTGCCATGCGGCAGATCTGCCAGAGCAATCCAGCCAGCAGCAACGCGCCTGCCAGACCGCCCGCCACCCGCCCGGCAAGCTGCCAGCGCGGATCGAACACAGTCAGCGTCTTCCCCGCCAGCGCCGTGCCGGCCATCCGGCCGCGCACCGGGTCGTACCAGGGCAGGGTCAGCGTCGGCAGCGTGATTTCGCCGCTCGCGCGCGGCTGCAGGAACAGGGTGACGGCGTAGCGCGACAGCGGCGAGTTGAGATCGTCAGGCGCGATCGCCTCGATCAAAGGCGGATACACGCCGAGCGCGGGGGACTTGCCAAGCTGCAGGTCGAGCAAGGCCTTCAGGCCATCCGCACTGTAGCCACCCGCAACCTCGAAGCGCCAGCTGAGCGGGCGCTGCAGTGGCCAGCGCGCAGGCAAAGCGGCGGCCTGAACGATGGGCGCGACCGGCGGCACATGGGCGGGCAGCCAGGCCGGCAAGGCGGCGGCCTCGAAATTCAGCGACGGCCCGGGGAAACGCAAGCGCTGGCCGAAGCGGCTGGCGTCGAGCATGGGGACGGTGAGCGTGGCCGCCCCTTCGCGGGTGGACAGCAGCGCCCAGTGAAAGCGGTGCAGGGTGCAGGCTTCGCCCGCCCGCTCGCCGTCGCCCTCCTCTTCGCCCAGAGCGCGCAGCACGCGCCCGGCGTGTGTCGGCAATTGCGGACGCTGCCATTGGAGACTGCCGTCGTCGCATATCGCCAGGCTCAGGCGCGCCGGCTGGTTCACCCGCGGCAGCGCCGGCTCCAGCACCCAGTTCGCACTCACCCGCGGCACGCTTTCGCTGCCGTCGGCGACGGTCAGCGGCAGCGCAGCGGTGCGTCGCTTATTCAGTTGCAGCGGCTGCAGCGGCGGGATCAGCATGGCGCCGGCAAGCCGCGGGTACAGCGTCAGCACCAGAGTTTCGCTGTCTGTGCCCCGGGTGCGGGTGCGCGCGAACACCTCGAAGCGTGCGTCAAGCGGCGCCAGGTCGAGCGCCTCGAGGTCCAGACCGCTTGCCTGAATCGTCAGACTGAGGGGCTCGCCGAGCGCCACGGCAGTCTTGTCCAGCTGCGCAGTCAGCGACGCCGCGTGGGCCGCGCCGCCCGCCAGCAAGGCCATCAGCAGAAAGGGGTTCACCATGGCGGCCGCTCCGCGTCGTCGTGCCGGGCATCCTGTTGCAGCAGGTTTTTCAGCATGGGCACCGGACGGTCTTCCAGGCGCTCGAGTTTTTTCAGGCCCGACAGCGCGAGCCGCGGATCGAGCGTCACCCGGGGTCGCGGTGCAGCGCCCTGCTGGTGCGCGGCGCCGGCCGCCTGCGCGTTGCGCTCGACCTGCATGCCGATGGCTTCGGATTCCGGGTCGTCGGGCGTCTGGCCGCTTTGCCCGTCCAACTGGATGCGGCCTTCGGCCAGGAAGCCGCGCCGCCCCCCGAGGTCGCTCTGCATCGGCGCAACGGGACGCTGGCGGCGCAACCGTTGCCAGGCTTGTTCCCGGTTTGAGCTTGCATTGGCATCGCCCGGCCGCAGGCGCAGCACGGCTTCGAAGGCCTCGTAGGCGGCCTGCCACTCGCCGCGGCCGTAATGCGCGTTGCCCAGGTTGTAGAGCGCATCCGCGCGCTGGCGGTCAGTTGCCGCCAGCAGCAGCGCAGCGCCGAAGTGATGCACCGCCGCTGCATATGCCGCCTGCCGCCAGGCAGCGGCGCCCGCGCCCATCTGCCCACGGTAACCGCCGGCCTGGGCATACAGGGTTTGCGCGCTGGCGTACTGCTTCTGCTGCCAAGCCTGCCAGGCGGCGGCTTCGTCGGCCCAGGCGGCGGGCGGCTGTGCGGCTGCGCCGCAAACGGCCAGCGCGATCAAAACCGCCACCCGGCGCGGCAGGTAAACCATCATGAACAGCGCCAGCGCGGGTGCCAGGCACCAGGCGTACAGCTCGCGCCACGCGTGCGCCCCAAGCGCTGCGACGGGGTCGCCCGGCAGCGCCGCGATGCCCCGGTCGTGCAAGGCCGACCAGTCGGCGTCGCCATCGCTCACCTCAACGAAGCGCCCGCCCGTTGTATGTGCCCACTGACGATAGGCCGAGGCGGCCATGCGGCTTTGCACCTGCACGCCGGCCAATTCCGCAAAGCCGCCGTCCGGCAGCGGCACCGGCGCACCCGCCTCGCTGCCCAGGCCCAGCACGAAGAGCGGCAGCCGGGCATCGCGCAAGCCATCCACCGCGGCCTGCGCTGCTTCGTCGACGCTGTCGGCATCCGTCAGCAGCAGGATGGCCTTGGCGCGGCCGGGCGTGGCCGTCAGCTGGGCGCGCGCCAGGTCGAGCGCGGCTGCCAGGTTCGTGCCGTGCGACTCGATCAGGTGCGGCTCCGCCTGGTCGAGCGCGCGCTGCAGCAGCGCCGCATCGTCGGTGGGCGGCAGCAGCACGCCCGCCTCGCCGGCATAGATGACAAGGCCAACCCGCTCGCCCTGCAGCCGCGGCAGCCAGTCCAGCAGTTCGAGGCGCGCGCGAGTGAGCCGATCGGGCGCATACGATTTTTCACGGGCTTCAGCCCGTAGAAAATCGGAGTCCCCTCGGGGGGCGATGTCGGTGGCGCGCATCGAGGCGGAGACGTCGAGCACTGCCATTACCGTCACCCGATGGCGCGGCGCGGCCTGGCCGTCCTGCACGTCCAGCGGCAGGCGCGGGCCAGCGGTGGCCAGCGCCAACAGCAGCCAGGCAAGCGCATGTGCCAGCGTGCGCCAGCGTCGATGCGCCCGCGCGGCTGGCTGGTTCGCCGCCCACGGCAGCAGATCGGCATCGGCATAGCGCAGCAGCCGCGCATGCCGCGCCCGCCGCCACCAGCCGAACACGAGCGGCAACATGGCCAGTCCCAGCCACAGCGGCTCGCGCCAGTGCAGATGCAGCAGGGACTCGATCATGTGCTCTGCCTCAAGCTAAGCCAGCGCGCCCACGCCAGGATCAAGGCCGCCAGCGCCAGCAGCGTCCAGTACCACTCGTGCACCTGGCGGTGCTGCGCCGGACGCGACAGGGTCGGTTCGAGCCGGTCGATGGCGCGGATCACGCGCGCGGCGTCGTCGGTGCTGGCGATCGCGAAATGCTGGCCGCGACTGAGCCGCGCCAGGTCGACCAGGTCGGGCTGCGGATCGGGCTCGGCCGGCTTGGCTCCGAGGCGTGCGGCGCGCCCTGCCGCGAAGGGGTCGCTGCCGAACTGCAGGGTGTGGATCGCCACCCCGGCCTGGCGCGCCACCGCCAGCGATTCGGCCGGCGTCAGCGTGCCGGCGTTGTTGTCGGCGCCGTCGCTCACCAGCAGGATGGCCGGGCGCAGGCGGCGCGTGTGGACCTGCTTCAGCGCCATGCCGAGCGCATCGCCCAGCGCGGTGTCGGGTCCCGCCATGCCGACCTGAAGGCGCCGGATCTGCGCGATGGCGTGGGCGCGATCGAAAGTCGGCGGGGTCAGCGTCGCCACCTCGCTGCCGAACACGATGACGCCGAAGCGGTCGCCGGGGCGGCCGTCGATGAAGCGGGCGAGCGTGTCCTTCAACACCGTCATGCGTTCGACCTCAAGATCGCCCTGCCGGAAGTCGCGGATGCTCATGGTGAGCGAGGTGTCGATCAACAGCACCATGTCGCGCCCTTCCGGCGGCGGCGTGATCCAGTCGCCCACCTGGCGCGGCTGCGCCAGCGCCAGCACCAGCACGCCGAACGCCAGCGCGCGCAACAGCACCGGCCGGCGCAGGCTGGGCGCTGGCAGCTGACCCACCGCCGCCAGCGGCAGCGCCGGGTGGTTGAGCACCACGCCCGGTGTCTCGCCACCCTGACTTTCTCCCGACACACGACGCCAGGCCAGCCAGCCCCAGCCCGCCCATGGCAACAGCAGGAGCAGCCAGAGCGGCTGCGCCAGTTCCAGCCCGAGCGGCAAGCTCCATTCAGACATGGCGTTCCCAGGCACGTGCGGTTTCGCACAGGGCCGCCAGCGCATCGAATCCATCGGGCTGCGGCGGCGCAAAGCGCAGCTGCGTCAAGGTCGCAGCCCATTCCGCCCAAGTTGCGGAATCGATTCCGGGTGGGCACTGCGCGGCGTCCACCCGCGGCAGGCGGTAGCGAGCGCGCGCCCAGGCGTCGAGCCGCGCGGCCAGCGCCGGCACGGTGTCCTGCTGATGGGCCGCTGCGACTGCCAGGCGTCGCAGCGCGCGCGCCGGGCGGCGCCGGTGCCACAGCCAAACCGCCGCCGCAGCCAACGTCACGCACGCTATCGCCACAATAGGCCCCCACCCCGGCAGGCTGCTGCCGGTCGCCACGATTTCAGGCGCGGCCGGCACGATGATGTCGGCGAGTTCGGTGCGCGGGTCAGCCATGGATCAGCAGCGCGACCAGATCGTCGGCCGCGCTGTCCACCTGCTGATGGCGCGCGCCGGCACGGGCCAGGCGCACGGCCTGCGCCGCCAGATGATCGGCGAATGCGCTGCGGACAGCGCCGCGCACTGCGGTCTCGCCGGTGTCGAGCCACACCCGCTGGCCGCTCGCCATGTCGTGAAAACGCACCAGCCCCATCTCCGGCAAGGCGCGCTCGACCGGGTCGACGATCTGGATCGCCCACACGTCGCAGCGCGCGGCCAGCCGCGCCAGCGGCGTCACGTGCTCCTCGGTCAGCCAGGCGAAATCGCTGATCAGCACCACCCGCGCGCCACGCGGCAGGTTCGCGTCCAGCGCGGCGAGACGGTCGGCATGGTGGAGGATTTCGGTCGGCGCGGGATCGGCCAGCGGCGGGCACGGCGCTGCCGCCGCTTCGATCAGTCCGAGCGCTGCCAGGCGGCCATGGCGTGCGGGCAGGGTTTCATCCCGGGCATTCCACAAGGTGGCGCCGATCACGCCATTGCGTTCGGCGGTGGCGAACGCCAGCACGGCAGCCACCCGCGCCGCCTGGGCGACCTTGAGCCGGCGGCGCGTGCCGAAGCGCATGGTGGCGCCGCGATCGACCACCAGATGCACCGTCGGCTGGCGCTCCTCGCGGTAGATTTTAAGGTGCGCGCGGCCGGTGCGGGCGGTGGTGCGCCAGTCCATGTCGCGGATATCGTCGCCCGCGCTGTACGGGCGCGATTCCTCGAAATCCAGCCCGCGCCCGAGCCAGCGCGACGCCCAGTCGCCGGCATGGTGGTCGTGCACCTCGCGCTCGGGCAACGTTGCCAGCAGGCTGGCCTGCGCTGCCAGCGCAGCGAGGTCCCCCGCCGCAATCAGCGGCGCGTGTAGGACGGCCTCCGCACGGTCCGGCTGCGCACGCCAGCGCACCAGCCGCTTCAGCTGCACGGGCATCACGGCGCGGGAACAGCCTCGAGCAGGCCGGCGATGAAAGCATCGCGGCCGAGTTTCCGCAGCCGCGCGTCAAGGCTCAGGGTGATGCGATGGCGCAGGCAATCGGCGGCCAGTTCGCGCACGTCGTCCGGCGTCACGAAGTCGCGACCGCGCAGGTAGGCCGCGGCGGCCGACGCGTGCAGCAGCGCGAGCGAGGCGCGCGGGCTGGCGCCCACTTCCACCGCCTGCGCCCAGTCGGCGCGCCATTCGCCGGGCGCGCGGGTGGCGCGCACCAGGGCGACGATGTAGCGCTCGACGTCCTCGGATACATGCACCTGCCGCACCTCCTCGCGCGCCGCCAGCACGGCGGCGGTGTCGATCACTGCCGTCAGCGGCGCGCGCCCCGCCACCGCCGGATGCGCGCGGTCGCGCCGCAGGATTTCCAGTTCTTCCGCACCGTTCGGGTAGTCCAGCGCCACGTGCAGCAGGAAACGATCGAGCTGCGCTTCCGGCAGCGGATAGGTGCCCGCCTGTTCCAGCGGATTCTGCGTCGCCATCACCATGAACAGCGGCGGCAGCGGGCGCGTCACGCCGCCCACCGTGATCTGGTGCTCCTGCATCGCTTCCAGCAACGCGGCCTGCACCTTGGCGGGGGCGCGGTTGATCTCGTCGGCGAGGATGATTTCGTGGAACAGCGGGCCTTCGACGAACTCGAACTGGCCCTCGTGGTAGATGTCGGTTCCGGTCAGGTCGCCCGGCAGCAGGTCCGGGGTGAACTGGATGCGGCGGAAACTGCCGTGGATGGCTGCCGCCAGGGTTTTCACCGCCGTCGTCTTGGCCAGCCCCGGCAGGCCTTCCACCAGCACATGGCCATCGGCCAGGAGGCCGATCACCAGCCGGTCGAGCAGCGCGGCCTGGCCGACGATGACGCTATCCAGCGCCTGGCGCAGTTCGAGGATGCGGTCTTGATTCGACATGGGTGTTCCAGTGTCCTTGAAAGACCTGCACCTTATACGAGGCATGCCCGGGGCGGCAATGGTTGCTAAGGCCCAATCCGGGGAGGTGCCGCCTGGGTTACCCCTTGTGTTCCTCCCGGATCCGGAGCCAGGCGTCCGTCAGCGCAACAGGAGCAAGGGAATTTTCGACTGGAGGATCAGCTTGGTGGTGGTGCTGCCGACCAGGAATTCGCGAATCTTGGAGTGGCCGTAAGCGCCCATTACGATCAGGTCGATGTCGTGCTCGGTGCGGTAGCCGCACAGCACCTCTTCGACCTGGCCAGAACGCATTCTGGCGGCCACCTCGAATCCGGCTTTTTCCAGCGTCGTGCGCGCCCAGTCCAGCTGCTCGCGGGCATCGGCCTTGTCGGCACCGACCATCACCACGTGGCAGGGCAGGCCGCGGAACAGCGGGCTTGCCGCGACCATCTCGACCGCCTTGCGGATGGTGGCGCTGCCGTCGAAGGCGATCAGGATGCGTTGCGGCTCGGTGTAGTCGGTGGGAATGACCAGGATGGGGCGATGCAGAGTGCGCACGACGTTTTCCAGGTGGCTGCCAATGTGCTCGCCGGCAGTGTCGCCCTGCTCGCCCTGGCGGCCCATGACAAGCAGGCGGATGTCGCTTTCGAGTTCGAGCAGGGTGTCGACCAGTTCGCCGTGGCGCTGGCGGCTGGTGATGGGGCTGGCGACGCCGTTGGCCATGGCGCGCGCCTTGGCGGCGTCGAGCATGAGCCGGCCCTGCTCCAGCGCCAGCCTGCTGCGTTTCTCGTCGAGTTCGGCCAGTTCCTGCAGCAGGGCTTCGCGGCTGCCCAGCCCGATGTTGCCGCTGAGGTCGGCGGGGACGGGGTATTCCGAGCGGCCCAGCACGTGCAGGAAATTCAAGGGCGCTTCCAGCCGCCGGCTGGCCCAGGCGGCGTAGTCGCACACCGCGGAGGTGATTCTGGAACCGTCGATGCAGGCGATTACGTGTGTCATGGTGCTGCCTCCCTTAGTGACCCATCAAGTTATCCACGGCGCCCGGCTTGTCGTGCAGCGCGAAGCGGTCGACGATGGTGGCGCTGGCTTCGTTCAGCCCGATGACCTCGACCGCGGTGCCTTCGCGGCGGAACTTCAGCACCACCTTGTCGAGCGCGCTGACCGAGGTGATGTCCCAGAAATGCGCCTGGCAGAGGTCGATCGTCACCTTGTCCACCGCTTCCTTGAAGTCGAAGAAATCAACGAACTTGTCGGCCGAGGCGAAGAACACCTGCCCCACCACCCTGTAGGTGCGGGTCGTGCCGTCCTCGCTCAGGGTCGAGCTGACGTACTTGTACTGCGCGACCTTGTTGGCGAAAAACATCGCCGCCAGCAGCACGCCGACGAAGACGCCGATGGCGAGGTTGTGGGTGGCGACGACGACCACGACCGTGGCCAGCATGACGACGCTGGTGCTCACCGGATGCTTTTTCAGATTGGCGAGCGAACCCCAGCTGAAGGTGCCGATGGACACCATGATCATCACCGCTACCAGCGCCGCCATCGGGATCTGCGCCACCCACTCGCCGAGGAACACGATCAGCAGCAGCAGGAACACGCCGGCCGCGAGCGTGGACAGCCGGGTGCGGCCGCCGGACTTCACGTTGATCACCGACTGGCCGATCATCGCGCAGCCCGCCATGCCGCCGATCATGCCGGAGGCGATGTTGGCGACGCCCTGGCCCTTGCACTCGCGGTTCTTGTCGCTGGTGGTGTCGGTGAGGTCGTCGACGATGGTCGCGGTCATCAGCGATTCGAGCAAGCCCACCACGGCCAGCGAAACCGAATACGGGAAGATGATCGCCAGCGTCTCGAAATTGAGCGGCACTTCGGGCCACAGGAAGACCGGCAGCGTGTCCGGCAGCTCGCCCATGTCGCCGACGGTGCGGATGTCCAGGTTCAGAAACATCGCCAGCCCGGTCAGCACCACGATGGTCACCAGCGGCGAGGGAATCGCGCGGGTCACATAGGGGAAGCCATAAATGATCGCCAGCCCGGCGGCGGTCATGGCGTAGACGTGCCAGGTCACGTTAGTCAGCTCGGGCAGCTGCGCCATGAAGATCAGGATCGCCAGCGCGTTGACGAAGCCGGTGACCACCGAGCGCGAGACGAAGCGCATCAGCGAGCCCATCTTGAGGTAGCCCATGGCGATCTGCAGCACGCCGGTCAGGAGCGTGGCGGCGAGCAGGTACTCCAGGCCGTGCTCCTTCACCAGCGTCACCATCAGCACCGCCATCGCGGCCGTGGCGGCGGAAATCATGCCCGGGCGGCCGCCGACGAAGGCGGTCACCACCGCGATGCAGAACGAGGCGTAGAGGCCAACCTTGGGGTCGACGCCGGCGATGATCGAGAAGGCGATGGCCTCGGGAATCAGGGCCAGCGCCACCACCATGCCGGCCAGCAGGTCGCCGCGGAGGTTGGAAAACCAGTTTTGTCGAAACGAGTTGATCATGGGACGAACCAAGAAGAAATGCGCAATACAGGCCGACTCCAACCTGGAGGGGGAGCAATCAGAGTCAAGCGCTTGAAGTCAGGACAATTCGCACGGATGCCGTGGGCATCGGACACGAAGAAACGGCGGAAGGAATGGGAAGGGAAGATTACATGGGACCGCGGGAGCGTTCAGCACTGCGCATTGAGAGAACCGGCATTATCCGTTGGTTGGCCGAAGCCTGTCCAGAAAGCGCCCGCCAGCATTAGGTGGCGTACTCACGTCCCGTCAAGGCTTGCGCCACAGAGCCTGCCAGCCTTCGACTCCCAGCTTTTGCAGCATCTCGATGTTGCGCTCGTAGATCGTCTCGGCCTCCGGGAACGCCGCCACCGCCCGTTCGATGCTCGCCTCGCGCAGCAGGTGCAGGGTGGGAAACGGCGCGCGGTTGGTGTAGTGGCCGAGGTCGTCGGGCTCGGTGCCCTCGAACTGGAAGCGAGGGTGGAAGCTGGCGATCTGGATCACGCCTTCCAGTCCGTGCTCGTCCACCGCGGCTTCGGCCAGCTGCATGAAATCGTTGAAGTCGAGGAAATCCGGCAGCAGCGTGGGGTGGATCAGCAGCGTGGTGTCGATTTCATCCGGGTCGGCAGCGGCGAGAAAATCCAGTTCGCGGTCAAGGTCCTCGAGAAAGCCGTCCAGATGTGGCGCGTGACTCACCACGTAGCGCACCTGGTTTTTCACGTAGACCGCCTTGGCGAACGGGCACAGGTTCAGCCCGATCACTGCCTTTTCGATCCATTGCCGCATCGCCGCGATCACTGCCTCGTCGCTCATTTTCCCTGTCCTTGCCGCCTGTAAGGCCGGAACTTTAACGGATACAATGCCTTATTGTCCGTCGTTCCCGCACACCCCCCAAAAAAATGAAGAGCAGCAAATGAAAAGCAGCGCCATCCGCCAGAGCTTCCTCGATTTCTTCGCCTCCAAGGGCCACACCATCGTCCCCTCCAGCCCGCTGGTGCCGGGTAACGACCCCACCCTCCTGTTCACCAACGCCGGCATGGTGCAGTTCAAGGACGTGTTCACCGGCCAGGACACGCGGCCCTACACCCGCGCGGTGTCATCGCAGCGCTGCGTGCGCGCCGGCGGCAAGCACAACGACCTGGAGAACGTCGGCTACACCGCGCGCCACCACACCTTCTTCGAGATGCTGGGCAACTTCAGCTTCGGCGACTACTTCAAGCAGGAGGCGATCAAGTACGCCTGGGAATTTCTCACCGACGTATTGAAGCTGCCGACCGAGAAGCTCTGGGTCACGGTCTACGCCGAGGACGACGAGGCCTACGACATCTGGCACAACGACATCGGCGTGCCGAAGGAGCGCATCGTCCGCATCGGCGACAACAAGGGCGCGCGCTACGCGTCCGACAACTTCTGGGCGATGGGCGACACCGGTCCCTGCGGCCCCTGCACCGAAATCTTCTACGATCACGGACCCGAAGTCGCCGGCGGCCCGCCCGGCTCACCCGACGAGGACGGCGACCGCTACATCGAAATCTGGAACAACGTGTTCATGCAGTTCAACCGCGACGAGGCCGGCACGATGCATCCGTTGCCCAAGCCCAGCGTCGACACCGGCATGGGGCTGGAGCGCATTTCGGCGGTGATGCAGCACGTGCACTCCAACTACGACATCGACCTGTTCCAGGCGCTGATCAAAGCCGCCGCGCGCGAACTCCCTCTCCCCAACCCTCTCCCGGAGGGAGAGGGGGCGAACGCTGAGCCCAAACCGATAAACGATCTGACCAATAACTCGCTCAAGGTCATCGCCGACCACATCCGCGCCTGTTCCTTCCTCATCGTCGACGGCGTCATCCCCGGCAACGAGGGGCGCGGCTACGTGCTGCGCCGCATCATCCGCCGCGCCATCCGCCACGGCTACAAGCTCGGCGCACGCGGCGCCTTCTTCCACCGCATCGTGCCGGATCTGGCGGCGGTGATGGGCGAGGCCTACCCCGAACTGGTGAAAGCACAACCCCGCGTGATGGACATCCTGCGGCAGGAAGAGGAACGCTTCTTCGAGACCATCGAGCATGGCATGGGCATCCTCGAAGCGACGCTGAAATTTCTACCTGCCGGCGGCACTTTCGATGGCGAACTGGCGTTCAAGCTGCACGACACCTACGGTTTTCCGCTCGACCTCACCGCCGACATCTGCCGCGAGGCGAATGTCAGCGTCGACACCGCGGCATTTGACGCCGCGATGCAGCGGCAGAAGGATCAGGCGCGCGCGGCCGGCAAGTTCAAGCTCGGCGCCGGCCTGGAATACACCGGTGCGGCAACCACGTTCCACGGCTACGACACGCTGACGCACGACGCCACCGTGCTTGCGCTGTACAAGGGGGGCATCGCCGTCAACGAACTGAAGGAAGGCGAGCCTGGCGTGGTCGTGCTCGATCACACACCGTTCTATGCCGAGTCCGGCGGCCAGGTCGGCGACCGCGGCGCGCTGCAGAGCACCCGGGGCGCGTTCGAAGTCGAGGACACGCAGAAAATCCAGGCGCAGGTGTTCGGCCATCACGGCGTGGTGAAAACCGGTTCGCTGGCGGTCGGCGACGCCGTGCTCGCCCGCGTCGACGAAGAGTCGCGCGCCCGCACCATGCGCAACCACTCGGTCACCCACCTGATGCACAAGGCGCTGCGCGAGGTGCTGGGCGAGCACGTGCAGCAGAAGGGTTCGCTGGTGGATGCCGACAAGACCCGTTTCGACTTCGTGCAGCCGAGTCCGATGACCGCCGCGCAGATCCGCGAAGTGGAAGCGCGCGTCAACGCCGAAATCCTCGCCAACACCGCAACCCAGGCGCGCGTGATGCCGATCGAGGACGCGCAGAAGACCGGCGCGATGATGCTGTTCGGCGAGAAATACGGCGACGAGGTGCGGGTGCTCGACATCGGCAGCTCGCGCGAACTGTGCGGCGGCACCCACGTGGCGCGCACCGGCGACATCGGCGCCTTCAAGATCCTGCTGGAAACCGGCGTCGCGGCGGGCATCCGCCGGATCGAGGCGACCACCGGCACCGGCGTGCTGGCCTACCTCGGCGAAACCGAAAAAAATCTCGGCGCGATCGCGCAGCTGGTCAAGGCTACCCCGGCTGACGCCGCCGAGCGCGTGGCGCAGATGATGGAACACAGCCGCGCGCTGGAAAAGGAGCTCGACCGCCTGAAATCCAAGCTGGCGTCGAGCGCCGGCGACGAACTGGTCCAGCAGGCCGTCGACGTAGCCGGCGTGCGCGTGCTGGCGGCGCAGCTCGACGGCGTCGACGCCAAGGCGCTGCGCGAAACCGCCGACAAGCTGCGCGACAAGCTGAAGTCCTGCGCGCTGGTGCTGGGCACAGTGGTCGACGGCAAGGTCAGCCTGATCGCTGCGGTGACGCCCGACGTCACCAACAAAATCAAGGCCGGCGAACTGGTCAACCATGTCGCCACCCAGGTCGGCGGCAAGGGCGGCGGCAAGCCCGACATGGCGATGGCGGGGGGCAGCGAACCGGGTGCGTTGCCGGCGGCGCTCGCCTCGGTGCAGGCCTGGGTACAGGGCAAGCTGGCCTGATGGGCAGACGGGTACAGAATTTGCTAATAAACCCGTAATTGTCTGGAATCGCGACCCGTCACCCCGGAATAGCCCGCTCAACATGAATTCACTGGTCGATAAAATCACCTCGCAGCTCGCCCGTCTTGCGCCGTTTGGCAAACACGGCGACGACCCGCTGGCCAGCATCAAGGCAGCGACCCGCTGGTTGGAGAGCCTGCCACTCGGCGACGCGTTCAAGTGTCAGCAAGCCATCGCCAACGAACTCAGGCGCTTCAACGAGCATTCGACGCAATACACGAAAGACCGTCTGGCCATCTTCATGCTGCTGGACGAAAAATCGCGCGGCCTGCAGGACACGCTGGTTCGCCAGTATCTGCGCAATCCGCGCATGTCGCGCCCGGTGGAGAGCCAGCTCTGGCACGCCGTGTATGGCCTGTATTGGGAAACCGCGCGCGGCTACCACACCTTTGTGCTGCACCTTGCCCGCGAAACGGGCAGGCCCCACCACGACGGTTTGATCCCGTTGACCACCCTGCGCGCCATCCGCGCCATGGGTCAACTGCTGAAATGGCGCGCAATACGCTATCTGCCGACGGCCGAGAAACTCTGGCTGCGGCTGTACAATCTTTACCGCATCGCCGAAACCGAGGGTTTTCATCGTCAGCCCCAGCGGATTTATGCCGAAGATGCGTCCGAGTGCAACTGCGAAACGGCCTATCTGCACATCCTGATGATGGATCTGGCCAATTCCGGCTCGCTCTACCCCAGACAGTTCGACCGGCTTGACCGCTGGCTGTGCGGCTGGCACGGCATGCTGCAACTGGACACGCATTTCGACCCCAACGTCCATACCTTCGTCGTCGACCTGTCGGCCGACCACGAGCCGCGCCGCGTGCGCAAACCCGAAAGCGCCAAGCCCTTGCGTTTCTGGGCGACGGCCGACCTGCTGAAAAAAATACAGGAAACGCGAACCGCCCTGCGTGAAGGGGGTGCGCCCATACAACTCGGCCTGACCGAAATCGCCCGCACCGGCGAAAGCCTTGAACTGCTGGATTACCTGCAGCATCAATGGGCTGCGCTGGAGGCGCGCGAACAGCGGCGCGCACCGCGCGAGTCGGTCAAACGGCTGGTCGATGTGGCGCACGGCCTCAACGCCATCGTCAACCAGATCAAGGCGGCCGACCGGCCCACCGGCGTCTCGCCTTACGGCATCGGACTCAATTACAACGAGGCCGACGATGTGCAGGTATACGGCTACATCACCGATCGCACCCGGGAACGCGCCTCGCTGATGCATGCCCCGGCCAGCCCGACTTCACCCGATGTCGAACGCTGGGTCATGCATGATGAAAGCGAATACGGCTATGGGGCCATCATCGGGACGTGCGACAAGGACTGGCTCCGCGTCGGTGCCCTGATCGGCATCAAAGCGCATGACGTCGACAAATGGAAAATCGGCATCGTTCGTCGCCTCTCTCGCATCAACGAAGACACCAGCTCGATCGGCATCGAAACGCTGGCCGAAATGCCCACGCTGGCCATGCTGTACGAAACCACCACGCCGGGCTACACCGTAAACGGGTTCGACAACAACGGCATGCCGCACGCCAGCCTGTGGCTGGGCAGCGACCCGGACAGCCTTGTGATCGATCCGGTTCATTTCACCCCCGGCAAGGTCTTCGAAGTTCGTGGCGCAGCGGAACGCAAGTTCGTCGCTCTGGGCAACCCGCTTGAGCACAGCGAAGGCTGGATGCGCGTCATTGCCGAGCCCTTGATCAGCTGACATCCCGGCTGCCACACCCGCCTGCCGATCTCCCCGCCGCTGTCCGGCCCGTTCAACCCGGTTTTACTTTCATCGGGTCTCTGGCACAATCGTCGAAAATCCGACACGCGCAACAAGTATTCCAACAGGCAGGCGCGATTTCGGCACCATTCGACCAGGAGGACATGTGGTCCAAACCAACAAGCCAAGCTTGCTGATCGTCGATGACGATCCGCTGATTTCCGATACCCTGACCTATGTGCTGAGCAAGGACTTCGACATCTCGGCCGCCGAATCGCGCGCCCAGGTGAAAAGCCTGCTGATGCAGCTTGACGAACCGCCGCAGCTGGCGCTGGTCGACCTGGGCCTGCCGCCACAACCGCACAAGCCCGACGAAGGCTTCGCCCTGATCGCCGACCTCTTGGGCATCTCGCCCAGCATCAAGATTCTGGTGCTGTCCGGCCAGAGCGACGAAGCCAACGCACGCCACGCGCGCGCGCTGGGCGCAATCGATTTTGTCGCCAAGCCGTGCGAGCCCGAGCGTCTGAAATCCCTGCTGTTCAATGCGCTGCTGGTTCAGGACGCGGAACGCAGCGCCGACAAGGCGCCCGCACCGGCCAAGGATCCCGGCATCGTCGGCGACAGCCCGGCGATGGACAAGCTGCGCCAACAGATCAAGCAATATGCTGCTGCCCCCTTCCCGGTGCTGATCGAGGGCGAATCCGGCAGCGGCAAGGAACGCGTCGCTTCCAGCCTGCACCAGTTGTCGCCACGCTCGGCCAAGCCCTATCTGGCACTCAATTGCGCGGCGATTTCGCCGACCCTGGTCGAGCCGACCCTCTTCGGCTATGCCAAGGGCGCCTTCACCGGCGCCACCAGCGCGCGCGCCGGCTATTTCGAAGAAGCCGAAAACGGCACCCTGTTCCTCGACGAAATCGGCGAACTGCCGCTGGAGTTGCAGGCCAAGCTCCTGCGCGTGCTGGAAAACGGCGAATACCAGCGCGTCGGCGAAACCCAGCCGCGCTTTTCCAACGCCCGCGTGGTCACCGCCACCAACCGCGACCTGCGCGCCGAAATCAAGGCGGGGCGCTTCCGCGCCGACCTCTACCACCGGCTGTCGGTGTTCTCCATCGCGGTGCCGCCGCTGCGCGAAATGGGCGAGGACAAGCTCACCCTGCTCAACCACTTCCGCGATTTCTATGCCCGCGAGGCCAAGAGCCAGCCGTTCTCGCTCGACCCGCGCGCGCAGCAGATGTGGGAGGACTACCACTTTCCCGGCAACGTGCGCGAATTGCGCAACATCGCCATCCGCCTCACCACCAAATACCCCGGCGTGGCGGTGAACGCGCAGCAGCTGGAATCCGAACTCGACACCGACCAGGCCTATCCGCAGGAAATCCCGCTCGCCAGCGACGGCAAGGCGCTGATCGAACTGGCGCGCAAGCAGTTGCAGACCCTGGCCAACTTCAACCTCGACGTCACCCTGCGCCAATGGGAAAAAGCCTATGTCGAGGCAGCGCTCAACATGACCCATGGCAACCTGTCGCAAGCGGCCAAGCTGCTGGGTATCAACCGCACCACGCTCTACAGCCGCATGCAGACCTACGGAACTGAATAGCCTTCTCCGTGTACCTTGACTATTTCGGTCTGAAAGAAGCGCCCTTCCGCATCACGCCGAATACCGAATACTGGTATGCCGGCGGCCAGCGCGGAGAAATGCTCGCCGCGCTGCTCTACGCCATCGGCCAGGGCGAGGGCATCATCAAGGTGGTGGGCGAAGTCGGTAGCGGCAAGACCATGCTGTGCCGCAAGCTGGTCGCCCAGCTGCCGGACAACGTCGACAGCGTCTACCTCGGCAACCCCACGCTTGCGCCCGACGACATGCTGGCGGCGATCCTGGCCGACCTCGGCATCGAGGCGCCCGAGAGCGGGCGGCAGGCCCGGCTGGCACAGCTCAATGCCACCCTCCTGGCCCGCCACGAAGCGGGACGCCGCGTGGTGGTGTTCGTCGAGGAGGCGCAGGGCATCGCGCTCGACAACCTGGAGTTCCTGCGGCTGCTGACCAACCTGGAAACCGCCACCGACAAGCTGCTGCAGATCGTGCTGTTCGGCCAGCCCGAGCTCGACGCACAACTGGCCGATCCGCGCATCCGCCAGCTGAAGGACCGCATCACCCTGAGCCTCAACCTGTCGCCCCTGGTGGAAGCCGAAGTCGCCGCTTACCTGCGCGCACGGCTCGCCGTGGCGGGATATCGCGGCCCCGACCTGTTCCCGCCGGCGCTCACCGCGCGCATGACGCAACTGTCCGGCGGCCTGTCGCGCCGCATCAACGTGCTGGCCGACAAGACCCTGCTGGCGGCCTATGCCGGGCAAACCCACACCCTGACCCCGACCCACCTGGAGGCTGCGGCAAACGATACCGACATGCAGTCGCCGCCCAGCCAGACAGCCGCGCGTCCCGCGTTGCGCCGCTGGGTCTGGCCGGGCCTCGGCCTGGCGACCGCGCTGGGCCTGCTGGCCTTCATCGCCTGGCAGTCGCTGCCGTCCACCACGCCGGTCCAGGCAGCCGCTTCGCACGCGCCGCCTGCGCCGCCCGCGCCCGATGTCACCGAACTGGCCCGGCAGACCCAGCGCTGGCTCGCCGCGGCCGCGCCCGATACCCACGTGATCCAGGTGGCATCGGCTAAAGAAGCCGGCAAGGCGGCCGTATTATTGGGGAGTTTGAACGCCGCCACGCCGCAACCGGTGCGGGTGCTGCACGGCCTGAGTCAGGGTGCGCCCGCCTGGATGATCCTGGCAGGCGAGTTTCCCGACCGCGAGGCGGCGCTGGCGGCATTGCGCACGCTGCCCGCCTCGCCCGATGGAACGCCGTTTCTGCGTACGGTCGGCAGAATGCGCACCGTAGTCTTGCCCACTGGATCATGATGAATGCTGTGTTGAAACGCTCCGTATTGACGCCCCTGGCACTGGGAAGCCTCCTGCTGGCGAGCGCGTGCGTGCCACCGCAGGCGTTCGACACTTCGCCCGGCCACATCAGCCAGCCCAGCCAGCCGGCCGTGCTGGCGCCGCCGCCCGCGCCGGTGAAGGCCGCGCCCGCGCTGCCCCCGCCCAAGCCGGGCGCGCCGGTGCCGACCTACACCGTAGTGGTCAACGACGTGCCGGTGAAAGACCTGCTGTTTTCCATTGCGCGCGACACCCAATACAACATCGACCTGCATCCGGGAATATCCGGCAACGTCTCGCTCAACGCGGTGCAGGAACCGCTGCCCGCCATCCTCGAACGCATCGCGCGTCAGGCCAACCTGCGTTACGAAATGAACGGCCACACCGTGTCGATCATGCCGGACACGCCCTACGTCAAGACCTACGCGGTCAACTACGTCAACGTGGCGCGCAACACGACTTCCAGCGTCGGCGTGGCGGCGCAGATCGCCAGCACGGGGGTCGGCAGCCTCAGCAGTACCGGTGCCACGAGCGGCACGACGAGCGGCAACTCCTCCACCACCACGGTGGCCAGCCAGTCCAACAACGATCTGTGGAGCGTGCTGGCGGACAACCTTCGCACCATGCTCGCCGGGACCCGAGCGGTCACCCAAAGCGGCGAAGAGCGTGCCGCGCGGCTGGATGCCGAAAAGGCCGCGCGCGCCGAGCGGGTGTCGCAGGCCGAAGCCGCCAGCAAGGCTGGCGCGGGCGCCGCCAGTCTGTTCACCGCAGCCTTCGCCAGCCAGCCCGGGATCGACGCCAAATACGATGTGGCGGTCAACCCGGTCGCCGGCACCGTCACCGTGCTCGGCACCGCCAGGCAGCAGGAACTGGTGCAGCAGTATCTCGACCGCGTGATGCAGTCGGCGCAACGCCAGGTGCTGATCGAGGCGACCATCGTCGAGGTCAACCTCAAGGATCAATATCGTGCCGGCATCGACTGGTCGAAAGCCCTGCAAGGGGCCACCGGGTGGAGCATCAACACCTTAGGCGGCGGCACCAATGCGCTGGCCGGCTCGCTCACGCCCTTCGTCCAGGCTACCTACACCAACTCCGGCAAGAACGGCTTCACCGCGGCGATCGACCTGCTGGAATCCTTCGGCAAGACCCGCGTGCTCTCGAGCCCCAAGCTGATGGCGCTCAACAACCAGACCGCGCTGCTCAAGGTCGTCAACAATTTGGTGTACTTCACCATCACCGCCGACACCACCACTGCCGCCAACGTCGCCCAGACCACCACCTTCACCTCGACGCCGCAAACCGTGCCGGTCGGCGTGGTGATGACGGTGCTGCCGCAGATCAACGAGAACGGCATGGTCTCGCTCACCGTCCGCCCCACCATTTCGCGCCAGGTCGGAACGGTCGAGGACCCCAACCCGGAACTGAAGAAGGGCGACCTCGACATCAGCAACCTCATCCCCGTCATCCAGGTGCGCGAGATGGAATCGATGCTGCAGGTGCGCAGTGGCCAGACCGTGATCCTCGGCGGCCTGATCCAGGACGACAGCAACAATGCGCGCGATGGCCTGCCGGGCCTGTCGCGTCCCGAAGGCATCGGCGCGGTGTTCGGCCAGCATGAGCGCATCAACAGCCAGACCGAGCTGGTGATCTTCCTGCGCCCCATCGTCGTCTCCAATCCCACGCTGGAAAGCGAGGAACTGCGCCACTTCCAGCGCCTGTTGCCCAGCAATGCACGGAGCACGCCTTGAGTCTGCTGCTCAAAGCGCTGAAGCAGGCCGAAGCCGCCCATGCGGACAAGTCCGCGGCCGGCAACCTGGATGAGGGCGATCTCGAACTGGAGCCCCTGGGCGCGCAAGGCGTCGCCCAGGCGCGCGAATGGGTGGAGCCGCCTCCCCTGCTGTTCGGCAGCAGCGGACTGTCCCCCGAACCGAAGCGTGCGCCCGCTTTCCGCTGGCCGCGACTCTCGCTGGTGCCGCTCACCGCCCTGCTGGCCGCGCTGGTTGCGCTGGGTTACGGCATCTATCTGTACTTTGCCCTGCAGCCGCCGGCTGCCGTCACCCCCTCCCCTGCTATCGTCGCGGCGCCCGTCGCGCCGACCGCCCCGGTCGCGCCCTTTGCAGCCGAACCCGCGCCTGCTGCCTTGCCCGCGCCCGCTTTCGCCCAGGCTGAGCCGGCGGCCGAGGCATCGGCCGTTGCTGCACCGCAGCCGCTTCCGGCCCGCAGCGAACAACCCGCGCGCAACCTTGCACCCGCGCCGCTGCCGCGGTTCCAGCCTGACGCGCAAACCACGGTGCTCGCCCAAGCCTATGCAGCCTATCAGCGCGGCGCGCTGAGCGAAGCGCAGCGGCTCTACACCCAGGCCGCCGCCCGCACGCGCAGCGTGGATGCCTTGCTGGGGCTGGCGGCGATCGCCAGCGTGCAGAACCGCGAGGCGGACGCGCAGCGCTTCTATCGCGAGGTGCTCGACCTCGACCCGCGCAACGCCGCCGCGCAGGGCGCGCTGCTCGACCTGCTCGGCAACACCGACAGCCAGGCCGCCGAAAGCCGCCTCAAGCTGCTGATCGAGCGCGATCCCAGCCCGCAGCTCTACCAGACCCTGGGCAACCTCTACGCCGACAAGTCCCGCTGGCACGACGCCCAGGCCGCCTACTTCGAGGCTTGGCGCGGCGCGCCCGGCAACGCCGACTATGCCTTCAACCTGGCGGTCAGCCTCGACCAGCTGCGCCAATATCCGGCTGCGCTGACGTACTATGAAAAAGCGCTCGCCGGCGGCGGCGCGCACCGTTTCGACCGCGCCCAGGCCGAAGCGCGCGTGCAGCAACTTAAAACATTGCGATGAAAACCTCTCACCACAGAGGCACAGAGACACAGAGAAAACCCCAATTTGCATGGGTTTCTCTGTGCCTCTGTGCCTCTGTGGTTAAGGGTCTTTTCCAATTGCCCGGACAAGTATGGAACGCCGCAAAAAATTAAGAATGGGCGAAACCCTGGTCTCGCAGGGTCTCATCACCCTCGACCAACTGCGCATCGGCCTGAAGGAACAGAAGGCGACCGGCCTGCCGATCGGCCGCCAACTGGTCGCGCTGGGCTTCATGACCGAGGCGGTGCTGCGCGACCAGCTCGCCAATGCGCTCGGCAGCCAAGGCATCGACCTCACCCAGGTGGTGGCCGACCCTGAAGCGCTGCACCTGGTGCCCGAGGAATTCGCCCGCCGCCACCATCTGCTGCCGATCGCCCACGACGCCGCTCGCAACGTGCTGACGCTGGCGACCACCGACATGTTCAACGTCGTTGCGCTCGACCAGCTGAAAGCCGCGATCGGCGGCCAGCTCGAAATCGACACCCTGCTGGCAAGCGAAGCGCAGCTGCTGGAATGCATCGACAAGTTCTACGGCTTCGATCTTTCGCTCGACGGCATCCTGCGCGAGATCGAGACCGGCGAAGTCGATTACGCCAGCCTCAATCCCGAGACCGAGGAATACACCCAGCCGGTGGTGCGGCTGGTTGGCGCGCTGCTGACCGACGCGGTGAAGCGCGAGTCCTCCGACATCCACTTCGAGCCCGAGCACGCCTTCCTGCGCATCCGCTACCGCATCGACGGCGTGCTGGAACAGATCCGCAGCCTGCACAAGACCTACTGGCCGGGCATTCTGGTGCGGCTGAAGGTGTTGTCCGGCATGAACATCGCCGAGACGCGCGCGCCGCAGGACGGCCGCATGTCGCTCACGCTGAACGGCCGCCCGATCGATTTTCGCGTATCCAGCCAGCCCGGCATCCACGGCGAAAACCTGGTGCTGCGCATTCTCGACCGCGAAAAATCCATCATGCCGCTGGAGCAGATGGGCTTCACCGACGACGCCCTGCGCGAACTGCAACTGATGATGGCGCGCCCGGAAGGCATCCTGGTCGTGACTGGCCCCACCGGCTCCGGCAAAACCACCACGCTGTACTCGATGCTGTCTCACCTCAACAACGAGACCGTGAACATCATGACGCTGGAAGACCCGGTCGAATACCCGGTCACCATGATGCGCCAGAGTTCGGTCAACGAAACGCTGAAACTCGATTTCGCCAACGGCATCCGCTCCATCATGCGGCAGGACCCCGACATCATCCTGGTCGGCGAAATCCGCGACAAGGACACCGCCGAAATGGCCTTCCGCGCCGCCATGACCGGCCACCAGGTGTTCACCACCCTGCACACCAACTCCGCGCTCGGCGTGTTCCCGCGCCTGATGGACATCGGCATCCAGCCCGGCATCCTGTCCGGCAACATCATCGGCGTCGTCGCGCAGCGTCTGGTGCGCAAGCTCTGCCCGCACTGCAGGGAGGCCTACACGCCGGACGAGCACGAGGCGCGCATCCTCGGCACCGACCCCGCCAACCCGCCGCAGATTTACCGTGCCACCGGCTGCCCGGCGTGCAGCAACAAAGGCTATCGAGGACGGCTGGCGCTGATCGAACTGTTGCGGATGGACCCCGAACTGGACGAACTGGTCGCCAACCACGCGCCGCTCCACGAAATCCGCCGCGCAGCGTTCGAGCATGGCTACCATCCGCTGGCGGAAGATGGGATCAAGCGTGTGCTGGATGGCGTGACTTCGCTGGCGGAAGTGGCACGGGTGGTGGATTTGACGGGGCGGGTTTAACACCATGAACCACAAAACCATTAACCACAGAGACACAGAGACACAGAGAAATGCGTTGACCAACATGGTCATCGGTGCGGCGATTGAAGTTCATCGTGCGTTCGGACCAGGGCTGCTCGAATCCGCTTATGAAGCCTGCCTTTGCCATGAACTCGGCCAACGGCAGATTCACTTTCAGCGGCAGCTTGAGTTGCCCGTGGCTTACAAAAACATCTCACTCGATTGCGGCTATCGGATCGACGTCATCGTGGAAAAACAACCGGTGCTCGAACTCAAAGCCGTGGAAAAGCTCTTGCCAGTCCACGAAGCACAATTGCTGACCTATCTGAAACTGGCTCAATTGCGCACCGGCCTGTTGCTCAATTTCAATGTTCCCGTACTGAAAAGTGGCATCAGGAGATTTTGCTTATGATTCCCCTGTGGTCAGGGTTTTTCTGTCTTTCTCTGTGCCTCTGTGTCTCTGTGGTGAGAGGTTTTATCTTCCACGTGCGCCACGGGGAGTAATGGCTAATGCCCTTCTTCGACTACCGCGCCATCGACCCAACCGGCCGCACCGTCCGCGGTACGCTGTCGGCGGTCAACGACGTCGACCTCGAACTGCGCCTGAAGCGCATGGGGCTGGACCTCATCACGCTGGCCGAACTGTCGCGTCAATATGCGCCCAGCGGCCGCGAACGCGTCACCCGGCGCGACCTGGTCACGTTCTGCATTCACATGCGCTATATCACCCGCGCCGGCATTCCGCTGCTCGAAGGTCTGCGCGACCTGCGCGACAGCATGGAAAAGCCCGGCTTTCGCGATGTGCTGACCGCGCTGCTGGAAGACCTGGAAGGCGGCAAGGTGCTGTCGCAGGCGCTGGCCGCGCACCCGGCGGTGTTCGGCGCGGTGTTCGTTCACAGCGTACGCGCGGGCGAGCAGACCGGTCTGCTGGACACGGTATTCGATCGCCTGGCCGAATCGCTCAAGTGGCAGGAGGAAGTCGCCTCCAAGGCCAAACGGCTGATGATCTACCCGGCGATGGTGCTGGCCGTCGTCGGCGCCGCCATCCTGTTTTTGATGCTGTACCTGGTGCCGCAGGTGCTCTCCCTGGTCGAGACGATGGGCGTGGTGCTGCCGCTGCCGACGCTGATCCTGATGGCGATATCGAATGCGATGCAGTCGTACTGGCTGATCGGCCTGCTGCTGATGCTGGCGCTGGGAATCGGCCTGCCGCTGTGGGTGCGGCAGGCCGAGGCGGGACGCGAATGGTGGGACCGCACCCAATTGCGGCTGCCCATCGTCGGACCGATCGTGCAGAAAATCGTGCTGTCGCGCTTCACCAACACGCTGGCGATGATGTACCGCTCCGGGGTCACCGTGCTCGACGCGCTGCGGGCGGGCGAAATGGTGGCCGGCAACCGGGTGATCGCCAGCGGCATCCGCCGCGCCGGGCAGCAGATTGCCGACGGGCGCGGGCTGTCGGAAAGCTTCCAGTCGCTGGCGCTGTTTCCGCCGCTGGTGATCCGCATGCTGCGCGTGGGCGAGACTACCGGCGCGCTCGATGAAGCGCTCGACAACGTGACGTATTTCTATAATCGCGAGGTGCTCGACTCGATCGAAAACGGCCTCAGGGTCCTGGAGCCGCTGCTGACCGCCATCCTCGGCATTCTGCTCGGCGGCATCCTGGTGTCGGTATTGCTGCCGGTTTACGACCTGATCGGGAACCTGCCGCTATGATGTTCGATCACCGCCTGATCCTGCTTGCCACCCCACGCCAGATCGGCGTGCTCGACTGGCGTCCCGGACGGATGCACTGGCTGGGCGAGTTTGCCGCCACCGAAGCGGGGCTGGCTGCATTTCGCGCGGTGGTGGCCAGGCATGCGCAGTTGCCGGTGCTGCTGGTGGCCGACACGGTGGATGAGGATTACCGCAGCGAGATCCTGCCGCACGTTCAGGGACACGCGCGCAACGAACTGCTGGCGCGCAAACTCAAGCAGGTATTCCGCAATGCCCGCTTCACCGGGGCATGGCGGCAGACACGCGAAACAACGGGCCGCCGCGACGACCGCTATCTGCTCGCGGCCCTGACCGACGCCGACTGGCTGACGCCCTGGCTCAGCGTGCTGCACCGCGAACGCATACCGCTTTGCGGCATCACCCCGCTGGCGCTGGCGTGCCAGCATCTGCTGGCCAGGCTGCGCCCGCAGGAGCCGCACACGCTGCTCGCGTACCGCCTCGACAGTCGCCTGCGGCTGTCCTATTACCACGACGGCCTGTTGCGTTTTTCGCGCCTGATCGGCAGCGACACGCCCACCCAGTTGCCGGGCAATGCGGCCGACGAAATCGCCAAGACGCAACTCTATCTCACCGGCCAGCGCATTCTGCCGCGCGAGGCGCGCCTGCAAGTCCTGCTGCTCGATCCCAGCGGACAGCTCGACAGCGCGCAGGCGCAGCTCAATGCCGACCCTGCGTTCAGCACGCGACTCGTCGACATGCAGAGTCTCGGGCGGGCGCTGCGCATTCCGGACAACTTCCTGGCTGCCACCCCGGCAATCGCGCCGTTGGCCGCCATTGCCGGGGAACCCGTGCAACTGAATCTGGCGCCCCCCGAACTGCTGCAACGCCATACCGAATTCCGCTGGCGCCGCGGCCTGCACGCGATCGCCGGCACCATTGCGCTGGTCGGGCTGGGCATCACGGCGGCTTACTGGTTGCATGCGCAGGACCTGAACGACCAGACCCGCCAGATGGCCCAGCAACAGCAGCAGCTCGACGCCCGCTATCAGGCCATCGCACGGACATTTCCCGTGCAGGCCGCCACCCCCGAACAGCTGGCGCAAACGGTTTCGCTTTCCCGCCATCTGGCCGGCCAGCCCAATGTCACCGCGCTGCTTGTCGCCGTCAGCCAGGCCTTGGACGCTTCCCCTGGGATCGTGCTGGAAAATTTCGTCTGGGCGGATGACACGCTGAAGCCCACGGGCAACGTGACGATCACGCTGGACGCCGCCCTGATCCCGTTCGACGGCAATTACCGCGCGGCCATGCAGCGCATCGAACACTTCATGCAAACCCTGCGCACCGTGCCTTCGCTGCACGACGTGCGCTTGCGCACCAGCCCGGTGAATGCCGACTCCAGCAGCACCCTGACAGGCAAAACGCTGAGCGGCAATTCGTCCGCAGACCCGGTTGCCCGCTTCAGTATCGAGCTGGGCTATCGCGAGGCCACGCCATGACGCGCCCCCCTTTCGCCGTGCTCAAGCTGTCGCTGATCCTGGTACTGGCTGCGCTGCTGCTTGCCGGCATCGGCGTCATGTGGAGCCGGCAGCAGGCGCTCGGCGCCCAGGCCGCCCGGCTGCAACAGCAAGCCGCACTCAATGCGGCCCGGCAGCAGCTTGATCGCAGCCGCCAGCAGCAGCGTCTCATCGACACCCACCTGGCCGAATACCAGACGCTCGCCGGGCGCGGCTTTGTCGGCGCCGAGGACCGGCTGGCCTGGATCGAAGCCGTGCAACTGGCCAACCGCGAGGTCGGGCTGGCAGGGCTGGAATACCGGCTGACCCCGCGCGCCGCGACCGATCCCACGCTCGCACAGGGTCTGCCGCTGGGCCAGACGGCCATGGTCCTGACAATGCCGCTGCTGGTGGAAACCGATCTGCCGCGCTTTCTGGCCGCGCTCAAAGCCCGCGCCCCCGGGATATTCCGCGTTCATGGCTGCCGCCTGTCGCGCCTGGGCAGCGCCTCGTTTGAAGCGGTCAACCAGCCGCGCCTGCAGGCAGAATGTGAACTGTTGTGGTTTACCGTCACGCCTGCGACAGGGAGTGTCCAATGAAAACCTATTCACCACAGAGGCACAGAGATATGTCCCGCAGGGACGGTATCCCTTGGGGCACGGAGAAGAGCCAACCAGCGTGGAGCTGGGTTGTTCGTGCTTGTTCGGTCTTGTTTTTCTCCGTGCCTCTGTGCCTCTGTGGTTCAGGGTTTGCAGCGCCATCCACACCCGACTTGCCCGGCCGCCTGTTTTACACGCCGGCCGAGCGCGACCAGCTGGAAAGCGCGCGCACCCACAACGTCACGCAGCTTGGCGGCAAGAACAAACGCGGTTCGCCCGATGGCGCGCCGGCGCCCCTGCGTTTTGACGGCATGGTGATCCGCTCCGACGGCAAAACCACACGCTGGGTCGATGGCAAGCCGCAGCTCGACGGGTCCGGCGTAGCGGGCCTGAAACCGGGCCAGATCCGCGCCGACGGCAAGGTGTACGAACCCTATCAGGTGCTGCGCCCCCGACCCGCCGCCCCGGCCGAACCCGCTGCGAAGGATGCCGCGCCATGAAGGTCCAGCGCGGTTTCACCCTCATCGAGATGGCCATCGTGCTGGTCATCATCACCATTCTGATTGGCGGGCTGGCCATGCCGCTGTCGGCGCAGATTCAGGCGCGACGGATTGCGGAAACGAAAAAGACGCTGGAAGAGGCGCGTGAAGCGATCATCGGCTATGCCATGAACCACATCGCCACCGTCCCAGCCACCTGCACCTGCATTTACAAAGCGGATACCACGCTTAACATATCGGACGCCCCGCCGGATACATTGGACGACCCCGATTCCACCTGTCCAATATCGCTATGCCCTTCTACGGGCACAACGACCCTCACCCTGCCGATTGCGCGGCATTTCTTGCCGTGCCCAGACCTGACTCAGAACGACCCGGAACCGGATGAAGACAATGATGGCGACGGAAATCTGAGCGATCTGAACAACGGGCGTGAAGATCGCTATAAGACGGGCGCCATCGGCACGTGCGCCAGCCGCTCGGGGAACCTGCCCTGGGTTACCTTGAGCACAGCGACACAAGATGCATGGGGCAATCGCTTCCTGTATGCCGCAACCTACGCATATGCAGCTTCATCGACCGGATTTTCTAATACGGATACCGGCAATCATCAGATATGCAGCGCTAGCGGCTGTGCGACGTCCACTGTGGTTGCAACCGAGGTGCCGGTCGTGGTGCTATCGCATGGACCGAACGGGTGGGGCGCGCTTAGCGTCAACGGAACCACGCTACAACTGCCAACCAGTGACGATGAAAAGAAAAACATCAACGCTAACTTCAACTTCAACTTCGTCAGTCGCACCCCAAGCAAGGCTGGAGATGCCGCCGGCGAATTCGATGATTTGGTAGTGTGGATTTCTGACGGCTTGCTCAGGAGCCGGGTGTGTCCGTCGGGCGGTTGTCCGTAGCCTGCAACCTGAACATCACCCGCCCTGCCTGATTGTCGGGTAACTCCAGCCGAAATCCCGACCGCGCCGCCTGCCGCGCGGCTTGGTACAGCCCTACCCCCAGTCCGAAATCCGATGCCACCGGGCTCAGGAACAGGTTGCGCGCCACGTGCTCGGGCGCCGGCGCGCCGCTGTCGCTCACCGTCAGGCTCACCATGGGATGCAGGGTCAGGCGGGCTTCCACTGCAATGCCCGGCTCGCGCTGGCGCTTGCGCAGCGCGTTGGTCAAAAGGTTGTCGGCGACGCTGTCGAACAAGTCCTGCGGCAGGGGCGTATCGTCGATCGCGTCGGCAAGAAACGTCACATCGTCGTGTTCATAGCGCGTCTGCAGGGCCGTCCACCAGGCTTGCGCAGCAATATGCGCAGCATCCATTTCAGCCGGCTGCTTGAGCTTGTCGACGGTTTGCGACAGGCGCGCCGCCAACTGCGGCAGCTGGCGCTTCATCAAGGCGAGCAGACGCTCGCTGTCCTCGGGGGTGGACGTGTCGGCCGCGGCGAGCAGGGTTTTCATCGACTGCAGGATGTTCTTCACATCGTGCGTCAGGCGCGCGCCGGTATCGTGAATCGCCTGGCTGTAGGCCTGTTCGCGCAGCGTCTGCTCGCGCACCTTGGCGGCATAAAAATAGCCCAGCAACTGCGACAGCAGCCGCACATGCAGCGCCAGCGCGGGCGTGAGCGGGCGCGGCGATTGCCAGGTCAGGGTCAAACCATGGAAGGCATGGGAGACGGCATGTTCGGCAGGCTCGCCGAACGACCCCTCGCCGCGCGCCGCTTGCCAGCGGCCGCCGCGGATCCAGGTCAGTTCGTGCAGGTCGGACAAGGCATCGCGCACGAAGGATTCGGGGTCGCGCTCGCGCTCGGCCAGGGTTGCCAGCCGCTGCGCCCAGCCTTCGAACGGCAGGCCCACCGACAGCAGATAACGCGAAGTGACCTGCCCCAGCCCGCCAAAGCCGGCGCGCGGATTCCACAGCCACGACAGCGCCAGCAGCAATATCGCCATCCCCAGCAGCGTCTGCACCAGCGCCCAGGCATAGCTCACCCTGGCCACCGCCACCACGGCAAAGGCGCCCAGCGCCACCACCATGATCAGCAGCGACAGCATCAGGCCGTAGATGAAATCCAGCGTGGACGAGGCGCCGCGCTGGCGGGTGGCGGGCAGGAACAGAATCACCAGCGGCAGCAGCGGCAGGCCATAGCGCACCGCAGCCTGCAGCGCATCGGGAAGCGGGGCATCCCCCAGGCTCTGGGGCAGCACCCAGGCCAGCAGCAGGGAAAGCAGATAGGCCAGCGCAAGCAGATAGGCCAGCCGCGGGTTGCGTTCGTTTTGCGACGTGGCCACGGCCCCCACCAGTCCCGCCAGGATCGCCAGCCACAGTGCCATCACCCAGGTGCTGTCCGCCAGCACCAGCAGCGCCGCCATGGCAAACACCGGCAGCGCGAGCCGCGGTTCGATGCGCGCCTCGCTGCGCACCAGCGGCTGCCACAGCAGGAACAGCCCGTAGTGCGCCAGCAGGAAGGCACGCGCCAGCGCCGCATCGGCTCCGAACACGACGGCAGCATGCAGGGCCAGGAGCATCAGGGCGAGCCAACGCCCAGGCATCACGCGCGAGAACCGGGCAGTCAGCGGCGTCAGCCGTGGCGCCGTCTCGGTGTGTTCAGTCATATTGGGGAAACAAGATGGAAGCGAGAGAAACGTAGCATGACACTGCTATCGGCATTCTGCCCGGGAAATGGAGCACGCAGACACCAGCCCGCGACAGGAAAATTGACGTAAATCCCGCACGGGTGTCGTGTTTTCATCAAATCGGGGCCGAAGCCGGCCCAATTAATCGTGGTTTAACGTTATCTATCATAAAGTTACAAACACAAGACGGCGGGCATGTATTTTGCATATTGGCCTTCAGACAAGAACGACCGGAGATCCAAATCATGCATCAACCCTGCTTCCCGCGACGCCAGTCGGGCTTCACCCTGATCGAGATCGCCATTGTTCTGGTCATCATCGGCCTGCTGCTCGGCGGCATTCTGAAGGGGCAGGAGCTGATTAACAGTGCCCGGGTGAAAAACCTTGCAACTGACTTCAGGAATATCCCGGTATTCATATACGGCTATCAGGACAAGTTCAGGGCGTTGCCGGGCGACGATAATGCCGCCGTCGCGCATGTAAGTGCAACAAACGCGGGCGATGGCGATGGCGTCATCGAAGGCAATTGGGACGACGCGGATTCGGGTACACCCACGGAGTCTTTCCTGTTCTGGCAACACGTCCGACTCGCCGGGCTGGCTCCCGGCCCCACCGCTTTAGCTGCAGCCGATTATCAGCCGCGCAATGCAGTAGGTGGCATCATCGGTGTCCAAAGCACAGCGCCATTTACTGGGATTAGGGGCACCTACTTCATTTGTTCGGATAGCATTCTAGGAAGTTATGCCAAACAACTCGACATCCAACTGGATGACGGCAATACGGCAACAGGCTCTCTGATGGTTGGCACGACGCTGCCCACCGCTATCGCCACCGGGTCCATTGTTGATTCCACCCCATACACCGTCTGTATGGGAATTTGATTCAGCCCCGTGCCTGACCCCAGCCCGCTTCGGCGGGCTTTTTTGTTTCCGTCGCTCTCCTTACTCTACCCCTGCAGCACCCTGAACTCCGCCGCCGCCAGGCCATCGGCGGCGCCGCGCAGCACCAGCACGTCGCCCACCCGAACTTCGGTGTCGGGCTGCGGATCGACGCCCTTGATTCCCTGACGGCGGATCGCCACCACTTCCACCAGCAATTCGTCGAGCGCCAGGCTTTCCAGGCTGTGGCCGGCCGCGGCTGCGCCCTGCGTGATCAGCACGGTATGCAGGCGCGGCTGGGCGTGCTGGTCCAGCTCGTCGTCGGCGTCAGAGGCACCGCGGAAAAAGCCGCGCATCATGGCGTAGCGCGTTTCGCGCACCTCGCGGATCCGCTTCAGCACCTGGGAAAGCGGCACGCCCAATAGCATCAGCGCGTGGGACGCCAGCATCAGCGAGCCCTCCATCACTTCGGACACCACTTCGGCCGCGCCTGCTGCTTTCAGCGCGTCGATATGGGTGTCGTCGATGGTGCGCACCACCACCGGCAGTTCGGGCCGCAGTTCGCGCACGTGGCGCAGGATCGCCATGCTCGAATGCAGGTCGGAATAGGTCACCACGATGGCCTGCGCGCGGGAAAGGCCTGCTGCGACCAGCACTTCGCGGCGGCTGGCGTCGCCGTACACCACGGACACGCCGGACGCCGCCACCGCACGAATGCGCTCGGGGTCGGCGTCGAGTGCAACGAAGCTGATGCCCTCGGCCTCCAGCAGGCGCGCCAGGTTCTGACCGCTGCGGCCGTAGCCGCAAACGATCACGTGCTGGGCCTTGCCGAAGGTCTTGACGGCGATGTCGTGCACTTCCTTGGCGCGCCCCGCCCATTCGCTGCCGGCAATCAGGCGGGTAATCGTGTCCATACGGTGGATCAGCAGCGGCGCGATCAGCATCGACACCACCATCGCCGCCAGCACCGGCTGGGTGATCTCGGCGCCCAGCAGCTTCAGGTCGGCTGCCTGCGCCAGCAGCACGAAGCCGAATTCGCCTGCCTGTGCCAGCCCCAGCGCGGTGCGCACCGCGGTCGGTCTGGCGCTGCCGAAAGCCAGCGCCAGACCGCTCACCAGCAAGGTCTTGCCGATGACGATGGCCGCCACCAGCAACAGCACATCGCCCCAGTTCAACATCACCTGCATCAGGTCGAGCCGCATGCCGATGGTGACGAAGAACAGTCCCAGCAGCACATCGCGGAAAGGCTTGATGTCGTCTTCCACCTGATAGCGGTATTCGGTCTCGGAGATCAGCATGCCGGCGAGGAAGGCGCCGAGCGCCAGCGACAGGCCGGCGCTCTCGGTGAAAAAGGCCAGTCCCAGGGTGAACAGCAGCAGATTGAGCGTGAACAATTCGGGCGACTTGCGTCCGGCCACCCACTGGAACCACGGACGCATCATGCGCTGGCCGACGAACAGCAGGAAACCCAGCACCACCACGGCCTTGAACATGGCGAGCCCGAGGATGGCCGCCATCGCATCCGATTCCTGGGCGAAGGCCGGAATCAGGATCAGCAGCGGCACCACCGCCAGATCCTGGAACAGCAGCGCGCCGAAAATCTGGCGCCCGTGCGGGGTCTGGATTTCCAGCCGTTCGGCCAGCAGTTTCGACACGATGGCGGTGGACGACATCGACATGATGCCGCCCAGCGCCAGGGCCGCCAGCAGCGGCAGATCGAGCAGCCAGGCGATGGCCGTGGTGAGCGCAATGGTCAGCACGACCTGCGCGCCGCCGAAGCCGAACACCGTCGTCCGCATGGTCATCAGGCGTGGCAGGCTGAACTCCAGGCCGATGGAAAACATCAGGAACACCACGCCGAACTCGGCCAAGTAGCGCGCTTCCTCGCTGTCCGGGATCCAGCCCAGCGCGTAGGGACCGATGGCAATCCCGGTCACCAGATAGCCGAGCATGGTCGGCAGGCGCAGGGCGCGCGCGGCGGCAGTCACCAGCACGGCGACCGCAAGCAAAATCAGGACAAGCTGGAGGCTGCTGTGCATCAGGGAAAAAGCGGTCGAAAGATCAGCCTTTAGTATACTTGCCGACCATGCGACCCCAACCCACTTCCTCCGAACATTTGCTCGCGCTTGCACGCCAGGTGCTCGACATCGAAGCCGACGCCCTGCGCACCCTCTCCACCCGTCTCGATGCCGGCTTTGCCGACGCCGTGCACTTGGTCCTGGCGTGCAAGGGTCGCGTCGTGGTGTCGGGCATGGGCAAGTCGGGGCACGTCGGCGGCAAGATTGCAGCCACCCTGGCGTCCACCGGTACGCCGTCGTTTTTCATGCACCCGGGCGAAGCCAGCCACGGCGACCTCGGCATGATCGCGCACGACGACGTGGTGCTGGCGCTGTCGAACTCGGGCGAGAGCAGCGAAATCGTCAGCATCGTGCCGCTCATCAAGCGGCGCGGCGCCAAGCTCATCGCGATGACCGGCAACCCCAACTCGACCCTGGCGCGCGAGGCCGACGCCCACCTCAATGCCGCAGTCGACAAGGAAGCCTGCCCCCTCAACCTGGCGCCCACCGCCAGCACCACGGCGGCGCTCGCGCTGGGCGACGCGCTGGCGGTGGCGTTGCTCGATGCGCGCGGCTTTTCGGCCGACGACTTTGCCCGCACCCACCCCGGCGGCAGCCTCGGGCGGCGCCTGCTGGTCCATGTGAGCGACGTCATGCACGCCGGCGATGCCTTGCCCCGGGTCGAGCGCGACGCCTCGCTCAAGGCCGCCCTGTTCGAAATGACGAAGAAGGGACTTGGCATGACCGCCGTGGTCGACGCCGCCGGCCGCGTGGTCGGCCTCTTCACCGACGGCGACCTGCGCCGCGCGCTGGAGCATGCACTCGATCTGCAGCAGGCGAAGATCGCCGACCTGATGACCCCGAACCCGAAGACGATCCGCGCGGACGAGCTTGCCGTGGCGGCAGTGGAAAAAATGGAAACCCTGAAAATCAACGGCCTGCTGGTGGTCGACGCCGACAACACCCTGGTGGGTGCGCTCAACATGCACGATCTGCTGAAAGCGGGGGTGGTGTGATGACTGCCGACCTCATCGTCCGTGCGCAGAAAATCCGCCTGATCGCCTTCGACGTCGACGGCGTGATGACCGACGGCACCCTGTTCCTGGCCGACGACGGACAGGAATACAAGGGCTTCAATTCGCTCGACGGCCACGGTCTTAAAATGCTCAAGGGCAGCGGCGTCGAACTCGCCATCATCACCGGGCGCAGTTCGCGCGTGGTGGAACATCGCGCCAGGAATCTCGGCATCGAGATCATCCACCAGGGCGCACACGACAAGCTGACCGTGTACGAAGCGCTGTGCCGCGAACTGAATATCGAATGCGAAGCCACCGCCTACATGGGCGATGACGTGGTCGACCTGCCGGTGATGCGGCGCGCCGGCCTGGCGATCACCGTGCCTGCCGCGCCCGAGCTGGTGAAGGCACACAGCCATTACACCACCACGCGCGAAGCCGGACACGGCGCAGTGCGCGAAGCCTGCGAATTCCTGATGCGGGTGCAGGGCACGCTGGACGCGGCACTGGCGCCTTATCTGAAATGACCGTGCTTCCGCTGAACATCGCCTGCCCGGGGATGGCATGATCACGCGAGGCTCGTTGTGGCTGCCGCTGGCAATTCTGCTGCTGCTGGCTGCGCTCAGCTTCTGGATCGAGCGCTCGGTGCAGGTGACGGCCAACGGCAGCCAGGCAGCCCAAACCGATCCCGAAGGCATCATGGAAAATTTCAATGCGCTGCGCACCGATCCGGAAGGCAAGCCGCACTACCGCCTGTCTGCGAAAAGACTGAAGCATTATTCCGGCAGCGAGCTCACCGAGCTGGAGTCGCCGCGCTTCGTCCAGCTCGACGCCGAAACCGGCGAAGTGAGTGCGGCGGCTCGTCTGGCCACGGTTTCATCCGACGGCAACGAGGTGGTTCTGCGCGAGGGGGTCGTCGTGGAACGCGCCGCCCGCCCCGGACAATCCGCCATGACCCTGCGCACGGCGCAACTGCTGGTATATCCCGAGCGCGACCTGCTGCGCGCACCGGGCGCGGTCGACATTCGCGACGACACCCTGGTTTTGCGCGCGGGCGCCATGGAATACGATGCCCGGCAACGGGTCATCAAACTGACTGGACGGGTGCAGGCCCGTTATATTTCCGGAAAAGGCTAAGCAATCACTCATCCCATGCAAACATTGAAATCAGGTTTTTATGCAGTGCTGTGTGCCGCGCTGCTGGCCTCGCCCGCCCACGCCGAAAAAGCCGACCGCGACAAGCCGGTCAATCTCGAGGCGGATACGGTCACCCTCGACGACATCCGCAAGGTCAGCGTCTACGAGGGCAATGTCATCCTCAGCCAGGGCACCCTGATGCTGCGCGCCGATCGCGTGCAGGTGACGCAAACCGGGGGCGGACTCGACAAGGTCGTCGCCACCGGCCGCCCCGTGGCATTCCGCCAGAAGGTCGATGGCCGCGACGAATTCATCGAGGGGTTCGCCAGCCGCATCGAGTACGACAGCGTCAACAGCCAGCTCGAACTGATCGGCCAGGCACGTCTGCGGCGTAACGGCGACGAACTGCGCGGCGAGCAGATTTCGTACAACGCCAACACCGAATTCTACAAGGTCGTCGGCCAGCCCGGTGCAAAAACGCCGGCCGGCCGGGTGCGCGCCGTCATCCGTCCGAAACCGCGTACCCAGCCCGCACAACCATGAGCCAGATTACAGCCCAGGGCCTGCGCAAGGTTTACGGAAAACGCACGGTGGTGCACGACGTGTCGTTCGAGGTCAAAAGCGGCGAGGTCGTCGGCCTGCTCGGCCCCAACGGCGCCGGCAAGACCACCTGTTTTTACATGGTGGTGGGGCTGGTAGCCGCAGACGGCGGCAGCGTCCGGATGGACACGCACGACCTGACCCACATGGCGATACACCAGCGCGCACGGCTGGGCCTGTCCTACCTGCCGCAGGAGCCGTCGATTTTCCGCAAGATGACGGTGGAGGAAAACATCCGCGCCATTCTCGAGTTCAAACCTTACGGCAGGGACGAACTCGAGGAGCATCTCAACAACCTGTTGGAAGACCTGCATATCGCCCACCTGCGCGATGCGGCCGCCATCAGCCTGTCCGGCGGCGAGCGTCGCCGCGTTGAAATCGCCCGCGCGCTGGCGATCAACCCGCGCTTCATCCTGCTCGATGAGCCGTTCGCCGGGATCGATCCCATTGCGGTGCTCGACATCCAGAAACTGGTGCATTTCCTGATCGAACGCGACATCGGCGTGCTCATCACCGACCACAACGTGCGCGAAACCCTGGGCATTTGCGACCGCGCCTACATCATCAATGAAGGCCGCGTGCTGATCGCCGGCACGCCCGACCTCATCATCCAGGACGACAGCGCGCGCAAGGTCTATCTGGGTGAAAATTTCCGCCTGTAAGCACGGACAGCAACGGCAAATCGACTACACTTGATTCAAGTCGGCACGATTTTTGCCGTATTCAAGTCCCATGAAACACAGTCTTCAACTCAAGCTAGGCCAGCACCTTACCCTGACGCCACAGCTGCAGCAGTCGATCCGGCTGCTGCAGCTGTCGACGCTTGAACTGAACCAGGAGCTGGAACAGATCCTGCAGGACAATCCGCTGCTGGAACGCGAAGACGAAGACGAGGCCGGCTTTGCTGCGGCCGAGGCGCCGGCCCATACGGCCGAGGCCGAAGCGCAGAGCACGGAAACCCCGCAGCCCGAGCAAGCCGAATCCGAGCCGGCCACCGCGCTGGACGATGCCGACTGGAACGACTACAGCACGGCGGGCGGCGATGACGAAGACAGCGACTACGCGCAGGGCTCGGTTTCGGGTGCGACCCTGCGCGAACACCTGCTGAACCAGCTGATCGTCAGCCCGCTGACCCTGCGCGACCGCACCCTGGTCGCCGCGCTGATCGACGACCTCGACGACTCCGGCTTCCTGACCCAGCCGCTGGCGGACATCACCGCCGGCCTGCAGACCGAACTCGAGGAGCTCGAGCCGGAAGAAGTCGATACTGCGCTCAAGCACCTGCAAAACATGGACCCGACCGGCGTCGGCGCGCGCAACCTGGCCGAATGCCTGACCCTGCAATTGCGCGCCCTGCCGCCCGACACCCCGGCGCGCGACGCCGCCATGCGCTTGACCGCGCATTATCTCGATCTGCTGGCCGCGCGCGATGTCGGCAAGCTGAAAAAGATTCTCGCGATCGACGACGCCACCCTGCGTGCCGCGCGCACCCTGATCCTGTCGCTGAACCCGCGCCCGGGTGCGGCCTTCGGCGTGGACGAAACGCATTACGTCATTCCCGACGTGTATGTGCGCAAGGTCAAGGGCATGTGGATCGCCAGCCTCAACGCCGATGCGATGCCCAAGCTGCGGGTCAATCGCGTCTATGCCGACATCCTGGCGCGTCATCGCGAAAACGGCGGCAGCCAGCTTGCCAGCCAGTTGCAGGAAGCACGCTGGCTGATCAAGAACGTCCAGCAGCGCTTCGACACCATCCTGCGCGTCTCGCAAGCCATCGTCGACCGCCAGAAGCATTTCTTCGAGCACGGCGAGGTGGCGATGCGGCCGCTGGTGCTGCGCGAAATCGCCGACGCCGTGGAGCTGCACGAATCGACCATTTCGCGCGTCACCACGCAAAAATACATGATGACGCCGCGCGGCCTGTACGAGCTGAAGTACTTTTTCGGCAGCCATGTCTCCACCGACAACGGCGGCGCCTGTTCCTCGACTGCCATCCGCGCACTGATCAAGCAGCTGATCGCCGCAGAAAGCGGCAAGAAACCGCTGTCCGACGGCCAACTGGCTGAAGTGCTCGGCCAGCAGGGCATCGTGGTGGCGCGCCGCACGGTCGCCAAATACCGCGAATCGCTGCAGATTCCGCCCGCCAACATGCGCCGTGCACTTTGATCGCAAAGGCTTTTCAGAAACAGCCGCAAGAAAACGCCGCGGCCCCGCTTGAATGCGCTCTGCTTTCGTCTCACAATGAAATCGGGCGCAATGGATCGCCCCTGAAAGCAGGACAAAGTCGGTTTTCAGTTTTAGCAGACAAAGGAGGCTCTATGAATTTGACGATTTCCGGTCACCACCTGGAAGTGACCCCAGCCATCCGCGATTACGTTTCCGAGAAACTCGACCGCGTCAAACGCCACTTCGACCACGTCATCAACATGAACGTGATCATGCAGGTGGACAAGCTGGTGCACAAAGCGGAAGCCACCCTGCACGTCAAGGGCCACGATTTCCACGCCCACTGCGAGGACGGCAACATGTATGCGGCAATCGATCTGCTGGCCGACAAACTGGATCGCCAGATCGTCAGGCACAAGGAAAAGACCACGGATGTCCACCAGGACAGCGGCGGCCTGAAGCATCAAACAACCGAGAGTACCGCCTGACGTAGTCCTTTCTGATCAGGGCAGCCCGGAGACGCTCCGGGCGTATAATTTGCACGCGCCGGATTCCTTTCCCGGCTTTGCAACCGGCATGAACCTAATCGCCCCCCTCCTCACTCCCGACACCACCCTGCTGGACCTGAACTTCTCCAGCAAGAAAAAACTGTTCGAACATGCAGCCGAACTGTTCGCCCAGACCCACGGACTCAAAGCCACCGACATTTTCACCAGCCTGTTCGAGCGCGAACGCCTGGGCTCGACCGCGCTCGGCTACGGCATTGCCATTCCGCACGGCCGGATCAAGGGACTGAAAGATGCCTGCGGCGCGTTTTACCGTCTGAAAACCCCGCTCGAGTTCGATGCCCCCGACAACCAGCCGGTCACGCTGTGTTTTATCCTGCTGGTTCCCAAGGATGCCAACGAACGCCATCTGCAGGTTCTCGGCGAACTGGCCCAGCTGTTCGGCGACGAAGCCATGCGCACGCAGATGCACAACGCCGCCAGCCCTGCCGAACTGATTGCGCTGCTCGGCGCATGGTCGGGTTAGGCGCGCTGCCCCGCGCATGGAGCATCCAAGCCACGTTTCGGTCGAGACCCTGTTCCGCGACATGGCGGAACAAATCGATCTGCAATGGGTGGCCGGGCGCAAGGGCGGTCAGCGCATCCTGTCTTCCGAAACCATCCAGAAGCCGGCCCTGGCGCTGATCGGCCACCTGAATTTTGTCCACCCGAACCGGGTGCAGGTGCTGGGTTGCGCCGAAATGGACTATCTGCGCGGACTGTCCGGGCCGGGCCTGCAGGACGCGATCGACCACCTGTTTTCGACCGAACTCGCAGCCATCATCGTCTCCAATGGTGAAGCCGTGCCGGCGACCCTGCTCGACGGCGCCGAACGCACCGACACCCCGCTGTTCACGTCGACGCTCGCGAGTCCCACCCTGATGTCCTACCTGGGACACTACCTGACGCAAAGCCTGGCCGAGGCCACCTCGATGCACGGGGTGTTCCTGGAAGTCCTCGGCACCGGCGTCCTGCTCAAGGGCGATGCCGGCGTCGGCAAAAGCGAGCTGGCGCTGGAACTCATCACGCGCGGCCACCGGCTGGTCGCAGACGACGTGGTCGACCTCAAGCATGTCGCCCCCGATACGCTGGAAGGCATCTGCCCGCCGCTGATTCGCGACTTCCTCGAAGTGCGCGGCCTGGGCATTCTCAATATCCGCTTCCTGTTCGGCGAAATGGCGGTCAAGCCGCAAAAGAATCTCAAGCTCATCGTCGAGCTGGTGCATCCGCACGAAATCGGCGAAGTCGGGCTCAACCGGCTCGACATGGTGGCCTCCACCGAAACCATCCTCGGCGTCGCGATTCCCAAGGTGCGCATCCCGGTTGCCGCCGGCCGCAACCTCGCCGTACTGGTCGAAGTGGCGGTGCGCAACCACCTTCTCAAACGGCGCGGCATCAACCCGCTCGAACAGTTCATCAAGCGCCAGCAGGCAGCCATCGACGGAGACCACTGATGCAGATCGTTCTGGTCTCGGGACTGTCGGGTTCCGGCAAAAGCATCGCCATCGCGGTGCTGGAGGATATCGGCTTCTACTGCGTCGACAACCTGCCGCTGGCCATGCTGCAGCCCCTGGTCGACTATCTGAAGCATGAGGGCCATACGCGCATCGCGATTGCCATCGACGCGCGCAGCAGCGCGAGTTTTTCGCAACTGCCGGAAGTCACCGAGTCCCTGCGCGAACAGGGCGCCGACCTCAGGGTAATCTTCCTCGAGGCGAAGACGCTGACCCTGGTCAAACGCTTTTCCGAAACGCGGCGGCGCCATCCGCTGTCCAGCGACAGCGTGTCGCTGCAGGAAGCCATCCAGCTCGAACGCGAGATGCTCGGCGACATTGCATTGCTGGCACACCGCATCGACACCAGCGATCTTTCCGCCGCGGCGCTGCGGATGTGGATCAAGGACCTGATCGGGCAGGACCGTTCGCGCATCACCCTGCTGTTCGAGTCCTTCGGCTTCAAGCACGGGATTCCGCTGGATGCCGACCTGGTGTTCGACGTGCGCTGCCTGCCCAACCCGCACTATGTCGCCGAACTCAAGCCGCTCACCGGCTGCGACCAGCCGGTGAAGGATTACATCGAATCCAGCCCCAACGCCATGGCGCTCTTGGCCGACATCCGCGGCTTCGTCGAAAACTGGCTGCCGTGCTTCATCCGCGACCATCGCGCCTATCTGACGGTGGCCATCGGCTGCACCGGCGGCCAGCACCGCAGCGTCTACTTCGCCGAAACGCTGGCCGCCGCCTTCCGCGAACGCGAGCAGGTGCTGGTGCGCCACCGCGAACTCAGCTGATGACCATGTTGCGGACCGGCGATGCGCTTGTGTTGCTGGCAGGGGCCGGCTTCGTCGTCGCGCTGAGCGTATTTGCCTGGGGCGGTGAGCGCGGCGATACCGCCGTCATACGCGCCGCCGGCCAGGTGGTGAAAACCACCGCGCTCACCCACGCGCAAACCTATTCCGTCGACGGCCCGCTCGGCGCCACGCGGATCGAAATCCAACCCGGCCGCGCCCGCGTGGCGGCCGACCCGTCGCCGCGCCAGCTGTGCGTGAAGCAGGGCTGGCTCACGCAGTCCGGCCAAGCGGCGCTGTGCCTTCCGAATCAGGTCAGCCTCGAAATCCGCGGCCGCACCGCTGCCTATGACACGCTCGGTTATTGATGGGAAACTTGAGTTTCCCATCAACAACAGGCCGCCTTAATGCTCATTGATCCGAAACGCCGTGCAGCTTGTGAACGGCCAGCCCATGCAAGGCGTAGCTGCGCTCGTCAAGACGGTTCGTTTCGGATCAATATCGAGCTGCCGGTCACGGCCGACGACCGCCGCATTGCACGGCTGGCGGCGCTGGCGATCGGACTCACGCTCGCCGAAGCGGCGATCCCCAGCCCCGTTCCCGGGGTGAAACCGGGGCTGGCCAACATCGTCATCCTGCTGGTGCTGCTGCAATACGGCTGGCGCGCAGCCGCCTGGGTGTCCGCCCTGCGCGTGCTGGCCGGCGGCCTGCTGCTGGGCAGCCTGTTCGCGCCGGGATTCTGGCTGTCGGCTGCCGGCGCGCTCGCCAGCCTGGCCGTCCTGGCGCTGGCACGCCACCTGCCCGGCCGCTATTTCGGCCCGGTCAGCCTGTCGGTGCTGGCGGCCTTCGGCCACATCGGCGGACAACTCGCGCTGGCGGGGTGGTGGCTGTTGCCAGGCGCAGCGCTGCTCAAGCTGCTGCCGGTGTTTGCCGCCGCCGCCCTGATCTTCGGCGCGGTGAACGGCGTCATCGTGGCGCGCTTGCTTGCCCGTCCCGCGCCATCCGGGCGACAATCCGCGACATGCATCCCCCCGTCGATACCGTAACCCTGGCGCTGTCCGGCGCCTCCGGCATGGCCTATGGCCTGCGTCTGCTCGAATGCCTGCTCTCGGCCGAGGTGCGCGTGTACCTGCTGGTCTCGCAGGCCGCCCACATCGTCGCCAAGCAGGAACTCGGGGTGGCGCTGCCCGCGCGCGCCAGCGATCTCGAAAAGCAGCTGGCCGGCAGCCTGAATGCACGCGACGGCCAGTTGCGCGTGTTCGGCCGCGACGACTGGAATGCGCCGGTCGCCTCCGGCTCCAATCCGGCCGATGCGATGGTGGTGTGCCCGTGTTCGATGGGCACGCTCGCCGCCATCGCCCACGGCATGTCCGACAACCTGATCGAGCGCGCCGCCGACGTGATGCTGAAGGAGCAGAAGAAGCTGATCCTGGTGCCGCGCGAAGCGCCGTTTTCCACCCTGCACCTGGAAAACATGCTGACGCTGTCGCGGATGAATGCAGTGATCCTGCCCGCCAACCCCGGGTTTTACCACCGGCCGCAATCGGTCGAAGCCATCGTCGACTTCATCGTCGCGCGCATCCTCGATCAGCTGGGCATCCAGCACCAGCTGATGGCGCGCTGGGGAGACGCGCGGTGAGCGGCGCATCCAAGCCCTATACGCTGCCGCTGTTCCCGCTCAATACCGTCGTCTTCCCCGGCGGCCGGCTGCCGCTGCGCATCTTCGAGCAGCGCTATCTCGACATGGTCAAGCAGGCCATCGCCGACAACGCGCCGTTCGGCATCTGCGCCATCCGCGAAGGCTCGGAGACCGGCACCCCCGCCGTCCCCCATGCGGTCGGCACCCGCGTCATCGTCACCGACTGGGACATGCCGCAGACCGGCATCCTGCACATCGACACGCTGGCGCAGGAACGCTTCGTCATCCGCAGCACCCGCACTGAACCCGGCGGCCTGCTCATCGGCACCGTGGAGGCGGTCAGCAGCGAGTCTGCCGCCGCCGTGCCCGACGATCTCGAACTCGCCGTCGAAATCCTGCGCCATATCGTCGGCGAATACGGCGATGCACATTTCCCCGCGCCGCACGAATTCGACAACGCCGTGTGGGTCGGCTACCGGCTGTCCGAAGTGCTGCCGCTCAAGCCCGGCATCAAGCAAAGCCTGCTGGAAATGAACGACAGCGTGACGCGCCTGCACATCCTCACCGAGTTCCTCAAAAAGCAGATCAACTGATGGCGCGCTTCTATCCGGCGCTTGAAGCCAGGCACCGTGCCTTCATTGCCGCGCAAAAGATTTTCTTTACCGCGACCGGCACCGCCAACAGCCGCCTCAACCTGTCGCCCAAGGGCATGGACAGCCTGCGCGTGCTGTCCGACAGCCGCGTCGCCTATCTCGACCTCACCGGCAGCGGCAACGAGACCGCCGCCCACCTGAAGCACGATGGCCGCATGACGCTGATGTGGTGCAGCTTCGACGCCGACCCGCTGATCCTGCGCCTGTACGGGCGCGGCCGCGCCGTGCGCCGGCAGGACGCCGCATGGAGCGAACTGCGCCGCCACTTCCCCGCCCTGCCCGGCGAACGCCAGATCATCGTGCTCGACGTCGAATCGGTGCAGACCTCGTGCGGCTATGCGGTGCCGAGGTATACCTATGATGGCGAGCGCGACACGCTGGCGCGCTGGGCCGAGAAAAAAGGCCCGGTCGGCCTGCTGGATTACTGGCGCGAGAAAAACCAGGCCAGCATCGATGGCCTGCCCACTGGCTTATTGGAGGATGCACCATGAAATGGACCCTGATTCCACTTGCTTTGATTTTGACCGCCTGCGACCCGACCCCGCCGCCGCAGCCCGAAACCGAACGCCAGCCCAATCCCGTATTCGAAACGCAGATTCAGGCGATGGAAAAGGCCCGCGCAGCGGAGAAGCAGATGAAGGAGGCGGCCGAGGCGCAGCGCAAACAGCTGGAAACGGAAACCCAGCCTTAAACGCCTTTTACCCGGCGCACCCATTCGCACCGGGACACGCGAAATCCGGGGAATTCGAACGTCGACTTCGGCCATCGGCTAAAATCAGCACATGCTGAAATGGTTGCTCACCCTGATTGCAGCGCTGCTGATTCTGGGACTGCTTACGCCCTGGCTCAACCGCCTGGGGCTCGGCCGCTTGCCGGGCGACCTGCGGGTGAAACGCGCGCGGGGCACCTTCTACTTTCCCTTCACCAGCGTCATTCTCATGTCGCTGGCGCTTTCGCTGCTTGCCTGGCTGCTGGGTCGATGAACAAAGCCTTTGTAAAAGAAACCGATACCCCACAAGGGGACTCCGACTTTCTACTGGATAAATCCAGTGAAAGATCGTATGCGCCGGACGCCGACGAAGACGACGTCGCCGCGCCTGCCCTGCCCGCCGGGTCGAAGAACTACATGACGCCCGCAGGCTACGCCCAGCTGGATGCCGAATTCAATCAGCTGTGGAAAGTCGAGCGCCCCAAACTGGTGGAAACCATCTCCTGGGCGGCGAGCAACGGCGACCGCTCGGAAAACGGCGACTACATCTACGGCAAGAAACGCCTGCGCGAAGTCGACCGCCGCATCCGTTTTCTGTCCAAGCGGCTGGAGCACGCCGAGGTCGTCGACCCCGCCACGCGCGAGGACACCGACCAGGTGTTCTTCGGCGCCACCGTCACGGTCGCGGACCCGGACGGCAGCGAATCCACCTACGCCATCGTCGGCATCGACGAAGCAGACGCCGGACGCGGCCGCATCGCCTGGATTTCGCCGATGGCGCGGGCGCTCCTGAAGGCGCGCGAAGGCGACACCGTCAGCGTGCAGACCCCGGACGGGCGGCGCGAAGTGGAAATCGTCGAGGTGCGCTACCGGGCGATCGACTGAGAAAGACTCAGTAGAGCAAGCTGGAAAGCTGGCGCCGGTAGCGGCTCACCAGTTCGCCGCCGCCCAGCAGATCGAATACCGACAGCAGGGTCTTGCGGCCGATGTCGTCTTCGAAGCCGCGGTCGCGGCGAACGATCTCCAGCAACTGGTCCATACCCGCCTCGTATTGCCCGGCAGCGACCAGCAGGTTGGCGAGTTTCAACCGCGCCTCCAGATCGTTTTCGTTCGCCGCCACCCGCGCGGTCAGTGCCGCCACATCCTCGTCGGCCGCGCCCAGGAACTGCAAGCGGGCCTTCAGTTGCGGGACGCGCGGGTCGGCGGCGTCCGCCACGCCTGCAAGCAGACGTCGGCCCTCGTCGGCCTCGCCCAGATCAAGCATGATTTCCGCCGCATCGAGCCGCACGCCGAGATGGTTGGGGTCGATTCTTGAGGCATCGGCCAGCTTCTGCAGCGCGCCCGAAATATCCCCGGCCATGCGCGCAGCATCCGCCTGCGCGCGCAGTTCGTCGGCCGGGCTGGGGATCAGTCGATCGAGAAAGGCGCGCACCTCGCCTTCCGGCAGGGCGCCTGAAAATTCGTCGACCGGCTCGCCGTTGATGAAGGCCTTGACGCTGGGAATGCCGCGCACGCCGTAGCGCGCGGCGAGTTCCTGGTTGTCATCCGAATTGATCTTGGCGAGGAGAAACTTGCCGCCGTATTCGGCAGACAGCTTTTCCAGGATGGGTTTGAGCGACTTGCACGGCCCGCACCAGGGCGCCCAGAAATCGACCACCACCGGGCGCTGCTTCGATTCCTCGAGGACGTGCTGCGGGAAGTCGGCGACGCCGACGTCGAGTGCGTGTTCGGACATGGCGCCTCCGTGTGTATGGGCCGATCGGAATCGGCCGCGCTTAAATCTGCCTGGCCAGTTCGGCTGCCACCCCGGTATAGGACGCCGGCGTCAGCGTTTTCAGGCGCGCCTTCTCGGCATCGGGAATCGCCAGCCCGTCGATGAAGGCGTGCAGCGTCTCGCGCGTCATGCCGCCCTTGCCGCGCGTCAGCTCCTTCAGCTGCTCGTAGGGATTGGCCACGCCGTAGCGCCGCATCACGGTCTGGATCGGTTCCGCCAGCACATCCCAGTTGGCGTCGAGATCGGCCGCCAGCGCAGCCGGGTTGGCCTCCAGCTTGGACAACCCGCGCAGACAGGATTCGTAGGCCAGCAGGCTGTAGCCGAACCCCACGCCCATGTTGCGCAGCACGGTGGAATCGGTGAGGTCGCGCTGCCAGCGCGAAACCGGCAGCTTTTCCGCGAGATGGCGCAGCACGGCATTGGCCAGCCCCAGATTGCCTTCGCTGTTCTCGAAGTCGATCGGATTGACCTTGTGCGGCATGGTGGAGGATCCGACCTCACCCGCCTTCACCTTCTGCTTGAAGTAACCGACCGAGATGTAGCCCCAGACGTCGCGGTTGAAGTCGATGAGGATGGTGTTGGTGCGCGCCATCGCGTCGTACAGCTCGGCCATCGCATCGTGCGGCTCGATCTGGATGGTGTAGGGGTTGAAGCTCAGGCCCAGTTCGCCGACGAAGTTGCGTGCAAAATTTTCCCAATCCAGGTCAGGGTAGGCCGACAGGTGCGCGTTGTAGTTGCCGACCGCGCCGTTGATCTTGCCCAGCAACTCCACCGCGCCGATGGCATCCCAGGCGCGGCGCAGGCGGTAGACGACGTTGGCAAGCTCCTTGCCGACCGTGGTGGGTGAGGCCGGCTGGCCGTGGGTGCGCGACAGCATCGGCAGATCGGCCAGCTCGTGCGCCAGGTCGGTCAGGCGCGCGATGACTTTTTCCAGCGCGGGCAACAGCACGGCATCCCGTGCGCCCTTCAGCATCAAGGCATGCGACAGGTTGTTGATGTCTTCCGAGGTGCAGGCGAAGTGGATGAATTCGGAGACGGCAGCGATCTCGGCATTGGCTTTGGTCTTTTCCTTGAGGAAATACTCGACCGCCTTGACGTCGTGATTGGTGGTCGCCTCGATGGTTTTGACACGCCCGGCATCCGCCACGGAAAAGTGGTCGGCAATGCCATCGAGCAGCGCGATCGCCTCGCTGGAAAATGCCGGCACTTCGGCGATCGCCGGTTCGGCCGCCAGCGCCTTCAGCCATTCGATCTCGACAATGACGCGGTATTTGATCAGCGCATACTCGCTGAAAAAGTCGCGCAAGCTTGCGGTCTTGCTGCCGTAGCGGCCGTCGAGGGGAGATAGGGCGGTGAGTGCGGTCAGTTCCATGATTTCGTCCGAATTCGTTTCAGTTTTTATACGGTACGCCGGTCACGCTCAATCAAACGGTACGCCGATCGCGTACGGCCTGCGCCAGCGTGCCGCTGTCCACATATTCCAGTTCGCCGCCTACCGGCACACCGCGCGCCAGGCGGCTCACTTTCAAGCCGCGCGCCTTCAGCAGTTCGCCGATGGTGTGCGCGGTGGCTTCGCCCTCGGGGGTGAAGTTGGTCGCCAGGATCACTTCCTCGACCACGCCGTCGAGCGCGCGGCTGATCAGGCGGTCGAGATGGATCTCGCGCGGGCCGATGCCGTCAAGCGGGCTCAAACGCCCCATCAGCACGAAATACAGGCCGTTGAAACTTTGCGTGGCCTCCATCATGTTGAAGTCGGCCGGCATCTCGACCACCGCCAACTGGCGCTTGTCGCGGCGCGGGCTGGCGCAGACCTCGCACACTTCCGCCTCGGAAAAATTGTTGCACAGGCGGCAGTGGTGCAGGTGCGTCAGCGCATGGTTGAGCGCGCCGGCCAGTTGTTCGGCGCCACGGCGGTCGCGCTGCAGCAGATGGTAGGCCATGCGCGCAGCCGACTTGGGACCGACGCCGGGCAGCACGCGCAGGGCACTGATCAGGTTTTCAAGCGCGGCGGGTTGCACGTTAACGCCACCGTCGCGTCAGCGACGTCTCTGTCCCCCTCTCCCGCAAGCGGGGGGAGGGATGGGGAGGGGGAACGGACATGGTCGTGACCTTCATGGTACCGGGATGTGCGAACGCCATGTCCGTCAGAACGGCAGCTTCATTCCCGGCGGAATCGGCATGCCGGCGGTCACGCCCGCCATCTTTTCCTGCACCGTGGATTCGACCTTGCGCACGGCGTCGTTCATCGCCGCGGCCACCAGGTCTTCCAGCATTTCACGATCGTCCGTCATCAGGCTGGGATCGATGGCGACGCGGCGCACGTCGTATTTGCAGGTCATCACCACCTTGACCATGCCGGCGCCGCTGGCGCCCTCGATCTCGATTTCGGCCAGCTTGGCCTGCATTTTGGCCATGTTGTCCTGCATCTGCTGGACCTGCTTCATCATGTTGCCGATGCCGCCCTTCATCATGGGTTTTCTCCTAATGGCTGTATGGTTGAGGCGTCGATCCGGCCGCCAAACTGCTCGACCAGTTCACGCACAAAGGGATCCGATTCGATGGCGGCCACGGCCTCAGCCTGGCGCGCTTCCTTGATGCGCGTGCGCACCTGCTGCGGCGTCTGTTCGGCGGCAGCGCCGATCTCGAACGTCACCTCGAGCGTCGCGCCGTACTTGTCGCGCAGCGCCGACACCAGCTTGTCCTGATAGGCACGGTCGAGCAAATGCTTATGCGCTTCGCCCACGCGCAAGGTCACCGCATCGTCGGCCTGCGACACCAGTTCGCAGTGATCGGCGAGCATCTTGGCCATGCCGCCGAGACGCAATCCGGCGACGACCGCGAGCCAGTCCCAGGCCGCATTCGGCGAGGATTCGCAGACATGCAGCGGGGCGGCAGCGTGTGCGGCCGCTTCGGGCGGTGCAACTGCAGTGACCGGCTCTGCGGGCGCGGCCTCGGCACGCTGCACAGCGGCGGCCGCAGGCGGCATGCTGGGCGCCGCCACCGGCGCAGCGGCACGCGGCGCAGGCTCGGCACGCGCCGGCGCCGGACGCGCGGCCGACACGGGACGCGGCGCGCCCGAACCGGGGGCGAACGCCAGCATGCGCAGCAGCGTCATGCAGAAGCCGGAAAACTCGTCCGGCGCATACGGCAGGTCGCGGCGGCCGTTCAGCGCGATCTGGTAATACAGCTGCACCGTTTCGGCGTCGAGCTGCGCGGCGGCAGCCTGCATGCGCTCGGTGTCCATGCCGGTTTCCGCCGCGCCCAGGGCATGCAGCATCAACGCCAGCTGGGTGAGCAGGTTGCCCAGGTCCTGCAGCGCGGCGTCGAAGGCGATGCCGCGCTCGGCCAGCGCGCGCGCCTGCGCCAGCAGCGCATCGCCGTCCTGCGCCGCCAGCGCATCGAGCAGGTCGAACAGGTAATCGCGCCGCACCGTGCCGAGCATGGCCTCGACGCCCGCCGCCTCGATGCGCCCGCTGCCGTAGGCGATCGCCTGGTCGGTGAGCGACAGCGCATCGCGCATGCTGCCGGCAGCGGCGCGCGCCAGCAGATTCAGCGCGGCGGGCTCGGCGTCGACGTTTTCCTGCGCCAGCACCTCACCCAGATGCTGCGCCACCAGCGCGGGCGGCATCGGCTTCAGGTTGAACTGCAGGCAGCGGGAGAGCACCGTCACCGGAATCTTCTGCGGATCGGTGGTGGCGAGGATGAATTTCACATGCGCGGGCGGCTCTTCCAGCGTCTTCAGCATGGAGTTGAACGCCGGCTTCGACAGCATGTGCACTTCGTCGATGATGTAGACCTTGTAGCGCCCCACCGTCGGCGCGTACTGCGCGTTGTCGAGCACTTCGCGCATGTTGTCGACGCCGGTATTCGACGCCGCATCGAGCTCGAGCAGGTCGACGAAGCGCCCGGCGTCGATCTGGGTGCAGGCCGAGCAGGTGCCGCAGGGCGTGGCCGTCACGCCGGTTTCGCAGTTGAGGCACTTGGCGAGTATCCGCGCCAGCGTGGTCTTGCCGACCCCGCGCGTGCCGGTCAGCAGATAGGCGTGGTGCAGGCGGCCTTGCGTCAACGCATTCGACAATGCCTGCACCACATGCTCCTGCCCCTTGAGGTCGGCAAACGCGCGCGGCCGCCACTTGCGCGCCAGCGCAAGTGCGGGGGATGCAGAGTCGCCGAAGAGATCAGTCATGGGTTATTTAAAAGGCGGGAACCATTCTAGGCTGCTTTCAAACGGAGACAAGGCGGAGCGCCGCAGACAGTACATTGAGTACGGCAAGGCGCGACAACGCTGCATCCGTTTGAAAGCAGCCAGGAATGGCGAGCCAGAACCCCGGCACTGGCATCACTCGCTGGGGCTGCTTCCTTCCGGACCTGACCCGATTCACGACTTAGCCATGCGGGGAGGCCCGCCACGTGCATTTTAACCCGGATGTTTAATAAATTCTCGTCCGAAAGCGGGCTTATTCCTCATCCACCGGCGCGGTCAGGCGGCGTTTTTTCACCGCATCGGCCAGCATCCGCAGCAGCGGGATGGTGTCGTCCCAGCCGATGCAGGCGTCGGTGATCGACTTGGCGTATTCCAGCGGCTGGCCGGGAACCAGATCCTGGCGCCCCGGGTTGAGGTGGCTTTCGACCATGGCGCCGATGATGCGCGTGTCGCCGCCGGCCACCTGCGCGGCCACGTCGGCGCCGACATCGATCTGGCGCTGGTACTGCTTGCTCGAATTGGCGTGCGAGAAGTCGATCATCAATTGCTGGCGCAGGCCGGCCGCGGCCAGCTCGCTGCACGCCAGGTTGACGCTGGCGGCGTCATAGTTGGGCGCCTTGCCGCCGCGCAGGATGACGTGGGTATCCTCGTTGCCGGAGGTGCTGAACACGCCGACGTGGCCCGACTTGGTGATGGAAATGAAATGGTGGCGCGCGGCCGCCGCCTTGATCGCGTCCACCGCGATCCTGAGGCTGCCGTCGGTGCCGTTCTTGAACCCCACCGGGCACGACAGGCCGGACGCCAGCTGGCGGTGCGACTGCGACTCGGTGGTGCGCGCGCCGATCGCGCCCCAGCTCACCAGGTCGGCGATGTATTGCGGCGAGATCAGGTCGAGGAATTCGGTCGCGCAGGGCAGGCCGATTTCGTTGATGTCCAGCAACAATTTCCGCGCCAGGCGCAGGCCCTCGTTGATATCGAAGCTCTCGTCCAGATGCGGGTCGTTGATCAGGCCCTTCCAGCCCACGGTTGTGCGCGGCTTCTCGAAATACACCCGCATCACGATGATGAGGTCGTGCGCCAGCTCGTCGGCCAGCGGCTTCAGCCTCCTCGCATAATCCAGCGCCGCCGCCGGGTCGTGGATGGAGCACGGACCGACGACGATGAACATGCGGTCGTCCGCCCCGCGCAGCACGTCGTGGATGGCGCTGCGCGCATGCGCCACGTGCGCGTGCACGGCGTCGTTGGCACGCAGTTCGCGCATGATCTGCATCGGGGCAAGCAGTTCGCCGCTTTGCTCGATGCGGGTGTCGTCGGTTCGGATGACTGTCATTTTCGGGCTCCGTATGGGTGTGCCTGGATCCGCAGCGGTCTAAACAAAAAACCGCCAGCAGGCTGGCGGTTTCGTTAAGGCTGTGCTGTTCGTCTCAACGCCTCCCGACCGCCCGGGGCGTGGGATAAAAGCGGCTAAAAAAGAACACAGCGGCCAAGTTCATGGCTGCCAGTCTATCAAACCCGCCTGCCCGCGCCAACCGCCTTTAAATACAATGGGCTCTCGACGTGATCATCCATCCATTCAAACTCTATAATCGCTGCACACTCCGGGGGCGAGACAGACAAGATGGCTAACAGCACAGACAACGCATACAGCGGCCGGGAATCACGGCAGGGAAAGCGCTTTGAGGTTTCACAAAGCGCCATGATCACGCAGCCCGGACACCCCGAAATCGCCTGCGAAATACGCGATTTCTGCCTGGGCGGCCTGTTTCTCAAGTTTACCGATCCGGAAGCGGCGATCGCCTCGCTGAGCAATCGCTCGAACGCCGCCGTTGAAATCCGCTTCTCTCCGGACCCGGCCGAAGCCGCCCCGATTCTTCGCGTGCCTGCGAAGCTCAGGCGCCTGAGCCCGCTCGGCATCGGCGTCGCGTTTGAGCACCATCCCGGCGATGCGTTGCGGGCGCTGCAGAAGCTGCGCATGGCCGGCCACCGCCAGACGCTTGCCGGCCTGCCCGCCTCCGGGACGTCCCCGCAACTGCGCGAAGTCAGTTCAACGCTCCTGAACGAGACCCTGCTGCTGGTGCATGACCAGGTGATGCACATGCTGGGCGACAAGCTGAACGCAGCCGCCCAGAACGCCTCAAGCATCGCCGAGCACAATGGGCTGCTGAGCGCCGCGCTCGAGTTCGGCAAGGACGCGGCGAGCGTGCGAACCCGCTTCACGCACCAGGTGATGGATGCGCTGAAGCAGGCGCGCCCGGTGCAGACCCAGGCCACCCGCGATTCCATGGAGGGCGGACTGAGCCTGGTTGACGAACAGGATTTCGAGGACTGGCTCGCCACCGCAACCGAAGTCCAAAAACTGGACGAGATGTACCGTGCGCAGCTTTTTTCCATCGAGCCGCGCACCGGGCAATTGTTCGATTTTGCCTGCGAACACAGCAACAATCCCTTCGGCCCTGCCGTGATCGGGCATGCCTATCGCAGCGCCCTGCAGGATGTATCGGTGCCGGCTCGCGCACGCCACGTGGCATACGCCGCACTGCGCGACGTGCTGGCCGAGCAGTTGGCGCCGCTGTATGCCGAACTGCTGGCGCTGTTGCCGGCTTCACAGGCCGAGGCAGAGCAAGCGCAAGCCGCCGTGCCGATGCCGCAGGCCGCCCCGCCATCGGCGCCCGATGTCGCCGGATCGGCGCAGGCCCCTGCGGCCGCAGAAGCGCCGCAGCAAGGTGCCTTCAGCCGGCTGACCGGCTCGCTGCTGGATTTTTTCCGTGGCCAGCCGGCAGCACCTTCAGCCCCATCGGGAACCGCGGGTGCCGTTTCCGCGCCCGCCGCACCCGGCAGCCCCCTGCCGGCGCAGGCCGCCCAGGGCGCAGCGGCCGGTGCCGCCGGGCAGGCCGTGATGGCGGGCAGCGCGGCGCACTCGCCGGTGCTGCAGCGTCTGGCCAGTGCCGGCGCGTTGCCGCCCGCCGTCACCCATGAAATGCAGCGTTCGATCGACATGTTCGGCGCGCTGTTCGACACCATGCACGCCGAAAAATCGGTCAGCGAAGGCGTGCAGCCGATCTTCCGGCAACTGGAAACCAGCCTCATCCGGCTGGCGATGTCGGACCCGCAGTTCCTGAACTCGCCGGCGCACCCGGCGCACCGCGTGCTGAACACCCTCGACCGCATCGGCATGGTGGCGGGCGACGACGGCAAGATCACCGATGCGCGCCTCCTGCGGCTGATGAGCCGCTGGACCGACCGCATCACCGCCGAAGCCGACAAGAATCCGGGCGTCTTCGAGGAAGCGCGCACCCAGCTCGAACGCGTGGTCAAGCCGCTTCTGCACGAGCGCGCCGCACGCGTGTTCCGCCTGCAGGAAATGTGCGAAGGCCGCCAGAACGCGGAAGTCGCCAAGCAGCGCATCCTGCGCGAACTGCTGGCACGGCTGGACGAACGCGCGGTGCCGAATGCCGTGATCGAACTCTTGAACGGCGGCTGGCGCAACGTGCTGCTGATGGCCGAAATGCGCCACGGCGCCGACAGCGAGGAAGCGCGCGAGGCCTGGCGGGTATTGCAGCAGCTGTGCGAATGGCTGGACCCGCAACACGCCAGCCCCCCTGCCGCCGTCGAGATCCAGACCCTGCTGCAGCGTATCGACCAGGCGCTCACTCACGTATGCGCCGACAAGTTTGCACAGGACCGCCTCGTCGACCAGCTCGCCAGCGCGCTGTTCGACAAGGACAAGTCGCAGCACCAGCACACCCCGGTCGCCGCCCGCCTCGACGACGCTGCCAGCGAGCCCCTGAGCGAGGCGCAGGACAATCTGGCCGAGCGCCTGCGGGTCGGCGACTGGCTGCAGTTCAAGTCGCTCGACACCCCGCTCAACCTGATCTGGATCGGCGACCAGCCGCCGGTGTACGTGTTCGCCAACTATCGCGGCATCAAGAAGCTCGACCTCAAGCGCCCCGACCTGCTGCAGTCGCTGGAAAACGGCGAGGCGCAATGGACCGAAGACCTTGAACTGCCGCTGATGGACCGCTCCTACAGCGCGATGATCCAGAAGATGCAGCGCGACCTCCTGTGGCAGGCTTCGCACGACCCCGCCACCGGGCTTGCCAACCGCAAAGCCTTCTTCCGCGCCGTCCGCCGCAACTGGCTGCGCAGCAAGGCGGCCGATGGCGGCTACGCCATCGGCGTGATCCAGCTTGACATCATCACCCCCGCAGGCGAAGCGGCCGGCAGCGAAATCCGCACCCCCATCCTGCGCAAGTTCGCCGAGTTGCTGCCCGCGCAACTGCCGCCCGGCGCGCTGCTGGCGCGCGCCGGGGAATCCGGCCTCGCGTCCTGGATCGAGGCGGCCGACCACGCCGCCGCCATGGCGCAGACCGAGGCGCTGCTCCGCTTCATCGCCGACCAGCGGCATGAAATCAGCGGCACCCGCTACCGCGTGCAGGCCGCGGCCGGCCTCATGTGGACAAGCGACTGCCTCAGCCCCGAAACGTATTACGACAACGCCAACGCCGCCTGCGCCCGCGCACGCGAATCGGGCATTCCCGTCGTGTCCTACAGCAGCGAGACCGACGACAGCGGCGTGCTAGCGCTGGCCGGGTGGGCGCACGAACTGACCGCCATCCTCGCCCACAACCAGCTCAGCCTCGACTGCCAACCCGTGGTCGCCGCAGCCGACCTGACACGCACCCCGCTGTATTACGAAGTGCTGCTGCACCCGATTGCCCACGGCGAACGCAGCATCGCCACCCGCGACCTCATCGCAGTGGCCGAGCGCCTGCAGCGCGTCACCGAAATCGACCGCTGGGTGGTGAAGAACGTGCTGCAGTGGATGCGCGCACATCCCGAGCAGGTCGCCCAACTGGGCGGGCTGTCGATCAACCTCTCCGGGCAGTCGGTCACCAACCCGCTGTTCCTTAAGCTGCTGCTGGCCGACCTGACGCGCGGCGACCTCCCCGGCGACAAGCTGATTTTCGAGATCAGCGAAGCCGCCGCCGCCGAAGGCCACGCCCAGACCCAGCTGTTCATGCGCCAGCTGCAGCGCCATGGCTGCCGCTTCACGCTGGACGAGTTTGGCGCCGGCATCAGCTCCTACACCAGCCTGAAGAGCATGAAGCTGGATTACCTGAAGATCGACCGCGCCCTGGTGCGCGAGATCGGCACCAGCATGATCGACGAGGCGCTGGTGCGGTCGATTCTGGAGACCGGGAGTTTCCTGGGGATCAGGACGGTGGCGGGGTTTGTGGAGGATGCCGAGGTGCTGGAGAAGCTGGGGGAGATGGGGGTGGATTGTGTGCAGGGATATCTGATCGGCGAGCCGAAGCCGCTGGACACGTTGGCCTGAGGCTTGGCCCCGTCATTGCGAGCGCAGCGAAGCAAACCAGTTGAGCTGAGCGCGAAGCACGCTTAATGGTTGAACCTTTTCAGAACCACTGACCGTTAGCCGGGGGTAGCCCGGCAGCTAGTCACTTTCTTTTGTCTCGCCAAAAGAAAGTAACCAAAGAAAAGGCGACCCCGACATCCCCGAATTCCCGAAAACCGAGCCTGCCGGACGGGCGGCGAAGAACTCGCCCCGCCTTGCTGTTTTTAATTTTGTTTTTGTGGGCGGGGGCTCAAACACCTTCGCCGCTGATCCGCCCGGCAGGCTCGATTTTCGGCGGGGCTGTAAGGGGAAGAAAGTCAAAACCAGGGCGGTGATGACTGAACGGTTTGGGTGCTGCGCAACGACTCATATTTGAGTGCAGCCATGTAGGTTGGGCTGTAAAGCCCAACGTCTCTGGCAGTTGTCCGCCTATGTGCGTGAATACGTTGGGCTTCATTTCATTCAGCCCAACCTACGCGTGCTACGCGGGCCATCGATGCCAGTGAAGCTCAACAGCGACGCAATGGATGTTGTCCCCGAGGTAGTGCTGGCGAGGGAGATTTTCCATTGATAACCCTTTTTCCCGCACAACTCTTTTTCCCAATTACTACCAAGATCGCGATTAACCGCTTGAAAGGAATAGATCACCTTAACTCGATAACCGGCAATAGATACTTGGACGACAACACCATCCTCGCCAAAGTAGCCAGGTTGCGGAACGTACAAGAAACCGCCTTCTCCTTCATCAACCAGTTCCCCATGTCGGGGTTGCTGCAAGATTGTCACTTGTGCGGCCGACTCCGCCTCATATAAAAAATTGCGGGCTTTATCTGTGTGACTTTTGAAATCACTCTCAAAAAACCACAAATAATTGACTGCCGAACTGGCAGGATCAAATATGTGATCGCCACCGGTATCGCTGCCTGTGTAATTGGGAACAGGCTGGCAAACTCCGAGAATTCTTTCTTTCTGCGCACTTGATCCCTGAACCAGAGCGGAACTGGCATCGACCATCATCACTGGCGTGTATTGCTGAGGCAAATCTGGAATGTCTGGTACAAACATAATCATTTCTCCTCATCAAAGACCGCTCGCGTAGGGCGCAATAACCGAAGGGCATTGCGCCGCATGCTTGCAAGCCAGCCTACGCCGTCCCACCCACCGTCAACCCATCGATCCTCAGCGTCGGCTGCCCCACGCCGACCGGCACGCTCTGGCCTTCCTTGCCGCACGTTCCCACGCCCGAATCCATTTCCATGTCGTTGCCGATCATGCTCACACGGGTCAGCACCTCCGGTCCGTTGCCGATGAGGGTGGCGCCTTTGACCGGGTAGGTGATCTTGCCGTCTTCGATCATGTAGGCCTCGGCGGCGGAGAAGACGAACTTGCCGCTGGTGATGTCGACTTGGCCGCCGCCGAAGTTGACGGCGTAGAGGCCGTTCTTCACCGAGGCGATGATTTCGTGCGGGTCCTTGTCGCCACCCAACATTAAGGTGTTGGTCATGCGCGGCATGGTGAGGTGGGCGAAGGATTCGCGGCGTGCGTTGCCGGTGATCGGCATGCCCATGAGCCGCGCGTTCATCATGTCCTGCATGTAGCCGGTGAGGATGCCGTCTTCGATCAGCACGGTGCGCTGGGTGGGGTTGCCTTCGTCGTCGACGTTGAGCGAGCCACGTCTGAGCGGAATGGTGCCGTCGTCGACGACGGTCACGCCGGGCGCGGCGACGCGTTCGCCGATGCGGCCGGAGAAGGCCGAGCTGCCCTTGCGGTTGAAGTCGCCTTCGAGGCCGTGGCCGATGGCTTCGTGCAGCAGGATGCCGGGCCAGCCGGAGCCGAGGACGACGGTCATGCTGCCGGCGGGGGCGGGACGGGCGTCGAGGTTGACCATGGCCTGGTGGACGGCCTGGCGCGCGTATTTTTCGAGGATGTCGTCGGTGAAATAGCTGTAGTCGAAGCGGCCGCCGCCGCCGCCGCTGCCCTGCTCGCGGCGGCCGTCCTGTTCGGCGATGACCTGCAGCGACAGGCGCACCAGCGGGCGCACATCCGCCGCCAGATGGCCGTCGGAACGCGCGATGAAGATGACTTCGTATTCGGAGGCGAGGCTTGCCATTACCTGGATGACGCGCGGGTCCATCGCGCGCGCTTTTTTCTCCAGGCGCTCCAGCAGCGCGACCTTGTCGGCGTCGGCCAGCGAGACCAGCGGGTCGACCGCGTTGTAGAGCAGGCGGCCTTCGCCGCGCTGCACCATGCCGAAGCTGCGGTTCTGGCCGGCACGCGCGATGGCGCGGGTGGCATCGGCGGCGGCGCCCAGCGCGTCGAGGCTGATGTCGTCGGAATAGGCGAAGGCGGTCTTCTCGCCCGAGATCGCGCGCACGCCGACGCCCTGGTCGATGTTGAAGCTGCCGGATTTGACCTGGCCTTCTTCCAGGCTCCAGCCTTCGGAGCGCGAGTACTGGAAGTACAGGTCGGCGTAGTCGACGTCGTGCGTGAGCAGGCGGCCGAACACAGGCGCGAGCTTGTCGGCGTCGAGGCCGTTCGGCGTCAGGAGCGTGGCCTCGGCGGAGCGGAACAGCTGCTCGGCGGTCTGGATCGGGACGAAGGCGTCGGTGGGGTTCATGGCTGTGTCCTGTTATTTGCTGGCTGGCTCGCGCTTGGCGACCGCGCGGCGCTCGACCACTTCGACCTCGATCTGCTGGCATTTGATGAAGCGGTGCTGCAGCGCGGGCAGACTCTTCCTGAGGCTCGCCTGGTAGGCCGGGTTGATGTTAGCGATGACGACGCCGGAACCGCGCGGCAGGCGGTCGAGCACGACGCCCCAAGGGTCGACGATCATGCTGTCGCCGTGGGTTTCGCGGCCCGACAGGTGGTAGCCGCCCTGCGCCGGGGCGATCACGTAGGCGAGGTTTTCGATCGCGCGCGCGCGGATCAGGGTTTCGAAGTGCGCGCGCCCGGTGGTGGCGGTGAACGCCGACGGCACCACGATGAGGTCGACGTCGGGCATGGCGCGATACAGCTCGGGGAAGCGCAGGTCGTAGCAGATCGACAGGCCGATGCGGCCGAACGGGCTGCTGACGACGACGACCTTGTCGCCCGGCTCGATCAGCTTGGCTTCCTGATAGCGCTCGTTGCCGAGGTCGAGTCCGAACAGGTGGATCTTGTCGTAGCGCGCCACCTGCTTGCCGCGTTCGTCGTACACCAGGCAGCTGTTGCGCACCTTGTTCGCCGCGCCGGCTTCCAGCGGCACCGAGCCGCCGACCAGCCAGATGTGGTGCTTCTTCGCCATGCGCGACATGAAGGTCTGGATCGGGCCATTGCCTTCGGCCTCGCGCGCCTTCACCACGTCGGCGTCCTTCATTCCCATGATGCAGAAAAATTCCGGCAGCACGACCAGGCGCGCGCCGGCGTCGACGGCCAGCTCGATGAGCTGCTCGGCTTCCGCCAGATTGGCCGACACGTTGGGGCCGGACGCCATCTGGATCGCCGCGACGCGCACGGTTCCGGCCTGCGGCGCGGATTTCTTGACTTGCGCGCCCTTGGAGCGCGCCACACTGGGTCTTGCTGGCTTTTTCGTTGTCATGTTACGGATTCCACGATCAAGGTTCTGACACCCGGGTGCCGGACGGGTTCTCGGTTTTTGCCTTCGACAGTTTTTTGACGTCGGGCGACTGCCACGCCCCGCTCACCAGGTATTCCTGGCTGATGGCTTCCTCGAACGGGTCACGCAGCAGTTTTTGCGCAGCCAGCGCGCCTACACCTGCAAGCGGCCCGCCGAGCAGGGCGCCGGCCACCGCGACGCCTTCAGACAGTTTCGGGATCACCTTCACCCGCAACTGCACGGCTTCCTGGTTGAGGTCGGCCAGTCCGGACATGTTGACCTTGGCTGCCGGCCCGCGCATCCTGAAATCGTCGCTGTAGACCACGCCGCGCGCAATGCGCAGGGTGGCGCTGATGTCGTCGAAGGCATAGCCTTCGTTGAAGATATCACGGAAATCGAAGCTCAGCCGGCGCGGCAGCGATTGCAGGCTCAACACGCCCAGCAGCTTGCCCGCGCCGGGGTTGATCTTGAGAAACTGCCCGCCCCGGGCCTTGAATTCGAGTTGCCCTGCCAGCGTGTCGAACGAGAAATCGGCGGGCGAGCCCACCCAGGTGGCGTTGCCCTGGAACTCCGCGCTGCCGCGTCGGAGCGCATCGGGGTAGCCAAAACGGCCCAGAAACTTGCCCGCATCCAGCACATTCAGTTTCAGCTCGGCGCGGGTTTCGCTCGGTGCGCCGTCGCGCCAAAGGCCGCTCATGCGGAACACGCTGTCGGGGTGCGTCAGCTGCAGGCTGTCGATCACCAAGCCTTCCGCGGCCCCGCGTGCCAACGCCTCCAGCCGCCCCAGCGGACGTTCCTGCAAACGAAAGTCTTCCACCGTCACATCCAGCGTCGGAAAATTCGCGGCCTTCAGGTTGAGGCTGCCTGCTTCATCGACAGCGGGCGCCCGCTCCGGCACGGTCAGCTGTTTGAACTGCGCCGACACCCGGGCGGGCTGCTCCCTAAAGGACTCCGATCCACTACGGGCTGAAGCCCCTGTGGAATCGTATGCACCGGCCGGACGATAGGTCAGCGCCCCGCTCATGTCGCGCCCCGTCACCTGGACCCGCAACAGGCCGTTGCGGGCACGCCCCAGCAGCTTCACCTCCTGATAGCGGCGCCCCATCAGGTCGAGGGCGTCGAAACCCAGATCGAGCGACGCCAGCGGCAAGGCTTCGCCCCCCGTGCGATCGGACAGCAGCGCCGCCCAGCCGGAAATATCCAGGACACGCCCGCTGCCCGCCAGCCGCAAGCCGGGCTCGGCCGGCATCACCGCCGGTCCGCCAAAACGGATTTCGCCGCGGGCAAAGCCGCCGGCCGCCGTGCTGCGCCACAGCGCGCCAACGTCGCTGCCCAGCCGCACTTCATGCAAGCGGCCGTCGGGCTGCGGCTGGCTGGTCACCCGCAGCGGCAGCGGCTGCGCGGCGGCCTTCGTCAGCGGGAGCGGCAGGCTGGAACCCAGCCCGACCAGATCGGAATCGATGCGAATGCGCTCGCCCGTCGGCTCCAGATCAAGCTGGCCGCGCCATGCGGTCTGCCCCGACAGGCGCTTGTCCCATGCCGCGCCCAGCCAGGGTGTCATGCCGGCAGCGGTGACGCTTCCCTGCGCCAGGATCTGCACCTGGCCGTTGCGGGTGGCGGCCTCGATGCGCAGCGGGCCGCCCAGAAACTGCGCGGTGATGTTTTTCGCATTCAGGCTGTCGTGGGTGAAATCGATGTCGCCGCGCACCCGGTCGAGCCGCGGCAGGCCGGACGGGAACAAGACATTGCCCAGAAACGACAGCCGCCCCGTCAGCCGGGTGTCGTGGCTGCGGCGCAGCGGCACCTGCATTTTCAGGGTGAGCCGCATCGGGCCGCTGCCCTCGAGCGCGTCGGTGAAACCGCGCAGGCGCTCGCCCACCGGGCTGAAATTGGCGAAGCGGATGAAATCCTGGGCCGGCCCACCGGCCTGGCCCTCGATGAGCAGCACCTCGTCGTGATGCAGCAGATCCGGGATGACGGCCTTCACCGGCAACAGGGCCACCCCGTAAATCCGCGCCTGGCTGGCGGTCACTTCCATCCGCTTGTCCCGGAACAGAACGCGTCCATGAATGCCCTCGATGCGCGGCCAGCCCTGCACGTAGTCGATCACCCCATCCTTCACCTGCACGTCGACGCTGAACACCCCGTTGCCCTGCTCGAACGGAAACTGCGCGAGGTCGCCTTTCAGGTTCAGCCGCACGTCGTCGGCGTGCCCGGCCAGGACGCTCTCCCGCACCCAGTCGACCGTGTTGTCGCCGATTTTCTTCGGGAAGTAGCGATGCACGGCCGTCGCCTCGGCCCGGCTCAGATGCGCCGTCAGGTCGATGATGCCGGGGTGGCCGGCGATCAGTTCGTAGTCCCCCTTAGCCGTGCCCGCCATGTCCGGGTTGGCGAAGGCGACTTCGCTCAGCGTCAGGCGGCGGCCGCGCGGGGTTTTTTTCCAGCTGCCGCGCGCGTGCAGGCGGTCGAATCCGAACGAGGGCTCGCGGAACAGGCCGGGCAGGTTGACGGCCAGCTGCGCGGAATCGATCTCGAACACGCCTGCGCGCGCGTCTCCCTCGATGCGCCCGCTGAGGTTGGCCAGCCCCGGTTGCGTGTCGACTGTCGCCACCCCCAGGCCGCTGAAATGGGCCGCGATGCTGAAGTTGTCGATGTCGGGCTGCGCCCCGCGCCAGCCGAGTCTGAATTCGTCGAAACGCCCTTGCGGTTGCAGGGTCTGCAGCCGCTCACGCAAGGCCGAGTCGATCGGCAGGCTCGGCAATATTGCTTGCCAGCTGCCCAGGTTGAGTGCGCGGGCCGTGAGTTCGCGCGAGTCGGCGCTCCAGGCCAGTCCCGCATTGAACGGTGCGCCAAGCGCGGCGCCCGGCCGCGCCACGCGCAGATTTTCAAACGCCACACGCTGACCACCGTCGGGGCCGCGCGCCCACATCGCCTGGCCGCGTACCTGCGCCAGCTGCAGCACAGGCAAGTCGTCGCCCAGCCTGGTTTCGATCTCGTGCAGATCGAGGCCCGCCGTCACGCTCGTGAACTCGCCGCGCGCTACGCTGGATGTCACTTTCAGCGCGCCCCAGCCCTGCCGGGCCGGATACGGCAGCGCCAGCCAGGTGGCGAGGCGCGGCAACGAGACGCCCGCCACGCTCGCGTCGACGCGACCGCTCCAGGTATCGATGTCGTCCGCATTGCGCCCGCGTAAATGCGCCTCGATCGTCAGCGGCCGCGCCAGGGTCGCCGGGGGAATGGCGCGCAAAGTCAGGTGGTGGCTACGGTGCGTGTTGGCGAGCGTGAAATCGACTTCACGCAGAATCAGCGGCGGCGCGTTGCGCACTTCGTCCAGCCAGGTCAGCGTGGCCTTGCCCGCATGCACCCGCCCCTGCCGCAACAGCCAGTTGGCAAAGCCGCTGTCGGGATCCGCCGGGTTGACCGGAATGCCGCCGACATAGATATGGCCATCGCGCGCGCGCCGCACCCCGAGCGTCAGCCCCTGCAGCTCGATGCGGTTGAAGCGCGGCTCCAGAAACAGCAGCGAACGCCAGGCGAATGCGGCTTCCAGTTGAGGAAGGTAGAGCGCGGGATGGCCCTGCTGGTCGTACAGACGAACGCCCTGCAGACGGAATTCGGGACGCGCCTGCTGCCACACCCCCGACACGGCTTCCAGCGTCACCCGCTGCCCGAGTGCGCGCGACATCAGGCTGGCCACCGTGTCGCGGTGATCGGCGATATTCGGCAGCACCCAGAAATACATCAGCCCCGCGGCGGTCGCAACGCCCAGCGCGGCCAATGCAGCCAGGGCTGCCAGCCAGCGCGCAGCGCGGCGCAGGAGCTTGGAAATCACGGGGGGAGCAGTCATCAATACAAGTTCTCGAATCTTTCAATTCTATGCGTTTGCCCGCGCCTTGCGGGGAAAGCCGGACAGCGTTTGATGCGCCTCATTCGCCGGTAAAGCGGTGGATCTGCCGGCGGTCGCGCTTGGTGGGGCGGCCCTTGATGGCGACTTCCGGACGGGCCGCCAGTCTGCGGTCGTGCAGCTGCTGCTGGCGGCGCGCCTGGCTGGCGGGGTCTTCTTCATACAGCGCCTGCGCCACCGGCGCCGGGCCGCGCTGCATGGCCAGCGCCCGCACCGTCAGCGACCAGTCGGCGTCACCCACATGGACATCCAGCCGGTCGCCGGGTTTCACCTCGCGCGCGGGTTTGACGCGTTCGCCGTTGAGTTTGACGCGGCCGTTGTCGATGGCCTGGGTGGCGAGACTGCGCGTCTTGAAAAAGCGCGCGGCCCACAGCCATTTGTCGAGCCGCATTTTGTCGAGAGACGTTTTTTCAATCGGCATCGTTCCCTTCCGCAAAGGTCTGTGACAGGTGCACATTGCTTGAGTGTCATGCCCGAATTGTGCCGGGTTTACCCGCCCGAAACCACGCCTGCAGCGCCGTGTCGTCCGGGCCCCGATACAATCCCCGCTTTTCATCTAGGAAGGTCCATGTCCAAGATTCTCGCTTTTTCCGGCAGCATTCGCCGCGATTCCTGGAACCGCAAGCTCATTCAGGCCGCGGTGGATGCGGCCCGCGCCGCCGGCGGCGAGGTCACCCTGATCGATCTGGCGGATTACCCGCTGCCGCTCTACAACGGCGATCTTGAGGGCCGCGACAGCCTGCCCGACAATGCGCTGCGCCTGAAGGCCCTGTTCAAGGAACACGACGCCCTGCTGATCGCCACCCCGGAATACAACAGTTCGATCCCGCCGCTGCTGAAGAACACGATCGACTGGGTGTCGCGCGAATGGCAGGGCGAATCGGGGCTGGTGCCCTACCAGAACAAGGTCGCCGCCATCCTCGCCGCCTCGCCCGGGACGTTTGGCGGCATGCGCATGCTGCCCCACCTGCGCCAGATCCTGAACACGCTCGGGGTGCTGGTGCTGCCCGGGCAGTTTTCGCTGCCGCATGCAGACAAGGCATTTGACGAGGAGAACGGCGCACTCAAATTGCCGGCGCGCCTGCATGCGCTGGTGCTGGAACTTGTGAACACCACGGCTGCCCTGAAACAGGCATAACAGAATGCGCCAGGCCAGGCCGCCTGGACTGTGGGGGCAGGTCAGTCTCCGCGAAACATTCTAGAATGCCGCCCTTGCAGAAGCCCCGGAAACCCGCGTAGACAACCATTCCCGGGCTATCCGCCATCCCGCCTCTCCGCAAGCTTACCGGAAGAAGAACCCAAAACATTTTGTCGGTGGAACAGCACTTGCAGCACCACAACAACAAGATCGACGCCGCACTGCTCGGCAAAATCATGCTCGCCCGTTTTCTGGAGTTGCCGTTGCGGGCTTTCGACCGCCTCGTGACCCAAGTGGAGTCATCCACCGGGTTTAACGCGCTACGCCCCTGGGTCACTGTGGGCCGACTGGAAGGTGCATGGGTGGCGCATGAGGCGGCCGCCATTTCCCGAACCAAAGCATCCCTGATCCTGGGAGAAGTTCACGAGGCGGGCCGTGACCTGGTGTTCCTTTACCACCGCGACGGTTATGCGCGTGAGTACCGGTTCGATGAAGAGGGGATGAACCGCCTGATGGCACATGAGGAAATCCCCAGAGATTTCGCAGGGACGTTACACAGGCTGCGCCTCATCAATACCCGGAACCGGCTCACCCATGCGCTGGTACAGGCGGTGCTGGCATCACAGGCGGCGTATCTGCGCTCCGGGCAAGCCTTGTCACTCAACCCCCTGACCCAGGCCGAAATTTCCAGCCAGTTGCGGTCAGAATCGAGTCTCTCCATGGTGGCGGATCCGGGCCGGATCTCCCGGCTGGTGCGTGGATTGTCGATTGCGCTGGCAAACGGGAAAGCGGTGCCGTTAAGCACCCTGTTCCCGAAGCCGCGGCAAGTTCATTGCCATTTCGTGGATCATCTGATAAAAACAGAAAAAACATTTATGGCAGAGGGGTTATTGCAGGGTCCACTGACAGACGGGGCTGTCGCCGCCATCCTTGAGCGGGAACATGGCATCCAGTTGTCGCGGCGCACAGTGGCAAACATCCGGCATGATCTGGCGATTCCTGATTACAAGCGCCGCAGCCAGCGCACCGATTACCTGGCCGCTACTGAGGAATTTTCCGCCCTGGTACCGCTGACCGCTCAAGCACTGCGGACTGCGGTTCCGGCCCATTCCGGCGTGTATGAAATCCGTACGGCTTTCACTTTCCGCCCCAGTGAAGAAAGGGACTGGCCCGGAAAAAGTGTGCCGGTCGTGCCTCACGGCGTGGTCTACATTGGATCGGCCGGTGACTTGCGCAAGCGCCTAGGTGATCACCTGCGCGGCAGCAGCGATAATGCGCTGCTGTATCGCCACGTGGCCGACGGCGCCGCGCGGGTGCGGTTTCGCCTGGTGAGCGAAGGCTGGCGTTGGGTAGAGCGTGAATTGTACCGGGTGTTTTGCGAGACGTTCGGCACACCGCCACCGTGTAACCGCATGAGTCCTTAGACCTGTAAAAAGCAGTTAACCACGGGGTTAACCGGGAAGCTCGAAGACTTATACGCGGGCGGCGCTATCACCATGACCGTTAAAGGAAGTGTGCAGCCTGTCGATATATCATGCACCCCAATCCGGTGGCACTACCCAAACCGATTTCGGACACAAAAGAATGAACAAGAACAACCATAAGGTTCAGTGGCGTGACATGGAAGAAATCTTGCGCAAGCAAGCAAGCAAGCAAGCAAGCCTGACGGTGGTTTCGTCTCCCTTTCCTGGCTTGCTGCGAGGTCCGGGAATATGAAGCCGCTGAATGAGGCCGTCGAGGCCGTGGTGCGGGCGCTTGGACTGGACGATGCCGCCATCGTCCGGCGCAAGGCCTTTCTGGAATTCACCGATGACGACGTCGCGCGGTTGCGAACGCTGCACGAAGCCCTGCAAACCCAGGCGCCGGATTTCGCCAGCGCCTTTTACACTCATCTCCTGGCCTTCGAGGAAACTCGGGCGCTGTTGCCCGACGCCCAGACGTTGGAACGTTTGAAGCGCACCCAGGCGGCGTACTTCGACAGCCTGATCGCGGGGGACTACGGCCCTGAGTACATCCTCCACCGCCTGCGCGTCGGCATAGTCCACCAGCGCGTCGGCCTGGCGCCGCAATGGTATCTGGGGGCCTACAGCAAGTACCTGGCGGGGTTGCTCCCCAAACTCTGGCAGCGGCTCGGGAAAGACCCCGAGGCGTTTGTCGCCACCTGCCAAGCGCTGATCAAGATCGTTTTGCTGGACATGGGACTCGCCATCGACACCTATATCCAGGCTGACCGGCAAACCATCCTGGCGCTGAAGGAGTATGCCGACATCGTGTTCACCAGCATTCCCGACGGACTGCTGGTGCTCTCGCCCGATCTTACCGTTTTGTCCGCCAATCGGGCTTTCCTGGAACGGTTCGATCTTACCGAGAAAGCCGTGCGCGGCCGCTACCTGATGGAAGTGCTCGCGGCCGATGGATTGCGGGGGCGGGCTCTCGAAGTCCTGGCCACCGACGTCGCCCAGCATGACGTGCTTTTCAGCATGGGGCCGGCAGGCGGCGATGAGCGCAAACCGGTGCGCGTGACGCTGACTGGAATCCGGCTTGCGGAAGAAGAAGAAGAAGAAGAAGAAGCCCGGCTTCTTTTGATCGTGGAGGATCTTACCGAAGAGGAGGCATTGCGCGCTGCCGCACTGGAATCCGAACGCCGTTTCCGGGATTTGGCGGAAACCGCCCACGACGGGATCATCATGACCGATCCCCAGGGGAAAATCGCCTATTTCAACCGGGCGGCGGAGCGCATGTTCGGCTATCGCCGCAACCAGGCGCTGGAGCGGCCGATCGGGACGGTGCTGCCGGAACCGCTGTCCTGCCAACTGGATGAAGGATTGCAGCATACCCGTGTGTGGGAAACCCAAGGGCTGCGCCAGGACGGCACGAGTTTCATGGTGGAGGGATCCAGCAGCGTGTTCGAAGGGTCCACGGGACGTTTCATTACCTACGTGCTGCGCGACCTGACCGAGCGCAAGCAGTTCGAGCGCCAGTTGGTGCATTTGGCCAATCACGATCCGCTGACCAATCTTCCCAACCGAACGTTCTTCCAGGAGCGTCTTGGCGTCAGCCTGGATGAGGCGGCGCTGAGCGGGGAGCATTTAGCAGTATTGTTTCTCGACGTGGATCGGTTCAAGCTGATCAATGACACTTTTGGCCATGCGCTGGGCGACAAGCTGCTGCTGATGGTGGCCGAGCGGCTCGCCGGCTGCTTCCGCAAGGGCGACGTACTGGCCAGACTGGGGGGCGACGAATTCGTGGTGCTGCTGCAAGGGCTTTCCGGAAAACAGGATGCCGCTCTCGTCGCCCAGAAAATCATGGATACCTTCACTCACGCCTTTCAACTGGAAGCGCATGAAGTCTTCGTCTCCGCCAGCATCGGCATCGCCTTCTACCCTTCGGACGCCATCGATGCGGGCAACCTCATCCGGTGCGCCGACAACGCCATGTACCAAGCCAAGGAGCAGGGCCAAGGGTATCAGTTCTACCGGCCCGATCTGGAAAACCTGCCGTCGGAGCGGCTCACCCTGGAGAACAGCTTGCGCAAGGCCCTGGAACGTGACGAGTTGCGGCTTTACTACCAGCCCAAGGTGGAACTCGCGAGCGGGGCCGTGATCGGGCTGGAGGCGCTGCTGCGCTGGGCGCATCCGGTCAGAGGCATGATCCCGCCCGACCAGTTTATTCCCCTGGCGGAGGAAACCGGCTTGATTATCCCGATCGGCGAATGGGTGCTGCGGACAGTGTGCCTGCAGATCAGTGCCTGGCAAGGGGAAGGCGCGCCCCCGCTGCCGGTGGCGGTAAACCTGTCGGCGCGTCAGTTCAGGCAGTTCTCGGCCAGCGGTGAAGCAACCGGAATTCACGACTTGGTTGAAACCATCGAGCGGGTGCTGGAGGAAACGGGGGTGGATCCGTCCTGCTTGGAATTGGAGATTACCGAAAGCATCCTGATGCAAAACCTCTCGACGGCGGCCGTGACCCTGCAAGCGTTGAGCGCAAAGGGCATACGCATCTTCATCGACGATTTTGGAACCGGCTATTCCTCGTTGAGTTATCTCAAGCGCCTGCCCATCGACACCATCAAGATCGACAAATCCTTCGTGGGGGATATTATGACCGACCCAGACGATGCGGCGATCGTGACCGCCATCATCGCCATGGCTCACAGCCTGCGCCTCAGGGTAGTGGCCGAAGGGGTGGAAACGCAAGCGCAGTTCGACTTCCTGCTCAAACGGGGTTGCGACGCCATGCAAGGCTTTTTTTTCAGCAAGCCGCTGCCGGCGGGAGACATTTTCCCGCTGTTGCGTATTCCACTCTAAAACAGCCACCGATTCCAATCCAAAAGCGCCACCTGTTCCAATCCAAACCCGCCAGTGATTCCAATCCAACCCGCCACTTGGGCGGGTTGGATTCGGGCATGGTTTGATTCAGCCAGCTGCTGCTCTCTCCCTCCCCCGCGCTTTCAGCTTGCGCATCGACGCCCCTCAACTCGATGCGATATAAACCGCCGGCCAGTAGCTCAGATACTCAAACTGCTTTTTTTCGTATCGTTCCAAGCAAACCGGCCCCAAGCATCGCTAGCGCCCAAGCAGGGATGGGCACGTCACCGTCAGTTGGAACGGCGGCAGTCACTGTCAACTGGGTGCCGGCAACGTTGTTCGCAGCGGACGAATCCGTGCCGTCAAACGAGGTACTCGCCACGGTCGAATAGCTGCCTGCGTCAGCGATCTTGCCCACCACCTGCAAGCTGATGCTGCTCGCCGCGCCAAGGCTGGCGATGGTGCAGGTGACTGCGCCCACGTTGGCGTTATAGACGCAACCCGGGTCGGCCGAGACGAAACTCGCTTCAGCCGGCAGGACGACGGTGGCTTTTACATTGTTGGCAGACATCGTGCCGGCGTTGGATACGCCCATGGTATAGATAATATTTTGTCCGGCCACGACAGGATTCGGCGTGCTGCTCACGCTTACCTGGACATCGGTTTTGGCCGAATTTGCTTCGATAGCGGTGTAAACACCCGTCGCACCAACGCCAAGGATAGGCACTGGATTGCTTTGGTTGGTAGTGTTGCCATTGCCCAGTGGGCCGCCAGCGTTAGAGCCCCAAGCGGAATAAGTCAGGTCAGCGTTCAGTGCGATCGTGTGAGCACCACCAACCGCAACATCGAGAACATTGGTCAATCCAGTGGCAAATGCAATCGGTGTGGCTGAGTAGTGATAGTAAGTCTGCCCCGGCTCATTGCCGCTTATCCCATCCCCGAGCTGTCCGTTGTAACCGAACCCCCAGGCCCACCAGCCAGACAATACCGTCGTGCGGGTCGCATTACCCGGGATGCAGGCAATACGCGCAGTGACGGCCTGTGCGTCTTTGGACGATCAAAAGTGCGTCCGCTGGGCTTGGGCGCCGCCACAAGCGGGGATCCGCCGTTGTCAGCCTCGGGGATTGTCGAGGGTAGCCACCGGGCCAGCGAACGCCGTCGGGTTGCTTGCCTGGGCATGCGCGGACTGCGCGGACTGGCTGTACCCCGCGTAGCCTGACAAAGCGGCCACCAAGGCCAGGCACAGGGTAAATCCCGGCGCGCTGCCGGTACGGTATGAGCTGCGGCTGTCGGTTGAGCGGACGGGAAACGGGCAATGATGGGACATAGGACCTCCTGGTTCAAACAGCTGCTGAGTCCGGGCACCGGGTTGCCCTTGTACAGCTTATCAACAGTAACGACGACATTTCGACAGACTTTAGGCACCACCCCACGCCGCCGGGGAAATATTTCCCCGATTGATCAATCACTTGCCGATTTTCCGGGGTGCAACCCAAAACAAAGCCCCCATCCGGGGGCTTGGTCGTTCGATGCTGGCGCTGGCGCCTGAAGCCGTTACTGCGCCAGCATTCTGTCCTTGGCCACGAAATACGTGCGGGCATAGGCAACGAGCTGGCCGTCGCCGGGATGATCCACGGTTTCCACCCCCACCACCTTGCCGACCACCGCGGGGTCGTGCGCGTGGATATGCTTGATCAGTTCGAGCTTGGCGTGACCGGGGCCGACGATCAGGATTTCCTGGGCGCCGGCGAGGGCCTCGACGACCTCATGGTAATAGTGCTGGTCTTCAGGCTGGCGGCTGCCGCTGACCGAGCCCCGCTTGCGCTGCAGGTGACGCGCCGGGTTGGCCGGATGAACGATCGATTTCTCGACATCGTCCGGACTGACGTGCATGACGCGGGCTTCGTTGTGGTCGAGCCAGACGACTGCGTGGTAGTGCGACATAAGCTTCCTTTCTGGGTAATAAAATCAATTCTTATTGAATCCGTGCCGGAGTGAATTCAGGCCAGGCCTGCCGGCATTACTTCACCGCTTCCTTCAGCTGATCGAGAATCGCCGGGTTCTCCAGCGTGGAGATGTCCTGGGTGATTTCCTCGCCCTTGGCGATCGCGCGCAGCAGGCGACGCATGATCTTGCCGGAGCGGGTCTTGGGCAGGTTGTCGCCGAAGCGGATTTCATCGGGCTTGGCGATCGGGCCGATTTCCTTGCCGACCCAGTCGCGCAGTTCGCTGGCGATCTTCCTGGCTTCCTCGCCGATGGCGCGCGCCCCTTTCAGCACCACGTAGGCCACCACCGCTTCGCCCTTGATCTCGTGCGGACGCCCCACCACGGCGGCCTCGGCCACGCGCGGGTTGGACACCAGTGCCGACTCGATTTCCATCGTGCCGAGACGGTGCCCGGACACGTTCAGCACGTCGTCGATGCGGCCCATGATCCAGAAGTAGCCGTCGGCGTCGCGGTGCGCGGAGTCGCCGGCGAGATAGGTCTTGCCGCCGAGCTCTTCGGGGAAATAGGTTTTCTTGAAGCGGTCGGGATCGCCCCACAGCGTGCGCAGCTGCGACGGGAACGGCCGCTGGATCACCAGATAGCCACCCTGCCCCTTGACCACCGGATGGCCGTGCTCGTCGGTGATCGCGGCCATGATGCCGGGCAGCGGCAGGGTGCAGGAGCCGGGCTTGGTCGGCATCGCGCCGGGCAGCGGCGAGATCATGTTGCAGCCGGTTTCGGTCTGCCACCAGGTGTCGACGATCGGGCAGCGGCCGCCGCCGATCACCTCGTGGTACCACATCCACGCCTCGGGGTTGATCGGCTCGCCCACCGTGCCCAACAGGCGCAGCGAGGACAGGTCGTACTGCGCGGGCAGGTCGGAGCCGAGCTTGATCAGGCTGCGGATCGCGGTCGGTGCGGTGTAGAAGGTGGTGACGCGGTGCTTGGAGACGGTCTCCCAGAAGCGCCCGGCGTGTGGATAGGTGGGAATGCCCTCAAAGATGACCTCGGTCATGCCGAGCGCCAGCGGGCCGTAGGCGACGTAGGTGTGGCCGGTGATCCAGCCGACGTCGGCGGTGCACCAGTAGACGTCGGAATCGGGCTTGGCGTCGAACACCCACTGCATGGAAAGGATGGCGCCGAGCAGATAGCCGCCGGTTGAGTGCTGCACGCCCTTGGGCTTGCCGGTCGAGCCCGAGGTGTAGAGGATGAACAGCGGATGCTCGGCGGAAACCCACACCGGCTCGCAGGTGTCGGCCTGGGTCTGGGTCAGTTCATGCCACCACAGGTCGCGCGCGCCCCAGTTCACCGCGCCTTTGGTACGGCGGTACACCACCACGCGCTCGACGCAGGCGGTGTCGCCCATCGCCAGCGCCTCGTCCACCGCGCGCTTCAGCGGCACGGCCTTGCCGCCACGCAGCGACTCGTCGGCGGTGACGATCAGCTTGGCCTTCGCGTCCTCGATGCGCTCGTACAGGCTCTTGGCCGAGAAGCCGCCGAACACCACCGAATGGATGGCGCCGATGCGCGCGCACGCCTGCATCGCCACCACCGCCTCGATGCTCATCGGCATGTAGACGATCACGCGGTCGCCCTTTCCCACGCCGAGCGACTTCAGGCCGTTGGCGAACTGGCAGACGCGCGCGTGCAATTCCTTGTAGGTGACCTTCGTCACCGCGCCGTCGTCGGCCTCGAAAATCAGCGCGGTCTTGTCGCCGCGGGTCGCCAGATGGCGATCCAGGCAGTTGTATGAAACGTTCAGTTCGCCGTCGTCGAACCACTTGTAGAACGGCGCTTTCGATTCGTCGAGGGTGCGGGTGAAGGGCTTTTTCCAGTCGATTGTCCGGCGCGCCTGATCGGCCCAGAAACCTTCGTAATCGGTTTCGGCCTGGCGGCACAGCGCCTTATACGCCTCCATGCCGGACACGTTGGCCTGCTTGACGAACGCATCCGCGGGCGGGAACACACGGGTTTCGGTCAGAATCGACTCGATGGCTGCCATACAGTCTCTCCACTGTTAGAGTATTTGATGAGCGCACGATTCTAATTTAAAGCAGCCTGATTTAAAGCAACCTCATTCAAACCAGCCCCCAAGCCATGAGCATACCCGCACTCGACCGCGTTGCCCGCTGTTCCCGTTATGGCCGCCGCCTGCTGGCGGCGCAGCCGCAGCTGGGCGAAACCCTGGCCGGACAGCTCGATCGGGCCTTCGGCCGCGAGGCGATGCAGGCGTTTCTGGCCGAGCCGCCGTGCGCCGACGAAGCCGCGCTGCACCAGCGCTTGCGCCAGCTGCGCCAGCGCGTCTGGCTGGTCGCCACCGCGCGCGACCTGGCGGGCTGCGCCGACCTGGCCGAAGTGACAGCCACCTGGAGCACGCTGGCCGAGGTCTGCATCGCCACGGCGCTCGACTTCCATCACGCCCTGCTCGCCGCCCGCCACGGCGAACCGCGCGACGAAAAGGGCCAGGTCCAGCACATGATCGTGGTCGGCATGGGCAAACTCGGCGGCTTTGAGCTCAACGTGTCGTCCGACATCGACCTCATCTATCTGTATCCCGATGAAGGCGACACCGCGGCGGACGACGATGCCGCGATCAAATCGATCAGCAACCACGAATTCTTCGTCCGTCTCGGGCGCAAGCTGACCGCCGCACTGGGGGAAAACACCGCCGACGGCTACGTGTTCCGCGTCGACCTGCGGCTGCGGCCGTGGGGCGAATCCGGCCCGTTCGCGATGGGTTTCGCCATGCTGGAGGACTATCTGGTGGCGCAGGGGCGGCCGTGGGAGCGCTACGCCTGGATCAAGGCCCGGCCGCTGACCGGCAGCCGTCACGACGAGCTGATGCAGATCGTGAAGCCTTTCGTGTTCCGCAAATACCTCGACTTCGGCGCCTTCGCCGCGATCCGCGACCTGCACGTGCAAATCCGCCGCGAGGTCGCGCGCCGCGAAATGGCGCACAACGTCAAGCTGGGGCCGGGCGGCATCCGCGAAATCGAATTCACCGCGCAGGTGTTCCAGCTCATCCGCGGCGGCCAGATCGCCGCCCTGCAGCAGCGGCCGACGCTGACGGTGCTGGCCGAGCTGGTGAATAGCGGGCTGATGACAACGGACGCGCAACAGGAACTCGCGGCCGCGTACGATTTTTTGCGGCGGCTGGAACACCGCATCCAGTATCTCGACGACGCGCAGACCCAGCTGCTGCCGGACGACGCCGAATCGCAGGCGATGCTCGCCGAGGCGATGAACCATGCCGACTACGCTGCGCTGCTCGCCGCGCTCGACCGCCATCGCAACAAGGTCACGCGCCATTTCGAACAGGTGTTCGCCGCGCCGCAAACCGACCAGGTGAGCCACCCGCTCACCGCCGTGTGCTGCGGCACGGCGGACGCCGCCACCACCCATGCCCTGCTGGAAAACGCCGGCTACGACGATCCGGAACAGGTGCTGGCGACGCTCGATGCGCTGCGCCAGCACGCAGCGCGCCTGGCCGAGTCGACGCAACTCAGGCTCAACGCGCTGCTGCCGCCCGCCCTCGAAGTCATCGGCAGCCAGCCCGACCCGCTGGCCACGCTGGAGCGCTTCGCCGCCCTGATCCAGTCGATCTCGCGGCGCGCCACCTATCTCGCGCTGCTCGCCGAATACCCGGCGGCATTGCGCCAGCTGGTGCGCCTCTTGGCGGCCAGCCCGTGGGCGGCGCAGATGATCACGCAACAGCCGCAACTGCTGGACGAGCTGATCGCGCCGCAATCCCTGCTGAGCGTGCCCGACTGGGCGCAGCTCGCCGCCCAGTTGCACGCCGAGCTCGACGCCCACCCCGGCGACGCCGAGGCGCAGATGGACGCGATGCGCCGCTTCAAGCAGGTGCAGACGCTGCACCTGCTGGCGCAGGACGTGGCGGGCCGGCTGACGCTGGAGGCACTGTCGGATCACCTGTCGTACCTGGCCGACACCTTGCTCAATGAGACGCTCGCACGCTGCTGGGCCGTGCTGAAGACGCGCCATCGCGATACTCCGCGCTTCGCCGTCATCGGCTACGGCAAGCTCGGCGGCAAGGAACTCGGCTATGCCTCCGACCTCGACCTGGTGTTCCTCTACGACGATGCCGACGAGCACGCGCAGGAAATCTACGCGCGGCTGGCGCAGCGCATCAACACCTGGCTCGGCACCCTCACCCCGGCCGGCATCCTCTACGAAACCGACCTGCGCCTGCGCCCCGACGGGGCGTCGGGTCTGCTGGTGAGTTCGACCGAGGCCTTCCGCGACTACCAGCTGCACCACGCCTGGGTGTGGGAACACCAGGCGCTGACGCGCGCGCGCTTCGTCTGCGGCGATACGGCGATCGGCGCGACCTTCGAGGCCCTGCGCCGCGAGGTGCTGTGCATCCCGCGCGACGCCGGGAAGCTGCGCGACGAGGTGCTGGCGATGCGCGAAAAAATGCACGCCGGCCATGTCAACGACAGTGAACTGTTCGACCTCAAGCACGACAGCGGCGGCATCGTCGACGTCGAATTCTGCGTGCAGTACCTGGTGCTGCGGCATTGCGCCAGCCACCCTCAACTCGCCGACAACGTCGGCAACATTGCGCTCTTGCTGCGCGCGGGCGCGGCCGGGCTGATTCCGGCCGACGTCGCGCAGGGGGCCGCCGACGCCTACCGCGAACTGCGCCGTCAGCAGCACGCGGTCAAGCTCAGCGGCGCGCAATACGCCCGCGTGCCACGCCCCGCCGTGGAAACCCTGCGCGAAGCGGTCAGGGCGCTGTGGGCGCAGGTCATGGGCGCTGCGCGCTAGGCGCTGTACTGTTGTAAAGCCAGCCGCGCCGCACCAGCGCCTTTTCGATCTCCACGCCGACAAACACCACCGACGACAGCGCGATGCACATCACCAGTTCGCCCGGACTCAAGGGCTCGGTCTTGAAAATGGGGTTGAGCCAGGGCACATAGAGCACGGCCATCTGCAGGGCAAACGTGAGCAGCAGCGCGGCGATCAACATGCGGTTGGACAGCACGCCCTGGGTGAACAGCGATTCGCGCTCGGAGCGGATCGCCAGCACATGGCCCAGCTGCGACAGCGTGAGCACGGTGAACACCATGCTCTGCCAGTGCGCGGAACCGGTGTGGATCGCCCACGCCTGCGTCATCAGCGAGACGCCGCCCATCAAGAGCCCCACCCACAGGATGTGCTGCCACATGCCATGGGCGAAGATGCTTTCCTTCGGCGGCCGCGGCGGCCGCTGCATCACATTGCGCTCGGCCCGTTCGCCGGCGAGCGCGAGCCCCGGCAGGCCGTCGGTGACCAAGTTGATCCACAGGATATGGATCGGCAGCAGCGGAATCGGCAGGCCGAGGAAGGGCGCAAGGAAGATGGTCCAGATCTCGCCCGAGTTGCTCGTCATGGTGTATTTGACGAATTTGCGGATGTTGTCGAAGATGCGGCGGCCTTCGCGTACCGCATGGACAATGGTGGCGAAGTTGTCGTCCAGGAGCGTCATGTGCGCCGCCTCGCGCGCCACGTCGGTACCGCCACGGCCCATGGCGACGCCGATGTCGGCCCGTTTCAGCGCGGGCGCGTCGTTCACGCCGTCGCCGGTCATGGCGACGAATTCGCCCTTGTCCTGCAGCGCCTGCACGATCTTGATCTTCTGTTCCGGGTTGATGCGGGCGTAGACCCGCACCGATTCCACCTCGCGTTCAAATTCCTTCAGCGGCAGCCGCGCCAACTCGCTGCCGCTTAGCACCTTGCCGCCGTCTTCGATGATGCCGAGCCGGCTTGCAATGGCGCGCGCGGTGGCGGGATGGTCGCCGGTGATCATCACGGGAATGATGCCGGCGGCCTTGCAGGCCGCCACCGATTCTGCCGCTTCGGGGCGCGGCGGATCGATCAGGCCGGCCAGCCCGATGAAAGTGAGTCCGGTTTCCAGGTTGGCGACATCGAGCGTGTCAGGCAGCTGCGGCAGCCGCTTCAGCGCGAAGGCCAGCACGCGCAGGCCTTGCTCGGCCAGCCGTTCGGCCTCGTCCTGCAGTGCCACGTGATCGATGGGCATCGTGCCGTCGCTGCCCAGCTGGTCGACGCACAGCGACAGCACGCCCTCGGGCGCGCCCTTCACCAGCATCAGCACAGCTTCGCCGTCGCGATGCAGCGTGCTCATGCGCGCACGCTCGGAATCGAAGGGAAGCTCCGCCCGGCGCGGCAGGGTTTCCTGCCATGCAGCCTGGTTGAACCCGGCCGCCTGTGCGGCTTCGAGCAAAGCGGTTTCGGTGGGGTCGCCGGTCAGCTTTCCGTCAGCGTCGGCCACGGCATCGTTGCACAGCGCCATCGCCATGCCCAGTTCGCGCCAGGGGGCACCCGCCACCCTAAAGGACTCCGATCCACTACGCGCTAAAGCGCGTGTGGACTCGTATGTGTCTTGCAGACCGGGCCGGGTTTCGCCGGCGGCCCACACGCAGTCGACCTGCATCTGGTTCAGCGTGAGCGTGCCCGTCTTGTCGGAACAGATGTAGGTGACCGAACCGAGCGTTTCCACCGCGGGCAGCCGGCGGATCAGCGCGTTCTGCCTGACCATGCGCGCCGCCCCCAGCGCGAGCGAAATGGTGACCACCGCGGGCAGCGCCTCGGGAATCGCGGCGACGGCGAGGCTGACGGCGGTGAGCAGCATCACCATCGGCGGTTCGCCGCGCAGCCAGCCCGCGACGAAAATGATGGCGCAAATCGCCAGTACCACCAGCGCCAGATGCTGGCCGAAACGCGCCAGGCGCTTCTGCAGCGGCGTCTTGCCGGACTCTCCCGACAGCAGCGCGGCGATTTTGCCCAGCTCGGTCTGCATGCCGGCCGCCACCACCAGGCCGCGCGCGCGGCCGTAGGTCACCACCGTGCCCTTGTAGGCCAGGTTGAGGCGGTCGCCGAGCGGCAGGTCGGTTTCCTGCAAGGGTGCGAGCTGCTTTTCGACCGGCTGCGATTCGCCGGTGAGCGCCGACTCATCGACCTTGAGCGAGGCCAGCTCGGTCAGGCGCAGGTCGGCCGGCACGATGTTGCCGGCTCCCAGTTCCACCAGGTCGCCGGGCACCAGATCCGCCGCGTCGATCATGCCGGACTGGCCGTCGCGGATCACGCGGGCCTGCGGGCTCGCCATCTGCTTCAGCGCCGCCATCGCGCGCTCGGCGCGGTACTCCTGGACGAAGCCGATGATGCCGTTGAGAAAGACGATGACCACGATGGCAATGGTGTCCTGCGGCTCGCCGATGAAGCCGGCGATGACTGCGGCGGCGATCAGCACCAGGATCATGAAATCGGTGAACTGCGAGGCCAGCATGACGAGCGGATGGCGCCGGCCCGCCTCCAGCAGGACGTTGGGCCCGGCCTGCTGGAGGCGCGCTGCAGCGGCCTCGGCAGTCATCCCCGTGTTGAGGTCGCTGTCGAGATGCGCAGCGGCCGCCTCGCCGTCCAGGCAATGCCAGTGCTGTTCTTGTGACTCAGTGGCCATAGAGATAGAGGAACAGGGTGTTCAAAAGATAAATGACGAGCAGCAGCAGGCTGATCCAGCTGACCGTGCGAAAGACCCGCGATGGCGGCCGCAACACCAGGCCGACCACGGCCAGCCCGCTCATCATCATGGCCGAGAAGGCGGAAGCGGCATGCGAGACCGAGACGTCGCTAAACAAGGGGCCGGGTAGATAGGCCAGGTCGTCGATGGCGAGGATGGCGATGTTGAACAGATTGCTGCCGAACAGGTTGCCGATGGCCAGATCAACCGCGCCCATGCGCAGCGCAGCCACCGTGACCGCCACTTCGGGGGCGGAGGTAATCGCAGCGACAAACAGCGTGCCCACGAAACTCTGTTCCCAGGCCATTGCTGTTGCCAGATCCTTTGCAATAAAAGGCAGCCAGATGCCGGCCGCGACCACCGCAACCGCGGCGAGGAGGTAACCCTGCACCGCCTGTTTCAGGCTGGTGCCGGGATAAAGTTCGACGCGATCTTCCACATACTCGCGGACCTGCGCCTGCTCGTAGCGATAGAGCGAACGCATGGCCAGCAGATACAGCAGCAGAATGACGGGCGTGTAGAGGCCGACGTGCCCCAGGGCAGGGATGGACGCATCGCGATACAGCAGCAGGTTGAAACCGGCGAAACCGATCAGGGCGATGCCGTAGCCGGCAGACAGCACATTGCCCTGCCGTGCGCGGGTGTAGACGGACTCCTTGCGGTAGAGAAAATCCAGCGCCACGATGATGAGCAGGTTGAACACGCAACTGCCCATGATGTCACCCACCGCGATATCCGGCACGTTGGCGACGGTGACGGCGGAGATTCCGGTGACCAGCTCGGGCAGCGACGTCACCGTGGCCAGCAGGATCAGGCCAACCCAGCCGCGGCTGAGCCCGCTCTTTTCTGCAATGATGTCGCCATAGCGCGAAAGCCTGGCGCCGGCCACGCCGATCACGGCAAGGCTGGCGAGAAGCGAAAGCCAGATGGTGAAGAGTTCTTGCATGGCGGCAGGAAATGCGACTCCACATCTACGGGCGTTTTGATGCGCGCCCCTGAATTGACTCACACAGCGGAAAGCCCGGCGACAGCGGGCGGCAGAAAGCGTGCGCTCGCGCTGAAGTCGCGACCCCCGGCCCGCAAACGCGGGCCGGGGCCAGCTATGCTGAAGGGTATCATGGTACCCAGCCCCGTTGTGCGATGGGTGGCGGCAGTCGACCGGGTGCGTAATCCTTGCCCGAATCGCATGCCCCATTCCTGACGAGATGAACAGCATCTATCACGAATTCGCCTTGCTGCTGATGGTGTCGGCGCTGGTCGGCGCCGTCGCGGTGCGCCTGCGCCAGCCCCTGCTGGTGGCCTACATCATCGTCGGCATCGTGGTCGGCCCGGCGGTGTTCGGCTGGGTCAGTGCGCACGACCAGATCGACCTGCTGGCGCAGATCGGCATCACCGTGCTGCTGTTCGTGGTGGGATTGAAGCTCGACCTCCACCACATCCGCCACATCGGCCCGGTCGCGCTTGCCACCGGCCTCGGCCAACTCGGCTTCACCATCCTGTTCGGTTTCTTCCTCATCCTCGCGCTCGGCAAGGGCTGGATCGAGGCGCTGTACGTAGCGGTGGCGCTGACCTTTTCAAGCACCATCATCATCGTCAAGCTCCTGTCCGACAAGCGCGAGCTCGACTCGCTGCACGGCCGCATCGCAGTCGGTTTCCTCATCGTGCAGGACCTCGCCGTGGTGGTTGCGATGATGGTGATGAGCGGGCTCGGCGGCATGGGCGACGAGGCGGTCGGCGGCGGCATTCTGGCACTGACCCTGCTGGCGCGCCTGGGCGGCGCCGCGCTGCTGCTGTTCCTGCTGATGCGCTATGTGCTGCCGCGCATCGTCGACACCTTGGCGCGCTCGCAGGAACTGCTGCTGATTTTCGCCATCGCCTGGGGCACCGCGCTCGCGGCGCTCGGCGAATATGCCGGCTTCAGCAAGGAGGCAGGCGCCTTCATCGCCGGCTTCTCGCTGGCTTCGACGACCTATCGCGAAGCGATCAGCGCGCGGCTCGCCAGCATCCGCGACTTCCTGCTGCTGTTCTTCTTCATCGACCTCGGCGCCAAGCTCGACTTTTCCACCCTCGGCGACGAGATCGGCAGCGCCATCGCGCTGTCGCTGTTCGTGCTGATCGGCAACCCGCTGATCGTGATGGCGATCATGGGCTACATGGGCTACCGCAAACGCACCGGCTTTCTCGCCGGGCTGACGGTGGCGCAGATTTCCGAATTCTCGATCATCTTCGTCGCCATGGGCATCGGCCTCGGCCACGTCGGCGCGAGCGCATTGGGACTGACCACGCTGGTCGGCCTCATCACCATTGCGCTGTCGTCCTACATGATCCTGTACTCGCACCAGCTGTATGCCTGGCTCAGGCCCTGGCTGAGCGCGTTCGAGCGGCGGCACCCCTTCCGCGAACTGGCCGTCGAGCACGCACACCGCGACAGCGTGCGCCCCGACATCATCATCTTCGGCCTGGGGCGCTACGGCAGCCGGCTGGCGCATAAGCTGCATGCGCAGGGCATGCAGGTACTGGGCGTGGATTTCGACCCGGAAGTGGTCAGAACGCAGCAAAACCATGGACTGAACGCGCGTTTCGGCGACGGTGAGGCCCCCGATTTCATCGAGAGCCTGCCGCTCGCGGGCGTGCCCTGGATCGTCAGCAGCCTGCCCGACGTCGACTCCAACCGCAGCCTGCTCAATGCGCTGGCGGAACACCATTACGCGGGGCAGATCGCCTTGGTGGCGCGCGACGAGGACGAAGCCGAAGCCCTGCGCGGATTCGGCAAGTTCGAAGTGATTCAGCCTTTCAATCAGGCAGCCGATTTTGCCGCGCTCGACTTCGCCGCCCGCATCGCGGCAGGGGAACTGACCGAAGACAAGGAGGCCTCATGACTGCATCGCTATCCCTGCTGGCCGCCACCGACTTTTCCACGCCGGCGCGCCACGCGCTGGAACGGGCTGCGCAGCTCGCCGCCGCGCATCCGGGCGCCCGGTTCACCCTGACCCACGTGATGTGCACCTCCATGTTGGCGCGGCTGCGCAGCATGATGCGCGACGAGGCACCCGCAGTGGAAGCCCGCGTGCGTCATGAGGCCGAGCAGTCCCTGGCCGATCTGGCGGCCCATCTGGGCGCGCAGCACGCCTGCGCGGTGAACACGCGGATGAGCCAGGGATCGGCATTGAACGCGATCACCGACCTGGCTGAGGAATTGCAGTCTGATTTGCTGGTGATGGGTGCGCGCGGTTCACATTTCGTGCGCGAAATGCTGATCGGCTCGACCACCGAACGCGTGCTGCGCAAGTCGCGTCGCCCCCTGCTCGCGGTCAAGCAGCGTCCGCAATCGCCATACCGGCGCATCCTCGCGCCAGTCGATTTTTCCGATCATGCGGCCGCTGCCGTCAACGCTGCCCACGTCTGGCTGCCCGACGCCGACATCGTGCTGCTGCATGCGTTCGAAGTGGAGCTGGAAAGCACTTTCCGGCTCGCCGGCATGGACGACAACACCATTCACGCATACCGGGCCCGGGCGCGCGACCAGGCGCAGAGCGCGATGGATGCCTTCGTCGGCAGGCTGCAGGTGCCGGCCAGCCGGCTGTCGCGCCAGTTCGTGCATGGCGCCCCCACACTGAACATCCTGGAACAGGAACAGATGCTCGATGTCGATCTGATCGTGATGGGCAAGCACGGCCAGTCGGCGCTGGAGGAACTGCTGCTCGGCAGCGTCACCCAACACGTACTGGCCTATTCAAGCAGCGACGTTTTCATCGCCGGTTAAGAAGGTGCGATTCCAGCAGCAAGCTGCGGGGTCGACGGCATGCAGGCACAGCCTGTTTGATCCCCTGCTACGATGTGCAATACCAACACTGATGACAACGGATGGAGACCGCCATGGAGATTCGCACGCTGCTCGCCCTGTTTGCCCTGCTCCCGGTTTTTTCCCTGCACGCCGCGGAACCGGCCGCGCCCGCCAAGATGGGCGCCTACTACGGCGCCAGGACGACCGAATATCCCGCCTGGTTCAAGGACAGTTTCCTGCACCTGAAGGAAGACGTCGAGGAGGCGCGCAAAAACGGCAAGCGCGTCATCCTGATGTTCACCCAGGACGGCTGCCCGTATTGCTCGGCGCTGGTGGAGCGCAATCTGTCGCAGCGCGAGATCGAGGCGACGATGAAGCAGAAGTTCGACGTCATCGCGGTCAACCTGTGGGGCGACAAGGAACTCGTCGGGCTGGACGGCAGGACCTACACGGAAAAGTCCTACAGCGCGGCGCAGAAAATCCAGTTCACCCCCAGCCTGGTGTTTTTCGACGAGACCGGCAAAACCCTGCTGCGGCTCAACGGCTATGTGCCGCCGGCGCGCCTGCAGGCCGCGCTCGACTGGGTGGGCGGGCGCCATGAAAACACAATCGCCTTCCGCGATTTTGTCGCCGCGCGCGAGGTGCCGAAGCAGGCCTCGGGCGAAATGATCAAGGAAGATTTCTTCCTGAAAAACGCCATCGACCTGCGGCGCCGCGGCAAAGCGGCCAGACCGCTCGCGGTGTTCTTCGAGCAGAAGGATTGCCCCGACTGCGAGGTGCTGCACCGGCGCGTTCTGGCCGACCCGGAAGCCCGCGCCGTGATCGCCAAGTTCGACTCCGTGCAGCTCGACATGTGGTCGCGCGATCCCATCACCACGCCGGAAGGCAAACGCATGGCGGTGCGCGACTGGGTGCGCCAGCTCGGCGTCAACTACGCCCCCGGCATCGTCCTGTTCGACAGCACGGGCAAGGAAGCCATCCGCTGGGAGTCCTCCTTCCGCATGTTCCACACCCTGGGCATGTTCGACTACCTCGTGTCAGGCGCCTACCTGAAGGAGCCGAGCTTCCAGCGCTTCCTTTCCGCCAAGGCCGAGCACCTCCGAGAGACCGGACGCGACGTGAACATCTGGCGCTACGCCGACGAACCGGTCGCAGCGCCGGCACGGTAGACAACGACCCGCTTGGCATCCGGCATGCCGGGGGAAATGCGTGTCCGGCTGCCGATACGTGAAGCGGCAGCGAGGGTGCACCGCGTCGAGGTGGGCATGACCGCATCCACCAGGCTCCAGCCACCTTTCCGTTTCAATGTTCTAGACTCAGGTCAGATGTAAACACGTATTGTTGGCAGTCCAACAGAATTTCGCACGCAGGCCCAGACACAATGGGGACACCCAGGGCGGCGAGCGTCGAAGCCGATACAAAAACAACCACTCGCGAGCTTTGTCATTCTGAGAGGAAGTGATGAATGACCTCGGATGATCGAGACGTGGTGGCGCTGATAGACGACGCGCTACACACAAAACTTCTTGGCCACTTGCCGGGAAGGGGCTGGAAATTGCACAGAGCGACCAATGCAGACGATTTGGCCACCCTCGTCGAACAGCAAGACTTCCATGCAGGACTGCTGCAATTGCAGCGCGTCGGCAACAACGAACTGTTCGATGTGGTGGGACGAAAGCAATCCCTGCAGTGGATTGCGCTGATGGATCATTCGTTTTGGCGCCCCACCCCGCAAAACCGCAACTTCCTGGCGGGTGTATACGATTTCCACACCCTGCCGGTCGATGTGGACAGACTGGCCATCTCCCTGGGGCACGCCTGGGGCAAGGGCCAACTGCTCCAGCAGCCGCCGTCCCGCCCCGATACGCTGGAGCAATACGGCATCGTGGGAAGCAGCCCGGCGATGCTGACATTCTGTCAGGCGCTGCGCAAAGCCAGCAAGACGGATGCGCCGGTGTTGATCGGCGGCGAAAGCGGCACCGGCAAGGAACTGGCCGCCCGTGCCATCCACAACATGTCTGACCGCAGCCGAAATGCCTTTGTGGCGATCAACTGCGGCGCCTTGCCCACCCATCTCATTCAGAGCGAACTGTTCGGCCACGAAAAGGGCGCGTTCACCGGTGCGCACCAGCGCAAAATCGGGCGCATGGAGGCCGCCCAGGGGGGCACCCTCTTTCTGGATGAAATTGCCGATCTGCCGCTCGACCTGCAGGCCACCCTGCTGCGCGTCCTGCAGGACAGGGTGATCGAGCGACTGGGTTCAGCTCGTCCGATCCAGTTGGACATCCGGGTGATCGCCGCGTCCCATATCGACCTGCAGGAAGCCGTGGCCCAGGGCCGTTTCAGGGAAGACCTGTTTTATCGACTGAATGTCATCCATCTCGAGGCCCCGCCCCTGCGCGATCGGCAGGGCGATTTGGAACTGCTGGCGCAGGTTTTGCTGGACCAGTTCTCCCGGGAATCCGGCGGCAAGGTCAAGGGCTTCAGCCGGCAAGCCTTGCGCGCCATAAACCAGTATTACTGGCCCGGCAATGTGCGGGAATTGATCAACCGTATCCGCCAGGGCGTGGTCATGGCTGAACACCCCTATCTCACCCCGGACGACCTGGGAATGGAGCGGCGTGCATCCAGCACGGGACGCCTCACTCTCGATGACGTGCGCGCCAAGGCCGAAATCGACGCCATCCGATCGGCATTGCGCCGCTGCCAGCACAACGTTTCCGAGGCGGCCAGGGAACTGGGCGTCTCACGTGCCACCCTGTACCGTCTTCTGGAACGCCACGAGCTACCCGGCCCCTTTAAGGGCAAGGCGGCCCCGGAAGGGGGGCAGTTGCCCGACATATCGGGCGCGCCCGGCCGCAGTGGATAAAAAGACACACCCGACACGATTTGGCCTTCCCAATGCATAGCGAACACATCAGGTCCGCCTGCCGAAGCGTAAAATTCCCGGACGTTTTTTTCAGATTGCCAGCGCGCCGCATTGAGTTCAGGCCATCAAGACCTGCCCAGCTCAGGGCGTCAAATCCAAATATTTGAGGGGTCATGAAAATGTCGAAAATGGGAAGCTGGGTTTGCGCCAGTCTGGTGCTGGCCTTAAGTGCAGGTGCGCAAACCGCCCACGCTGAAGAAGTGCGGCAATCAGGGCCCGATGCCGCAGCCCCCCAGTCGGATCTGACCCTGTTGCGCCAGCAGGTCGCGGCGCAGGCCCTCAAGCTGGCCGAACAGCAGCGCCAGATCGACGAGTCGCGCCGCCAGCTGGAAGCCCTGCAAAAACAGCTGGGGATCGCACCGGCCGAGCCGACCCAGTCGATTAGAGTGGCACAGTCTACGCCCAGCGGCACCCAGGTTGACGCGCCCAGCGCCGACCGCCCTGTCGGCCAGGCGCCCGTCCGGGAGGACACCCGCCCGCCGGAAATTGCGCCCCTGTTCGAGGCGCCCGGCGTGCTCTCGCCACGCGGCCGCCTCACCCTGGAACCTTCGTTGCAGTATTCGTATTCCTCCACGGACCGGGTGTCCATCATCGGCTACACCATCATTCCCGCCCTCGCCATCGGCCTGATCGATGTGCGCTCGGTGCACCGCACCACCGCTGTGGCAGGCCTGACGGCGCGCTATGGCCTGACCAACCGGCTGGAAATCGAAGGCAAGCTTCCGTATGTTTACCGTAACGACGACACCGTCACCCGCCCCATCAACTTGGCGCCCTCAAGTGCATCTCAGGTATTCAACGCCAATGGCTCCGGGGTGGGCGACATCGAACTGGCCGCCCGCTACCAGATCAATCTCCCAAAGCCCAACAACCCCTACTATGTAGGCGGGCTGCGACTCAAGACCCGCACCGGCAAGGATCCGTTCGATGTCGACTATACGGCAGCGGGTCCCGATCTGCCGAACTTGCAGACCTCTCTGCCCACCGGTTCGGGCTTCTACACAATTCAACCGAGCCTGACCATGATTTACCCCACCGATCCCGCCGTATTTTTCGGCGGCATCAACTACCAGTGGAACATCAAGCGCGACGTCAATAAATCGCTTAAAGGGATTTCAGGCAGTCATGTCGGCGAGGTCGACCCGGGCGACGCGGTGGGAATCAACTTCGGCATGGGGCTGGGGCTGAATGAACGCAGTTCGTTCAGCATCGGCTACGAGCACACCTGGATTGGAAAAACCAAGACGGATGGCAGCGTAACCGAAGGCACCACCAGCCTGCAGACGGCCAGCCTGCTGCTCGGCTACTCCTACCGTCTGAACAAGAAAGCAACGGTGAGTCTGTCAATCGGGGCGGGGCTGACAGATGACACACCCGACACCCAGTTCACCCTGCGGCTGCCCTACACGTTCTGATCCCGGCTCGTGAGCCTGCCCCAATCGATCATTGGGGCAGCACGAGCGGTCCATTCAACAGCTGCGCCAGACCGGCATTGAGCTCGATGGCCCGCGCCAGCGCCGCGTTGGACAGGGTGACAGTGAGCGTGGTCATGTTCTGGATGACCTGGTTATCCAGGCTATTCTGAATGACCGTGGCATGGTTGTAGGCCTGCAAAATCTGCGCCTGCGCGAACTCGAGTGCCTGATTGACCTGCTGATTCACCTGGGCGGGCACGGCCACGCTGTTGCCCCCGCCGTTCTGGATCAGCGTGACGTAGCTGCCGGCATTCTGGCCAGGCACGCTGACGCTGGTAATCTGCGGCGGCGGGCTGGCCGAATTGCCGGCCGCCTCGCCCGACGCCGGCTGGGCAACATGCGTCGAGACCGAGACCGTCTCCGGCGACAGGATCGCTGCTGCGATATCCGGCACCACGATGCGGGTGCTGGTCAACAACTCGCCGTTCAGATAACTGACGCGCTCCAGACTGAACGCCAGGGAGAGCAACTGCCCGCCGATGTTCAGTTCGAAGCCGCCGCGCAATGCGTCCAGTTCCTGGTTGCTGACGACGGGATAACCCTCGAAATCCGCGGATTCCGCGACTGCGCCCAAAACGCCTTGCACGGGCATCAGGATGGCCAGCAAGGCGCCACCCAGCACAATCCACGGTTGGGATGAGATAAGCATGATGGCCTCCAGACGCCTCAGTAATCACTGGGCGTGCGGCGCAACAGGATCGAACTGGCCAGACTGTCCGTTCCGAGTGCGGCTCCAATGGGAGCTTTCTCCCGTATTTTCCAGTCCGCATCGCGGTTGAAAGCGACCTGTTCCTTGCGCCCATTGATGACGAACAGGATGCGGTTGAGCCGCATCCTCTCGAACTGTTTCTGCGGAATAACGCGTGCCCCCACGGAGGGGTCGGCGACTGCCACCTGGCCGTCCCGTATTCCCCGGACGACCACGAAGTGGTTGTAGCCGTTGTCGCGGATCAGCACGATGGCGGGGATCCCAACCGATGCCAGCTTTTCCAGCGGGGCTTCGTAACCGTCTGCCGAATAGCCGACGTTCTCCAGATAACGCTTGATGTCGAGCAGTGAAAAACCCTCGCGGCTGATCTTGGCCTGATCGCCTCTTTCCCACATGGCCTTGAAGACGGTTTCTTCGCTGACCGGATGCTTGTACTGGTAGGTCAGCAAAGTGGCCAGAGCGGCCGAGCCGCAACTGTAGTCATGCTGCTGGCGGATGGTGGTCGTAAAGCGGCGCTCTTTCAGGCTGACGACTTTCACGTTCAACAAGCCGCCGCCGACGTCGGGGACCATCACGTCTCCGGCCTTGGCCGTGAGAAAGACGGAAGTCAGGGTGATAAAAAACAGGGTGCCCGGCATTTTCATCGTCCCGGCCACCTACTGAAATTGCAGATTCAGAACGGTGGCGTTCTGGATCAGGACGTTGTTGCCGGAGTTCTGGATGACAGTCGAAAAACCCGTCATGCCGGTAAAGGAGCCGTCGGTAACGAAATTGCTACCGGTGACGTTCGAGACAGCCTCGTTGTTGTACAACTGGCCGTCCACATCGTTGGTATTGAAAACCGTTTGCCGTCCGCGCAGTTGATCCAGCTGCTCGTCAGCCACGGCAGACGCGTCGAGTGAGAAACCGCCCTGATCGGGAACAGACAGTTCTGAGTCCTGATCGGCCCATGCCGGCGCACTACCCATCCATAAAAAAACGAAGAAAAGAATGTGTTGACGCTTCATGATCCATGCTCCACAGATCCCTTCCGGCGCCCAGGCGGCGCCGGAAGGGTGCAACCCGGTTCTTACTGAACCGTCAGGTTGGCCTGCACGGTGACGCCCTGTTGAATCAGGGAATTCATCCCGCTGTTCTGGCTGACGGTGATGATCCCCGCGCCATTCGACAGGCTGCCATCGATGGAGTTGGAGGCATCGAACACCCCGGCATTGCCGCCAAGCGAGTCACCGCCGTTACCGCCCACGCCGCCATTACCCGAGGTGGCTGAGGCCAAGGCGCTGCTGCTGGCGCTGCCGCCCATTCCGCCATTGCCGCCAGGCCCGCTGGCGGTGGCAGTACCACCAGTGCCGCCTGCACCACCAGTGCCGCCTGCACCGCCAGTGGCGCCTGCGCCGCCCACGCCGCCTGCGCCGGTGCCGCCGGTGCCGGTCGCACCGACTGCGCCTGCGCCGCCGGTGCTGGTACCGGTCGCACCGACCGCGCCGGTACCGCCCGCACCGCCGGTGCCGGTGGCGCCAACAGCGCCCGCGCCGCCAAGGCTGGTGCCGGTCGCGCCGGTGCCGGTCGCGCCGGTGCCGGTGGCGCCGGTCGCGCCACTACCTGCAGTGCTGGTGCCGGTCGCGCCGGTACCGGTCGCGCCGGTGCCAGTCGCCCCGGCTGCGCCGCTGCCTGCGGCATTGGTGCCCGCCGCGCCGGTGCCGGTGGCGCCGGTGCCGGTCGCCCCCGCCGCACCGGACCCGCCGGCCCCGCCAGCGCCGGCGCCGCCGGTGTCGGTGCTGGCGGTGCTGCCGCCGGTGGAGCCGCCACCATTAGCGCTGCCGGCAGTGCCATCATTGCCATTTTCATTGGCGCTGCTAGCGCCGCCATTGGCTGAGGCAACTCCGCCGGCGCTCTGGCTGCCGCTGTCGCCGCCAATGCCCTGGCCGCCGTCAGCGCCGGAGCCGCCGGAGCCGCCGGAGCCCGAGCCGCCGGAGCCCAGGCCGCCAACGGCATCGCCGTTGCTGCCGCCGGAGCCGCCCGAGCCGCCCGAGCCTGAGCCGCCCGAGCCTGAGCCGCCCGCCACATCGCCGGAACTGCCGCCGGAGCCGCCGGAGCCGCCGGAGCCGTCACCACCATAGCCCGAGCCACCCGCCACATCGCCGGAACTGCCGCCGGAGCCGCCGGAGCCGCCGGATCCCATGCCGCCGTTGCCGCCCATGCCACCGGAGCCGCCCGTGGCGGCGCCGCCATTGCCGCCGGAGCCACCGGCGCCGCCGGTACCATTGCCGCCAGTGCCGCCCCCGGCGTCGCCGCCGTTCCCGCCCACGCCGCCGTTGCCGGCGTCGCCTGCAGCGGTGTCACCGCCGATGGCTTTGGCGTAACCGCTGCCGCCGTAACCGCCATTGGCACCGGTGGCCCCGCTGGTGCCGTCCTGATTACCGCCGTTGCCACCCATGCCACCATCCCCGGCTGTCCCGCCGCCGTAGGCGGTGTTGCCGATTCCGGACACGCTGTTGTCGTGGACCGCGCCAGTCAGGTTGGTGGTTGCCGTTATCGTGGGATTGAAGGAGTTGTTGCTCTGGGTGGCCGTGGAAGAGTCGCTTGCCATGGCGCCAGCGCCGTTCTGGGTCGTGTCGGTGTTGATGCTGTTGTCACTGTTGTCGCTGTTGTCACTGTTGTCACTGTTGTCACTGTTGTCACTGTTGTCGTCAGTATTGGTGCTGTTGTCGCTGTTGTCGCTGTTGTCGAGGGAAGCCGTTGAATACTCATTCGCGGCAGCACCCGTTTGCGCACTCTGGTCGGAGGTCGCGGTAGCGGTCTGCGACACTGAATCATTCGTGTCGGCAGTGTTATTTGTGGTGGGGTTGGCCCAGGCTTGGGCCGACACGCCGAATGCCAAGGCAATGGCTGTGGAAATGAGACTCTTGTTCATGGGAAACCTCCTAGGGCAGTTGAAACCAGGAAAAATGTCGAAGCCACATGACACCGACTTCAATGACCAAGTGCAAGGGCTATGCCAAAGGTGATATCCATTTGAAAAGATTGGTGTTTCCATGGAAAAGACAGGACAGGCGCCGAGACTTCCGGTTAAAAGCTGTCCCAGGTTTCGTACACCAATAGAACAAAACAACCGGGCAAAAAAAACAGTCGTGAGAAATCAATCTGTTACGTGCGAACACCCACGAGAACAAAAATGTCTCAGATGAGAGAAAGCCTGGTTGCCCGGTCGCAACCGGTGGAACAAATGGGTCGCGAGCGGCTCACCATTGCCGACCCGTTACGCGCGCCCGTCTGCCCTGTAACCTGGCGTTAGGGCCTGCCCGATCCCCTGCTACGATGGTCATCCGCAATCCCGACGACGACAATGGAAGCAGCCATGATGATTCGCTTTCCGACCGCTTTACTACCCTGCTCGCGGCGTTTTTCCTGCACGCCGCGGAACCGGTCGCACCCGCCAAGCCGGGCGCCTACTACGGCGCCAGGACGACCGACTATCCCGCACTGGTTCAAGTCCAGCTCGGCGTCAACTACGCCCCCGGCATCGTCCTGTTCGACAGCACGGGCAAGGAAGCCATCCGCTGGGAGTCCTCCTTCCGCGTATTCCACACCCTGGGCATGTTCGACTACATCGTGACGGGCGAATACCGCAGGGAGCCGAGCTTCCAGCGCTTCCTTTCCGCCAAGGCCGAGCACCTCCGAGAGACCGGACGCGACGTGAACATCTGGCGCTACGCCGACGAACCGGTCGCCGCCACCGCGCGATAGGCAATGCTTCCAGCCGGGCGACTCCGACTGCAAGCAGGCGGCTCGCCTTCCATCCACGTTAAGATAGTCCGTCCCCTGGCAAGCCCACGCCGGCAAGCATGACAAGCCGGCCGCTGCCTTGCCATTCAAACAACACCAGGACCCGCCGCATGGAACTCCACCAAGTCTTTCTTTACCTCGCCATCATTCTCATCGCCGCGCGGCTGTTCTCCGAGATTGCGGGACGGCACGGCATTCCCTCGGTAATCGGCGAACTGCTGGCCGGCCTGCTGGTGGGGCCGTCGCTGCTGGGTTGGGTCTCGCCCGACGAAACGATGAAGCTGCTGGCGGAAATCGGCATCATCCTGCTGTTGTTCGAAGTCGGCATGGACACCGACCTGTTCCGCCTCGCCAAGTCGGGGATCAAGCCGATCGTGGTGGCGGTGGTCGGCTTTGTGTTGCCCTTCGTGCTGGGCTACGCCGTCTGCCGCTGGGGCTTCGACCTCGACAATCTGGTGGCGCTGTTCATCGGCGGCACGCTGACCGCGACCAGCATCGGCATCACGGTGCGGGTGCTCGACGACCTCGGCCGGCGCCATTCGGACGAGGCGCAAATCGTCATCGGCGCGGCAGTCCTGGACGACATCCTGGGCGTGCTGGCGCTGGCCTTCCTCTACCAGTTCGCGGTGCAACATGAAGTTTCGCTGGCCGCCACCGGCAAGGTCGCGCTCTTCATCGTGCTGTTCATGCTGCTCTCCCCGCTGGTCGCCAAGGTGGCCGGGCAGATCATCGACCACTACGACCAGCGCGCGGCCACGCCCGGCCTGCTTATCACCATGGCGCTGGCGCTGATCCTGCTGTTTTCCTGGCTGGCGCACGCGGTGGGCGCGCCGCTCATCATGGGCGGCTTCGCCGCCGGCATCGCACTGTCGCAGCACTTTCGTTTCGACGTAATGCACCGGCTCGGCCTGCCGGCGCTCGACCGCTGGTTCACGCCCAGCCCGCAGCTGGCACACCGGCTGGAAGAGCAGATGCGGCCGCTGATCCATACTTTTGCGCCGCTGTTCTTCGTCATGGTCGGGGTCTCGCTCAACCTCAACACGGTGGACTGGGGCTCGCCCCGCGTCTGGCAACTGGGCGGTGCGCTCATCGTGGTGGCCTTCATCGGCAAACTGGCCGCCGGCTACTTCATCCGCGAAAGCCGCTTCCGCCAGATGGCCATCGGCCTGGCCATGATTCCGCGCGGCGAAGTCGGCCTGATCTTCGCGCAACTGGGACTCAGCCAGGGCATCCTCGACGCCGAGACCTATGCCGCGCTGCTGATCGTCATCGCGCTCACCACGATCGCGCCGCCGTTTCTGCTGAAGGCCTACTACGGCCGCCACGCAGAGGCCGCGACCTGAATCGCTACCGCCGGCTCGCCACATCTGCAAGAATGCGGCCTTTCCCGCCGAAAGCCGCCTGCCATGACCCTGCGCACCGTCCCCCTGTTGCCGGAACCCGCTTGCCTGAGTCCGGACACCTCCCTGCTCGATGCCCTGCACCTCATGCTGGACCGGGGCGTCAATCACCTGCCCGTCTGCAACGGCGGCAACTGGGCCGGGCTGGTGGACATCAACGACATCCTGGGCGAACTGCTGCCCGTCAGTGCGCGCGGCGAACACGGCCTGCCGGATCTGCGCTTCGTGGGAGACGGGATTTCCCTGATCGCCGCCCACCTCAAGGAACTGGCAAACAAACCGGTGCGCGAGGTGGAACTGCACGATTTGCCGACTTTGGATGAAGACACGCCGCTGCTGGAAGCGGCCCTGCTGCTGCACCGCCATGTCAAGCCGCTGCCGGTGCTGGGCGCGGACGGCAAACTCAAGGGCATGCTGTCGCGCCGCGTCCTGCTGGCGCACCTGATCGCCCAGGCAGGAAGCTGACATGGCTCATCCTGCTGCCGTATCCGAAGCGATCTTCGGCCTGTCGCCGCTGCTGGTGTCGCTTTCCATCTTCGTCCTGACCTATGCGGTCATCGTCACCGAGAGGATCAACCGCTCGGTGGTCGCGCTGCTCGGCGCCGGCCTGATGATTTTTGCCGGGGTGCTGAACCAGGCCGAAGCCTTCCACGGCATCGACCTCAACACCATCAGCCTTTTGACCGGCATGATGGTCATCGTCGCCATCACGCAGAAAAGCGGCGTGTTCCAGTACGTCGCGGTGAAGGCGGCCAAAGTGGTGAAGGCCGACCCGTGGGGCCTGCTGGTGATGCTGTCGGTGGTCACCGCGGTGTTCTCCGCGCTGCTGGACAACGTCACCACCGTGCTGTTGATCGCCCCGGTGACGCTGCTGATCACCGACGCCCTGCGCATCAGCCCCTACCCCTTCCTGTTCTCGGTGATCTTCGCCTCCAACATCGGCGGCACCTCAACGCTGATCGGCGATCCGCCCAACATCATGATCGGCTCGGCGGCCAAGCTGACCTTCAACGACTTCCTGTTCAACCTGGCGCCGGTGGCCGCGCTGGTGATGGCGCTGACGATGATCCCGATCTATCTCGTCTGGGGGCGCAAGCTCAGTGCCACGGCGGAAGACCGCGCGCTGGTGATGGCGTTCAACGAGCGTGAATCCATCACCGATGCGCGCCTGCTGAAGCAGGCGTTGTTCGTCATCGCGCTGGTGATTGCGGGCTTTGTGCTGGCGCATTCCATCGGCCAGGAACCGGGCACCATCGCGATGTTCGGCGCCGCCGTGCTGCTGTTGCTGAGGGTGTACGACCAGCAGGCCGAAGCGCAGTCGCACGCCATCCACCGCACCTTCGGCGAGGTGGAATGGATCACCATCTTCTTCTTCGTCGGCCTGTTCGTGGTGGTGGCCGGCATCGAGAAGGCGGGCGCGCTGGAATTCATGGCCCACCGGATCGTCGGGTGGACCGGCGGCGACTTCACCGTCACCGCCTACGTCATCCTGTGGGTTTCCGCCGTGCTTTCAGCCGTGGTCGACAACATTCCCTTTGTCGCCACCATGATCCCGGTGATCCAGAGCATGGGCAGCACGTTCACCCCGCAACAGATCGAAACCCTCTGGTGGTCGCTCGCGCTGGGTGCCTGCCTGGGCGGCAACGGCACGCTGGTGGGGGCGTCGGCCAACCTGGTGGTGGCCGGCTTTGCCGAGCGTGCGGGCCAGCCGATCCGTTTTCTGCCCTTCATGCTGATGGCCTTTCCGCTCATGCTCGCCAGCATCGCGGTCAGCAGCGTGTATCTGTGGTTGCGGTATCTCTAGATCCAAGCAAGCTTGTAACTGCAGTTTTCTGGCAGGCAAGGAAGATTCCACGCCAAGGCAAAAAACCATTGCGGCATCCCGAAACGGGCGCCGTCATCGGCGCCGTGAGCCGTGCAGCGCTGGGCGCGCGATCATCAATCCAAGAACCGCGGCAAGGCGGTTTTGCGAAGTGTCCGGAGAGGGTCGAACCGCAGCTATTCCACCAAGCCATGGTCGATGGCGTAGCGTAAAAGCTCGGTGTTGCTGATGAAGTTCATTTTCTGCATGAGCCGCATTTTGTGGGTGCTCACCGTCTTGTTGCTGATGGCAAGCTCATTAGCGATTTCGTTGAGGTTCTTTCCTTTGGCCAGCAGCCGAAGAATTTCGAATTCGCGCCTGGAAAGTTGATCATGGGGAAACCCGGCGCCCGTGCCGCCCGCTTCAAATGCCATGTGCTCGGCCAGGACCGGATCGATGAAACGCCCGCCCGCTGCGACCTTGCGGATGGCCCCCAGCAGGGTTTCAGGCTCGTTGTCCTTGGTCAGGTAGCCGTCCGCCCCCGCCTTCAATGCACGCCTGGCGATCTGCGGCTCGTTGTGCATGCTCAGCACGAGGATCGGGAGATCCGGGCTCATCGCGCGAATCCGCGCGATGAGGTTCACCCCGCTGATACCCGGCATCGACATGTCAAGGACGATGATATCCACCTCCTTTTCGGCCAGACAATCCAGCACCTGACCGCCGCTTACCGCCTCGCCGACCACGAGAATATCGTCGACGAGGGATGCGATCGTCTTCAGCCCCTGGCGCACGATACTGTGGTCGTCTGCAATCAATATGCGGATCATCGTTCCCCCGCGACGTCACGGATCGGGACAATTGCCTCGATCATCGTTCCCTGCCCCGGTACGCTGAACACGTTGAGCTCTCCACCCAGCGAGTCGATCTGCTCCCGCAGCCAGGCCAGCCCGACTGCGCTGTTGTCGTACAACCGGGTGAGGTCGAACCCATTGCCGTCATCGCGCACCTCCAGATAGCAATTTCCGCCACGCCGAGTCAGCCTGAGTTCCACCTTTCCCGAACTGGCATGCTGGACGATGTTGGCAAGCGCTTCCTCGGCAACGCGGAAAAGCGCCATGCAGGCATGTTCATCCATCGGAAAATCATCGTCCGGCAGGGATAGTTCGCAGCTAATCCCGGTGTCCGTCATGAATTTATTTCCCAGCCACTCCAGCCCTGCCACAATGCCCTGGTCGAGCACGGAAGGGCGAAGCGCCATTGTCACCTCACGTACAAGCTGAACGCTTTTTCCCACGATCTCGAACATGTTGCGAATATGTTCACCGCACTCCGGCGAATTTTTGTCAGGCCGCCCATCCAGCATCGAAAGGTTCAGGCGCAGGGCCATGAGGTCCTGCCCTATTCCCTCGTGCACTTCCCAGGCGAGCTGTTTGCGTTCCGCTTCCTGCTCGGCGTTGCGGAGGGTGGCAAGCTCGCGCAACCGGGCACGGGATGCCTCCAGGTGTCGCTCGGTTTCCTTGAGCGCCGTGATATCGCGCGCCAGCATCTGGACGAAAGCCACCTGCCCCGCCTCGAGTTCCGGGAAAATGTGGACGAGGCGCCAACTGGCCGTACCGTCCGCCGCCTCGACGGCGTGCTCGAACTCGTCGGCCATGCCCGTTGCCGCGACTTCCTCCACCCGCCGCTGGAAAAACGCCGCCTCCGGCAGGCCGGGAATTTGCATGGGCGTCTTGCCGCGCAGATCGTCCAGCCGGACACCCAGCAATGTCTCGAATGTCGGATTGACGTAAACGAAGCGGCAGTCGCGATCGTAGCGCACGATGGAATCGGGCGAGTTTTCCGCCAGCGTGCGGAATTCGCGTTCGCGCGTGGCAAGCGCCATTTCCATGCGGCTGCGTTCGGTGATGTCGCGGGCAATTCCCAGAACGCCTTCGATACCGCCTTGAGCATTGCAAAAAGGCGTTTTGATGGTTTCCAGCAGCACATGCCGTCCGTCGCTGGCGAACGTAACCCACTCCTCGTTGACGCTGGGGCGCCCGGCCGCCATGGCATCCTTGTCCTTCTGGCGGAAGAAGGCCGCCAGTTCGGCATCGACGAAATCGAAATCGCTCTTGCCGACGATGTCCGCTTCCGGCGCGCCGAAGAACGCTTCGAAGATGGGATTGCAGGCGAGGTAGATGCCCTCCGCATCCTTGATCCACACCAGGTCGGGAATGGTACTGAGGAACGCTCTTAACCTCGATCTTTCGCTTTCCAGCCTGGCTTCGGTCAGCTTGCGCACGGTGATGTCCTGCACCGTGCCGAGCGAGCGCAGCGGTGTCCCGTCGGGAGCGTAATGGGTTTCGCAACGCTCGTGGACGTGCTTGATGCGCCCATCCGCCATCAGCAGGCGGTGCTCGATGCCGTAGGCCGCGCGGGTTTCCAGCGATTCGGTGTAGGCACGATCCACCGCCTCGCGGTCGTCGGGATGGATGGCGTTGATGAAGGCTTCATAGGAAGCGTCGAACTGCTGCGGGTCGATCTCGAAAATGCGGAAAATTTCATCCGACCAGGACAGACCATTGTTCGCCAGGTCCAGTTCCCAACTGCCGACGCTGGCAATGCGTTGCGCCTCGGCCAGCATCCGCCGGCTGTCGCGCAAGACGTGCTCGATCCGCTTGCGCTCGTCGATCTCGTCCTGCAGCCGATGGTTCTTTCCTTCCAGCTGCCGCTGCAGGTCGCGCAATTTCAGGTGCGCGCCAACCCGCGCGCCCAGTTCGTCGATCTGCAGTGGCTTGGTGACGTAGTCGACCGCACCGGCCGCGAAACCCGCGACCTTGTCCTGCCCGCCGGACAGGGAGGTCATGAAGATCACCGGGACATCCTGCGTCGCGGGGTGCGCCTTCAGGCGGCGGCAGACCTCAAAGCCGTCCAGGCCGGGCATCATGATGTCGAGCAGAATGAGATCGGGCATGGTGACTTCGGCCCGCCGCAACGCCTCTTCGCCGTCCTGCGCCACCAGCACTTCGTATCCATGCAACTCGATGCTCTTGACGGCCACCCTAAGGTTGATGGGCGAGTCGTCCACCAGCAGGATGGTATGCGGCTTGTTACTCATTTCCCCAGGCGGCTTCATGGTGCGGGCATCCGTTCCAGGTAATGCTCCACAAAATCCACGATGGCCTTGGACTGGTAATCCTTTGCCATCTGCCCCAGCTGCCTGGCGAAGCAACCGTAACGCGGATCCAGCTCGGCCAGGTAAGCCGCGCGCTGAGCAATGCTCCGCATGTTCCCTCGCCGCGCCAGTTCGTGCAGGACTTCCAGCTCCGGCACCGGTGGTGCAAACACGGGTTCTGCCGCAGCGGCCGGCAACGCCTGCACCGTTTGTTCCGCGAACATTTCTGGCTTCGTCGGCTCGGCTTGCACCGCTTCCATGCCCGCTTCGAAAGAGAACAGGCTGCCTTCGCCCGACCGGCTCTCGACCTCGATGTCGCCCCCCATCAGCCGCACCAGCTTGCGGCTGATAGCCAGTCCAAGGCCGGTGCCGCCGGCACGCTGGCTGGCCTCGCCCGCCTGTTCGAAGGGCTGGAAGATGATTTCCAACTGGTTCTCGCCAATGCCGATGCCGCTGTCCTGCACTTCGAAGCGCACCCGGCCGGGAGTTGGACAGCCCACCCGCAGGGCCACCTGCCCGTGGTCGGTGAACTTGACCGCATTGGCCAGCAGGTTGAGCAGCACTTGGCGCAAACGCTTTTCATCGCCCCGGACGACACCGGGCAAATCCGCGTCCGTCTCGCAGAGGAACGCCACCTGCTTCTGCTCCGCCTTGACGCGGACGATTCCGGCAATCGAGCCGAGAAATGCATCCAGCCGGATGTCGCCGGGGCAAAGCTCCATCCTGTCCGCTTCGAGCTTGGCGTGATCGAGGATGTCGTTGATGAGCGACAGCAGATGGTCGCCGCTTTGCTGGATGGTGCTCAGCCAATCCATTTGCTCCTCGCTCATTGCGCCCTGCAGTTGCAGCAGTTGGGCGAAGCCGAGAATGCCGTTCAGGGGCGTGCGCAGTTCATGGCTCATCTGCGCCAGGAAGGCGCTGCGCATCTGCGCCAGCCGCATGGCTTCCGCCAGCGCGGCCTCGCGCGCGATTTCGCTGGCCTTGCGTTCGGTGACATCACGGGACAACGTGAGGAAGCGGCTGTCCGCCTCCTCACCTGCAGGCTTTCTCGAGACGGAGACTTCGAACCAGCGCTCCCCCTCTGGCAGCTCGATGCGCAAAACCTTGCCGAAGGAACACCCCTTTTCCTCCGCTTCCCGGATGGCGGACATGGCAACCTTGGCCGCTTCGGGGTCCAGCACATCGGGAATCGTCTTGCCGAGCAGGGCTTCCTTCTGCGCCGCGAGAAGTTCCGGGTTTTGGGCCCAGACGTTGAGGTACGTGCCGTCCCGATCCAATTCGAACAGCAGATCCGGGATGGCGTTGATGACCCCTTCGGTGAACGCCAGCGCATCTCTCAGGCGCTGTTCCGCCTGCTTGCGCTCGGTGATGTCCCTGCCGATCGTCACGACGCGTGGCGGATCGGTGTCGGGCAGGATGGCGACGGCGGTCTCGTATTCGTGGCGCTTGCCGTCGCGCGAGATCAGGCCGAGTTCATAGGAATCCGGCACGGGCTCACCCGCCATCCGGCGCCGGTAATAATCCATGACGCGCGCACGGTCGTCCGGGTGGATGATGTCTGCCAGCGGCGGATGGGCGTCGATCTCCGCGTCGGTGTAGCCCATGCCGTGGGCGAGCTTGCGGTTGCCCAAGTGGACGATGCGGCCGTTCTCGATCACCATCTGCTGCAAGCCGACCAGGGCCAGGGCATCCAGCAGGGCATGCTGGAAGTCCATCTCCCGCCGTAGTTCGACCCCGCGCCTCAGCAGATCGGTTTCAAGGCGCTTGCGCTCGCTGATGTCGCGGGCCACGGCAAGGTTGAACCGGACACCTCCATGCTCCACTAGCGAAGCACTGATCTCGACCGGGAAGAGGCTTCCATCCTTCCGGCGGTGGCACGACTCGAAAAAGATCCGTTCGCCGATGAGGGTTCTCTCCATACCGGCCAGGGCCGCCTCGCGCGTGACATCCGGGTCGATATCTTGCGGCGTCATGGTCAGCAGTTCATCCCGGCTGTAGCCCAGGGAGCCGCAGGCGGCATCGTTGACGTACCGGAAACGGAATGCTTCGTCGATGAGGAATACGGCATCGGACGACTGGCTGATGGCATGTTCCAGCAGTTCCATCCCTGCGGCGCTGGCCTTGAGGTGTTCGATTTCGTTGCGCGTCTCGTTGCCGGCAGGCAGAACGCTCCCGCGGCGCAACATTCGGTCGGCCTGCTCCAGCGGGGCCACCACGTGGCGCAGGACGTAATGGAAGGACAGCAGGAGCAGAACCAGGATGGAGACGGACCATGCGCCGTGGGCAAGAAGGCTGAGACGCTCAGCGGCCTCGCCTTCCACGGTCATGCGTACCGCCCGATCGGCGGCCAGGTTCGCCAGTTCGGACATTCCGTCCAGCGCCGGCAGCGATGCGGCGGTGAGCTGTTCGAGCGGGAGGCGGACGTGACCCGGCGCGGCCAGGCCGGCCAATGCCCGATCCTGGACACCCCGGGGCACGGCCGACTGTTTCCTGGCTTCCTCGACCTTCCCCCTGAGGATGCCGTCGTCCGCAGCCTTGACCAGCCGGTCGATGTCGTGCCAGAGCTGATCTTCCCGGCCGCGCATTGCATGAATGGCGTACAGGGTTTCCGCACGAGGCGGCCTGGCCGCGGCGACTGCCTGCGCGATGCGGGAGGCCTCGCCGCCCGCGGTGATTCGCTGTTGCAGCACGCTTGCGGCAAGCAGCATCAGGCGGGTGGCCTTGTCGCCCGGCCTGGAATCCGCGGCAAGCCGCTCCACCGAGCGCTGGATGGCTCCGATGAAGCCAGTGGCGGATTCGTACCAGCGATCCGCCAACCGGCTGTCGCGGGACGCGAGCGGGAGAGCGGCATCGCGGTCCACCAGCCCGCGCAACTGGCCGATTGTCTGATGCTGTTTTTCAAGTTCGGAAGCGACGGTTTCCGGCAGGCCGTCGGGATTGGCCAGCGCCGTATCCAGGGCGGCATCGGCCAGCCGCCGCCGCTCGTCGATGAAGGCCCGATTTTCCTCCGAAACCGGCCCGGCACCGCGCAGCACGACCGCGCTACGGCCGCGCTCGTAAGCGAGATGCCGCGCCGCGGTCAGCAGACTGGCGGCGACGCGGGCCCGCTCGGAAAATGCCCGGCTCTGGCTGTAATCGCGCAAGCTGTCGGCGACATGCTGCAGCGACGCAAAGAACCCCCAGCCGCCGAGCACGGCCAGCACCGCCAGCAGCACCGTGCGTATCGAGGCATGCGACAAGGAGGGAAGCCGTATCATGCGTTTCCGTTCGTCCTGGCGCTTAGCGCAATGGCCGATGCGGCGACGACTGCATTTGCGAGGTGCCGGTTCAAGGCGAAAGGACGGCCACCCCTAGCTTTGAGCCGGACTGTCAACGGAAAGCCCACCGGGGATTGCCCTACGATGCGCAAGTCGCCCTCCATGGCCAATAGCGCGTCACGTTCCGTTGGGCACGCCAGAAATGAGCGGCATCCAACCAGCCTCCGGCAAGAAGCACAACAATCATCATGTCCGACATTTTCTCGGGCAACCCCTGGGTTCGCTTGCATGGCATGCTCGCCAAAAACCCCGTATTTCGTGGCGATGGCGGCAGCTTGAACAAGCATTGCAAGAGTTTGCCCAAAACGCTATCAGGCAATCTTGATTTTGGGGTAAGGATTTCCTCACATCTTGGCGAGGAACGCTTGGAAAACGATGGCGGCCCGACGTTCGCCGGCGCCACGGCCAAGGTGTTTTCTCAGAGCGGATGGCGGCGACGCACGCCCATCACTCCCCGAGGCCGTTTGCCACGGCGTAGTGCACCAGATCGGCGTTGCTGCTGAAATTCATCTTCTGCATCAGCCGCGTCTTGTGGGTGCTTACGGTCTTGTTGCTGATGGCAAGCTCGTCCGCGATTTCGTTCAGGCTCTTGCCCTTGGCGAGGCGCAGCAATATTTCATACTCCCGTTCGGATAACTGCTCGTGCGGGGCCTTCTGGCCGGGGTCGTTCGTTTCGAACACCATCTGCCCGGCCAGTGCCGGATCGATGAAACGTCCTCCCTGCGCGACCTTGCGGACGGCCGTCACAAGAATCTCCGGCTCGCTGTCCTTGGTCAGGTAGCCCGCTGCCCCCGCATTCAAGGCCCGTCTCGCGATCTGCGGCTCGTTATGCATGCTCAGGACGAGGATCGGGATATGGGGGCTATGGCTGCGTATGCGCGTGATGAGGTTCACGCCACTGACGCCGGGCATGGACATGTCGAGCAGGATCACGTCGAAGCCCCCTTGCTGCAACCGCTCCAGGACCTGCCCCCCGTTCGCCGCCTCGGCAACCACGGCAATGTCGGCCGTCAAGGCGAAAAGGTGCTTCATGCCTTCCCGCACGATGCCGTGGTCGTCAGCCATCAATATTCTTATCATGACTTCCTCGTTGCCGCATGGACGGCTGTGGGTATGCGTATCCCGACCGTGGTGCCGTGGCCGGGTGCGCTGGAAATGGAAACCTCGCCGTCCAGCATGGCCGCGCGCTCGCGCATGCCGACCAGCCCGAACGATTTTTTCTTCGTCCGGGATGGGTCGAAGCCTTTGCCGTCGTCGGCGATTTCAAGGAAATAATCTCGATCCCGATGCACGATGCGTATGTCCACCCGGCTTGCCTCGGCGTGCCTGGCCACATTGGTGAGCGATTCCTGAACCATCCGGAATACCGCGGTGGAACGGGCATCGTCCAGCGCGATATCCTCCTCGCGGCTGTCGAGCCGGCACGGGATGCCGGTGTGCTTGGTGAACTCCGTCACCAGCCATTCCAGTGCCGAAACGAGCCCCATGTCGAGCGGTGCCGGCCGCAGACTCGCCGCGATGTCGCGCATCACCTCAATGGTTTTGTCCACCAGGGTGCTCAGCCCCCCCGCTTTCTCCGCCACCGCCTCGTCGTGTTTGGCGGCCTGCATGCGAAGGACGGCAATTCCCATGCGCAGGGCCGTCAGGTATTGCCCCAATTCGTCGTGCAGGTCGCCCGCGATGCGCTTCCGCTCTTCCTCCCGTACCGTTTCGATGCGTGCGGCGAGTCCGCGCAACTCGGCATGGGATTCTTCGAGGCGCCGCTCGGCCTCCTTCAGTGCCGTGATGTTGTGGCCGAGCATCAAGGCGCCCAATACCGTGCCGTCCGACCCATGCTCCGCGACCATTTGCACGGCGTAATCGTTCACCGCACCCGTCTTCGGATGCCGCCACGCGATGAACATTTCGGCCGGGGTGCCGGTGGCCATGACCCGCTCCAGGGCGGCCCGGTATTCCCGCGCGGGGATATCCATGCTCGCAGCCCATTGGGCATCCGGCACGCCGTTGAAGGTTTCGTCCGGACCGATGCCGGTTTCCCTGACATAGGCCGGGTTCACATAGACGCGGCGGCAATTCAGGTCATAGCGGACGATGAGATTCGGCGAGTTCTCCGCCAGGGTGCGGAACTTGTGTTCCCGGTACGCCAGCTCCTCTTCCATGCGCTTTCGTTCGGTGATGTCCTGGACGTTGACAATGCGGTGCAGGACCTCTCCGTTCGCCCCCCGCACCGCCGTAATGTCGATGAATACGGGAAAGACCGTGCCGTCCTTGCGCAGATGCCAGGACTCGAAGGAATGATGGCCCTGTTCATGGGCAATGCGTATCTGTTCAGGAAATGCTTCCTGGCTTTGCGGAGCGCAAACATCGACAATCGGCCGCCCGGCCAACTCCGCCACGGTGTATCCGTGGATCCGCGCAAAAGCCGGATTCATCAGTTCCAGCGTGCGCCCGTCCGCGCTGCCGACGACCACGCCCCATTCCGCATGCTCGAAGATGTCATGCCAACGCTCCATCTGGGTATTCACGACGGCCAACAGGCGGTTGGAACGGCGCTGCCGTACCAGGAAATAGCCGCTGACCAGCAGCATGAGCGAGGCCGCGCCAAACGACGTCCACAGCCAGCGCTGCCGAAGGGCCTGACGCTCGTTGCGGCGAGTCAGTTCATCGATCTCGCGCTGCCGGCTCTCGGCCTGGTAACGCTTGGCGAGTTCGACCATGCGTTCTCCAGACTTCTTTGCAGTCGCTTCGTTTAGCCTCTCTGAAGCCTTGACGGTGAGCTGGTACGCCAGCTGGTAATCGCCACGGGCCGCGGTAAGCGCGGCCAGGTGCTTTTCGGACTCGCCCAGATAGAGGATCAGGCCGATTTCCCTGGCCAGAGCGTACGCGCGTTCGGCATCGGCCTGCGCCGCCGCGAGTTGGCCCAGGGCCTGCCGGCTTTCGCTGCGGGCGTCGAGGGCCCACCACAGGCCGATCTTGTTGGAAAAGTGCTCATAAATAGCGGCCACCTCGTCGAGCAGCGGCCGGGCGGCGGCATGATGGCCCTGCTGGCGCAGGCCGTCGGCGAATGCGTACAGCCCGTGGGCAACAGCGAATGGCGCCCCAACCGAACGGTAGAGGGCGATGGCGGTGCGAATCTGCTCTTCCCCCGCACCTCCACCAGTCAGCTGCCCCAGACCGAGCATGGCATCCGCCTCCAGCAGCCTGGAGCCGGCGGCGCGCGCATGGTCGCGCATTTCGAGGAAATACTGTCGCGCCTCCTGCTTGCGCCCGCTTTGGTCGTAGGCGATGGCCAGCCCCTGGCAGGCATAGGTCAGCGCGAGCCGATCTCCTGTGCGCCGGGCGATGTCCATCGTCTGCATGGCGATGGTGACCGAGTCGTCGAACTGGCCCAGACGCCGGTACTTCATGGACGTGCGCAACATCGCCTCGGCCAGCAGGTCCGGCCGATCAACGCCCTTGAGCATATCCATGCCGTGGGCGGTGGCGGCGACCACCTCGTCGATCTTCGCCTGGTTGACGGCATTCAAGGCCACGTTCAGGTCGGCCTCGACCTGGCCCACGGCGTCGCCGTGCCGCTTGGCCAGATCCATGGCGGCCTGGGCGTGTCTGGCTGCCTCGTCGGTGAGCGCCAGGTAGGTTTCGATTCGGGCCAGCAGGTTCAGCAGCCGCGCCCGATCGGCCGGCGCCGCATCGCCGGGAAGCGCGGCCTGCAATCGCTTCGCTTCCTCGTAGGCGCGGGGCGCGTCGTTTTCGGCCAGCATCCGCGTGGCGGCGGCCTCACTGCGCCAGGCATCGAGCGGGCTGGTTGCGTGGGCCGCGCCGGCCAGGCAAAGGCCCATAGCAAGCAGTACAAGCTGGTGGCGAATCCCCGCGGACATTGTCATCGGAATCGTACCGCCACAGTGGCGCTGACCTGTCTGTCGTTGATCCAGGCGCTTTGAGGTCGCGTTTCCACCCCATAGTAGGACTTGCGCACCGTGCCGAGCAAGTTCTGGCCCTCGATTGCGAGCGATATCTCGTCGCTGATGCGATAGCCAAGGGAGGCGTCGAGCCAACCATAGGCGCCGGTATAAATGGGGAGCGCGCCGATGCCGACGATATTGGCGACACCGGACAGGAACTTGTCGCGCCAGTTGTAGGCCATGCGGGCCGACACCCGGCCTTTCTCGTACATCCCGATGAGGTTGACGCTGTGCCTGGAGAGATTCTGCAGCGGGATTTTTTCGCCCAGGGTGCTGTTGGGCGTCTCGCTGTCGATATAGGTGTAGTTCGCCTGCAAACCGAATCCGCTCAACCAGCCGGGCAGGAAATCGTAGAACTGCTGATAGCCGGCCTCGATGCCTTTGATGTCGGCGGTGGAGCCGTTCTGCGGCCGGCTTACCTGATAAATCTCGCCATCGTGGACTTCGGGGCTGCTCACCGTCGTCACGAAGCCGTCGACCTTTTTCAGGAAGCCGGTGAGATGCAGCGAGGTGGTGCGGTTGAAATATCGCTCCACCGCCACATCCAGGTTGTCGGCACGCACGGGCCGGAGTTCGGGATTGCCCGCGCCGCCCTGGTTCAGCGCGGGATTGACGGTATTGCGCACAAGCGTCAGGGAGGGCGAAAGCTGGTCGAAGTTCGGCCGCGTGAGGGTCTTCGAGGCGGCGGCGCGGAGATACAGCCCCTCCCCGAGCCCGTAGCGCAGGTTCATGCTCGGCAGGTAGTCGACGTAACTGCTGTCGATGTCGACGGGAACCACCGCGCCGGTGCTGGGTACGGACTGGTTGCCCGCTACCGACTCGCGCGTGCGCACCACGCGCAGGCCGGCATTGCCGTCCAGCGGCCGATCCATGGCCTTGATCCGGGCCATGAGATAGGCGGCCTGGGTTTTCTCTTCGATGCGCCAGGTGCCGAGCGGATTCGAGGTGGGCACCGGGGTGGCGATGCCGAAGGCGCTGCGCAGGGCGGCGGCATCGCGGGCAATCGCCAGGCTGCCGGCCAGGTAGCTGCCGATGCTCGACGCGCCGGGGAAGAAATTGCCGTACGGGTTCGCCGAAATGAATCCGGGCATGGCGGTAGCCGGGATGTTGCCTACATTGGCATCGCCGAAGATCAGCCCGGGCGCGTCGTCGGCGCCGCGCCAGGCGAAGCGCATGCCGGCCAGGAGCGCATCGAAGAAGCCGCCTCGAAGCGGGTATTCGCCATCGAGCCGGGCCGCGGTCGAGTCGCCTTCGAACGGCCGGGTGCGGTAGAGGACGCTCACATACTGGAAGTTGGCCGGATCGAGCAGGTTGGTGCCGCTGACGCTCGTGCCCGGCACGCTGCCGGACAGGTCCTGCGTGAAGCCGGCCGCGGTGCTGCCCAGGTTCAGGCCGGAAAAGAAGAGATTGTTGTAGCTCCTAGTGTAGCTCAGGTCGCCCTTGAGCGTGAGGTCCTTGCCGGTCCAGGTGCCGCCGACCGCCGCCTGGCTGGTGCGGTCGACGGTATCGCGGGCAAAACTGAGCACCGAAATGGGCGCGCTGGTCCAGGTGATGCCTTGCAGGTCGTTCGTGCCCGGAAACAGCGTCGGGCTGCCGGCGACGAACGTGGGGGAGGCGGAAACGTTGATCTGGTAGGAATCCTGGCGTGTCCGGAATTCCGCGTAGCTGCCTTCGGCATAGAGTTCGAGCGCCGCCGAAGGCCGCCATTGCAGGACGATGTCGGCAGCATTCCGTTCGCGCTCGCCGGCACTGGTGGTCTCCGATGTGCCGTTGGGCGCGACGACGGTTTGCCCCGCGATCAGGTCGGCGCGGGCAAGCGGATTGCCGGTGCCTTTCTGGTCCTCGCGCCAGGCCCGCTTCTGGCGGGAGATGTTCACCAGGGCGCCGAATTCACCGCTGTCGGAAGCTTTCCAGCGGTTGCTCGCCAGCATGGACACCTGCGGCGCCGACTCATTCACAAGGTCGCCATGGATCAGCCGGGCCGAGCCGACCAATTGCCGCCCCTTGAAATCGAACGGGCGGCGCGTGCGCAAATCGATCAGACCGCCAATGCCCCCTTCGATCAGCTCGGCGGAAGCGGTCTTGTAGACGTCGATGCCCGCCACCATTTCCGACGGAATGTCGGCGAAGTCGAGATTGCGGCCGGCGCCGGCCGTGAACACTTCGCGGCCGTTCAGCGTCGTCTCCATCTGCGTGAGACCGCGCAGGGCGACGTTGGCGCCCTCGCCCCGGTCGCGTGCGATCTGCACGCCGGTGATGCGCTGAAGCGCATCGGTAACGCTGAGGTCGGGAAGTTTGTTGATGTCTTCGGCGACGACCGAATCGACGATCGCCAGCTGGTCGCGCTTGATGTCCTGGGCCGTGACAAGGCTCGCGCGCTTGCCGGTGACGACGATTTTGCCGAGATCGTACGTCTCGATCTCCTCCTCAAGCCGGGCGGCCTCGGGGATGTCGGCTTCGGTATCGGGTTGGGCGGACGTCGGCGCGGATCGCGCCTTTATTTCCGCCAGATTCGGTGGCTCGCCGCCCCATGCGAGAGCCGGGGTCACCGCGAGCATCCCCCCAAGCCTGCGAATCTGCCTAAGCACGTTTGCTCACGGACAGACAAAAGCCGCTGGAGACGTTCTCGAACACATCGAGGCAACCCTTGCGGCATGGTCGAAACCGGCTTGGAACAAGCCGGTTTCCTGCTGGTGATCAAACACGCTAACCCACATATTTTTTTCTATTTATTCTTCGGAATACGCGTCCGCAACATGAAAGCCGAGTGGTCCAACACGCGTTCCCTACCCCAGGTCAAGTCTTTGGGTCGCCGTAAGCCGATGCCCCACAAAGTTCAATAAACATGCGAACAAAGCCTCATACGCGCCGACATCGCGACAAAAAATGAACACTATAGGTTGTAGTTTTAAAGGATTCATTTTGGCTAGATAGGTCAACAAAAGCAACACAAAAACAGATCGCCCGATATAAGCAAAAACAGTTATGAGATTCCATGAAAATTCGGCACGCATTCGCCCAGGCATTAAAGAAATCCCGCAAGGCCCATGGGCTGACGCAGGAAGATTTTTCGGAAGTATCGAGCCGAACGTATCTGAGCACCCTCGAGCGCGGTAAAAAAAGCCCCACGCTCGACAAGATCAATGTGCTGTCTCAAACCATAGGCATCCACTACCTCAGCCTGCTGACGCTGGCCTACCTGTATTCCAATGGCGAAAACAGTCCCGACCTGATTTTCCAACGAATCAAGCTCGAGATCGACAAAGTCAACGGGGGAGAGGGATTTTGAAAAATGGCATGACCAACCGAACGGCGGCTCTTCGCCGAAGCGCCCTCACGTGCGAACGCCAGGCGACGAAACAACTTTTCGCGCTACTTCATGGATATCGGGCCGGACAGCAACCTCGATCGCAGCCGGATTGCGCCCGCTCCATCATTTCAGGTTCTGCGCGGGCTGTGTTCCGAGGGGAGCGGCGATTCGCGCATGCCTTTCCTGTTCAGGCCGATGCAGCGATATCCAGCCGCCGCCCTTCCCTGAGCAGTTGCGTGATGCCGTCCACCGGCAAGGGCTTGCTGAAATAGAATCCCTGGATCTCGTCGCAATCCTGGGTCAGCATGAAGTCGAGCTGGTCACGGGTCTCGATGCCTTCCGCGATGACCTTCAGGCCGAGGTTGTGGGCGATGCCGATAATCGCCTGCACGAGCGCCTTGTCATTCCGGTCGCCGGGAATGTCCGTCACGAAGGAACGGTCCACTTTCAGGTAGTCCAGCGGGAAGCCCTTTAGATAGCTGAGCGAGGAATAGCCCGTCCCGAAATCGTCCACCGCCAGCCGGACCCCGATATCCTTGAGGACATCGAGCGTTTGAAGCACCCGATTGGTGTCGTTCATCAGCATGCTTTCGGTCAGTTCGAGCTCCAGCAAATCCGGGGGAAGCCCGGTCTGGTCCAGGATGCGAACGATGCTTTGGGCAATATCGATATCGCGAAACTGGCGCGCCGAGAGATTGACCGCGACGGGCACCCGCCTGCCGAGTTCTTCCTGCCATTGCTTCGCTTGCCGGCAGGCGCTCTGGAGCACCCACTCGCCGATCTGCACGATGGTGCCGTTTTTTTCAGCCACCGGAATGAACTCTCCCGGAGAGATCGGCCCGGCGTCGGCCGTATTCCACCGAAGAAGCGCTTCCACACCGGTGACATCGCCGGATGCCAATTCGACCCGCGGCTGATAATGCAGCGCGAACTCCGTCCCGACCGCGTTGATCGTTCGGCGCAGACGATTGCCGATATCCACCTGCCTGCGGATGCAGGAATCCATTTCGGAAGTGAAATGGCGATAGCTGTTTTTGCCGCTCTCCTTGGCCCGGTACATGGCAGTGTCTGCGTTGCGCAGCAAGTCGTGTACATCGCTGTCGTCGATGGAATAGAGCGCAATCCCGATGCTGCAACTGACCATGACCTCCTGCTCGTTGACCTTCAACGGCGCAGCAACGCCGTTCAGCAGCTTGACTGCCACCCCGTCGACATCGCGTATATCGGCCACGTCTTCAACCAGAATGGCGAACTCATCGCCGCCCAGGCGGGCGACCGTATCGCTTTCCTTGAGCGTATCCAGCAGCCGTATTGCCACATGTTTGAGCACCTCGTCCCCAAACATGTGGCCGAGGGTGTCGTTGATGTCCTTGAAGTTGTCCAGATCGATGCACATCACGCCCACCATCCGGCCGTTGCGCCGAGCGCGGGAAAGCGCCTTGTCGAGCCGGTCGCGAAACAACAGCCGGTTGGGAAGCGCGGTCAGCGCGTCAAAATGCGCCTGGAACATCATTTGCGTTTCGTATAGCCTGATCTCGGTTACGTCGCGTGCGGTGACGAAGATGCCCTCGACCTCTCCCTTTTCGTTTCGATAAAGGCTCGTACTGCATATCGTTTCCGCAGTGCTTCCATTCCGGTGGCGAACAGACAGGTAGAAGTTGCGTATTTTTTCTTCCGCCAATATTCGCCGGAGAAGTTCTGCCGCCTCATGTTCGTCGACAAAACAGCCCGCGAAACTGCTGCCCAGCAGCCTGTCGCGAGAAAAGCCGGTGGTGTCCTCAACCGCGCCATTGACGTCCACGATCCGGCCCAATGCATCAAGCGCAAACATCGGGTCCGGACTGAGCTCCACAAGTTTGCGGACGAAAAGGGCATTGGCGCACAAGCCCGACGGCGCCCCGTTCTCATGGAAGATGCCTGCAGCCTTCGCTGCCCGACTTTCGGATTCGGCAAGCAGGCGCTCCAGCTCCCGAATCCGATTCCTGTATTCACTGCCAGACACTTTATCGCCCATATTCGCCCCGCTAGTGAGCTGCCTCCAGGATTGCACGCGGAATGGCACCCAGCGGCAATATGCGATCCACCGCCCCCAGCTTGACCGCCTCTTTCGGCATGCCGTATACGACGCAGGTTTCCTCGTCCTGGGCAATCGTGCGTGCCCCGGTGTCGTGCATTTCCTTCAACCCTCTCGCGCCATCGTCCCCCATGCCGGTCATGATGATCCCCAATGCGTTCTTGCCGGCGAACTTGGCGACCGAACGGAAAAGCACATCCACCGACGGCCGGTGACGGCTGACCGGCGGCCCATCCACCACGTCCACGTGGTACTGGGCGCCGTTGCGCTTCAGCAGCATGTGGCGGCCGCCCGGCGCGATCAATACGCGCCCCGGCAGGACCCGGTCGCCGTTTTGCGCCTCCCTCACCTCCATCTGGCACAGGCCGTTCAGCCGCTTCGCAAACTCCCCCGTGAATTTCTCCGGCATATGCTGGACGACGACAATGCCCGGGCACACCCGGGGCAAGGCAGTCAGCACCGACTCCAGCGCCTGGGTTCCGCCGGTGGACGTGCCCACCGCCACCACCATGTCGGTGGTCTGCGCCATGGCGGCCGCCGGGGCGAGCAGGATGGCATCGGCCGACAGCTTGGGCGGAGTGGCTCGCGGCGTCGCTTGGGAAACCAAACGCTTGGGGTTGGCATGTGCCGCCACCTTGACGACGCTCGTCAAGTCGTCCGAAGCCTCCTGCAAGTAGTGCTTCAGGCCCAGCTTCGGTTTGGTGACGATGCTCACCGCGCCCGCCGCCAGCGCCTGCATGGTCGTTTCCGCCCCCTTCTCGGTCAGGGTGGAACAGATCACCACCGGGGTCGGCCGCTCGGCCATGATCTTTTTCAGGAAGGTGATGCCATCCATGCGCGGCATTTCCACATCCAGCACAATCACGTCCGGCCACTGGGCGCGCATGCGTTCCATGGCGAAAACCGGGTCGGCCGCCGCGCCGATCACCTCGATGGCCGGGTCTTCGGACAATGCTGCGGCCAATACCTGCCGCACCACCGCCGAGTCGTCCACGATCAGAACCTTTATGCGGGACAAGGCGAAGCGCTCACAGCCATGTGAAAGACCACACCCACCCAGCCCCCACGTCCGCCTACCATGCACCCAAGGCGGACAGCCATAATCAGGCGGTCTGAGGCGTGTCTTGCATGCAGGCCAGCCCTGGCATCATTCTCTCTGCGCTTCATTTGCCAGCACCGGAACCCGTTGCCGCCCTGTTCCCCACCAGGCGGCCGAGCCCTCCTGGTGGCGTGCGCTCCGCGTTGCTGTCTCGCAGCGAGCCTTGGGTGAATTGCAACGGGATCAAGAGAGAGGTCTCCGCGTCGCAACGAGCCTGGGAATGCGCAGCCGTGCCCACCCCATCGTTCCGCAGGAATGGGGCGAGGGAACGATGCCTGACTAACACGACACCGCTCCACACATCGAAAAACAGGGTGCGGTGCCCCACGCCTTCCACGTGCTCGGACACGCAATCGAAGCCGTGCCTTCTGACAAGCTCCCGCGCCGCCAGGACATTCTTCGATCCCACGTGGCCCGCTTCCGCCTTGGCGATCCCCGGAAACATATTGCCGCCTCCGAACATCTTCACCTTGTAGTCGCTCGGAAGGGTGTTGCAGCCACGGATTTCCCTCAGTGCCAGCTCGATGGCCTCGTCGGCGTAGCGCCCGTCGAGGCGGCCATTTTTTTCCCGCGTGCGCCTCGGCAGCATGAAGTGGCACATCCCCCCCACCAGCATCTGCGGATGCCAGAACACCAGCGATACGCACGAGCCCAAAACCGTGCGGATGCGCGTCGCCCGGTTGCCGAAATAAAGCTCGCCGGGCTGGAGAAATATCTCGATGATTTGTTCCGGCTTATGCATGGGGTTTACGGTAGATGGAGGGCGTGACGATCTTCAGTTCGTCGGTCACGCCATTCAGGCTCTCGGAATGGCTCACGATGAAATAGCCGCCCGGCCGCAGGAGCGGAAGAATGCGCCGCACTACCTGGACCTTGGTCTCCATGTTGAAATAGATCATCACATTGC